>JACCDR011284216.1_pt1 | contig 49313 bp, 77 predicted proteins | sample 7446431 | NCBI WGS metagenome assembly JACCDR01 (sample SAMN15323443, study PRJNA562643) | freshwater metagenome | isolation source: river surface water | place: USA:Blue River Watershed | collected 2017-08-17 | reverse complement strand
ATGTGTTGCGACTTGCGAAATTTATAACCATGACCTTTATTTGGGAGGTGCAACCAAAATTGCAACTCGTTTTATTATATTTGTGGTTGCAAATGTTTTTTTTATGGCTAAATATTCAGTTAAAGATTTCGCGAGTGCTTATAAACAAAAGGAAAGTACTGTTAAGAGTTGGGTGCATCGAAAGAAGTTGCAGAAGGATGCAGAGGGATTAATTGATACCGATAACGCAGTAAATAAACTCTTAATTTCTGAGATGCAACTCAAAGTAAACGCAAATTTAATTGGTAGTACTTCTGTAAAAGTTGCAAAAACAAAATCTAAATTAAAGGAAGAATCTGAACAATTGGAAATTCCTTTAACAGCATCGCAAAGGCAGTATCAAGATTTAGAATTACGTAAAAAATTAGCGGATGCGGACCTACAAGAGCGATCCGCAGAATTAAAAAAGATTCAATTAGAGAAATTAGCGGGTAATATGCTGCCTACTGACTTTGTTGAAAAGGCTTTTTTAGTAAATATTCAGGCTATTTTTAAAAACTTTGATGCTTCGTTAGAGAACTTATCAATGATTTACGTTGAGGAAATGGGCGGAGATAGAAGTGATGTATCAAGATTGACTAACAAATTAAGAAACGAATTATCTAGGATAATCGAAAAATCTAAAGTAGATGCAAATCACGAAATACAAGAGGAAATTAAGTTGATTATTGAGAGTAGAAATCAAGGACAAAAAAAGTAATTTATTGAATTATTCTCAGTAAAATGAAAATTGCTAACCGAGCGGATAAAAAAATATTTACCAAAATCATGTATTTATTGATAATAATTTAAAATTATGCTTCAAAATATATTTTTAAAAAACATTCTAAGCATTCAGGAAAATGTATTTAATTACAATCCTGTAAAATTAGAACCTACTGAATGGATACCGCAAAACGTATTTCTTACCCGAGAGGTTACTCAATATCCAGGCTATTACAGTTACGAATTAACCCCATACATTAAAGAGATAGTAGAATGTTTAAGTCCATCATCTGACGTGGAAATGGTTGCAGTTATGAAAAATAACCAATCAGGTTTTACAATGGGTGTCATAATTCCTTACATTCTGTACTTAATCAAAGAAAATCCATGCAATATTATGTTTCTTTCGGGTACTGATGAGCTAATGCAAAAGACAGTTAGGCGAAAGCTTGACCCTGTTTTGAATAGTTCGGGTATTATGAATTTAATTAAGGCTCAAGACACTAGAAAAAGGAATAATAGGACAGGTAATACAGACTTTGAAAAACAGTTTGCAGGTGGTAATTTAGCTATGGGGTCCTACAAAGTGAATAATTTACGTATGGAAAGTGCTAAAATTATTCTTGCTGATGAGTTTGATGTTGCGCCTTATTCGGACAAAGAAGAAGGTAATATAAGAATGTTATTAGAGAATAGGACAACGTCTTATCCAAAGTCAAAAAAACTACTTTATTTGTCAACTCCAACGGTTAAGGGAGGTTCAAACATAGAGCAAGTTTATTTAATGGGCGATCAACGTCATTGGAATTGGAATTGTCCACATTGTAATGAGTGGATAGATGTACAATGGGCTGTTAAAAGAGATGGTGAAATTATCGGGGGTATAAAATTTGAAGTTGATGATGAAGGGTTATTGGTTGAAGGTTCTACTTATTACCAATGCCAGCATTGTAAAGGCAAAATTTTTGAAAAGGAAAAAGCGAAATTAAATAAAACTGGTAAATGGATTCCAACCGCAAAACCGAAACGTAAAAAATTTAGAAGTTATCAAAATCCTGCTATTTATTGTTTTGATTCTTGGGATGATTTAGCGATGGAGTTTTTAGCGGCTAATCCGAAAAACGGTTTAGTTGATAAAGGACTTTTAAAAGCATTTGTAAATACTAAACTAGCTCAAACATGGGAAGAAGAAGGTAAGGCTATTAGAGTATCTGACTTAATGAATAATACCAGAAGTTATGAAATTGGAATTGTGCCAGATCAAACGTGCGAGAATGACGGAAACGGTAAAATAGTATTAATTACTTTAGCTTGTGACTTAGGGGGTATTATGAATGATCAAGTAAAAGATGTTAGATTGGATTGGGAAATTCAAGCGCACAGCTCGACAGGAGTAACTTATAATATAAATCATGGTTCCATAGGTACATTTAAAAGAAGTCGAACAAAATCAAAACAGGAGTTAGATAACGATACCGAAAGAATAAGGTACACTTACGATCATGGTGATTTCGGACCTCGTTTAATTAGTGTATGGCCAGAGTTGAAAAATATAATTTCAAGAACTTTAAAGAGCCAAAGCGGTAAAGGATATAATATTGATATAACTGTAATTGATACGAGTTACTTTACTAAATTAGCTTATGACTTTATACAGCAAGAAAATGATCCTTTTATTGTTGGAATCAAAGGTTATAAAGCTGAAGAATATGTAAATTTATCTGTAGATACTCCTATTATTAAAAATTCATTGGAAAACAAAGGGAAATTATTTATTCTACAGGTAAATAAATTAAAAGACATTTTAGCTGACAACATACGTTTGAAGATGGATGATTTTGGGTATCAACCAAGAGGTTATATGAATTTCCCACAGCCAGAGCAAGGAAAGTACACAATGAAGAATTATTTCAAACATTTGGAAGCCGAGCATCGAGTAGAAGAAATTAAAGGTGAAAGGGTTGTAGGTTTTATGTGGAAAAAGAAAAACGATAGTTTAGAGAATCACTTTTGGGATGTAAATGTTTATAACTTGGCAGCACGTGAAATTTTTATAAATATACTTAGAAAGTCACACAGTAAATATGCTAAATTAACTTTTGAAATGTGGGCGACTATTTTTGATGAATAAATATTTTTTTAAAAAAAAGTTTTATAAAAGTTTTGCAGATTAAAATTTTTGTGTAATTTTACCAAACAAAAATGTAATAACTGTTAAAATATTTAATTATGAAAACAACAATATCACTACAAGAATTAGCAATTAAATTAAATGGTAAATTTTGGTCTAAAGAAGGCAAAGAAAGAATTTATTTAGATAGAGGTTATAATACAAAAAAAATGTCTACTAAAACTTATGTTGAAATTAAAAATGATGAGTTTGTAGTTAGATGTTTTATCGATTGCCCTTCGCAAAATCATAATTGGATTGAAAGCCAACAAGATGATGTTATTTCAAATGTATCTCAAGAAATTAAAGAAGTTTTAGCAACTGAATACTTCTACATTGTTAACGAAAAAGGAAGTGTTATCGATGATTGTGGAACCGAAAAGCAATTAGCTGAATTATACACAGGAGGGGGTTTATACTTGTATGAAGTTCTTGCTAAAATAACGATGCAACGTGAAGGATTTGATGGAGAAATCAAATCAATTTCTCGTGAAGATTTTGAAAAATTAGAAGTTAAAGTTTCAGAAAAAATAAAAGAAGATAAAATCGAAGAAGTAATTCCAACTCCAGTTGTTGAGAAAGTAAAAATTGAATTAGGTAACGGAAAAAAAGTTTCTCACGCTCGTTTTGGATTAGGCGAAATCTTAGAGGAAATTGACGGTGGCGAAAAATTAAGAATCCTTTTTGAAACCGAAGGTGAGAAATATCTTCTTGCTAGATTTGCTAACTTAACATTTCTATAATGGTAATTATAAAATCAATACGAATTAAGTTTGATAAGTTGGTTGCTCAAACTGGCAAGGCTAATTTAATTCGTATTGATGGTATAGAGCATTGGATACCATCAAAACTATGTTTTAACTTATCAACTAAAAACAATCTTTCTGGTAGCGTAGAAATACCACCTTTTATTTACGAAATAATATTTGAGTGTGATTTGTCTAAATTATCAGATGAAGAAAAAAAGAATATTTCAAGTTGGTACGTAGAAAAACACGAACCTAAAAAAATAAATCCAATTCAAAATAATGTAATAGAAGATTTGAAAAAATGAAATTAAAGCCAAATCAAAAGGGAGCTTTTCAAAAAGGTAGTAAGTGGAAATCATTTGCTTTGTTTATGAAAATGGGCACAGGAAAAACTCGTGTATGTGTTGAACTTGTTAATACTGTAAATGATTTGGATTTGGTAGTTTATATTGCCCCGTTGTCTTTGATAAAAACAAGGACAGAAACTATAAAACCAATTAAAGATGAGGTTTTAAAATGGGGTGGATTTAACTGTAAAAATGTTATTTATGTAGGTGTCGAAAGTATAGGAATGTCGGACAGAGTTTATTTGAATATTTATAAAGAAATTCAGAAGACTTCAAATGTGTTTTTGATTATAGATGAGAGTATTAAAATAAAAAACTTAGAATCTAAAAGAACTCAAAGATGTATTGAGTTGTCAAAAATGGTTAAGTATAAGTTGATTTTAAATGGTCAGCCATTAACTAGGGATTTACTTGATTTGTATGCTCAAATGTACTTTCTTGATCCTAGAATTTTAAATATGAGTTTATCTGAATTTAAAAATATTTTTTGTAAATATACTACGATAACCAAACGAATAACTCCTACAAAACAATATACAAAGGAGTTTATCACAGGATATGAAAACATTGATTATTTATATTCTTTGATTGGAGATTATGTTTATGAATGTGATTTGAATTTAGATGTAAAACAAATATTTGAAACTAAATATTATTCTTTGGATGAAGAATCTAAAAAAACATACAAAGAATTAAAAGAGAAGTATTTGGATAACGAAATGATGCAATACAAGAACAATAATATTTTTCTTGAAATGAGTATGAAAATGCAACACCAGTATTGCATTACACCGCAAAAATTCGAAATAGTCAATGATTGGTTCAAGACTTATCCAGAGAATAAAACTATAATTTATTGTAAGTATATTGCTAGTAGAGAGGAATGCGAATTGCGTTATCCAGATGCAATAGTTTTAAATTATAAATCAGATTCACATGGTCATAATTTACAAGATTATCCGTATATGATTTATTTTGATGGTACGTTTGATTGGGGAGATGTAATACAAGGTTCACACAGAAATTACAGGACAGGTCAACAAAACGATTGCCGTTATTTAACTTTAATAGGTGACGTTGGTTTAGAAGAAATGATAAAAACAAATAATGAAAAAAAACAAATAATGTCTAATAAATTTAATACTAAGTATGATATCAAATTTTAAAAGTCCAGTTTACAATGTTATTGCAGTTCCTATTGATAAGATGGAAGCAAACGACTACAATCCAAACCACGTTGCAAAACGTGAAATGGATTTACTTTATCAATCTATCAAAGCAGATGGTTATACTATGCCAGTTGTAGCTTTTTATGATTCAGAACGTGATAAATATATTATTGTAGATGGATTTCACAGATATACTATTTTATTAACTCGTAAGGATATTTTTGAACGTGAAAACGGTATGTTGCCGGTATCGGTTATTGACAAGCCAATAGAAGATAGAATGGCTTCTACAATTCGCCACAACCGAGCTAGAGGAAAACACGAAGTTGAGTTGCAGGCTTCATTAGTTGGAATGCTAAAACAAGGTTGGGATGAATTAAAAATCATGAAAGAATTAGGCATGACTTTGGAAGAAGTTCAAAGACTTATCGGGTTAAAAGGTATTGCATCGGAAATTAAAGGCGTTCCTTATTCAATTGAAAGACAAATAGTAGAAGCAGGAGAAGATTTAAAACCATGGGAAGAACAGCAATAAGAGGCGTTGAAAATGTATTAGATGCCACTAGGAAAAGAATATCTTATTTGTTTGATAATTATGATAATATTCAACTTGCATTTTCTGGTGGTAAAGATAGTACTGTTTTGTTTCATTTGGTAAATCAAGAAGCTATAAAAAGAGATAGAAAATTTATTTTGTATTTTCAAGACCAAGAAGCAGAATATCAAGGCACAATTGATTTAGTTGAATGGGCAATGTCTCAACCTAATGTTATCCCTCAATGGTATCAAGTGCCTATATTCATGACAAATGCAGCTAGTCATCAACAATTATTTTTGTGGGCTTGGGGGGATGGTGAAGAATGGGTTAGAGAAAAAAACAAATTATCTATTCAATCATTAGAAAAAAAATATCCTAAACGATTTTATAAGTTTAATCTTTGGGTTGCACAACAAAATCGTAAAAACTTTAAAGGTAGTTTTGTTTCTATAATAGGTTTGCGAGCTGAAGAAAGTCCAGACCGTAGGTTTGTTATGTTTGGTGAAGATTCTGAAATGTTTTGGTTAAGAAGAAAAACGGAACCACATAAATGCTATCCTATTATTGATTGGAGTTATACAGATATTTGGAAATTCTTAATTGAAAACAATTTAAAATATAACAAGGTATATGATAAAATGTATATGCTTGGGGGTAATTTAAGAAGTTTTAGAGTTTCAAATTTAGTGCATGAAAAAGCTTTTAGATGCTTGACTGATTTACAAGAGTTAGAGCCTGAAACTTACGACAAACTAGAGCGAAGATTGAAAGGTGTTCATACTGCTGCAATATATGGTAAAGAAAATTTAATGTATTCTATTAAGGAATTACCTAAAAATTTTAAATCATGGAAAGAGTATAAAGACTTTTTGTTAGAATCAATACATCCAGATTTAAAAAGAATATTTTTATATCAATGGAGTAGGTTTGGAGATACTGACGATACTGGGGCGTGTAAGTATATGGTTAAAAGGATTTTACTTTGCGATTGGGAGGGCAATATAACTTGGTCAAGAGACAATGAATTTAATTATACTAAAGATCAAATTCTTTTTAAAAACAAATTAAAGCGTGAAGATGAGATTATAAAAAAATGGACACAATTATTATGAAAAAAAACATATATTTGTACTACTTCATATATTAAATAGGTTAGTACATTTGCGGAGAAGAGACCCAGTCAGAAATGACTGGGTTTTTTTATTTATAACAAAAAGCGTATTTTTTTTGTAAGTTTGTAATGATATGTAAAATAAAATATTATGAATGATGCATTTTGTACAGTTTCTCAATACTTAGAGAGCGCAACTGATTTAGAAATTAGAATTCAGCGTTATAAAAATTTGATTGAAGCCTTTGAATTAAAGATAATTGATTCAGTTGGTAGGTCTGGAATTGTTGAAATGCAAATGGATGATGGACAAATGAGGGTAAAATCAACATATCGTTCAATGAAAGATATGCAAGCGGGATTATTAGCTTTAGAACAAGCATATCAAAGATGTGTGAATAGATACAACGGCAGGCGTACAGTTTTAAGAGGCGGTAATTTTTAACTTAATAAAAAATAATTATGAACTTTAAAATCCCTTTTTTTGATATACAAATTGGAAAGCCAAAAAACGAAATAAATGAAATTTCAAACAATAGTTTAATTGGTGCCATAGAAACAAATAGAACATACGGGCAAGCGTACCCAATAATTAACCGCACTTTTGATGGGGAAAAAACTTTAGGCGAATTAGGATTTATTCAAAATACAATACCAGATTACAAAGGGTTGCGGTTGAGGTCTTATGATGCTGAAATGAGGACCGACATTGTAAAAATTATTAGTGAAAGATTTTTTAATTTGGTAATAGGTTCAGGTTTAAAATTGCAAGCCGAACCAAACGAAGATTTATTGGAATTAGAAAATATTACCGATGACTTTGTAAAGATTAAAAAAAGTATCGAAGCTAGATTTAACACTTGGGCCAAATCAAAATATGCAGATTATTCTAAAATGCAAAACTTACACCAAAAAGCGTTAGAAGGTTATAAGACTGCGTTTCTTGGTGGTGATGCTTTAGTGGTGTGTAGGTTAGAAAATAATAACTTAAATGTTCAAATAATAGATGGGATTCATGTTTGCGACCCTTTAATGACTAATTACATTCAAGAAATTCAAGATAGAAAAAACTTTTTATTTCATGGTGTAGAAATAAATTCAAAAGGTGAACACATAGCGTATTACGTCAAAAAAAATACTTTAGATTACGAAAGAATTGAAGTATACGGTAAAACATCTAAACGTAAATTAGCTTGGTTTGTTTATGGAGACAAAAAAAGGGTTGACCACGTTAGGGCGATACCCCAAATATCACAGATTTTAGAAAAAATAAACAAAATAGATAGGTATGCTGAAGCTACAGTAGGTAAAGCGGAGCAAGGCGCAAATATTCCATATACTATTGAACACGATCAATACTCTACAGGCGAGGATGTATTACAAGAAATAGCTAACAAAAGAAAAGGTATTACGACTGATCCAGATGCAGGTTATAAATTAGCTGATGGTTTGGCAAATAAAATAAGCCAAACAACATCAAATCAAGTTTATAATATGCCTATTGGGGCAAAATTAAAAGGATTTACGGCTACTACAGACCCTAATTTTGACCAGTTCTACAATGCAATTATTAATAGTTTATGTGCTAGTGTAGGTGCGCCTCCAGAAGTTGCAAAACAGATGTACAATAGTAATTATTCTGCTTCAAGAGCTGCTATCAATACTTTTGATTATGTTTGTACTTTAGCACGTGAAAAATTTGTAGAGGAATTTTATAAGCCTATCTATCAATTATATTTTGAGATTGAAGTTTTAAAGGGGAAAGTACCCGCTAATGGTTATTTAGTTGCACTTTCTACCAATGATTTTATGGTTACCGAAGCTTACAGTAATTGTAGATTTATAGGTAAATCAATGCCGCATATTGACCCGTTAAAAGAAGTTAAGGCAATAGCCGAAATGTTATCCTTACAATTAATTTCAAGAGAGCAAGCAACAGAGATGTTAAACGTTGGCGACTGGTGGAATAATTACGAAAAGAAAAAGGTAGAAGATGAGGAATTTCCAGAACCAATGCCAATAGATAATACTAATAATTCAAACAATACTACAAATGAGCCAATTTAAAGCTAAAACAACAAATTCGGTGCGAACATGGAGCGTAAATCTAAGACTAAAAGTAAATGATGTAGTTAAGCATTTAGGTTCACTTTATCAAAATACTAGCGGTAAAAATTCAGAACCTGGAGTAAATTTAGATGATTGGGCGCATATTGGTATTTCAAACGATAATCTTTTGGTTCATAAGGCAGGAACAGAGATTATAACTGGCGCAAAAAGATTTAATAATATAGTAACAATAGATGGAGCAAGTTACTTAGTTTTAAAATCAGTAGTAGATAATGACTTTAATATTTCAGCTAGTGATGATACTTTTACGGTTGACGATGTAGCTAATTCAAAAACCATATTAAAATCTGCAGTAGGAGAAATATCAAATCAAAATTTGGATGGTTTTACAGGTGTTTTAGATTTTTCTTTATTAAGTGGTAATAGAAATTTAAAATTACCTAATGAATCAGGAGAACTTGCGACAAAAATTTATGTAGGAAATTTATCGGGTTGGAATGATAGAACGGATACGGTAACAAATCAAGTTTTAACAGCTAACACAGATAATTTAATTCAAATTAGCACACCTTTAAACGGAAACGGTTCTAATACTTTGCTTGATGCAAATAGTAAAATTACACCTACTTCATTAAATGATTTAATTTCTGTAGATTTTGCTTTTCAGTATGTATCTCCCATAGGTACAAGTAACTTTTTACAAGTATATTTAAAAGTTAACGGAAATATTTACAGGGCATATACTCATTTAATGGTTAGACCAGTAGGGTTAACTGATTATGTTTCAGTTTCATTTGTTTTGCCTGTTAAAAGTGATTTCTTAACTCATGGCGGTTTATTATACATAAATCCAGTAACTTCTATTACAATAACAAATAGATACATAGCGGCAGGATTAATACATAAAGGAGTTTAATTTTAAATTTATATATTATGATTAGTTTTTTTAAAAAAAATTGGGCAGTTATTGGCTTTTTAGTATCCTTTGTTTTGGATAGTCAATACAAAATTTTAGAAACATTATTGGATAATAATGATTTTTGGGTAAATATTATCCGTGGTTTAGGTGTGTTTGTTGTGGCGTATTTTACAGAAAAAAAATTCGGTATTTCTCCCAGTATCGTAGGTAATAGACCAAACGACAGATAACATGGAAAAATTGAAATTAATAATATCTGGTTTAATGATTTTTACTGGTATGTTTTGGTCCTATTTACCCAATGGAAGTTACTACTTACTAATAGCAATCATTTTGTTTTTAATGGCTTTTGAAATATTTAGCCGAAATAAGAATAGTTTTGGCGGGTTTTTATTAATTTCATTTACCCTTAACAATTTACTTGATGAACTATTTTTTAACCCAAAGGTTATACAATTAAATGAAATAGTAATCTTAATTTTGATACCTTTAATATGGTATTTAAAAAAACGTTATGAATCTAAAGGATGAATTTATAAATATTGTAATAAAGGTTATTTTACCCGCTACAATAGGTATATCAATAAAATTAGCCGTGCAAGCACAGAAACAAAAAATAACTGCATTCAGGATAATACTTTCGTTTATCACTGGAATAGGAGCTTCTTACATTGCATATCCTATAATTATAAATAATTCAGGTAGAGATTACGTGCCTTTGTTTATATCGGTTATAGCGATATCATCCGAGAAAATAGCCGAATATTTAATTTATAAATTCAATATCGATTATTTTTTAGGGTCATTAATAGAAGCGTGTAGAAAAATGATTATTGATTTAATTACAAAAAAATAGTTGTATGTTAAAAACAAATGAAATAATAAAAAAATACGGAAAGCCTAACCAGCAAGGTAGTTACTTGACAACTATTACATTGCCTTATCCAATGCGTATTGCGTGGGATAAAGATACAAAGGTTACTAAAATGCGATGCCATAAATTAATTACGGATGATTTTTTAGGTGTTTTTAATGATTTATTAAGTCATTATGGATATGAAAAGATTGTTGAGTTAGGAATTGATTTGTTTGGTGGGTGTTTTAATTTTAGACAAATGCGAGGCGGTTCAGAATATTCACGCCATAGTTGGGGAATTGCTATTGATTTAGACCCAGAGAGAAATCAGTTAAAAACACCATATCTTAAGTCTAATTTTTCAAAACCTGAATATAAAAAATTACATGAAATATTTGAAAAACATGGATTTAACAACTTAGGTAAAACAAAAGGATATGATTCTATGCATTGGGAAAAAATAGAGTAAAAAATATCCTAAGTTCATTTCGAAATTGTTTTTTTATGTTTATATTTGGAAAAAAATAAAATGGAAAAATTTTTAGAATGTGATTATTTACCAAAAAAATATTTAATAAGTAATTTAGGAAACATAAAAAGTCCTAAAGGTAAGGTTTTAAAAAAATATTTATCAAATAGTGGATATGAATGTATTAACATTAAAAATAAAGGATATTTTATTCATAGAGCTATTTGTTATGCATTTATACCAGAAATTAGTAATAAAATTTTTGTAAATCACAAAAATGGAATTAAAACAGATAATCGTATTGAAAATTTAGAATGGGTAACAAGAAGTGAGAATTGCAAGCATGCTTATGACAATAAATTAAATAATAACAAGCCTATGCATTATAAAGGTAAATTTGGTAAAGAACATAATAGGAGTATGCAGGTTCTATGTGTTGAGACTAATAAAATATACAATTCACAATTAGAAGCTCAAAAAGAATTGAATTTAAGTAATGGAGCTGTTAGTTGGTCTATTAAAAATAATAAACCAATATTAGGTTTACAATTTAAAAAAATATAAATTAAATTTATGTGTACACAAAATTTTAAAGATGTTATTAAAGGAGATAGTTTTGGAGAAAAAACAATCACTTTATTAAATGGTACAAATCCAATAGACTTAACTGGTGTTTTAATTAAATGCCAGTTTCGTTTTAAAACTAAAAACGGTGATTTAGTAAAAGAAATTACCGAAGTATCAGGTATAGATATATTTGAGTCTTTAAACGGAAAATTTAAGGTAGAGGATTTTATTGTTGATTGGGAATCGGGTGTTTATTTTTATGATTTTCAATTTACGTTTCCAAGCGGTAAAAGAAAGACTTATTTCGGGGGATTTTTCAAGGTTCTACAAGATGTAACTCAAAACACTTAATTATTAATTATTATGCCAAATGAAGAAATAAATATAGTTATTGAGGAAACAGTAGAACAAATTTCGGTTGATGTTTTAGATAACAACGAAAATATTACTGTGGTAATTCAAGAGTCTGCAGGTGTTAGTAATCATTCTGAATTAAATTTAGATGATGGAACTAATCCACATGGCACCACAAAAAGTGATGTAGGATTAGGAAATGTGCCAAATTTAGACACAACAGACGCGGTAAATAATCAGCATACTCACTTAAATAAAAATGTATTAGATTTAATTACTGAAGCTTTTACAACGTCTTTAAAATCTTTTTATGATGACGCGGTTTTTAAAATAAACGGATTATTATCAACAGGTCAAAGGTTAATAACAAACGGTGAAATAACTAAATTATCAAACACTAGCGGAACAAATACAGGTGACCAAGATTTAAGCGGATTGCTAGTAAAGTCTAATAACTTATCAGATTTAAACAACGCTGCTACCGCTAGAAGTAATTTAGGTTTGGGTAGTTTAGCGACTCAAAACAGCCAAAAAACTCGTATAACACAATATATCGCATCTTTTGGCATGAATAATATCAATACTTGGCGGGGTTGGTCTCGAAATACTTCAAATATGTTAAGCGCAGATGCTAACGGAAGTTTCGGTACTGGCACAACACCTACTAAGGTAGGTACTTGGTTTGCTGATTGCAACGTTATTTTTTTAAAAGACTTGAAAAAACTAACTAAACTAACTTTTCATAACAGATTAGCAACTGCAAATGTAAATGTGCAATTATATGTGTTAGTTGCTGATTACACCACAGGTAACGGATTTGAGACCAACGCAGTAGAGATAATTAATGAAAGCTTTAGTTTGATAGGTGGTGGTTCAAATTTAAAAGATAATTTCACAATAGCAACGCATAATTTAAACTCAAACAGTATAATGCAGGTTTTTTACAGACAAGTATCTGGAGGTACAAATGCATTACAAGGAGTGCAGTTAATTTATGAATTTGAACAATAATAATTATAAATATAAATATAAATAATATGTTAGTAGCAGTAGTTTATTTAAACACAGTTTATGCACTTGGTGAGTTCACTCAAGAAGATCACCCGCAAGCTCAATTAATACCTTTAACGCAAGAAGAATTTGAAATAGTTTCTTCTTATACAGTTCCAAGGTATGAAAATGGTGTTTTTTATGATGGAATAGTTTTAGTCAACATTGACAACGAAAAAGGGCAAAACTATATACGTATAGATGTAGGACAGTATCTACATTCTGAGTTTATTGGAAGTATTAGAATCCCTTATTTAATGGGAACTATCTCGCAAGAAACTTATTTATCAAGAAAAACAGCATTTGAGCCAGTTAGAAACGAACTTTTAGCAGGTGATTTCGAAAATGCAAAAGTAAAATTAACAGCTTTAGGAAGTAGTGTAATTGGTTTGGATTTGTATAACTCATTTATACAAAAAATAGATACTCTAATCTCTGAGTATTACCCTAACTATAACATCACACCTACACAACAAAGAGCAACTTCAAAAAAGGTTTAGTATGAAAAAATTATCAATATTATTATTTACTTTTTTTATTGTTTCTTGTGGTTCTCGAAAAGTAGAAACTTCAATTAGTAATAGTGAAAAAGAAACTGAAACTAATTCAAATTATAAATTCGATAAGTTATCTTTAGAGCCTGTAGATATTCAAAGACCTATTATTGTTCAAGGTAAAGAATACTACAATACAAAAGTAATTCACCATTACGAAGAGGGGGAAAAGGTAGAAAAGGCTAAAACAGAAGAAACTAAAAAGGACAAAAAAACTGAAAAAGACAATACAATTTTGTTTATTGGTATTGCTTTAATTGGTGCGTTTGGTTTTTTGTTTATGTTAGTAATATTGGTTATTGGTTTAATTGTTTACTTTAGAAAAACTTAGATTAAATATTTTTTTGTATATTTGAGTAAATAATTAAAGTTTTTTTCATAGTTAATGAATTTTGATAGTAGGTTATTGATTGATTAAACCGATTCTTGAAAAAGGGTCGGTTTTTTCTTTTTTATAGGTATATTAAAAAAAAGTTTATATTTGTAATAAATAATTGGTCTAATGTTGGGAAACATCGGAAAAAAATATTAACAGAAACGTTATTCGTATATATACGGATAGCGTTTTTTTTGTTTCTAACTCAAATAAAAATTAATTATGAATTTTAGTTTAGCCAGAGAAATATATGGATTAAATGCATGGTGTATTGATTCGCAATCTTTACCTTATTTAACATCAATATTGCGTAATATTCAAAATGGAGTTGATTTAGAAATTCCAGAGCAAAAATATAATTCGGTGTCTTTATTTTCAATTTCAAATAATACTAAAATAATAACAAAACCTTACGGTAGTGAATGGAATCCTGGAGAATTAGACAATAATGATGAGTTTGATGCTTTAGGAATTGTTAATTTAAACGGACCTATAACAAAAAGCGGTGGAGCTTCGAGTTATGGAACACAGCAGATAAGCCAGTTAATGACAAAAATGTCAAACGACAATAGAATTAAAGGTTTTATTTTAAAAGTTGATTCTGGAGGAGGTTCATCTAATGCTGTTAGTTTACTTTCTGATACTATAAATGAAATAAAAAAGACAAAACCAGTTTATACTTTAGTAGAAAAGGGCGGTATGATGGCAAGTGCTGCTTATGGAATCGGTTCTGCTGGAAATAAAATATTTGCAGAGGATACAATGAGTATTATTGGTAGTGTTGGCACCATGATAAGTTTTGAAGGGAAAGCTAGTAATTCGGTTTCGCCAGATGGTACAAAAAATATTGTTATTTATGCTACAAAATCAACTCAAAAAAACAAGGCGTTTGAAGAAGCTTTAAATAATGACAATTACGAATTAATCATAAATGAACTATTAGATCCTATAAACGAAAACTTCATCAATTTAGTACAGAGTAATAGACCACAATTAAAAGGTACTGATTTTGATAATGGCCATACTAAATTTGCTAAGGATGCAGTAGGAACATTTATAGATGGTATTGCAAGTTTTGATGAGGTAGTTCAAATGGTTTTAAACGATTCAAAAAATTATACAATTACAAATAATAATAATAATAATTCAAGTTTAATTAAATCACAAAAAATGACAAGAGAGGAATTAAAACAAAATCATCCAGATGTTTACAATTCAATTGTAAACGAGGGTGTGACAAATGAGTTAGAGCGAGTAAAATCGTGGATGGTATTTGCGAAAGCAGATTTAGAGACTGTTACTAATGGTATTGAATCAGGAAAAGCGATATCGCCATCAGAAATGACTAAATTAATGGTAAAACTGAATTCTGCACAGCAATTAACTAATTTGCAAAATGATTCTGCTAACGCAGTTATTACGGCTGAAACTCCTACAGGCGGTACTGATCCTGATAGTGCTGAAAACAAAGAGCTAGAAGAAGCTTTTAAATTTGATCTAAAAGTAAAATAATAATAATAATTATAAAAAATGGGTACATTCGGAATTAACGCAACTCAAAGAAGTGCTACAAATAATCAATCAACTGTAGATTATTCTGTAGAAAGTCTTTTTTTGTTTGGTAATCGTTACCAAACTGCAACTTTCAAAAATAATACTGGTGCCGAGGCTACATTTAAAAGCGGGTTTTTAGTGTTGAGAGATACGACAACGCCTGCAAATGTTATTCCTGCTATTGCTGGCGCAACTTTGGCTAATGTTATAGGTATTTTAAAATTAAACAACGATACTACATTAGCAAACAATGGAACTACACCAGCTAATTACTGTATATCGGGCGATATTGATGTTAATTTACTTCAATTACCAGCTACAGTTACTTTAGATACGGTTGTAGGTTCAACTGGGAAATGTTTAAGAGATTTTTTAACTGATTTAGGTTTCGTTTTGAAAAACGTTACTGAAAATTCTAATTTTGATAATTAATCATGGCAATTAGTTTATTACAACATAGCGAAACGCTAACAAAAAAGGTAGTAGGTGCATTTGATGAAATGATACCTGTTAGAGCTGGTTTTTCGGAATTTTTCCCAAGAGAGACTACTCCGAGTTTAGAAATTGATGTAGAAGTACAACGCGACAATGATTTAATTGCCGTAGATGTTCAAAGATTTACAGAAGGTAATCCTGGTAAAATTACTAGATTAACAGAACATAAATACATACCTCCATACTACAAACAAGAGTATTATTTTAACCTAGATTCTGTTTACATGAATACTATTGCGCAAGGTGTTATGAATAATCCTAACATTAACCGCCAACTAGGTCAAAATGCGTTAAAAAACATGAATAAGGAGCGTTTAAAAATTGAACGTGCTATTCGTAAACAACAAGCTCAAGTATTACAAACGGGTATTGTTACCATGGTAAACGGTGATAATATTAATTATCGTAGAAAAGCAGGTTCAATTGTAGATATAGATGTTGCTGGTGTTTATTGGTCAGATGCTGCAAACGCAACTCCTTTAGCAGATATTCAAGCAGGTTTACGTTTCTTACGTGATGAGGGTAATTCGGCATCTAGTGCTGTAAATTTGATTATGCGTTCAGAGGGTTTAAATGCTTTAACTGCAACTACTCAATATTTAAAAGAAGCGGATGTAAGACGAATTGACCGAGTTACTTTGTCAATGCCACAATTTAACGAAGTTAGCGGAATGGCTTATCATGGTCAAATTGGCGCAGGTGATTTTGTTGTTAACTTGTGGACTTACAACGAAAAATATACAGATGCTTCTGGAAATACTCAATTTTATTTAGATGCTAATAAGGCTATATTATTGCCTGGAGATTTTCAAGGTAAAACAGTATTTGGAGGTTTACCATCATTAAGCGATTTAAGTATAGGTGGTCAAATGGCTACAGTTCCAACAGTTGTTGAGGCTGAATACTTATTACGTCCTTTTGCTAATGAAAGAACGATGCAATCAGGTTTAGAGTTAACTTCTGCACCTCTTGTAATTCCTTTCACTATTGATAAAATTTACACAATGAAAGTTTTAGCGTAATGAAAAAGTATCAAATTTTAGTATTAGCGTATCAACTAAAAAATCAGGAAATAGCAAAGTATCCTGATATTGTTGATGAAAGTCAATTGAATGGTAATGCAGACGAGCTTGTTAAGGCTGGTTTTGTAAAGGAAGTAAAAGCTGAAAAGAAAGAGGAAGAAATTCCAGCCGAAAACAGCGAGGAAGTAAAAGCTGAAAAGAAAGTTAAGAAATAAAAACAGTTTAGTTTATGAGTGGCGATTTATTACAGTTAGCGAGAGAGGATGCGAAGTTTTTTGTAACACAAGCAGGGTTTCAAGAAGAAATTATTTTAATGACACCTACTAGAGATATGCAGCTTTCGCTAACTGGTTTCGCTTCTAAGCATTGGTTAAGTCATGATACAGATGGATTATCAGTAAATGCTAAAAATGTTCATGTAACTATTGACGAATCTGTTCTTGTTGCTAATGGGTATCAAACTAGAAATTCAAAGGGAGAAATAAGTTTAACTCGTCATATTGTTTCTTTTCCAGATAGCACAGGAATATCAAAAGATTATGTAGTTAGGGAGGTTTACCCAAATGAAACTTTAGGATTGATAGTTATGATTTTAAACGATTACAAAGAATGATATTAATTACTGAACAAATACCAGAACAAAGCTTCGAGTTGATTACAAAACAGCTCGGAGCTATTCTGCTTTTAGAGTTGGACAATCAAAATAAAATGTCGTGTAGCAAATATGATATTCAAACATTTTTAGAGCGTACAATTCCAATAGATAAAAGTGAAGATGTAGTAGTTAATATTTCTTTAAATTCAGTTAATTACGATGAGCATAACGAATTTAGTGTTCAAGGTTCGCACAACTTTAATATTGATGTTTATACTTTTTCAGATGACAACATTTATAATACGGCAGATGAAAATTCAAGAATTAAATTACATAGAGTTGTAGGGTGGATTAGGTATATTTTAAGTTCTACTAAATACAAGTACTTAAATATAAATAATGATGCTTGTCATATATCAGGTTCTTATTTACAGTCTATTAATTTTGATGATAATTTTGGCAATCAAGATGCTTCAATGTCAAGAATGTGCCGAATTATTTTTAATGTTAGAGCAAATGAAAATCAAGATCCAGACCAAGCGATAGATTTCACAATAAACGAAACAAATTTTAAAATTTCTAATTCAGAAAAAGGTTATAAATTAATTTTTAATACTTAAAAAAATATGGGTACAATTTCGACAGCAGTCGGTTTAGACCGTAGATCAAGAGTAAGCGGTGTAAAACTCAAAAAAGGGTTTTTCAATAATGATACTCCAAATTTACCTCAAAAGATTGCTATTTTTGGTGAAGCAAATACTGCTAATCAATCAGGATTGACAGTAACACCAGTTGAGGTAACAAGTGCTAATGAAGCAGCTCAATTATTTGGATATGGTTCACCTATTCACTCAATAATGAGAATTTTACGACCTGTTAACGGTGATGGTGTGGGTGGAATTCCTACTATTGTTTTTCCTCAAATTACAGACGGTGGGGCAACTGCAACAACTAGATCATGGACAGTTACAGGAACAGCAACTTCAAACGCTACACATTATGTAATTGTTAATGGTCGTGATAATGTAGATTTTCAATCTTACGCTTATTCTGTTGTTACAGGAGATACACCGACAATAATTGCGGGAAAAATTAAAGATGCTATTAATGGAGTTTTAGGCGCACCATGTACAGCTACAAATACTTTAGGGGTTGTAACTGCTGCTACAAAGTGGAAAGGTGCTACAAGTGCTGAATTAAATATCGTTATTGATTTTGGTAACAATTCTGCGGGTGTTTCTTACTCTCAAACGGCAAGTACAGACGGTGCTGGTACAGTTGATTTAGCTGATTCTTTCGCTTTAATTGGTGATGAGTGGTACACAAGTATAATTAATACTTACGGAGTGTCTAAATTAGCCGAATTTGAGCAATTTAACGGCATACCTGATCCTGATGCTCCAACTGGTAGATATAACGGTTTAATTTTTAAACCTTTCATGGCGTTTTTTGGTAACGTAGATAATTCTAAAGATGATTTAGCGTTAATTACAGATGATGCAGATAGGGTAGGTCAAGTTACAAATGTACTTTGTCCAGCTCCAAATTCTAAAGGCTTTACTTATGAAGCTGCTGCAAATGTTGTTGCGTTATTTGCTAGGATTATGCAAGATACCCCGCATTTGGACGTAAATAACAAGGCTTATCCAGATATGCCAATTCCTGCTAATGGTTTGATTGGCGATATGAGCGACTATAATAATCGTGATTTCTTGGTTAAAAAAGGATGTTCAACTGTTTTATTAGAAAATGGAGCTTACAAGATTCAAGATTTAGTGACTACTTATCATCCAGATGGTGAAATACCTTTACAATACGCATACGCACGTAATTTGAATTTAGATTGGAATGTGGTATATGGCTACAGATTATTAGAAACAATTAGATTGAAAGATAAAACTTTGATTAGAGATAATCAAGTTACAAATGTTTCGGGAGTTATTAAACCTGTAGAATGGAAAGCGGTTTTATTTGATTATTTCGATGATTTAGCGGAAAGAGCCTTGGTAAATGAGCCTGATTTTAGTAAAGCTAATTTGTTGGTTCAAATTTCAGAAACTAATCCTGATAGATTTGAAACGAATTTCAAATATAAACGTACTGGAATTGCTCGAATTCAATCAACCGATGCGGAAGCTGGATTTTAATTTTTAAATAATTATAAGATATGGCAAGATATACAGGGGGAGATATACTAGAGATAGTTTGTCAACATCCGAGTTTAGGAGAGTTTAGATTTGCAGCTAAATCCAACGAAGATTTTACAATTGATGAGGGCGGTATTCGTGTTAATGACGATGCTAATCAAATTACTGGCGGTGGCGAAGCTATATATCAAAAAAATAGAGTTCGTTGGATGATTGAGGGTCCAGTTGCAGTTGATTTTAAAATAGGTCAAACACAAAACTCATTAAATCAATTGTGTGAGAGTGAGGAAGAAGCTACATGGACTATTACGCATATAACTGGCACAATTTGGAAAGGTAAAGGTTTACCTGTTGGGGATTTACAACCTAGTACAAATACTGCTCAGATGACACTTAAAGTAAGTGGAGGTGGTAAACTAGAAAGATTATAATAATAACTAAAACCGTTCAATTTATTTTGGGCGGTTTTTCTAACAAAAACAAAAAAGCATGAAAAAACAAGAAACAAAAATTAACAAAGAAATTGCAATTGAAGAATTGAAAAGTTATTTATCAAATTTCGTTGATGGTGAAATTGATGTTGAAATGGAATACCCGAAATCATTACAAGCATTGATGAGTGGTAATTTAACTATTGATGAGAATACTTTAGAAGTTAGTTATAAGCTTTTAGAAGTTGTTAATCCTGGAACTGAATTTCAAATGGATTCGGTTACTTTTAAAACTAGAGTAAAGCCAAGTGATACAGCAAGACTAGCAAAAAATATTGATTTAAAAAATGATGCTGTGCGTTATGGTTTAGTTGTCACTGCTCATATTATTGGTTTAGCTTCTTACGTTGAGTTAGATCATTTTTGTAAAAAAGATTATCAGTTGATACAAGAATTATCATCGGTTTTTATGTAAGGTGGATACTTGGCGAAAACTTTGATAATTGTGTAAAAACAATTGTAAGGTATTTCAAGTGGACACCGCAAACATTAAATGAATTGTATTGTGATGATTTAGATATAAATAGCATAGGTTATTGGTATAACGATGCTGTAGCAATATCAAAGAGCATGGATATAGATTAATAATTAATTGTATAATGTAACCCTCATTTTTTGTTGATTTGACTTAAAATGAGGGTTTTTTAATAAAACTTTAATAAATGGCAAATACAATTAGAATACCTACAGAATTTACCGCAGTTGATAGATTTAGTAGAGTTGTTGAGCAAATGACAAGAGGTGTTAGTAGGTTTAGTAATACTTCATCGGCTGCAATTGAAAGATTTAACACTAAGGCTAATAATGTAGCAAATAAAATGGCTATTGCGGGTACTGCTATTCTTGCTCCAATGGGTGTAGCTGTAAACGATGCTATTAAGTTTGAGGATAAAATGGCGGACGTAGCTAAGACAACTGGTTTAAATACAGATGAAAGCGAAAAATACGGAAAGGCTATTTTAGAAATGTCAAAAAACACTAGAACCAGTATATCTCAATTACAAGATATTGGAGTTGTAGCGGGTACTATTGGGGTTGCAAAAGAAGAATTAGAAGCATTTACAAAGGCAGGTAATGAGTTCGCTATTGCTTTGGGTTCAGATTTTGGGAGTACTGAGTTTGCCGTTGAACAAGTAGCAAAACTTAAAAACCTATTTAAAGAGACTAGAAATGTAGATATAGCTACTTCAATGACAAAGGCGGGTAGTGCTATTAATGAAGTTTCAAACATGGCGGGTTCGGCAAAAAACATAAACGAATTTATGCTTAGAATGGGGCAATTACCAGATTCAATGAAACCTACAATACAGCAATCAGCTGCTTTAGGTGGATTTTTTGAAGATGCCGGTTTAAGTGCTGAAATAGCTTCTGGAGGTTTTACCAATTTAATGCTAGTTGCGGGTAAAAATATGGGTGGTTTTGCAAAACAAATGGGAATGACCATTAAACAAGCTAATGATTTGTATAAAACAGACCCTACTGCATTTGCTGTTAGATTTTCTAAATCAATGTCTAAAATGCAACCTAGAGAATTAGCAATGACTTTAGATGAGTTGAAAGTAGGTTCTCAAGAATCAATAAAGGTAGTAGGTGCTTTAGGTAGTGGATACGATAAGCTAAATAAAGTTATTTTAAAATCGAATGAAGCGTTTGAAGCTGGTAATTCTATTTCAGCCGAAGCGGACAAAAAAAACAACACTTTAGCAGGTAAATTACAGATGGCTAAAAATAACATGGAAGCCTTATCTATAACTGTAGGTACTCAATTGGCACCAGCATTGACAAAAATTTTAGAAAAGGTAATGCCTGTTATAACTGCTATTGGTACTTGGATTTCTAAAAATCCACAATTAACAGAGATGTTAGCTTATTTAGGTGTTGTTTTAGTTGGTTTAGCAGGAGCGATTAAAATAGTCACAACTGTAACTGCTTTATGGAATCTTGTAATGGCTATGAATCCAATTGGATTAGTAGTTTTGGCAATTGTTGCTTTAATAGGTTTTATTGCTATTGCAATTGCTAAATGGGATGAGTGGGGTGCTGCATTAATGTTATTTTTAGGTCCTATCGGATATGTTATTAGTGCTTTTAAATCAGTTTACGACCATTGGGAGAGTATAAAGACCGCGTTTAAAACTGAGGGCATACTAGGCGGTTTAAAAAGAATAGGGCAAGTTATTTTAGATGCTGTATTAAAACCTTTACAGCAGCTATTTGAGATGATTGGTTTAGATAGTTGGTCAGATTCGTTGAAAAAATTAAGAACTGATATGAATTTGGTAACACAGGGAGAAATGAAAGCGGCTTTAGAATCTCCAGAAAGTAAACAAGCTAAAGCATCTGCAAAAGCTACCGTAAATGGTCAAGTAAATGTAAATGTTTCGGCTAAAAATGGTGCAAATGCAGATGCTACTGCTCAAAATAAGGGCGGTATTCCTGTAAAATTATCACCAACACAAGGAGCATTTGGATATAAAGCACCTTTTCAATAAAAAAATATAAGTATAATGATAACAAAAGATATTAATTTACATGAATCTGGAAGCGGTGGCGAAATGGCCATCGTTTCAAATGATTTGTTATTAGGCGAAAGTCTTTATCAACAGGTTTATTTAGCTTTGTTTGGTGGGAATGTAGAAGTAAATACAAGAGGGGATGAATTAATAACAGAGGAGCGTTTTGATTATTGGGCGAATTCTTTGTTTTTTGGCGAAACTCAAAGTAAACAATTCAATTCTAACACCGAAAGAACGCTTTTAAATGTGGTTTTGAATAGTTCAGGTAGATTAGCTATAATTCAAGCGATAAAAGACGATTTACAATACTTAAATGAGTTATTAAACTTTGATGCGGATGTTGAATTTTTAACCACTAATCAAATTAAATTACTTATATATTTCACTCCAAAAGGAAGCCAAGAAAATAAAGTATTACAATTAATTTACAACAACGCAAAAAATGAAATTATTATCGATAAAATAATATAAATACAATGAGAGAAATACCAAGTATAAATGAAATTAGAGATCAAATAGCTAATGATTTTAAAATAAAGCTAAGTCTTACTGATTCGCAATTAAAATATGTTTTAGATGCTTTTGATTCTGTTTTAGCGGCACAATTCAAATTAATGTATTTGTATTTGTCCGACATTCAAAATAATGTTTTTCCAGACACAGCAGATTTAGAAGAGAATGGCGGTACTTTAGAGCGATTTGGAAGAATATACTTAAATCGTAATCCTTTGCCAGCCACAGCGGGAATATTTAAAGCTTCTGTAATTGGTTCAAGCGGTGCGGTTTTACGAAATAGTTTAACCTTTAAATCAAATGAAAATTCTTTAAATCCTAGCCAATCTTATGTTTTAGATGATGAATATATTTTAACTGGTTCAGGTGATGAAATTGAAATACGTTCGCTAGGCGGTGGAACTGATTTTGATTTGAATGTAGGTGATGAATTAACAATAACTGAGCCTGTACTTGGTGTTAGTAATATTGTTACAGTTACAGAAGTTATTGAACAGCCAAGAGCGAGTGAGGATATAGATGTTTATCGACAAAATATAATTGATGCTATTCAATTGGAACCGCAAGGAGGGAGTAAAACTGATTATCGTTTATGGTCCGCAGATGCACAAGGAGTTCGAAAAGTTTACCCTTATGTTAGAAATGATGATGCGGGTATTGTTGATGTTTATGTTGAAGCTACAATTGCAGATTCTATTGATGGAAACGGAACGCCAGATCCAACATTATTAACCAATGTTTTAGAGGTTATCGAATTAGACCCAGACGAAACAAAACCAACAAACGAAAGAGGACGAAAACCGATACAATCTAATGTAGAAACTTTAGCAATAACTATAACTCCTGTAGATATCACAATAAACGGCTTAATTGACGACAGTACAGCGGTTAGAGATGCCATAGAAACAAACATTAAGGATTATTTGTATAATATTAGACCTTATATTGCTGGTGCCGATTTACCAAGAGATAAAAATGATATTCTTTATTCAGCAAGAGTTCAAAGTGTTGTTACCGATGTTTTAGAATCGGCTAATTATTTTGAAAACTTGACTATGGAAGTAAACGGAAATACTGTAAATAATTATGAGTTTAATCTTGGTTTTATACCTTATTTAAGAAACTTAATTTTTGCATAACATTATGATTTATCAAGTAACTAATGAAAGTACGCAACACGGTTATAATACGCCTTTTGGTTATTTTACACCTCATAGATTACCTACTATTCCAGGTCAAACATTAACGGATATATTCGGAGATTTAGCAAGACAATTATATCCTACTGGTAGAGCTTGGTATATGCCTAAAGGCGGTGTTTTTGATAATTTACACAAATCAATTAATTTAAGTTTTGTTAGATTGGTTAATGATTGTGATTTGACAATAGATTCTTTGTTTCCGGATAATGTAAATTTTGATGAAAAAGATGCTAGTTTATGGGAGTACAGACTTGGATTAACAACTAATACAAGTTTAAGTTTAGAGGTCAGAAAACAAGCTATTTTACGAAAAATGGCATACCCTAACAATGTAAAGCCTAGGCAAAGTAAGTCGTACATAGAAAGTCAATTAAGATTAGCGGGTTTTGATGTTTACGTACACGAGAATTTAAAACCATACCAAACGCCAGCTGATATAGTTTCTTTGAGTTTAAGCAATTCACAGCATGGCGGAGATTCTCAACACGGGGGAGGATTTCAACACGGATCATCAAGTTTTGATGTAATAGCTAATGAAGCGGTAGTAAATGAAAGTTATTCAGTAGGTGTTGGTAATTTATGGGCTACTTTTTTTATTGGTGGTGAAAATTTAGGAGATTTTGCCGCTATTGAACAAAGTAGATTAATTGAATTTAAGGAGTTGGTATTGAAATTAAAGCCAGCGCATTTAGTTGCCTTTACTTTTTTAAATTATGTTTAATTTTATAAAAAATAATTAAAAATGAGAAATAAAAAATTAAGCGTTAATATTGATAATTCTGATTTGGATAATTATCCAAATGGACGAATAAAAAATAATAGCGGTGCGGGTGATGGAACGCCAGTAAATGAGTTTATTTATGGTGATTTACATGAGTTTAAAGATAAGTTGATGAGATTGGCGGGTATTGAGCATAATGGATTACCAGATAATGAAGCAAACGGGTTTCAATCGATAGAAGCATTGAGAGATTTTGGAAGCAAACACGATGTAATACAAACTTTAACTACTGCTTCTGGTGTTATAACTGTTTCTGCTAAATTAAACACAATTATTCAAAATAACGAAAGTTTAATTTGTAAAGCAGGATTTAATTATACTACAGAAACAAGTATAAAGGGTATAGATGGTAATGTTTATAGTCTTGCTGTAATTGGTAATTTTAAAGCTAATGAGTATGTACGATTAATTAAAACAGGGGCGGGTGTTATTTTAGTCCGTTTAGTAGATTCTGTTAGTGCTGATGCTGTTATTAGTGAATTGTTGTTTTTGAAAAAAGCATCACAAGCTCAGGAAAATGCAGGTACATTAGATACTGTTGCAACAACTCCATTGACCAATAAAACTGTATTTGGATTAAGAGTTAATGACGATACAGCTAGTGTGCCTTATTTGGCTACTGCATTACAAAATGGAATTTACCCAAAAGAACATTTTCAAATAGTAGAAAACATAGGAAACAATCCCGTTAGAAATATAGGTACTGCTTCGGGTATTGATATAAATGGCGGTGCTATTGGGACTAACTACCCAGTTACTGGAGATATAGTTTCAGCTACCTTAACAGCTAAGCCTTCGGATGCTTCAACAATAAGAATAGTTTTAGCAAACACAATGACTGATACTAACTATTATGTTAGAATATTTGTACAATCATTATCTACGGATATCGGGCGTGATAACACAATAGGAACTCCAGTTTTCAAAATAATAAATGCGACAACATTTGATTTTAGTATAGAAGAGTTTAATGCAGAATCGCAAAATTTAAAAATTCATTTTGAAGTAGTAAAAATTAGTTAATTATGAAAGTATTAGGAAATTTACCAATAATAAAAGATGTTAATTCTGTTTATCCTTTTGGAGCAGCTATAAAAAATCAAACTGAAACTGAACAAGGTACGCCAGCAATTAGAGAGATTTACAATGATGTTTTAATGAACATTTATAAAATTTTACAGTTAACTGGCGTAGCTCCTTCTAATGAAGAAGATAATAATACAAATGGATATCAAATAATTGAAGCTTTAAAGAAGTTGCCAAATAGTTTAAATGATATTGAACAGGTATTGACGTTAGATGGTACAGTTTGGACAGTACCGTTTGATTTACAATACCTACCAAACAAATATATGTTTATAGCTAGAGCATCAGAAGATTACAATCCTGCTATAACCTACACTTTTAAAGGCTTAGGAGTTACTGAACTTCCTTTTAATCCTATAAATGGTTTTAGTGCTACTGATGAATTGTTAGTTATTATTGATACGTCAGGAGTAAGAAGTTATTCTTTGAATAAACTAACAGAAGCATCAAGTATTATTTATACTGGCATGGGTCAAGTAGTCACATTTAATGATTTGAATACTGTTTATTATTACAGTAATGGTTGGTTGTTTACCGATACGCCTAATTCATACGATATTTTAAATATAGTTAGGTTATTTGCATCTAGCGGAACTTTAGAGATAAAAGATGTGTTTATACACAATAATACTATTGTTTGTTTCTGTTTTGAGCCATCAAATTCAGCTTATTTTATTTATGATGTGGATTTGACTGAATTAACAGTTTCATTTAATATTGAGTTGTCAAATGATGCGGATACTGATTATGGACCAACTGCTTACATGGATGAAAACGGTGATTTATGGATAACAAATAAAGGAAATTTAAACGGTGGAATTAACGATAATGAAGTATCTAAGTTTGTTCGTAATGGTTCAGGTATTTTTACCTTTAATTCTACTATTACTTTAGATGTTTCTTTTGTGAAAACCACGAATGCAGCAATAAAGTCTGGTTTCTTGTATACTTACTTTGAAGCGTATCTAAATAAGTATAGTTTGACTACTGGATCATTAGCATCAAGTATGTATTTGCCTGCTGATATTGGTCAGTTAATGCAATTTAACGGGGAAGTTTACTATAATTCAGGGGATATAGCCAAAAAATTTGATTTATGATAAGATTAGATGTAAATACAGATGCATCTATACAGTTAACGGCTAGATTGGAAAGGTTGCATAGGTCAGCCTTTCCAAGTGCTGTTAGAAATACGTTAAATGATGCTGCTTTTGAAGCAAAAAAAATAATTCCAAAAAAGGCTAATGAAAATTTTACGGTAAGACAAAAGAATTTGTTTAGTAGATTTTCAAAAGTTGAAAAGGCAAAAGGTTTTGATATTAATTCTATGGTTTCAAAAGTAGGTTTAGATGGCACTACGCAACCAAAATTAATAGATGGTTTAGCTAAACAAGAAACTGGAGGTACATTAAAAGGTAGAAAATTAACGCCACACAATGAGGCTCGCGTATCGGGTAGTTATGGAAAGAAATTGAAATCTAAACACCAATTTAAAAATATTGGTAAAATAGGAACTAGAAATAAAAGAATAAGAAATGCTAAGTATTTTGTTATTGAAAATGGTAATAAAGAAACTGTTTTTGAAAATTTAGGAAACAATAAAATAAAGCCAGTTTACAACAAAAGAAAAAGCAAAAATACTACTTTGAGAAAAAAACCTTTTATTGCTCCTAGTGCTATTGAAGCATCAAGAAAAATGGAAAGATTTTATTTTAAAAATGCAAATTATCAATTTACAAGACATTTAAGATGAGTTGGAAAAACAATTTAGATAATATAAGATTTTCAATAAAAACTGGTGACGGGAAAGAGTATTTTCCTTTGTGGAAAGATGCAGAATATTCAAAAGAATACAATGTATCTACTTTTGATTTTATTGATGTACCAAAATCTTTGGTTGAGAGAAAACAACCAAAGTCAAGAAAATACCCTTTACTTTTCTATTTCCAAGGTGATGATTGTATTGAACAGTTTTTGGAATTTGAAAGAAGTGCAGACGATAACAGGTATTGGACAGTTACTCACCCGTTTTACGGCACCATAAAAGGGCAACCGCTATCAATTGGAGTGGATAATAAAAACTTAAATATTTCTATTGTATCGGTTGACTTTTGGGAAAGTATAATATTTGATTATCCTAAATCAAATTTATCTATTCAAGATAATACATTGGTTAAAAAAGATGAAGCTTTGCAAAGTGCTGTTTTAAGTTATTCGGCTAGAAAAGTTCAAGAACCAGCCGACATAAATAAAGTAAAGCAAAGTAATTTAGTTATTGCAAAATCATTTGAAACGCTTCAAAGTGACCAAACAAACGTTGAGTACTCAAATGCTTTATCAAAAGCTAATAAGTCAGCTAATGATTTAGTTAATAACCCTAATATTGCTATTTTAGACGCTCAGGCTTTGTTAAATGGTCCAAGTACTTATGATACTAGAATAGTACCAAGGTTAAATGCGTATAAAACTGCTTTTCGTGGATTAGTAAAAGAGCAAAAAACAGTGTCGGAAAAATTATACTTTGAAAGTATGGCGGGAACTGTAATAGCTTGTTATTGCAACGCTACGGTTAATTATGATGCGGATTTAGACTATATTACAGTAAAAGAGGTAGAAACTGTTACCAATAATTTAATTTTGCTTTATAACGAATATTTAAGCATTTTAGACAACAATTCGGTTTCAAATTATGAATTAGATAATTTTCATGCTAACCCACAGTTGCAAAATCAAATTAATGATTTGGTATTATTTACAGTTGCTAACCTTTATAATTTAGCATTTGAAGCGCAACAAGAGCGATTTATTTATTTAGATAAAGATTCAAATTTGATTTTATTAACTCATAGATTTTTAGGTTTAGCCAACGATGAAAATATACAGCGTTTCAGAGAGATAAACGGAATTAAATTGAAAGAATTATTTAAGTTGAAAAAAGGGCGTAAAATTATTTATTATGTGTAGATATGAAAATAAAAATAAACAACAAATATATTGTCCATTTTACAGGATTTTCAGTAAAACGTAATTTAGATAGTGTTGCTTCTGAATTTGCTTTTAGCGTTCGTTTTAATCCAGAAAATGATGATCATAAAGAATTTTTTAAACCGTTACAATTTTTGAAATGTGAGGTATTTTCAGATACTAATAAATTAATGATTACAGGTACTATTCTAAATCATTCTTTTACTAGCGATTCAACATTTAATTTGCTTAATATTTCAGGTTATTCGAAAAGCGGAATTTTAGAAGATGTTCAAATTCCCTCGAGTATGTACCCGCTTGAAAGTAATAATAGGTCTTTGAAAGATATTGCTACTAAATTATGTAATGCTTTTGGAATTAATTTGATTGTTGATTCAAGTGTAAGCAATGAAGCAAATAGAGTGTTTAAAAAAACTACTGCGGACGTTTCAGAAACGGTTAAAGATTACATTTCAAAATTAACCAGTCAAAGAAATATACTTTTGAGCCACAACGAAAAAGGTGATGTTATTATGTATAAACCAAAAGTAAACGGAAAGCCTAAGTATTATTTCAATAAAGATAATACAATACGTATGACTAGCAATTGGGCGGGTCAAGGTATGTATTCAGAAATAAATGTTATTAGACAGCCAAGCAAAGAAAATGCAGGAGTATCAACAGTTGACAAAATAAAAAATCCTTTGATTGGAGTATTTCGAACTATGACAAAAGTATTAAGTAGTGGAGAGGATACCGATACAGCCAACGCAGCAAACAATGAACTGGCATCACAATTAAAGAACATTCAAGTAAAAGTAGATTTACAAGGATTGTTTGAGGATATAGAACCTGGCGACTTGATTAATATTCATAATCATGAGATATATTCATTTGCTTATACTCGTTGGATAGTTTCTTCCATTAGTTTAAATAAAGATGAATCTTCTGAAACAACAAGTTTAGATTTGGTGCTTCCTGAAACGTATTCAGGCGAAGTTCCTAAACCGATATTGTTTTCTTACAAATCACACAAACGACATAATTAATATTGATGATGATAACATTTAGTAAATTTTCAGATGCTTTTATTGACGGCGGTAAACGTATTTTAAAAGTGTTGCAATTTGGCGCAAAAACAGCGGATGAAATTGCTCCTTTTGGAATTGATGCCAACCCAATTAAAAATATGACTGCTTTATATGTTGACACTACAAATAGCGGTGAAAGTGCTGTAATAGGAGTTATAAATGAATCTCAATTAGCAAATAGTGGTGAAGTTCGTATTTATTCAATGGATGAAAATAAAGCCGTTAAATCGTTTATTTGGGTTAAAAATGATGGTACTATTGAGTTCAATGGTAATAGTTATTCTATGACAAGATTTGAGCCTTTAAAACAAGGTATTCAAACAAAGGATAATTTAATTAATGCAGAGTTAGTAAAAATAGCAACTGCAATAGGTAGTTTAGGGGGTACTTACGTTGTTGCCCCTGTATCTACAAATATTGAAAACGCTAAAAGTATAAATTTAAAAATAGAATAAAATAGTTTAGTTTTTTTGTTTAGTTTGTTTTTGTAAATGAGGTTTGGCGGTTTGTCAAACCTTATTTTTTTATTTTTATTGGGATTTGTTTTATTTTTGTTTTGATATTAAAAATATTTATGTAATTTAGCCGAACAAAAATGTAATAAATATTAAATTTTAAAACTATGGAAAAAACTTTTGAATCTTTTAAAAAATTTATTTCAGAAAAAGGAAAACAAGCTAACGCATGTACGTCTGAATATAACAGAGTATTAGAGTCTAAAGATTATGCTGATTTGCTGCAAGTAATAAAAGATAATTACAATTGGTGTTTTAATAATTCAATTTTTACTAAAGAAGAATTAATATCTCTAGTTCCTAATGATGTTTTATTAGATAATGGCTTTTATTATGATTATTCAGGTGAATTATTAAACGATAAAACTGCTTTTGTTTTTGATTCCACTATTCAAAATGTTAGGGATAACGCCACTATTCAAGATGTTAGGGGTAACGCCACTATTCAAGATGTTAGGGGTAACGCCACTATTCAAAATGTTAGGGGTAACGCCACTATTCAAAATGTTAGGGGTAACGCCACTATTCAAAATGTTTGGGATAACGCCACTATTCAAGATGTTTGGGATAACGCCACTATTCAACATGTTAGGGATAACGCCACTATTCAAGATGTTAGGGGTAACGCCACTATTCAAAATGTTTGGGATAACGCCACTATTCAAGATGTTTGGGGTAACGCCACTATTCAAAATGTTTGGGATAACGGTAAATATTTTAAAATAAGATATGGTGAAAAACCAAAATTATTTATGAAAAAAAATGCTTTTGAAATTGTTGAATTATGATTTTCAAAATTAGAATTTGGTTTCGCTATGTTCAGAAAGGCGACCAAGAAAAGGACTTAGAAGATTATGAAATTGAAGCTTTAAGCGTTCATGATGCTTTTAAAAAAATAAAGAAAAAGCATTTAGATGGTTATAATTCAAGACCATTTAAGTATGGGCAAGTAATAAACAATGAAGTTTATACATGGTACACGCCATTTAGTGTAAATATCAAAGATGAAAATTTTGATTTGCCTTGGAATCAATTAACTAAAAAACTAAATATTAATATTAATACTTAAACAATTATAAAAATGGCAGAAAAAGCAGAACAAATGGAGTATTCAATTGACGTAAACAAAATGCGTATGGATATTCAACACGTAAAACAAAAAAACGTATCAGTAAAAGAAATGTGCGGTATGTTTAATATGTCCGATGCTGGGTTACGATTACTAGAGCAAAAAGCTCCGAAAGTAGTTTCGGTATTAATGACGTACCACCAAATAACAGGTAAGCCTATAACCGACGTAATTAAACAAAACGAATAACCATGGGAAAAGAACTAAGAATATTTTTCAAAGATGGACTTTGGCACGCTGAATTGTGGAGTGATTTTGAAGAGCCTTTTCACTCAGGAAAACAATTTGAAGATAAGGTTTATGGTTTAAGTACTGAAAACCTAAACATTGAGATTAAAAATAAAGGTTGGTATGAACTATTAAAAAGAAATCAATAACCATGAAAAAGGAATTATTAAACGAATTAACAAATCCAAATTCTGAAAAAAATATTAGGCTAGCCAAAGACAAAGCTATTTACAAAAAAGTATTAAACGATACTTTAGGTAGTTTTCCTCTTGTTTTTGATGCGGACCAAGTAGAAGTACGTGAGTTTTCAGAATTAGCTTCACAGCGTGTTGAGGAACTTAAAAATCAATTATTAACCGAATTAGAAAACTTATAATTATGTCAAAAGAAATAAGTACACAAAGTACACAATTAAAAGGCGGTGCATTTTCGTCAATGGCCAACTTTGAAGATGCTCAAAAAATAGCTTCAATTTTGTCAAAGTCGGATTTAGTACCCGCTTCTTATAAAAATAATATCCCAAATACAATGATAGCCTTAGAAATGGCAAATAGATTAAATATTTCGCCATTTGAAGTAATGCAGAACCTTGATATTATCAAAGGTAAGCCAAGTTGGAGTAGTACGTTTATAATCGCTTCAATAAATTCATGTGGTAGATTTAAGCCTTTGAGATTTGAATTTGTTGGAACCCCAAAAACTGATGAATACGGTTGTAGAGCATACACAGAAGATTTAGAGGGAAATAAATTAGTAGGTCCTACTGTAACATGGTTAATGGTTAAATCTGAGGGTTGGTTATCAAAAGCAGGGTCTAAATGGCAAACAATGCCCGAGTTAATGTTTCAATATCGTGCAGCATCTTTTTTCGGTAGGTTATATGCGCCAGATATTTTAAAGGGTATGCAATCAGTTGATGAGGTTAAAGATGTTGTTGGTACAATTGACGTTGAGTATGAAGATGAGACCAGAATAAGCGAATTAAGAGACTTATTTAGTCAAGTAGAAGAAAACCTATCAGAAAGCGAAAAAAGTCACGCAAAACGAATAATTGACACCAAAGAATCTAATTCTTATGATAAGTTAGAAAAGTTTTTAAAATCTAAAATAGAAAACAATGGGAATAAATAGTTTCAATGATTTAATATCAAATGTTATAGTTTGGGCTAGAGAAAAGAATTTACTTCAAAAAGATAATGCTTTTAAGCAAGCCATCAAAACACAGGAAGAACTTGACGAAATGAAAATTCATATTTATATGCAGCAGCAGGGAATTAAACAATACGTCAAGAATGAAAAAATAGTAAACGTTGATGATGCTATTAAAGACGACATAGGGGATCAGTTAGTTACTTTAATTATTCAATGTGAGCAACAAGGAACTTCATTTTATGAATGTTTAGAAATAGCTTGGAACGAAATTAAATACAGAACAGGAAAAACAGTTAACGGAACATTTATAAAAGATTAGTATTAGTTATGGAAAAATTAAAAGGAGTTTTAGTAATTATATTTTTATGCTCATTCTTTTGTTTGCTGTTATCGATTTATTGTTTGCAGTATTATGATATTATGGGGCTTCATGAATTTTTGTTTGTCATTGTTGCCTTTATTCTTGGATTTTTAGGCATTGTTTTTTCTGTTAATCAATTTAAAAAAGATTATTTGTAATGGTAGAGAAATTAGAGCGCATTGGTAGGTTTACGAGTTCAAATATTTGGAAGCTTACAACTTTAGATAGAAGTGGAAAATCATTTGGCGCACCTGCTTTGACTTACATAGAAGAAAAGCGAGCAGAAAGAACACTAGGACGAAGTATTGATTTAGGTAAACAAAGTCAAGCTACTATTTGGGGTAAAATCATGGAGTATTATTGTCACAAATTCGAACTTGGTTTAGAATATACACTTTGTTCAGATGAAACTTTAGTGCATCCTAAGCTTAAATTTTTTTCAGGTTCTCCAGATTTTACAAAAGAAAGAACTACAGGAGATATTAAATGTTTTGAACCGAAAAGGTTTTACGAGTTCACAATAAATTTAATGAAGTTAATCGAGGGTTTAATTACCCTTGATGACTTCAAAAAAGAAGAAAAAGAAATTTATTGGCAAGTGGTTTCTAACTGTATTTTGACAAACAACCCAAAAGGAGAATTTATTTCTTATACGCCAACAGAAGAACAATTATTGCAAATTCGTCAAGAACTAGAAGAAACAAATATTTTAGAAAAACTAAATATCGAACCATGGCAAGGTAGATTTATAACGGAAAAGCCTTTATACGAATTGCCGTATATACCTAGTGGTATTAAGTTTCCAAACTTTGTTAGTTACGAATTTGAAGTTCCTGCTGACGATATAATATTACTAACAAAAAAAGTTGTTGAAGCAAATAAAATTTTAGAGAATGGATAAACAAAGTAAAAAACTAAGTGCAATTGAAAGTATTGTAAATGTAATTGCAGGATTAATAATTTCATTTTTAATTCAATTATGGATTTATCCATTTTTAAATATTAAGGTTAATTTAGAACAAAATATTTTTATAACATTTATATTTTTTGTGGTTTCATTTTTTCGTTCATATGTAATTCGTAGAATTTTTAATAATATAAAAAATGGATAAAAGTTATAGTGAATTTTTAGAGAGTAAAATTGTTGTTGCAGAGTCTTTTGGTTATGATATTGATAAAGATCAATTAAACAGTAAATTACTACCTCATCAAAAAGATATAGTTAGTTGGGCGGTTTCAGGAGGTAGGCGTGCAATATTCGCTAGTTTTGGTTTAGGCAAAACAATAATGCAATTAGAAATCGCTAAAAATGTAATGAAAATAACAAATAAGCCTTTTTTAATTTGCATGCCTTTAGGTGTAGTTGGAGAGTTTAAAGATGATTTAGCCTTTTTATATCCTGAAATGATGATAAAATATATCACTGAATCAGATACTTTAGATTGTGATATAGATAAAAACATAATTTACGTAACTAACTATGAAAGGATACGTAAAGGTGATGTGACAGCTGATTTATTTGGAGGTGTTTCATTTGATGAAGCAAGTATTTTACGAAACCTTAAAACTGAAACAACAAATTATGTTTTAAATCATTTCAAAGATGTAAATTATAGATTTGTAGCAACAGCAACCCCAACCCCAAATGATTTTATAGAAATTCTTAATTATGCGGATTATTTAGGTGTAATTGATCGAGGTCATGCATTAACTAGGTTTTTTCAAAGAGACTCAACAAAAGCGGGTAATCTTACATTATATCCAAACAAAAAGGAGGAGTTTTGGAAATGGGTTTCTACTTGGGCGGTTTTTATCAATAAACCATCGGATTTAGGTTATGATGATACTGGGTATATTTTACCAAAGCTAAATTTTAATGAAATTTTAGTTGAAAATATTTCAAATAGCGTAATTAAAAATAAAAAAGGTGATTTAATAATGTTTAAAGACACTACAAAAAGCCTTGTTGATGTTAGCCGTGAAAAGTCAGAAAGCATTTATATAAGAACCAAAAAAGCTTATGAAATAGTTAGCGAAAAACCAAATGAAAACTGGATATTGTGGCACCATTTAGAGGCTGAAAGAATACAAATAAATAATATTTTTATTTATGACGAGTTAAAATCAGGTAATGAAAGAATGTCATTGCGTTCAGTTTACGGATCACAAACCAATAAAGAAAAAGAGGATTTACTAATAGATTTTAAACATTCTAAGTATCAAATTTTAAGCACAAAACCTAAAATAGCTGGTTCAGGTTGTAATTTTCAACATTCTTGTAATAACATGATATTTGTAGGCATCGATTATAAATTCAATGATTTTATACAAGCAATACATAGATGTTATCGATTCAAACAGGAAAAAGAAGTTAATGTTTACGTTATTTACACACAAAACGAACAAGATGTTTTAAAAGCATTAAAAGACAAATGGCGCAAACATATAGAGTTACAGACTGAAATGATTAACCTAGTTCGTGAATATGGTTTAAACACCGATAAAATCAAAAGTGAAATGAAAAGACAAATATTTGAAAATAGGCGAAGTGCAACAATTGGAGGTGCAACAGTATATAATGAAGATACCGTGGTAATTCATCAAGAAATGGCAGATAATTCAACGGATATGATTTTAACATCAATTCCATTTGGAGATCATTACGAGTATAGCGACAATTATAATGACATGGGGCATAATCACGGAAATGATGAGTTTTTCAAACAAATGGATTTTTTAACACCTCATTTATTGCGTACTTTAAAACCTGGGAAAGTTGCTGCAATTCATGTGAAAGATAGAATACGTTATTCTTATCAAAACGGAACTTCATTTACTACAATAGATGATTTTTCGGGTAAAACAGTAGCGCATTTTGTAAAGCATGGATTTTATTTAATGGGTAAAATAACAGTTACTACAGATGTTGTGCGTGAAAATAACCAAACTTACCGCTTAGGATGGTCAGAACAATGCAAAGATGCCACAAAGATGGGTGTAGGTTTGCCAGAGTATATTTTGCTATTCAGAAAAGCTCCTACTTATTCAGATAATGCTTATGCCGATGAACAATGCCAAAAAACAAAAGAAGAATACACTAGGGCTAATTGGCAATTAGATGCTCATGCTTTTTGGAAATCAAATGGTAACCGTTTCTTTTCATCAGAAGAATTATCAAAAATGGATGTTGACCGAATTTGTGCATTTTGGAAACAACATAATACTAAAGAAATTTACAGTTTTAAAGAACATTTAGAAGTTTGTGAGATATTAGAAAAACAAGATAAGTTATCATCTTTATTTATGACGTTGCCTAATCATTCAAATAATGATTTAGTTTGGACAGATATTAACAGGATGAATACTCTAAACACAAATCAAGCAAACAGAAAAAAAGAAAAACATATTTGCCCTTTACAGCTGGATTTAATAGAAAGATTAATTAATCGTTTCACGATGAAAGGCGATTTAATAGATGATCCATTTGGAGGATTATTTTCTACAGCTTACAAATCTTTGGAAATGGAAAGAAAAGCGATATCTGCAGAATTAAATCCAAATTACTATGATGACGGATTGTATTACTTAAAATCCATTGAATACAAAATAAATGTTCCAACTTTATTTGATTTGTTAAATGAAACAAATACAGACTAAAGATGAAGCAATTCAAACGGTAAAAGATAATAACGAAAGTTATTATGAATTAGCTTATAACTATGCTTGTAAATGGGTTTCTGAAAAAATGCAACCTTTTACAAGTGAGGATTTGTCAAAAGATATGTATTTGATTTTGGGTTATCCAAAAGAACCTAGAGTTTTAGGTGCCGTATTTTTACAGTTATCTAAAGAAAAGAGAATCAAGTTTAATGGATATGTACGCTATAAAGCCAAACAGGGGCATTGTAAGCCATCAACTCAATGGATTAGTAGAGAATATTCACAACGTCAAAGTAACAACGCTAAAAAGGATATAACACTTAATTTATTTGAAAAAGATGTTTAAATTATTCAAGAAAAAAACAGAAGAAGAAAAGATAAATCATCGAGTTGATGAACTTTTTTTAAAATTGATTTGCGACAATGATTTTAAGTTTACGGAACTTGAACAAGTTCAAATTGTAAATAAATTAGTTGAAAAAACTAGATTTTATTTAGAGGAAAAAGCAAGCGAAAATAAAAGCAAATCAATTGAACACGAACAAAAAGCTAATGAAATTATTAACGCTAAATCGTTATTGATAAAATAGTTTTTTTGTATGTTTGTAAATGTAATGAAGTGGAAAGCATTACAATAGACATAAAAGCATTATATAAGGCTCATTCTGAGTAGGCACTTTCCACAATACTGCCGAAATGAATGAGCTTTTAATTTTAATAGTTTATCGGTATCTTAAAACCGTTAGTATTATGGCAAAAATTGAATTAAAGTTTTTAGATGCAACTGAAGCAACTGATTATATTAAAGTTGAAAAATCAGAATATTTCAATAATTTTATTGAAATTACAGGATTACAATCTGGTGATATGTTTTGTATTTATTTAGATAAGAGTACTGCAATAAAATTCGCTAAAACACTACGCACTGAAATAAATAAAATAACGGAAAGCGAGGTGAAAGATGGAAAATAATAAAACTAAAAAACATAGAGTTAATTATTCACAAATTTCAAATAATTTACTAAATGATAAAACATTAAGTTTAAAGGCAAAAGGGTTGTATGCATTTATGTTTTCTAAGCCAGATGATTTTAATTTTACAATAAGAAGTTTATCTAAATTGTTATTTGAGGGTCAACGTTCTATAATGGCTACTTTACAAGAATTAAAAGAAAAAGGTTGGGTTACATATACTAAATTTCCTGATGGTTCAGGAGAATATTTTTTAAATGAAAACCCAAATCTGCATAATAGCAATTTGGATTACCCAAACTGCCAAAACCCAAATCTGCATAATAGCAATTTGCTAAAACAGCAACGTATTAATAATACTGATTTATATAACAATAAAGATAATAACAATAAAGAAGTTATTGATTTTCAAAAATTGATTGCTTATTACAATAAAATATTAAATAAAAGCTGTAGAGTTATTCCAGATAAAGCAAAAAAGCAATTTAATCAAAGAATAAAAGAGGGTTATAAGAAAGAGGATATTCAAAAAGTAATAGATAATGCTTCAAATGATTCTTTTCATAAAGACAATAATTACAAACATTTGACTTTAGAATTTCTTTCAAGACCTGATAAATTTGAGCGTTATGCTAGTATGCAGCATCAAAAACCAATAGATAAAGGAGGTTTTACAAATCATTAAGTAAGATATGTTAAGTAGAATTGAAAAATGTAATGTTGCTATCCAAAAAGGATACACTTATAATAAGGATACTGGTGAAATTTTTGGCATAAAAGGAAATATTATAAAAAGAAAATGTGATGGATATATTGTAATTAGTTTAAGTTATAATAAAAAATCATATAATCTTTATGGACATCAATTTGCTTGGTTTTGTATTTATGGCTCATTTAATAAAGAAATTGATCATATCAATGGAATAAGAAATGATAATCGTATTAAAAATTTAAGATCAATTACTCATCAAGAAAATAATTTTAATAAGAAATCAAAAGGAGTTTATTTTCAAAAAGATAGAAATAAATGGTTGGCTAAAATTAAAATTAACGGAAAGCAAATCAATTTAGGTAGATATGATACCGAATTAAAAGCTAAAGAAGTTTATTTAAAAGCAAAAGATAAATATCATAAAATTAACTTATCATGATTCCAAAAGGATTTGAAATTTTAAATTCAAATAATTCAAGAGATAGTTTATATAATTTTCATAAGAAAGGTGCTTTAAGAGGTGTTTATCTTGGATTCCCAACTTTAGAGGAACATTATACAATGAGTTTGCCTGGAGCTACTGAATGGACTGGAATACCACAATCAGGTAAAACTGAGTTTCTTTTGGAATTACTTTTAAATACTTCTTTGTTTTATGGATGGAGACATTTGTTATATGTTCCTGATGTTGGTGATAAAGATGAAATTATATCTATTTTGATTCATAAATTAACTGGAAAAACTTTCGATAAAAGGTACAAAAAAAATTATATTTCTGAATCTGAAATTGATCGTAGTTTTGATTGGATTTTGCATCATTTTATTATTCTTTACAAAAGTGATCATAAAGCAAAAATAACTCCTTATCAATTTTGGGATTTAGCTGTTGATTTAAATAATCAGGAAATTGAAAAAGGAAATACAAGAATTCATACAGCAACTATTGATAGTTGGAAAGACATGAAAAGATATGTAGGTTTAGATGGTGAAAGTATTTCAAGAGATGATTTGTATTTAGAAGATGTTTTGAATTATAGAAATACACTTTGCGAAATTCACAAAATGCATTTTCATATTGTTATTCATCCTTTAAAAACAGAATATGATAAAGACGGTAAAAGAAAAGCTCCAACGCCTTATGAATTGAAAGGAGGTCCAACATGGTATGATATGGGTAAATGTCAAATTACCGTACATAGAATTGATGGAACTTTTAACGGAGTTAAAATTATAATAACAAAAGCTAAGCCTCAAAGTGTAGCGAAATTAGGTTCTGTTGATATGTATTTTGATAAAACACTTCGTAAATATTATTGGGAAGACAATGGAATTAAAAAATATGCTCAAAAAGAATATATTAAGCCAATAGGTTTGCAATTATCAGAAATTGAAGAAGAAGACAACGATGTACCATTTTGATTTTTTAAAATATGAATGAGTTAGAAGAAAAAAGAAAACAGCAAAACGAATTGGAGAAAAACAAGATGAAGTTAATTTCTCGTTATTTGGAGCAACAAAGAAAGAACTTTGAGTATTCAGATTTAGCTTATTCGATTTTAGAAACTAAAAATGAAACTGATTTAATTTTTATTTCTGAAAAGGTTAATGAGTGGCACGATAAAGCGAAAGCCGAAAACAAAAAACAGTTTTTAGAAATTATTTTGGCATTATTCAGAGTTCAAAGTTATTGCGTATCAATTCAAACTATTGCTAAAGGTTCAGTAGCCGAGTTAAGCGATGAAATTAAAAGGGTAAAGGAATTAGAAAGTAAATTAAGAACTTTGGAAATTGAAAAAATAAACATTCAAGCAAAACATGAGCAAGAAATTAAAAGCCTCAAGCAAGAAATTGAATTCATTACCAACAATAAGTAAAGAGATGGCATTTTGCTTAAATCATGGTGTTAAAGTTTATCCAGTATTTATAAAAGGCTCTTGGTTTATTCAGTCAGATGTAAACGGAAAAATAAAAACATTTGATAAAAAAGTAACTCATGATGAAATTCAAGAATCAGTAATTAAAACTTATTTATTTTATTACAATAAACTAATTAAATTAAAATAGCTAATGGAACTAATCAAAGAAATTGTTTTTAAGGATCCACCAACTAAATGGACGTTGCATTATAAAAAAGAAAAGTTCGACAATAACGGTAAAAGAATAACTCATCAAGATTTTTATCTAACTGCTAACTTATTTTATGCCGACAGAACATCATATCATTTGACATCTAAGATAATTCAAGAATGTAAAGAGTATCTAAATCGAGAAATAAAGTTTATTCCTGAATTAGAAAAGTGTAAAATTGAAATCGAATATAGGCACACGAAAGAAATTGATTTGGATAATAAAGCTTATTTTTGGGTAAAATTATTTTTAGATATTTTAAAAACACCATCAAAAAAGCAACTTCAAAACGCAAGTTTAAAAGGTAAAAAAATAATAACCTTAAATGCTATTTTTGACGACACAACAAAATACATAGATAGTATAAACATGAGTTTTCAAAAAGGAGAGCATTGCATGATAATTCGTGTATTTGGAAGAGTAAAAAGCGAACAACAACAAATGGATTTATTTTTTAAATAATAAACTATGAAAACACCTTACTATAAATACCATTATGGCAAGTGGATAATTGCTGGCTATATTATCGAATGAATATTAATTTTTAAAATTTGAATATGACAAAAGAAATTTCAAAACCAACAAAGTCAAACTTTGATTTAAAGAAAATCAAGTTTAACGGAAAACAAGTATTAGTTGAATACGACTATTCACACAAGAGGCAAGATTTTAACGAAAAATGGACCAACGGAACAAAAATCCCTTGTGTACCTCATCCTGATTTAATCGCTTTGTTTAACCAGTTAAGGGAATACGTTTTAAAAGAGTTTTACGTTGAGCCTACAGTTGATAATCTTAGTTTAGTTGATATTACTACAGTATCGTTAGATAACAGAAAATGTATGATTAGTGCTAACTTCAATACGCTGCATGGTGGAATTGTAAATGTAAATACTTCTAAAATTGATTTAGACGACAACGAGACTGAATTAGAAGCTGAAATTGATGCGATAGTTGATGCAATGATTGATGAAGTATTTAAGCTAATTTTTGAAAACAAAAGAGCTGATCCGACATTATTTGCAACTGAACCAGAAAGCGGATTAAATAATTCAGGTGCCAACTTAATGAAAGCGGTTTAACAATTTTGTTATGGCTTACAAAGAAAGAATTTGTAAATTATCAGGAGTTGTATGGAAACAATACAACTCCTTTCAAAAATGTACTTGTAGTTTGTGTTTGGAATCTAAACCAAAACCTAAAAAAAAGCCTATAAAGAAAGTAAGCGATAAGCGTAAAGAGTTAAATGTTATTTACGAAAAAGTAAGAATAGAAGTTCTTTCTGAGGCTAAATTTAAGTGTTTTATAGATGGTTGTACAAACGTTGCTAATACTGTTGAGCATTTAGCTGGTAGAATTGGATTTTACGATGATTACGCGAGAGAAAATAATATTCCTTTACTAATTGATAAAAGATTCTTAAGAGCTTGTTGTTTGGTCCACAATGGAGAATTAGAAACAAATCCAGAGTTATCAAAAAAATATCAATACAGTCGGGTTAGTGGTAAAAAAAAGAGTGAGTTATGAAACCTTTAAAATATCCGTTTACTTTTGAAGAATGGTTAAAGCATCCTAGTACAAAACCTAAATTAAAATGGATACAAAATGTATGCAGAAAAATAGAATCAGAAAAGAAAAACGGAAAACAATTAACTTTAAATTTATAATAAAATGAATAGACAAGAATTCATAGGGCATATAGGTAATGATGCCGAGGTAAAAGATTTAGGAACTAACCAGGTAATAAATTTTAGTGTTGGGGTTTCAGAAAGTTATGTAAATAAAAATACTAATGAAAAGATAACTAATACAACATGGTTTGAATGCGCTAAATGGGGTAATAATACGCAAATAGCTCAGTATTTGAAAAAAGGTCAACAAGTGTATATAATGGGTAAGCCCAATAACAGAGCTTGGCAAAATGAGCTTGGAGAAATAAAGGTAGTTAATGGGGTGTTGGTTAATGAAATTAAATTATTAGGCGGTAAACAATCTAATGATAATACACAGCCACAGCAACAACCTCAACAAGCAGCACAACCACAAAACAATGAGGATTTTGAGAATTTGACTGATGATGATGGACTTCCTTTTTAAGATTAATAACCATTCGAAATTATTTGAATGGTTATTTTTTTTGAAAAAAAGTTTTATAAAAGTTTTGCAGATTAAAATATTTGTGTAATTTTACCAAACAAAAATGTAACTAAATTTATTTTTATGAAAACAAATGAAAACTATTTGACAGATGAAAAATTGCTAGAATATTTAGCAAAAGGCTATACACAACAAGAAATATCCGATGAATTAAAAAAATTGGGGTATTATCCAAATTCTCTTAGCATGATTGAAAAAATGCTAAAAAGAATAAAAAAAGAGCATAACGCAAATACTTTGTATCATTTAGCTGTTATTCTTAATAAAAAATAAACAAATTATGAAAAACTTAAACAAGCCACCTCCACGTATAAAACCTTTTATTTAAAAGGTTTAATCACCAATCTTTAATAATTTTAAAACTAATTTTATTGTGTTTTTCAGAGAGTTTTAAAAAATACAGAAAGGTGTCGAAAACATAAAGTGCAATGCGATTATAACGAGGTTAGCACTATAAAATCCTACCTCACACGAAAGATTTATTCTTTCAAAAAACACAGTAATTGTTATAGTTTATGAGTTTCTATAATAATTTCACGCTTAATCAAACAAAAAACTCTTTTTAATTATGAAAACATTCACACAACCTCAAACATACAACACTTATTTTATAAAAAGTCAATGTACTTGGAAAACTTGTAATAAGCCTAAAAGAAAGCCTGATCATATTTCATATAAAAGAAATTTTAAAAGAATACATCCAAACGATGACCCGTTTACTTGTCTTGGTGATAAACAAAAATATTACAAACATCATTTCACAGAGGAATACGACGAATGTATAAGAGTGTATTTTGAGGATAAAAGGATTGGAATGAGCTCACGGTATTGGTACGGAGAGGATAGTAGAGGAAAATATGTTATTCGAGAGTCAGACCACTGGGGAAGAGTTGCAAGTTGTGTTTGGAATGTGACAAAGGACAACAAAAACAAAAAAACAAAATGTGCTAAAATTTATTTAAACTAAAATAATATGATTTATAAATTTGAATTTTCATTAGACGAAAATCTTTTTTCTGAGTACCCAAAAGATTTAAAATATCTAAAAACTAATTATGATAGTTGTTACTGTAGGTTTTATAAAAAAAATGGATTATTCTCAATTCAATATAATAGATATTCAGACAGATTAGATTGCTATATTTTTTGTAATGATATATATAATCAAAAAAAAGTAATAGAGTTATTTTTGAATCAAATACCTGTAAATAAAATATTAAATTATTTAAAAGAATGTGGTTTTTGGTTTAAAAATGCCAAAATAACAAAAGATTTCTTAAAACAAGAGATTAAAAGTTATTTAAACTAACCACCTCTCGATGTATAGGCAATCGAAATTAACCATGAAGAAAAAGCAATTTAAAATAAGAAGCTTGCTAAAAGCTAAAAAGCAAAAGTTTGATGTACCACAAGTAACGCCATTAATGAAAGGTGATTGTGTTTGTGAAAGTCCATGTAATGAGTATTGTAGTAATAAAAAACAAATAAGTGTTTCTGAAATTATAGATGAAATAATTGAAGAAGTTAGGAAATCAATAGCAAATAATTCAAAAACTTTGAATATAGCAGAAAACGCAAAAATAAATGTGCAGCCAATCAATACTAAACCAAAACAAGAATAAAGTATTATTTCTTTACAAAAAGAGTGAAATGTTACGATTTGTTTACAAGTCAGAACCTACAGCAGAAAACAAAAATGCATTAGAAGCGATTTGCGAGGATTTAGACGACGAACTAAGTAAATACTATTCAAATACTTTATTCTTTCTTAAATTGACAAATGAGACCCTTTTTGAAGCTTATTTAGGTCTTAAAAAAGAAAAAGTAAAACGGAATTTATTAAATCAATTAATTAATCAATAAAAAATTACTAATCATGGAAACAACATTAGAAAAAACCAAAAAACAAATAGAGATAGACAAACTAAATAGTTTGGAATCTAACACCGAGATTTTGAAATCAAATTCAAAAGATGAGGTAGCCAAAGCGAGAAAAGTATTAACTACTTGTTTAGAATTAGAAAGGGAAAAACTAGCCAAAGGTTATAAATGGTTAACTAACGGCAAAACATCGAAATTAGTTCACCCAGATAAAATTAGTCTGGAATTGTATAACGGGTTTAAGATATCAAAGAAAAAGTAGTTCACCATGGCAAAGCAAAAGAAAGTAAACCAAGAAGAAAAGATATCTTCAGCTAGGATATTAATTCAATTGTATTTGAGTGGTAAACTTACTCAATGGGATTTAACCAAAAGATTAGAGCGTGAGGGAATGAATTACACTAAGATTGATAAAAATGCAAAATTAGAGTTTGTTATTCGTGGTGCGGGAATGGAAAGAACTGTTTTAACTTTTTAAGGTATATGAAAAAGACAGAAACACATAACGGATTAGAACTTTTACTAACCAGTCAATTAGTTTTAGAATTATTTGAAAACTACAAAATAACTGGAATTGAAAAGAGATATGGTAATATGTTTGTTGATGCTTTAGCAAAGAAAACAGAAACGCACTATAATCAAGTTTATAGCCAGGATCCGGAATTTACAACCAACAGCCTAAAACTAAAAGAAAGATTGATTAAGCAAATAGCTGAATTTAACGAAGCAGATGTAATATTATTTAGCGAGTTCACAAAGAAATATGTTGATAATATCGAAATCGCTAGGCAAAAGGGAGTAGTATTTTTTGATAAACTTTTAAATTCTTAGATTTATGACTAGAAGTAAATTAATATTTGATTTGTTCTTTCATTGCTACAATGACGATAGTTTTAGAACATTTACATTTATTCAAACGTTTCATTCTTACAATTAACTTAAATTAAAACTATGAAAGTATATTTAGAGCTTGAAGCTATGGAAGACATGCCACAGGCTGGATGGAAAAAAGGAGACGTTTTAAAACAGACTTTTAATATGTTTGATAGGAGTAACGGATTAGCATTTAATCCACTAGACAAACGTTGGAAAGTCTTGAAAGCAGAATTAAGGGAGTATAAACCAATAAATAACAAGTAAATGAAAAAATCAGAATACAAATTCAATAAAAATATAAAAAAGAAAATCGAATCACAGCGAAAGGAAAATGAACCAAAATTTTTATTCGATAACGAACCTAACCCAATATATATTCCTAATCGTAAAAAATTTAAAAGAAAATGAAAGACCTAACAATATACAACGTTTACGTTGAAATGGAGTCGCAAGAGCAATGCGATAGAATGCAGAAACTATGCATTGACAATGATTTGTGTATTTGGTACAATCCGATAGCTTTTGACTTTATTAAAGAAGCTTCTTTCGTGTTTAATTATTTTGAGTACGAATTTTATGTGGATAGTTTTAAGCCTATTGCTATGAAAAACAAAACCAAAGTAACAGAAGGACAATTTATTAACCTTTTAAAAAAACACAAACATGACTAAAGAAGAAGTAATAAAAGAGGCTTGGGGTGTACATTATTCAATCGACATAGATGAAAATGGTTATAGAACATATACCGAGTTTCAAGTTATTCATCTAAATCAATGGGTTGGTGATTCCTGGGAAAAAGGTTTTAATGAAATACTAAAAATACATTGGGTCAGACCAAAATCACTTCAAGGCATCGAAAACAACAACGGCTGGATAAAAATAGAAAGTGAAGACGATTTACCTAAAGATGAAGAAAATTTAGATTATTGGGTAATGGAAGATGAACAAATTGTTCACGCTAAATTTATGCCTGAGTCTAAAAGATGGTATTGCGATATAGATTTAAACCTAAGACTATTCCCGTCACATTATCAACCTATGGTTAAACCAAAACCACCAATTTACTAACACAAAAATTAAATAACATGAAAACAATTATTATCACATTATTACTATCAATATCAACTTATTCTCAAGTAGGTGTTGCAACAACTAATCCAACTGAAACACTAGACGTAAATGGCTCAGCTAGAGTTCGAAATTTGACAGATGGAACGATTCAAACAAACTCAACAGGTGTTTTATCAATTATGCCTTATAAAGCTTCTGCAATGGCTGTAGTATCCTTAAATGGTTCTATTTTGAGAGGTTTTGGAGTAGCTAACGTAACAAGGTTAAACAACACGACGTATAGGGTTAATTTTGTCAATCCACTACCTAATAACGACTATGTTATAAACTTTTCAGCTAAACAAAGACAATTGAGTTATGACAATGTTACGGTTAATGGTTTTGATGTAATAGTTAGCCAAAATCCTAACCAAATAACAGACTTTGATTTTAACTTTTCAGTATTTTCAATTTATTAATTATGAGAGAGATTAAATTTAGAGCGTGGAATAAACAAATAAAATGTATGTCTAAACCCTTTTCTTTTGGTCAAATTTTGAATTTTAACGATGTTATTTACAGAAGTTTGACAAATGAATCAATAATGCAATACACAGGATTGAAAGACAGAAACGGTGTTGATGTCTATGAGGGGGATAAGATAAGATACAGAGACTCAAAAGGTTATTCAAAGATAGTTTTTGAAAACGGAACATTTGGATTTTATGGAATTAGTAATTTTATCCCGCTTTTCGAAGCAAAAAAAGATTATATAGAAGTAATCGGCAACATTCACCAAAACTAAAATAAAATTATATGTACAACAAAAAAAGAACATTCAAAGGCTTTTTAATCGTATCGTTTTACATTGGTGTAAATGTTATTGGATTGCCTTTATATCATCATCATAAATTAGCATTGTATAAACTAGAAAACAAGTGAATTATGAGCGAATACACAGTAAAGCAATTAAGCAGTATGTTTGATGTTAGTGAATCAACAATATCACGAGTTCTAAGGAATGGTAAAATAAGATATTACACTAAAGGCAGCAAGCAAATGTATTTTGGAACTGATGCATTAGCTTTTCTAAAAAGAAAGTTTAAGAAAATCATTCAAATAGTCGAAGTGCCTAAGTACTACCCAATATACTACGAAATATACCAATCTAAAATTAATAACCAGTAAAACAAAAAAATCAGATGATAGAAAAAAAAAGAGAAATAACAGACTTAATAGAGGAAGAAGAAAGAATAGCCGAGGTAAGGAAAAAGAAGTATGAAGCCGAAGAAGCTAAGGAACAAGTAGAATACAAAAAGCAAGATACAATATCTATAAAAGACAAAATAAACATAGATAAAGCAGACAAATTGTGTGAGATACTAAGCACCCACGTAATAGACGAAAACAAAACAATCCTAGGTAGTGAACCCCATGTAAAATTATTAATAGAGGGAGATATGAGAGAGGAGTTTATGTGTAAGTTGCACGAAATAGTAAAAAGGTTTTAATTATGAAAGGAAAATATTTAATAACAACAGATGCATGGTTTTATGCTCCAGATGGTAAGCAATACAGAGCAGTATATGGAGATGTATAAATACTTGGCGACAATATACTAGGAATAAAAACAAATGCAAGGAGTAGTAATTGGTTTGCTAAGGTAGGTACAGAATCAAATCATATCATAATAGCAGGATGCCAAATACATTATGCGATAAGAACAGATGAAGCACCCAATATGAATAATGTGTTTGATGAAAGCATAGATAATGGAGAGGTTAAGAGGTTCATAAGAAGTAATCAGATATACGTATTTGAATAATCAAAATAAAGCGATGTGATTAATTATTTTAAGCTTAGATATATAATTATATATAAGTTCAGAGATAGTGTCTCATTTCGCTTTATTTATACCTTATAAGCTGTGTTTGTATGTTTTGCTTTTAGGTACTGTAAAAGATAAGGCGGTTTTCTGCAATGTGTTGCGACT
>JACCDR010691280.1_pt1 | contig 49376 bp, 42 predicted proteins | sample 7446431 | NCBI WGS metagenome assembly JACCDR01 (sample SAMN15323443, study PRJNA562643) | freshwater metagenome | isolation source: river surface water | place: USA:Blue River Watershed | collected 2017-08-17 | reverse complement strand
GCCAGGTCCCACACCTGCTGCACGTTCAGGCGGAAGCCGCCGGAAAAGCGGTCCGGCTGCATCTTGGCCATGACGATGACCAACTCATCGTCCTTGAGCAGGTTGCGGTTGGCGTTGATCAGGGCCTCGTCGGCCACGGCCTCGATCATGGCGGACTTGTCGTCCAGCTTGAAGATGGCGACCTTGCCGCGCTGGCCGTTGATGACGCGCAGGTCGCTGATGATGCCGGCGATCAGCTGCGGCTCGCGCGAGTCGATCAGGTCGTCGATGGCGCGCTTGGCAAAGCGCCGCACCTCGGTGGCCACCTCGTCGAACAGGTGGCCCGAGAGGTAGAAGCCCACCGCGGTCTTTTCCTGCGTGAGGCGCTCCTTGACGCCCCAGGGCATGGCCTCCACCAGGTCCGGCTCGGTGGTGCTGGCGCCGTGCATGTCGTCGCCCATGTCGAACAGCCCGCCCTGGTTGGCGTTGGCAGCCGCCGCATTGGCGAAGTCCCAGGCGCGGTCGATGGAGGCGACCAGCGCGGCACGATTGAGCTGGATGGCATCGAACGCGCCGGCCTTGATCAGGGCCTCGACGGTGCGCTTGTTGATGCGGGTGCGGTCGATGCGCTTGGCGAAGTCGAACAGGCTCCTGAACGGCCCGCCTTCTTCGCGCGCCGCCACGATGGCCTCGATGGCGGACTGGCCCGTGCCCTTGACGGCGCCCAGGCCATAGCGGATCACCTTGTCCGTCACCGGCTCGAAGCGGTAGACGCCGCGGTTCACATCCGGCGGCTCGAAGCTGATGCCGAAGTGCTTGACCGCGTCCTCGAACAACACCTTGAGCTTGTCGGTGTCGTCCATTTCCACGGTCATGTTGGCGCAGAAGAACTCCGCCGTGTAGTGGACCTTGAGCCAGCCCGTGTGGTACGCCAGCAGGGAGTAGGCAGCGGCGTGCGACTTGTTGAAGCCGTAGCCCGCGAACTTCTCCATCAGGTCGAAGATCTCGTCGGCCTTTTCCTGCGGGATGTCGTTCTTGGCAGCGCCGGCGCGGAAGATCTGCCGGTGTTCGGCCATCTCCTCGGCCTTCTTCTTGCCCATGGCCCGGCGCAGCAGGTCGGCGCCGCCGAGCGAGTAGCCGCCCAGGATCTGCGCGGTCTGCATCACCTGCTCCTGGTAGACCATGATGCCGTACGTTTCCGACAGCATGTTGGCCACCAGCGGGTGCGGGTACTCCACTTCCTCGCGCCCGTGCTTGCGGGCCACGAAGCTGGGGATCAGGTCCATCGGGCCGGGGCGGTACAGCGCGTTCAGGGCGATCAGGTCTTCCAGGCGCGTGGGCCGGGCGTCGCGCAGCATGCCCTGCATGCCGCGGGATTCGAACTGGAACACCGCTTCCGTCTTGCCGTCGGAGAACAGCTTGTAGGTGGCCGCATCGTCCAGCGGGATGTTCTCGAACGCGAAGTTCTCCTGGCCCTTGTGGCGCTTCATGATGAACTCGCGCGCGATCTCCAGGATCGTGAGCGTGGCCAGGCCCAGGAAGTCGAACTTCACCAGGCCGGCAGCCTCCACGTCGTCCTTGTCGTACTGGCTCACCGCGGAGTCGGAGCCGGGCTGCTGGTACAGGGGCGTGAAGTCGGTGAGCTTGCCGGGGGCGATCAGCACGCCGCCGGCGTGCATGCCCACGTTTCGCGTCAGGCCCTCGAGCTTCTTGGCCAGGCCGATGAGGGTCTTGACCTCGTCTTCCTTCTCCAGGCGCTCGGCCAGGATCGGCTCCTGCTCGATGGCGCCGTCGATGGTGATGTGCTGGCCGGGCTTTTGCGGGATCAGCTTGCTGATGCCGTCGCAGAAGGTGTAGCTCATGTCCAGCACGCGGCCCACGTCACGGATGGCGGCCTTGGCCGCCATGGTGCCGAAGGTGGCGATCTGGGACACGGCGTCGCGGCCGTACTTGTCCTTGACGTACTCGATGACACGGTCGCGGTTGGACTGGCAGAAGTCGATGTCGAAGTCAGGCATCGACACCCGCTCGGGGTTCAGGAAACGCTCGAACAGCAGGTTGTACTGCAGCGGGTCCAGGTCCGTGATCTTGAGCGCGTAGGCGACCAGCGAGCCGGCGCCGGAGCCCCGGCCCGGGCCCACCGGGCAGCCGTTGTTCTTGGCCCAGTTGATGAAGTCGCCCACGATGAGGAAGTAGCCCGGGAACCCCATCTTCAGGATGGTGTTGATCTCGAACTCGAGGCGCTCCACGTAGCGCGGGGTCTGCTTCTCGCGCTCGGCGTCGTCGGGGTACAGGTGCGCCAGCCGCTCCTTCAGGCCCTCGTGCGAAGCGAAGCGGAAGTACTCCTCCATCGGCATGCCGTTGGGCGTGGGGAAGTCCGGCAGGCGCGGCTTGCCCAGTTGGAGCGTGAGGTTGCAGCGGCGGGCGATCTCCACCGTGTTGGCGATGGCCGAAGGGATGTCGGCGAACAGCGCCTGCATCTGCGCGCTGGTCTTGAAGTACTGCTCGCGGGTGAACTTGCGCACGCGGCGCTGGTTGCCCAGGATCTCGCCCTCGGAGATGCACACGCGGGCCTCGTGGGCCTCGTAGTCGTCCTCGGTGAGGAACTGGATCGGGTGGGTGGCCACCACGGGCAGGTGCAGCTTGGCGGCCAGTTGCACGGTGGCCGTGACATGGGCCTCGTCGTCGCCGCGGCCGGCGCGCTGGACTTCCAGGTAGAAGCGGTGCGGGAAGGCCGAGGCCAGCGCCAGGGCCGCCTGGCTGGCGCGCTGGGCGTCGCCCTGCACCAGGGCCTGGCCCACCGGGCCGGCCTGCGCGCCGGACAGCACGATCAGGCCCTCGCCCAGCTCCTGCAGCCACTCCATGCGGCACACGGCCTGGGCCTTGACCACGTTCTTCGTCCAGCCGCGCGCCAGGATCTCGCACAGGTTCAGGTAGCCCTGGCGACTTTGCACCAGCAGCAGGATGCGGCCGATCTGGGCCTCGTCCTTGCCCAGGCCCTGGAGCATGACCTCGGCGCCCAGCACCGGCTTGACGCCGGCGCCGCGCGCCGTCTTGTAGAACTTGATGCCGCCGAACAGGTTGTTCAGGTCGGTGATGGCCATCGCCGGCTGGCGATCGGCCGCTGCGGCCTTGAGCGTGTCATCGATGCGGCAGGTGCCGTCGACGACGGAGAATTCGGAATGCAGGCGCAGGTGGACGAACATCCTTGCATTGTAGGAAGTCGCGGGGGCCTGCCGCCCGGCCCGACCGCCTAAAATGCCGGGTTCCCGTGACCCACATCCTGAACGTTTCCGCCTACAAGTTCGTCGAACTGGACGACTGCCCCGCGCTGCGCGAGCGCCTGCTCACTGGCGCCGCCGCGGCCGGCCTCAAGGGCACCATCCTGCTGGCCACCGAGGGCATCAACCTGTTCCTGGCCGGCGAGGAAGATGCCCTGCGTGGATTCCTCGATGACGTGCAATCCGACGCACGCCTGTCGGGCCTGCCCGTCAAATGGAGCTGGTCGGCCCGCCAGCCATTCGGCAAGCTGCTGGTGAAGGTCAAGCGCGAGATCATCCGCATGAACCATCCCACCATCCGCCCGCAGGACGCGCGCGCGCCTGCCGTGGATGCGGCCACCGTCAAACGCTGGCTGGACCAGGGCCATGACGACGACGGCCGGCCGGTGGTCACCCTGGACACCCGCAACGCCTTCGAAGTGGACCACGGCACCTTCGAGGGGGCGATCGACTGGCGCATCACCAAGTTCAGCGAGTTTCCCGAGGCGGTGCAGGCCCACCGCGCCGACCTCGAAGGCAAGACCATCGTGAGCTTTTGCACTGGCGGCATCCGCTGCGAGAAGGCAGCGATCTACCTGCGCGAAGCCGGCTTCGACCACGTGTGGCAGCTCGAAGGCGGCATCCTGCGGTACTTCGAGGAGACGGGTGGCGCGCACTACCAGGGCAGCTGCTTTGTCTTCGACGAGCGCGAGGCGCTGGACCCCGCACTCGCGCCCGCACGCGACTGAGCGGCCTGGTCGCAGGCCAACCACGCGCACGTACGCCGCTGGCGTCACTCATGAGGCCTTCCCGGCCGCACCCAGCAGCGCCTCGGCACGGGCCAGGCGCTTGGTGAAGTCGCTGGCGGCGCTGGCCGGGCTGGGCGGCGGCAGGTCATGGGCCGCCTCGAAGGCCGCACAGTAGGCGGCCATGTCCTCGTGGCGCCAGCGCGCGACGGCACTGCGAACCACGGGCTCCTGAGGTCTGGCCGGACCGGCCTTGGTTTCGATCACCGCCTCGCCATCCAGCCCCGGGATCGCCTCCACGTCGTGCAGTCGCGCCAGCAGGGCCTGGTGCAGCACCGGCCAGCCCGAGGGCTCCAGGTCGAGGCGCGTGCCCGCCGCCAGGCGCAGCGCCAGCTCGGTGCGCATCCACGCCCGCGACGCATCGAGCTTCAAGGCACCGATGGCCGCCAGGGCCGACTGCGGATCCTCGATCCGTCCCGGCACCACCAGCAGCAGCTCCAGCAACTCGAAGCGCGAACGCTCGTCCCAACCCTCCAGCCGCTGGACGGATGCCGGGTCCAGCGCGAGCTGCCAGCCGCGCTCGATGTCGTCGACGGCGCCCTGATCCTTCGGCGCCAGGCGCTGCCGGGACGCGCGGCAGGCATCCGCGAGCAGGCGGTCAAGGGCCGCGAAGTTCGAGGCCTTGCGCCCTTGCGGGACGAGCTCGCGGCCGATGGCCGCCACCATCGCGGTCCGCTGCGCCGGCGTGCAGGGCGGGTCGGCCTGCACGATCGACTGCACGCAGGCAACCACGGCCGCTTCGCCGAGTCCGCTGGGCGAGGGCAAGGGGCCCAGGTTCTGGACATGGACCATGGCCATCACCATCGCGCCCAGCCGCGCGGGCGCCACGCCCTGGGCATGGGCCAGCAGGGCCCGCATGAAGACCTGTGTACTGGCCTGCAGGGCCTGTTGTCCGGATTTGCGGTCCGGCGTCCGTACGCTGGCACCCCAGGGCCCATCGACGGTGTTGCTGGCGAGGCCCAGGCCCGCGTGGACCAGCGACCGCAGGGGCAGGCGGTCGTCCTGGCGCAGCAGGGGCCCGATGCACGCCGCCAGGGCGTCGGATTCAGGCCGCTGGTCTCGCGTGGCAGCGAAGACATGCGCCGCCAGTTGCGCGACCAGCCGCTGCAGGACCACGGGATGCAGCGGCGGGTCGATGCGGGCGATGCGCTCGGCCACCCGGGCCAGGTGCGACGCGGGCGTGGCGCTGTGGCGGATGAAATGGCCCAGGTACAGCAGGGCGCGCGGGTCGGCCTCACGCACGTCCATGTCGCGCAGGCCGGGCGGGTGCTGGGCCGAGCCCACGCAGGCGGCCTGGGCATGGCGGATGCACAAGGCCAGCACCCCATCGACCAGCACGGTCTCGGTGCCGGGCGCCAGCCGGGCGCGGGGGCCGGCTGCCTGCAGGACGCCCTCGAGGGCGGCGACGCCGCAGGCCAGCAGCCCGTCGCGCAACGCCTCATCGACACTGGCGAGCAGCTCGAACAGGGCATCGGTGTGGGCGGCGGCCAAGGCGAACTGGGGGCCCTGGCCCGCGCCCGGGGCGGCCTCGCGCACGGCCATCGCCTCGACCCAGGCGGCGACGATCTGGTCGATGGAATGCCAGCGGTGACCGTCCAGGCCAGGATCCAGCAAGCGGGCGACCTGGTCGACGCCGCGGGCAGGAAAGCGTTCGAAGCGCTCCGGGCAGGCGGCCAGGCCCAGTGCGCGCAGCTTCAGGAGCGCCGCGCCGAGCGCGGGATCGACAGCACGTGAGGGCAAGGACTTGGAATCGCCCCGCTCCTCGCGGGAGGCCTTCTCGACCAGGCGGGTGCGGCTGGAGGACGTGACCGCCGCAGGGGTGGTCGGGGTGGTGGTCGGGGTGACGGTGGCGGCGGGCGTGGGCGTGAAGACGACCTGGCGGGTGTCGCTGGTGACGGGCTTGTCCATGGCGAAGCTCCCTGGCGGGAGTGCAGTGAATCGAGCCCGGCAGTGTCGAGGCGGCCCCGCGGCGCGGCAACCGCGTCCTCAGGTCGGGTCAGCAACCTGAAGGATCGATGACAGTGGAACAGGTGCGGTGGCCGAGCCAACCCGCCGGCTCAGCGACCGCGCAGCACGTCAAGCACGTTGGAGCGGAATTCGCGCCCGTACAGCACCGCCGCCACCAGCGCCGCGCCGACGGCGAAGGCCAGCGGCGAGGCAAACCAGGCGATCGCCGCGAAGGCGAAGTAGTAGGCCCGCACGCCGTCGTTGAACGATTCGGCCGCCATGCCCACCAGCGCCGCGCCCTGGTCGGCGAAGGCCTCGCGGTCCTGCTTGCTGGCCGCGAATTCGCCCGGCGGCGGCATGGCGCCCACCATCAGCGCGGCAAAGGTGTACTGCCGGATGGACCAGGTGAATCGGAAGAACGCGAAGGTGAAGATCACCAGCATCAGCAGCAGCTTGAGCTCCAGCGCCAGCATGCTGGTGCGCGCCGCGAAGGGCAGCTCGCGCACCATCTCGGCCGCCTTGTCGGAGGTGCCCATGAGCGCCAGCAGGCCGCCGATGATCAGGATGGTGGTGGAGGCGAAGAAGGAGGGGCTGCTGGACAAGGCCTGCACGATGGTGCCATCGACGACGCGGTTGTCCCGGCCCGTGGCCTGCACCAGCCAGGCGCGCCGCCAGCGGTTGGTCACGGCCAGCAGGGTCTCGCCGCGGGCGCCGGCCGCGCGCGAGTACCAGGCGTAGCCCCACCACACCGCGACGAACCACGCGAGCGCCAGCCAGTCGTACCAGGGAAACACATCAGCCAGGTTCATACGACTCATCATACCGATGCGCTGCGGGTCTGCTGGGCAGGAACCAACTCATCCATCCAGTTACTGACTTTCATCTGACGTCAGCTTTCAGGCCCGTCGGGCTGGGCGGTCGGCACGGGAGTTGACGCATGCAGAAGTTGGGCAAATTCATCCCGACCGCCACCAAACTGGTCAAGTCCGCGGCATCGGGCAAGGAGGCCGGTCAAGTGGCCAGCAAGGCGGGCCAGACGCTGAGCGGGCAATCCGTCCAGGCCACCACCCTCAAGCCCCCCGGCCTGCGCACGACCCGGTCCTTCGCGTCGTCGACGAGCGCATCGCCCAGCCTGGGCGAGGCGACACCGAAGGGCGTCCGGTCCCGGTCCGCGGCGTCGATGCCGGCGGGCGCCGCCAAGCTGTCGGGACTGGCGCAGCACTGGGACACCAAGGGCGCCCAGGCCTTGCCGCAGCCCTCTGTCGACATAGAGCCCACGCAGGCGCGCCGACTGTCCGTGGGCAGCGGTGAGGCCATCGGCCACCAGACCGTGGACGAACTGCATGGGCAGATGCACGAGCACACGCCCCTGCCCACCCCCAGTGACCATGCAAAGGCCCAGGCAAGGGCGAAAGAGGATGCGCGCTTCAGCGGGGTCGTGAAGCAGGCGTCCGCCCTCCACGGCCCGTTCGAGCCTCGCAAGGTGTTCCTGGATCCGGAGCTCCTGCAGCTGACCCCGGCGGAACGCGCCCAGATCAAGGCATTCAAGGAGGCGCAGACGGACGGCCTGGTCAAGCGCCCGACGCTCGCCCTGGATTCGGACGACTGGCGCGTGGCCGTCAAGCAGTTCATGCCCCAGGGCTCGCACCTCATGCACGTCTTCACGGCCGAGGAAGTCAACGAGATCGCCCGCAACCAGGGCAAGGATCCCCCGTGGAAATCAGGCACCAAGGTGGTCGCCGCCCGTTTCCCCGCCGAGACCCGGCTGTGGCAGATCGTCAGCGACAAGCGCAGTGCCAGCGGCGAGAGCCAGTTGGGCGGCATCTTCGCGGGCAAGAAGTACTTCGGCGACTGGTTCCTGGTGTCGCAACCGGGCGACGCGGACGAAGCCCGCTTCCTGGCGGCCATCCGCGAGGCCTACAAGGAAATCCTTTCCCACGCCGTCTACATCAACCTCGACCAGGAAGCGACTGTCCTGCTGGGCATCGCCGGTGAGATGCCCGACGGGCTGACGGGCGGTGCCGTTCAGGTGCAGTGCCCGGACAAGCGCCACATGGCGTTGCTCCACGTGGTCGCGCTGGCCCCCGAGACCGGACAGAAGCCGGAGTCGGCCATGGCGGCCCAGTAGCCCGGCCTGGCTCCACCGGCCGTCAGGGCCTTACAGCGGGGGCGCCATCACGAAGCGCCGCTCGGGCAAGGGAATCGACTCCGTTTCGCCCGGCACGCCGGGAAAGCGGCCGTCCTCCCAGTCCTGCGAGGCCTGGCGTATGCGGTCGGGATCGCTGTGGACGAAGTTCCACCACATGTGCCGTGGAGCATCCAGCGGCTCGCCGCCGACCACCACCAGGCGCGTGTGCGTGTCCGCTTCGAGGCGGGCGCCCTCCCCGGTCCCCAGCACCGCCATGCGGCCAACGGGCAAGGGCTCGCCGCCCAGGCGGACCTCGCCGCTGACCGGGTAGACCGCCAGCTGCGACGCGAGGGCGGGCAGGTTCAACGTGCGCCCGGCGGGCAGGTGAATGTCCAGGTAGACCGTCGGTGATGCCGGCACCACCGGCGAGCGTGCGCCGAAGGCCTCACCCACCAGCACCCGGACGCGGATGGCATCCGGCCCCTCACCCAGGCTCACCTCGGGGATGGCCTGCGCCGGCGTGTGCACGAACGACGGCGGCGCCTCCTGCAGGGCCTGCGGCAGGGCCACCCACAGCTGCAGGCCGTGGTTGGTGAAGGTGGCATCGGCCAGGTGTCCGGGGCGGCGCTCGGAGTGGACGATGCCGCGGCCGGCCGTCATCCAGTTGATGGCGCCCGGCTCGATCAGTTGCTCGGTGCCCAGGCTGTCGCGGTGCATCATCGCGCCCTCGAACAGGTAGGTCACCGTGGCCAGGCCGATGTGCGGGTGCGGCCGCACGTCGTGGTTCACGCCGGGCTGCTCGGTGACAGGCCCGAAGTGGTCGAAGAACACGAACGGACCCACGCTGCGGCAACGCGCCGCCGGCAGCAGCCGGCGCACGACGAAGCCGCCGCCCAGGTCCTTCTCGTGTCCCGCCAGTTGGAGTGCGGCAGGCATGGGGGGCTCACCTCTCAGGCGTTGGAGACGCCTTGCATTGTGCGCCTGGCCAGGCGCCTTATTTAGCCCACTTGGCGGCCACCTCGGCCACGCGGGCGCCGAACTGGCGCGAGGTCTCCAGGTCGCCGGGCAGCATCTCGGCCACGGAGGCGTCGGACGGGGTGGTGGCCATGGCGCCAGCGGCCGAGCCGATCCAGTTGACGTCGTTGCGCGTGGCGGCCTTGCTGTTGGCGGGCGGCATGCCCGTGCCGACCCACACGCCGCCGTGCTGCATGGCCAGGGTCATGAAGTAGTTCATGGTGCTGGACTTGTCGCCGTTGGTGCTGGCGCTGTTGGTGAAGCCGGCGAAGACCTTGTTCTTCCAGGCCTGGGTGAACCAGGCCTTGGAGGAGGCGTCGGCAAACTTCTTGAACTGCCAGCTCACGCTGCCCATGTAGGTGGGCGAACCGAAGATGATGGCGTCGGCGGCCAGCAGCTGCTCCCAGGCGCCCTCGGGCAGGTTGCCCTCTGCGTCGATGGCGATCAGGTGGGCGTGGGCGCCCGCGCCCTCGGCGACGGCTTGCGCCTGGCGCTGGGTGTGGCCGTAGCCCGAGTGGTAGACGACTGCGATGGAAGCCATGGGGGAGGTACTCCTGTGGTTGCGGTTGGGAAAAACGGAAAGCGGAACGGGTCAGGCGGGCAGGTCGAACACGAGCACTTCGGCATCACGGCCGGCCGACAGGCGCACCGCGGCCTCGCCCTCGAGCTTGGCGGCATCACCGGCCTTCAGGGCCGTGCCATTGACCTCGAGCTCGCCGCGCACCAGGTGCACATAGCCCTTGCGCCCGGGCGCCAGTGCCAGCTGCGCGGACTCGTCGCCGTCGAACAGGCCGGCAAACAGGCGCGCATCGGCGTGGATCGTCACCGCGCCCTCGGCGGCATCAGGCGCGGCCACCAGGCGAAGGCGCCCGCGCTTGTCGGCGTCGGGGAAGGTCTTCTGCTCGTAGCTCGGCGCGATGCCGCGCACGTTCGGCTCGATCCAGATCTGCAGGAAGTGCGTGACCTGGTCGGGGGCGTGGTTGAACTCGCTGTGCATGACGCCGGTGCCGGCGCTCATGCGCTGCACATCGCCGGGCGGGATGCCCTTGACGTTGCCCATGCTGTCCTTGTGCGCGAGGTTGCCCTGGAGCACATAGCTGATGATCTCCATGTCCCGGTGGCCGTGCGTGCCGAAGCCGGTGCCCGGGGCGATGCGGTCCTCGTTGATCACGCGCAGCGGGCCGAAGCCCATGTGCGCGGGGTCGTAGTAGCTCGCGAAGGAGAAGCTGTGGTACGAGTCCAGCCAGCCGTGGTTGGCGTGGCCGCGGTCCTGGGATTTGCGAAGCGTCAGCATGGGGGAAACTTTAGGGCCCGGCCCTGGCTGGCGGGGCGCTGCCGTTTGATGGCATCATTCAAAAAAACTGAACGATCAATCCCCCATGCCCCACCCGCGCGAAGTCCTGACGCCCGACACCCTGGCCCTGCTGCAGGCGGTGGCACGGGCGGGCAGCTTCGCCGCCGCCGCGCGGGCGCTGGGGCTGGTGCCCAGCGCGGTGACCTACCGGGTGCGCCAGGTGGAGGAGTCGCTGGACGCGCTGCTGTTCGACCGCAGCTCGCGCCAGGCCCGGCTGACGGCGGCGGGCGCGGAGCTGCTGCGCGAAGGCGAGCGCCTGCTCGACGAGGTGGATGCGGTGGCCAACCGGGTGCGCCGCGTGGCCACGGGCTGGGAGTCGCAGCTGACGATCGCGGTGGACACGGTGGTCGCCTGCAACACCGTGATGGAGCTGGCGCAGGCCTTCCTGGAGGTCGCGCCGCAGACGCGCCTGCGCCTGCGGGACGAGGCCTTGTCCGGCACGCTGGAGGCGCTGGTGTCCGGCCAGGCCGACCTGGCCCTGGGCGTGTCCATGGAGCCAGGCAACCACGCCGGCATCCGCAGCCGGGCGTTGGGGGACATCGGCTTCGTGTTCGCCGTGGCGCCGCACCATCCGCTGGCCGCCCTGCCCGAGCCGCTGGGCGACGAGGAGGTGCGCCGGCACCGTGCCGTGGCCGTGGCCGATTCCGTGACCCGGGGCAGCGGCCTGACCCTGGGCCTGCTGGCGGGGCAGGACGTGCTGACCGTGCCCACCATGCGCGCCAAGCTGGATGCGCAGCTGCGCGGCCTGGGCGCGGGCTTCCTGCCCGAGCCGCTGGCGCGCCCCTTCATCGAGACCGGCCGGCTGGTGGCGCGGCGCCTGGAGCGCCCCAACCGCATTGCCAGCCCCTGCTACGCCTGGCGCGATGGCGGCCGACCCGGCCGCGCGCTGCAGTGGTGGCTGGACCAGCTCGAACGGCCCGCCACCCGCGACGCGCTGCTGCAGCGCCAGGCCGGGCCCACTTTTTCCTGATGCCACAATCACCAGACCATGCCGTCCAAGAAAACCGCCCCCGCCCTTCCCTCCCCCCGCCGCATCGCCGTCATCGGCGCCGGCATCGCGGGCCTGGCCTGCGCCCGCACCCTGGCCCAAGCCGGCCATGAGGTGACGGTGTTCGAGAAGAGCCGCGGCTACGGCGGACGCATGTCCTGCCGGCAGACGCCCTTCGGCGGCTTCGACCACGGCGCGCAGTACTTCACCGTGCGTGACGAACGCTTCGCCCGCGTGATGCAGCTGCACCCCGGCCTGTGCAAGCCCTGGAGCGCCAACGCCGTGCGCGTGCTGGACCCCCATGGCCGGGTGGCCGAGGCGGCCCTGAACCGCCTGGAGGCCCACTGGGTGGCCGTGCCGGGCATGAACGCCCTGGCCCAGGCCTGGGCGCAGCCGCTGGCCCAGGCCGGCCGCGTGCACCTGGAGACCCGGGTGGCCCGCATCGAGCGCGACACGCTGGCGCCGGCGCGCTGGCAGCTGCGCACCGAGGGCCCGGGCGAGACCGTGCACGTGCATTCGGGCTTCGACCAGGTGATCCTGGCCATTCCCAGCGTGCAGGCGGCCACCCTGCTGCGCGCCTCGTCGCTGGCGCCGGCCTTTGCGCAGCGGGTCGAGCAGGTCAAGGTGGCGCCGTGCTGGACGCTGATGGTGGCCTTCCCGCAGGCGCAGCAGCCCGGCATGTTCCACCTGGGCCCGCAGTGGAATGCGGCCATGAGCACGCACCACCGCATCGCCTGGCTGTCGCGCGAGTCGTCCAAGCCCGGGCGCGCGCTGATCGAGCGCTGGACGGTGCAGGCCAGCCCCGCCTGGTCCCAGGAGCACCTGGAGGACGACCCGCAGCGCGTGACGGCCAAGCTGCTCAAGGGCTTTGCCGAGGTGACCGGCATCCGCGCCGCGCCCACCCACGCGCAGGTGCACCGCTGGCTGTACGCGAAGACCCAGGAGCCGCTGGGCGAGAACTTCCTGTGGGACGGCAAGGCTGGCATCGGCCTGTGCGGCGACTGGTGCATCGGCCACCGCGTCGAGGACGCCTTCGTCTCCGGGCTGGAACTGGCGCTGGCCGCGGCCTGAGCGGGCCGGGCGCCGGGACACGCGCCCCCCTTTGCCTCCCCCTTGACCTACACCGGCCGTTTCGCCCCCTCCCCCACCGGCCCGCTGCACGCGGGCTCGCTGGTGGCCGCCCTGGCCAGCTGGCTGGATGCCCGGGCCCAGGGCGGGCGCTGGCTGGTGCGCATCGAGGACGTGGACACGCCGCGCTGCGTGCCGGGCGCGGATGAACGCATCCTCGCCCAGCTCGCGGACTGCGGGCTGGTGCCCGATGAACCGCCGGTGTGGCAGTCCCGTCGCGGCGACCTGTACCAGCAGGCCCTGGACCGCCTCGTGGCGCAGGGCCGGGCCTACCCCTGCGGCTGCTCGCGCAAGGACATCGAGCAGGCCCAGCTGGCCGCCGGCCACCCGCGCGAGCGGCATGGCGAGCTGGTGTACCCCGGCACCTGCCGCCACGGGCTGCACGGCAAGCCGGCGCGGGCCTGGCGCTTCCTCACGCAGGGCGCGGCCCCTGTGGACTGGACGGACCGGCGCCTGGGCCCGCAGCGGCAGGACGTGGCGCAGGCCGTCGGCGACTTCGTGCTGCGGCGCGCCGACGGGCTGTGGGCCTACCAGCTGGCCGTGGTGGTGGACGATGCCTGCCAGGGCGTGACCGACATCGTGCGCGGCGAGGACCTGGCGGACAACACGGCCCGGCAGGTGCTGCTGCAGCAGGCGCTGGGCTTGCACCGGCCCGGCTACCTGCACACCCCGCTGGTGCGGGGGCCGAATGGCGAGAAGCTGTCCAAGCAGAACGGCGCCGCGCCGCTGGACACGTCGGACCCGCTGCGCTGCCTGCGCGAGGCCGGCGCGATGCTGGGGCTGTCGGTCACGGCTTCGGACATTCCTTCCTGGCTGGCTGCAGCAACAGGCGCCTGGGCCGCGACAATACGGGGATGAGCGAGAAAAAGGATTTGCCCCAGGGCAATGACGGCCTGCCCGAGGGCAGCCAGACCCAGACCCCGGCTGCGGCCCCCGCGGCAGCGAAGAACGGCGCGCCCGACAGCGTGCAACACCCCCGTGCGATCCGCAGCTTCGTGCGGCGCGCCGGCCGCACCACCACCGGGCAGGCCAAGGCCTTCGAGGTGTACGGCCCGCAGTTCCTGCAGCCCTACACCGGCCAGCCGCTGGATTTCGACGCCGCCTTCGGCCGGCACGCGCCCACCGTGCTGGAGATCGGCTTCGGCATGGGCGAGGCCACGGCCCACATCGCCGGTGTGCGTCCGCACGACAACTTCCTGTGCTGCGAGGTGCACGAGCCCGGCGTGGGCGCGCTGCTCAAACGCATCGGCGAGCAGGGGCTGACGAACATCCGCATCTGCGCGCATGACGCGGTGGAGGTGGTGGACCACATGCTGCCGGAGGGTTCCCTGGCCGGCATCCACGTGTTCTTCCCCGATCCCTGGCACAAGCTGCGGCACAACAAGCGCCGCCTGATCCAGCCCGCGCTGGTGGCGCGGCTGGCGCGACGGCTGGCGCCGGAGGGCTACATCCATTGCGCCACCGACTGGGAGCCCTATGCGCACCAGATGCTGGAGGTGCTGGGCGGTGAAACGCTGCTGCAGAACACGGCACAAGGCTTCGCGCCCAAGCCGGACTACCGGCCGCTGACCAAGTTCGAGAACCGTGGCCTCAAGCTGGGGCACGGGGTGTGGGACGTGGTGTTCACGCGGCGCTGACCCCTCCATGAAAAAGCCCCGCGCCGGTCTCCCGGCGCGGGGCTTTTTTTCAGGGAAAGCGCGTCAGGCGCGCTCGGCGACCCAGGCTTGCACGGACTGGAGCGCCGCCGGCAGCGCCGCGGCATCGGTGCCGCCGGCCATGGCCATGTCAGGCTTGCCGCCGCCCTTGCCGCCCACCTGCTGGGCGACGAAGTTCACCAGCTCGCCGGCCTTGACCTTGCCCATGCTGTCGGCGGTGACACCGGCTGCGATCTGGACCTTGCCGCCATCGACGGCCGCCAGCACGATGGCCGCGGTCTTGAGCTTGTCCTTGAGCTTGTCCATGGTGTCGCGCAGGGTCTTGGCGTCGGCACCCGCCAGGGTGGCGGCCAGCACCTTGATGCCCTTGACGTCCACCGCCTGGCCGACCAGCTCGTCGCCCTGGCTGGAGGCCAGCTTGCCCTTGAGGGCGGCGACTTCCTTTTCCAGCGCGCGGACCTGGTCGAGCACCTGGGAGATGCGGCCTTCCAGTTCAGTGGCCGGGGCCTTGAGGGCGGAGGCGGCGGCGTTGACCGTGGCCTCGACCTGCTGCAGGTAGGCCAGCGCGTTGGCGCCGGTCACGGCCTCGATGCGGCGCACGCCGGCGGCCACGCCGGACTCACCCACCACCTTGAACAGGCCAATGTCGCCGGTGCGGGTGACGTGCGTCCCGCCGCACAGCTCGCGGCTGGTGCCGATGTCCAGCACGCGCACGCTCTCGCCGTACTTCTCGCCGAACAGCATCATGGCGCCGGTGGCCTTGGCGGACTCGATGTCCATCACGCGGGCCTGGGTGGCGTGGTTGTCGAGGATCTCGGCGTTGACGCGGGCCTCGATCTCGCGGATCTGCGCCTGCGTGACCGGGGCGTTGTGGGTGAAGTCGAAGCGCGTCTTGTCGGCATCGACCAGCGAGCCCTTCTGCTGCACATGGTCGCCCAGCACCTCGCGCAGGGCCTTGTGCATGATGTGCGTGACCGAGTGGTTGCGCATGGTGGAGGCACGGCGGGCCATGTCGACCTGGGCCGTCACGGTGTCGCCCACGGCCAGCGTGCCCTGGGCCAGCGTGCCGTGGTGGCCGAACACGTCGGCCTTGATCTTCTGGGTGTCGTCCACCGTGAAGCGGGCCGAGCCGGCGACGAGGCTGCCGGCGTCACCCACCTGGCCGCCGCTTTCGGCGTAGAAGGGGGTGGTGTCCAGCACCACCACGCCCACCTGGCCGGCCTTGATCTCGGCCACGGGGGTGCCGTCCACGTACAGCGCCATGACCTTGGCGGGGGCTTCCAGCTTCTCGTAGCCCACGAACACGTTGCCGGCGCCGGTGTACTCCAGCGCGCGGTCCATCTTGAACTTGCCAGCCGCACGGCCCGCGGCCTTCTGCTTTTCCATGGCGGCGTTGAAGCCGGCCTCGTCCACCGACACGTCGCGCTCGCGGCACACGTCGGCCGACAGGTCCAGCGGGAAGCCGTAGGTGTCGTGCAGCTTGAAGGCCACCTCGCCGGGCAGGACCTTGGCGCCGTCCTTCAGGGCGGCGTCCAGGATGTCCATGCCGTTTTCCAGGGTCTCGAAGAAGCGCTCTTCTTCGGCCTTGAGGACGTCCGTGATGCGCTGCGCATTGGCCTTCAGGCGCGGGTAGGCGTCGCCCATGAGCGCCACCAGGTCGGGCACCAGCTTGTGGAAGAACGGGGTCTTGCGGCCCAGCTTGTAGCCGTGGCGGATGCCGCGGCGCACGATGCGGCGCTGCACGTAGCCGCGGCCCTCGTTGGAGGGGATGACGCCGTCGGACACCAGGAAGGCCGTGGCGCGCACGTGGTCGGCGATGACGCGCAGCGAGGGGTTGGCCAGGTCGGTGCAGCCGGTCTCGCGCGCGGCGGCGCGGATCATGGCATCGAACAGGTCGATCTCGTAGTTGCTGTGGACGTGCTGCAGGATGGCGGCCAGGCGCTCCAGGCCCATGCCGGTGTCCACGCAGGGCGCGGGCAGCGGACGCAGCGAGCCGTCGGGCTGCATGTCGAACTGCATGAACACGTTGTTCCAGATCTCGATGTAGCGGTCGCCGTCCTGCTCGGGGCTGCCCGGGGGGCCGCCGGCGACATCAGGTCCGTGGTCGTAGAAGATCTCCGAGCACGGGCCGCAGGGGCCGGTGTCGGCCATCATCCAGAAGTTGTCGGAGGCGTACTTGGCGCCCTTGTTGTCGCCGATGCGCACCACGCGCTCGGCGGGCAGGCCGATCTCCTTGGTCCAGATGTCGTAGGCCTCGTCGTCGTCGATGTAGACGGTGGCCCACAGGCGCTCGGCGGGCAGCTGGTAGACCTCGGTCAGCAGCTCCCAGGCCCACTTCAGGCTCTCGCGCTTGAAGTAGTCGCCGAAGGACCAGTTGCCCAGCATCTCGAAGAAGGTGTGGTGGCGGGCGGTGTAGCCCACGTTCTCCAGGTCGTTGTGCTTGCCGCCGGCGCGCAGGCAGGCCTGGACCGAGGCGGCGCGCACGTAGGGGCGCTTGTCGGTGCCCAGGAACACGTCCTTGAACTGCACCATGCCGGAGTTGGTGAACATCAGGGTCGGGTCGTTGCCCGGCACCAGGGGGCTGGACTCGACCACGGTGTGGCCCTTGGCGGCAAAGAAGTCCAGGAAGGTCTTGCGGATTTCGGCGACGGAAGCGGGACGGGTCATGGAGTTTTGTTCGGGTGGCGCCGCACCGCCGGACGGCCCGGCGGCGGCAAAGACGGGTATTTTCGCAAAAAGCAGGGCCTCTCGGCGCAAACAGGGCCCGGCCTGCCGCTTCGCGCTAAGCTTTTGGCCTCGCGCCCCCCGGCACGCCCACCCAGAAAGAGACGAGACATGGACATGAAGACCTCCCCCCTGTCGCTGCTGAAAGACCCCAGCCTGCTCAAGACCGACGCCCTGGTCGGCGGCCAGTGGGTCCAGGGCGGCGCCCGCTTCGACGTGCACGACCCCGCCACCGGCCTGAAGCTGGCCGACGTGGCCAACCTGGGCCCGGCCGACGCCGAGGCCGCCATTGCCGCCGCCGACGCCGCCTGGCCAGCCTGGCGCGCCAAGACGGCCAAGGAGCGCAGCGCCATCCTGCGCAAGTGGTTCGACCTGCTCATGGCCAACCAGGAGGACCTGGGCCGCCTCATGACCGCCGAACAGGGCAAGCCCTTCGTCGAGGCCAAGGGCGAGGTGGCCTATGGGGCCAGCTTCGTCGAGTGGTACGCCGAGGAGGCCAAGCGCATCAACGGCGAGACCCTGCCCCAGTTCGACAACAACCGCCGGCTGATGGTGCTGCGCCAGCCGATCGGCGTGTGCGCCGCCATCACGCCCTGGAACTTCCCCCTGGCCATGATCACCCGCAAGGTCGCTCCAGCCCTGGCCGCCGGCTGCCCGGTGGTGATCAAGCCCGCCGAGCTGACCCCCCTGACGGCCCTGGCCGCCGCGGAGCTGGCCCTGCGCGCGGGCATCCCGGCCGGCGTGCTGAACCTGCTGACGGCCGACGGCCCCAACAGCGTCGCCATCGGCAAGGTGCTGTGCGCCAGCGACGTGGTGCGCCACCTGAGCTTCACCGGCTCCACCGAGGTCGGCCGCATCCTGATGGCACAAAGCGCGCCCACTGTGAAGAAGCTGTCCCTGGAGCTGGGCGGCAACGCGCCCTTCATCGTCTTCGACGACGCCGACATCGACTCCGCCGTCGAGGGCGCCATCGCCAGCAAGTACCGCAACGCCGGCCAGACCTGCGTGTGCGCCAACCGCATCTACGTGCAGGAAGGCGTGTACGAGCAGTTCGTCGAGAAGTTCGCTGCCCGCGTCCGGTCCTTCAAGGTCGGCAACGGCTTCGAGGACGGCGTGGTGCAGGGCCCGCTGATCGAGCCCGCGGCCGTGGAGAAGGTGCAGCGCCACCTGGACGATGCCGTGGCCAAGGGCGCACGCGTGGTCACCGGCGGCCAGAAGCTGCAGGGCCAGTTCTTCCAGCCCACCGTGGTCGCCAACGCCACCGGCGACATGCTGTGCGCCCGCGAGGAAACCTTCGGCCCGCTGGCCCCGGTGTTCAGGTTCAGGACCGAGCAGGAAGCCATTGACGCCGCCAACAACACCGAGTTCGGTCTGGCCAGCTACTTCTACAGCCGCGACGTGGGCCGCATCTTCCGCGTCAGCGAGGCGCTGGAGTACGGCATGGTGGGCATCAACGTGGGCATCATCGCCACCGAGCACGTGCCCTTTGGCGGCGTCAAGCAGTCCGGCCTGGGCCGCGAAGGCTCCGCGCACGGTATTGATGAGTACGTGGAGATGAAGTACCTGTGCGTGGGTGATATCCTGAAGTGAGAACCCAAGGAGAGACCCCGACATGAAGGCAAGCAATGTCCTGGCCACCATCGGTGGCACGCCCCACATCCGCGTCAACCGCCTGTTCGGCGGCTCGCATGAGGTGTGGATCAAGTCCGAGCGCAGCAACCCGGGCGGCTCCATCAAGGACCGCATCGCGCTGTCCATGGTGGAGGCGGCCGAGGCCGCGGGCGTGCTCAAGCCCGGCGGCACCATCATCGAGCCCACCTCCGGCAACACCGGTGTGGGCCTGGCGATGGTGGCGGCCGTCAAGGGCTACAAGCTGGTGCTGGTGATGCCGGACAGCATGTCCGTCGAGCGGCGGCGCCTGATGCTGGCCTATGGCGCCACCTTCGACCTGACCCCGCGCGAGAAGGGCATGAAGGGCGCCATCGCCCGCGCCGAGGAGCTCGCCGCGCAGACGCCCGGCGCCTGGATCCCGCAGCAGTTCGAGAACCCGGCCAACATCGACGTGCACGTGCGCACCACGGCGCAGGAGATCCTGGCCGACTTCCCCGAGGGCCTGGACGCCATCATCACCGGCGTGGGCACGGGCGGGCACATCAGCGGCGTGGCGCAGGTGCTCAAGGCGAAGTGGCCGAAGCTGAAGGTGTTTGCCGTCGAGCCCGAGGCCTCGCCCGTGATCTCCGGCGGCCAGCCCGCGCCCCACCCGATCCAGGGCATCGGCGCCGGTTTCGTGCCGAAGAACCTGCTGACCGAGCTGCTGGACGGCGTGGTCCAGGTCGGCGCCGAAGAAGCCCGCGAGTACGGCCGCCGCAGCGCGCGCGAGGAAGGCCTGCTGGTGGGCATTTCCTCCGGCGCCACCCTGGCCGCCATCGCGAAGAAGCTGCCCGAGCTGCCGGCCGGCAGCAAGGTGCTGGGTTTCAACTACGACACGGGCGAGCGCTACCTGTCGGTGGAAGGCTACCTGCCGGCCTGAGCGTCCAGCGCTCGTGCGAAGGGATTGTTGCGGCCGGGTCTTCCCGGCCGCAATGCTTTCCTACATCCCCGGCGGACGGCGGACGACGGTGGCGGCACGCCGGGTTCAGGAAAGTGGACGGTCTCTCACCCTGACCGGAGCATTCCATGGACACCACCTTCATTTCGGACTGGGGCACCGCACTCATGTCCTCGCTGACCGAGGCGATGGCGATGCTGTTCTCGGCCATCCCCAAGATCCTGGGCTTCCTCGTCATCATCCTGGCGGGCTGGTTCATCGCCTCGCTGGCGGAGAAGGCGGTGGCGGCCGTCCTGCGCACCGTCCACTTCAACGACCTGGCCGAGCGCTCGGGCTTCGCCGACTTCGTGCGCAAGATGGGCGTGAACACCGACTCGTCGGGGATGATCGGGCTGGTGGTCAAGTGGTTCATCCGGCTGATCGCGCTGGTGGTGGCCTTCGACGCGCTGGGCCTGCCGGCGGTGTCGGACGTGCTGCGCCAGCTGCTGCTGTGGCTGCCCAATGTGGTCGTGGCGCTGATGGTGCTGGTGATCGGCGGCCTGGCCGCCCATGCCCTGAGCAACGTGGTGCGCGGCGCTGCCTCGGAGGGCGGGCTGGGCAACCCGGACTTCCTGGCCAAGGTGGCCTCCACCCTGGTGTGGGCCTTCGCGATCGTGGTGGCGGTCAACCAGATCGGCATCGCCACCGAGCTGGTGAACACGCTGTTCATGGCCTTCGTGGGCGCGATCGCGCTGGCCATCGGCCTGTCCTTCGGGCTGGGGGCGCGTGACACGGCGGCGGAGATCGTGCGCAACTGGTACGGCCGTACCCGCGCCAACGCCGACCGGCTGGAGCGCACGGCCGAGGCCGCGTCCAACCGCGTGGGCAGCATGGCATCCAGCGGGCCCGGCGTGGCACGGGGCGGCGGCGGGGTGGGCGGCGGCTTCCAGCCCTCGCCGGCCAGCCCGGAACGCCACGACGGCTGACACCCGCCGCCTCAGGAGGCTGGACTCGCCTGTAGAATCCGGCCATCCTGCGGGCGTCGTTCAATGGCAGGACCTGAGCTTCCCAAGCTCAAGACGTGGGTTCGATTCCCATCGCCCGCTCCAGATCCCCCATGACCAACGGCTCCTCAAGGAGCCGTTGGTATTTGCAAACCAGCGCCTGCGGCCGGGTTCGGCCTTCCGTTGCATTTCTTGCGTGAGCGCCACCCCCGTCGCGGGCCAAGGCTGCTACAACGGGATTCGTCATGACGCTGGGTCCCCTCCCGCCGCAGCCGTCCCGGCGGCAGGCCCAGCCGGGACGCGCCGCGCTCGTGCTGGCGGGCGCCCTGCTGCTGACGGGCGTGGCCACCGAGATCTCACGCCGCTCCGTCGACGAACGCCGCCAGTCGCTGGTGGCCGATGCGATTGCCGAGGACCTGTTCCGCCTCGAAAGCCGGATCACCTCCTACCTGGCCCTGTTGCGGGCCACCCGGGCCTTTGTGCATGCCGAGGGCCGGGCGCTGGATGCGGCGCGCTTTCGCGGATTCGTGAGCGGCCTGCGCCTGCACAGGGACTACCCGGGGGTGCAGGGCATCGGCTGGAGCCCGCTGGTCGACCGCCAGGCGTGGCGCTTTCGCATCGTCTTCCTCGAGCCGCTGGACGCGCGCAACCGCGCCGCGCTGGGCTTTGACATGCACTCCGAGCCGGTGCGCGCCGCAGCCATGGACAAGGCGCGCGACGCGGGCACGTCCGCGATGAGCGGCGTGGTGGTCCTCAAGCAGGAGATCACCACCGACAAGTCGCCGGGCTTCCTGATCTACACCCCGCTGTACGAGGGCGACCGTGTGCCCGCCACCGTGCCGGCGCGGCGTGAGCGGCTGGCGGGCTTCGTGTATGCGCCCTTCCGGTCGGTGGACCTGTTCGCGGGGGTGTTCCGGGCGACGGACGCCCGGCTGCAGTCGATCCATATGCCTGGCAACACCCCGCAGGGCGACCTGCTGTGGGGGCAGGAACCACCGGACGGCATGCGCCTGGTCACCCGCGAGGCGAGCTTTGCGGGCCAGACCTGGACGCTTCGCTTCGAGCCGCAGGAGGTGCTGCCCCCTGGCGAGCGGTTCGAGCCCGTGGCCGTGCTGGCCGGGGGCTCGCTGATCAGCCTGCTGCTGTACCAGCTCACGCGCGCGCTGGGCCGCCAGCGCCGGCAGGCCGAGGCCCGCAGCCGCACGCTGCAGGAGCAGGTGCAATTCGCCGACCTGTTCGTGGGCATCGTCTCGCACGACCTGCGCAACCCGCTGAACGTGATCCGCCTGAATGCAGCGATGCTGGCGCGTACGCCGCTGGGGCAGGACCAGGCCCAGCGCGTGGGACGCATCGAGTCCAGCGCCGCGGCCAGCGAGCGCCTGATCCACGACCTGCTGGACCTGACCCGGGCGCGGCTGGCCGGCGGCATCCCTGTGACCCGGCAGGCCGGTGACCTGGCGGCCATCCTGCGCCATCCCGTCGAGGAACTGCAGGCGGCCCATCCCGAGCGGACGTTCCGGCTGGCGGCCCAGGGGGACGGACGCGGGCAATGGGATGCCGACCGGCTCGCGCAGGCGGTCGGCAACCTGCTTCGCAACGCCGTGGTCCACGGCCACCCGCAGTCACCCATCGACGTGCGCCTGGACGATCGTGGCCCCTGGGTGGACGTGGCGGTCCACAACGAGGGCCCGCCGATTCCACCCGGGTTGCTGCCCGTCCTGTTCGAGCCAATGCGACAGGGGCCGCGCGACGGCGGCACCGGGGATCGCAGCATCGGGCTGGGCCTGTTCATCGTGGAGCAGATCGCCCGCGCCCACGGCGGGACGGTGGCCTGCCACTCGGCGCAGGGTGAAGGCACGACCTTCACGCTCACGCTGCCGCGCGATCAGGCGGACGGCAGCGAAGGCACGTCGCCCCAGGCGCGGACGGTCTCGTAGCGCGCCCGGGGGACCTGCGGCGGCAGGCGCGACCACACGAGGGCGAAGCCGCGCACCGGCCAGGCGATGTCCAGCGGGTCGGCCGGCGGCCGCGCCTGCGGCGCCTTGCGCGCCAGGGTGACGTGGGGCTTCCACCCCTCCCCTTCGGCGGCGAAGCCCGCGGCCTGCAGCGCCAGCCCCATGCGCTGGTGCAGGTCCTCCAGCGCCTCGCTGGGCTGGGGACGCAGCACCAGGAGGCCGCGGTGCCAGGCTTCAGGCGCGCCCAGGCGGAGCATGAAGGGATTGACAGCCACCCGGGACAGCGCGGCTTCCAGCCCGTGGATGCGCGCCTCGTCGGTGTCCCCCAGGAAGAACAGCGTCAGGTGCACATGCGCCGGCGCCGCCAGCGCCGTGCCGCTCGGCCACTGCCAGCGGGCCCGCCAGTCCAGGAGGGCCTGGCGCACGGCGGGGTCGGGCAGCAGGCCGATGAAGAGGCGGCGGGTGGGGGCCAGGACTGGCGGGGAGGTCATGCGCCTGCCAGCATACGTCCCGCCACACCTCAATGGAAATCCCGGCTGCGGTGTCCCTGTGCTCCGAGACGCCCCAGCAGGTGGGTGAGGTCCTCGGCCCGGCCAGCGATCAGGTGCCGCACGCGATGGCCGCTCGAGGCATCGCGCTGCCAGGTGCCGGACACTGCCAGCAGCTGCGCGCGCAGGAACACGTCGCGGAACTTCTCCAGCAGCGCCGGCCAGACGATCACGTTGACCGTGCCCGTCTCATCCTCCAGCGTCACGAACATCACGCCCTTGGCCGTGCCCGGGCGCTGGCGCATGTTCACCAGGCCGCAGGCGCGCGCCAGGCGGCCGTCGGCCAAGGTGTTCAGGTGCGCGGCACTGCGCCAGCCCAGGGCCTGAAGCCGCGGCCGCAGCAGGGCCAGCGGGTGACGGCGCAGCGTCAGCCCCGTGGCGGCGTAGTCGAAGACGATGTCCTCGCCCTCGCCCGCCACCGGCAGGCGCAGCAGGTCCTCGTGGATCGGCGCCTCCTGCAGCAAGCCGCTGGCGCGGCGCGCCCCGGTGGCGGCCCACACCTGCTGGCGGCGGTGGCCGGCCAGCGAGGCCAGGGCATCGGCGGCGGCCAGGGCCGCCATGTCGCGCCGGTCCAGCGCGGCGCGCAGGGCCAGGTCCTCGACATCGGCAAACGGTACCTGCGCGCGCGCCGCCACCAGCCGCCGCGCACCCTCCTCGCCCAGTGAATCCACCATGCGCAGGCCCAGGCGCACGGCTGGCTGCAAGGCATTGCCCTCGCCGGTCACGGGCTCGTCGTCCTCCCGCGCCATGCCCGGCGCCTCCAGCGTGCAATCCCAGCCGCTGGCCACCACGTCCACCGGCCGCACCTCCACGCCGTGGCGCTGCGCGTCCTGCACCAGCTGCGAAGGCGTGTAGAACCCCAGCGGCTGCGAGTTGAGCATGGCCGCCAGGAAGCAGGCCGGCTCGTGGCACTTGAACCAGCTGCTGAAGTACACCAGCAGCGCGAAGCTGGCCGCATGGCTCTCGGGGAAGCCGTACTCGCCGAAGCCCTCGATCTGCCGGAAGATGCCCTCGGCGAAGTCCTGCGGGTAGCCCCTGCGCACCATGCCGTCCACCAGCGGCTGGCGGAACTTGTGCACCCCGCCCTTGCGGGACCAGGCCGCCATGGAGCGGCGCAGCGCATCGGCCTGGTCGGCGGTGAACTTCGCGGCCACCATGGCCAGCTGCATCACCTGCTCCTGGAAGATGGGCACGCCCAGGGTGCGTCCCAGCGGCACGGCCAGTTCGTCCTTGATGTAGGCGATGGGTTGGCCTTCGCGCCGCTGCTGGCGCGCCTGCAGGTACGGATGCACCATGCCGCCCTGGATCGGCCCCGGCCGCACGATGGCCACCTGCACCACCAGGTCGTAATACGTGCGCGGGCGCAGCCGCGGCAGCATGGACATCTGCGCCCGGCTCTCCACCTGGAACACGCCCACCGTGTCGGCGCGGCACAGCATGTCGTAGACGCGCGGGTCCTCGGGCGGGACCTGCTGCAAATGCCATGCCGCGTCACCTCGCCTGCCCCGCCACTGGTTGGACAGCTGCAGGCAGCGCCGCAGCGCGCTGAGCATGCCCAGGGCCAGCACGTCCACCTTGAGCAGGCCCATGGCCTCCAGGTCGTCCTTCTCCCACTGGATGATGGAGCGATCGGGCATGGAGGCGTTCTCCACCGGCACCAGGCGCGTGAGCTTGTCCTGCGTGAGCACGAAGCCGCCCACGTGCTGGCTCAGGTGACGCGGGAAGCCGCACAGCTCGCGCGCCACCGCGATCCACAGCAGCAGCTTGCGCGGGTCCTCCTGGACCCCGGCTTCCTGTGCGACCTGCGCCAGCCGCTCGGCCAGGATGTCGCCGTCGAACCAGTGGTGGTCCCTGGCGAAGGCATCGACCAGCCGCTCGTCGATGCCCAGGGCCATGCCCGCATCGCGCAGCGCCATGCGCGTGCGGTAACGCACCACCACCGCCGCGATGGCCGCGCGCTCGCGGCCGTACTTGCGGTAGATGTACTGGATCACCTCTTCGCGGCGCTGGTGCTCGAAGTCCACGTCGATGTCCGGCGCCTCGTGCCGCTCCATGCTGATGAAGCGCTCGAACAGCATGTTCGACTTCTCGGGCGAGACCTCGGTGATGTGCAGGCAGTAGCACACTAGCGAGTTGGCCGACGAGCCGCGCCCCTGGCACAGGATGCCCTGCCCACGCGCCCAGCGCACGATGTCCTCCACGGTGAGGAAGAACATCTCATAGCCCTTGGCCCGGATCAGGCGCAGCTCCTTGGCAACCTGCTCGCGGTGCGCCGCCGGCAGGCCCTGCGGGTAGCGGCGGCGCGCGCCGCGCAGCGCCAGGCGGGCGAGCTGGCTGGTGGGCGTGCGCCCCGGCGGCACCGACTCCAGCGGGTAGTTGTACTGGATGGAGGCCAGGTCGAAACGGCAGCGCGCGGCCACCACCTGCGTGGCCGCCAGCAGGTCCGCCGGGTAGGCCTGCGCCAGCCGCGCCCGGTAACGCAGGTACGACTGCGCGTTGGCCGACAGCGCGAAGCCGCAGTCCGCCACGGGCTGGCCCTCGCCCACGGCGGTGAGCACGTCCAGCAGGCGCTTGCGCGAGCGCTTGTGCATGCGCACGCTGCCGACGGCCACCAGGGGCACGCCGTATTCAATGGACAGCTGCCGCAGCAAGGACAGCCAGAGGTCGTCACCCAGTTCGCCATGCAATGCGACACCCAGCCACAGCCGGCTTCCCAGCCGCTCGCGCGCCTGGCGCAGGCCTTCACGCAGGGCGCCGATGTCCATGGCATCCACGCCCTCCCGCTGCGGCACCCACAGGCGCTCGCAACCGGCCAGCAGGGACCAGTCGCTGCCCTCCCAGCTGACGGTGTAGCCGCCCTTGGGCGCGGCGCGGCGGGCCGCCGTGATGAACTCGCACAGGTCGCCCCAGCCAAAGGTGTTGCGCGCCAGGGCCACCACCCGGCCGCCGGGCAGGGCGAACTCACTGCCGAAGATCAGGCGGAAGGGCCGCGCGGCTTCCTGCAGGTGCTCCTTCAAGGCCACATGGGCCTGCACGACACCGGCCACCGAGCACTCGTCGGTGATGGCCAGCGCCTCATAGCCCAGGTCACAGGCGCGCCGCACCAGTTCGTGCGGGTGCGAGGCGCCGCGCTGGAAACTGAAGTTGGTGAGGCAGTGCAGCTCGGCGTAACCCGGCAGCTGTGCGTCGGGCAGCGACTCAGGCATAGATCCCCTGCAGGTACCAGCGCGGCGCCGCCAGCGCCGGCCCGTGCTCGCAGAACACCCACAGCAGCCCGGCCTGCTCGCTGCGCGCGATGCAGTAGTCGCGCACCACCGCGCCGCCCTCCTCCCACCAGCCCGTCTCCACCCGCTGCCGGCGTGTGAGCAGGCGCAGCGGTCCCTCGTGCCAGGGACGCTCGTCGCGCACTTCCAGCCGCAGCGGCTGCGGCAGCAGCCAGGGCGGGTAGAGGCCATGACCCAGGTTCGCCCCAGCCCCGACCTCGGCCCCGGCCTTGCGCGCCTGATCAGCCTGGCGCCCCCCCGGCACCCCACGCTTGGCCTGCGGCGTCAGGTGGTCCACGGCCGGTGCCCAACGCTGCATGCGCTCGGGCCGCCAGTCCTGTTGCGGCAAGGGCACCAGCACGTTGTCCGCGCCCAGGCGCGCGGACAGGCGCTCGACCAGCTGGTGCAGGCGCTCGCCCTCCATGTTGTCCTCGGGCAGGAAGCTGCGGCTGGCGCCCTGCCAGGGCGCGGTCTCCAGCGAGCGCAGGCGCAGGTGGCTGGCCGGCGCGGACATCGGCACCCGGGCCAGCTGCTCGTGCGTGAGGCGGCGCAGGTGGTCCATGGCCTGGACGGCCTGCGCGGTGCGCACCACCAGCGACTCGTGCGGCGGCAGCGGCCGGCCGTCCAGGCGGCGCAGGTCCAGCGTCCATTCCAGCTCGAAGGCCTGAACGCCCTGCTGGCGCGCGCGCAGCCAGGCCTGCAGCTGCGACAGCAGGCGCTGGGCCGCCGCCATCAGCTCGGGCGCGCTGCCGGCCAGCGCGGGCAGCTCCAGCCGCGCGTCGAAGACCTCGGGCAAGGCCAGCCAGGGATAGCGCTCGGGCCGCTCGCCCCAGGCGGCATCGACCGCCGCCAGCAGCGCCGCGCCGAAACGCCGCGCCAGCTGGGCGCGCGGCAAGGCCCGCAGCTGGCCCCAGGTGGTGATGCCCGCGCGCGCCAGCAAGGGCGCGTGGGAACGGGCCGCAGACAGCAGGGGCAAGGGCAGGTCATCGGGGATACGCCGGGGCGCGGGCTCGCCGAGCGCCCGCAACCGCAAGAGGGCCAACGCCACCAGGGACGTGGAGGCGCGCGCCCAGGTCACGCGGGCCGGGCACTGGCCCTGCGCGGGACCCGTGGACGCAACGGCGCCCTCTTGCCGAGCCTCTTGCCGCACCCCGTCCCCGGGTGCGCCGTCCCCCAGCAGCGCCTCCAGCAAGGCCTGCGCCCCGCCGAACAGCCGGCAGCTGGCCGAGACCTCCAGCAGCACCGCCTCCTCGACCCGCGCCACCCGCGGCGTGAACCGCAAGGCCTGCCAGCCCCAGGCGGCGGCCTCGTCCTCACGCGGGGGCAGCAAGGCGATCCAGTCCATGGACCTCCCCGGGTGGGACTTGCGCATCGCCCTGCCGCGCCTGCAGCAGCTGCGACAGCAGCTCGTGCTGCGCCGGCAGCAGCACCGGCGAGGCCAGCGGCGCACCGCGGCGCTTGACCACATGCACCTTCAGCGGCTCGCCGGGCTCGATGCGCAGGCGCAGCCGCGCGGGCGAGGCCTGGCCCTGGGCCGACTGCGGCCGCATCACGAACAGCAGCCGCCGGTGCTGCTGCGCGGCCAGGTGCAACCGGCGCAGCTGCGGGCCCTGGGCCTGCGGCAGCCAGGCCAGCACGGCGGCGGCCTCGGCGCAGCGCAGGGCCTGTTCGGTCGCCCACAGGCGCGACGGCATCCCGTCCGCCTTCACCCACAGCAGCCGCGAGGCCGGCAGCCCGCGCGCGGCCAGCCCCGGCACGAAGGCCGGGTGCGGCGGCGCCACCAGCACCACCGGCCCGTCCTGCCCGCGCACGGCCTGCGCCAGCGCCGGCGCCAGCAGCCGCCACACATGCTGCTGCGGCCGCGCCTGCAGCAGCTCCACCAGCGCGCCCACCGGCCAGCCGCCACCGGGCAGCGCCGCGTCCAGCGCCGCCAGGCCCGAGGACAGCACGGCATCCTCCCGCGCACCGAGCTCGTCGGCCCGCCACACCGAAGCCGCCAGCGACCCGGGCAGGCTCGCAGGCAGCGCGAGGCCCGCCGAAGGGGCGGCCGGGGACACAATGGGCAGCGCGGACACGATGGAAAATTCCTCGAAAATACTGTTTGTTTATACAGTATTTTGCCAAGACTGTTGAGCTTTGCAATGCCCTTCTCCCTGACGCCTGACGCCTGCGGCCGGCCCCGCCAGCTGCACCCGGACGACTTCGCGGGTGAGGCGGTGGCGGTGGCCCGCGCCCTCATCGGCTGCACCCTGCGGGTCGACGGCGTGGGCGGCCGCATCGTCGAGACCGAGGCCTACGACCGGGCCGACCCGGCCTCGCACAGCCACGCCGGCCCCACGGCGCGCAATGCCTCCATGTTCGGCCCGCCGGGCCATGCCTACGTCTACCGCTCCTACGGGATGCACTGGTGCCTGAACTTCGTCTGCCGCGAGGCCGGCCATGGGGCGGGGGTGCTGGTACGCGCGCTGGAGCCGGCGCACGGGCTGGCGCGCATGCGTGAGCGCCGGGGGCTGGAGGATGTGCGGCTGCTGTGCGCGGGGCCGGGCCGGCTGGGCCAGGCCCTGGGCATCACCCGCGCGCTGGACGGCCTGCCGCTGGATGCGCCGCCCTTCGAGGTGCTGGCCGCCGCCGCACCGGCGCGGGTGGTGGCGGGGCCGCGCATCGGCATCACGAAGGCGGTGGACCGGCACTGGCGCTTCGTGCTGGCAGGTTCGCCATTCCTCAGCCGCCCGGCCCCCTCGCCGCCTTAACGCGCTTTTTACGGGGACACGGTTGTAATGGCGCCGCTTGCTGCCATGAAGACCCTGCTCGACCCCGAGTGCATCCTCCTGGGCGCCCGCGCACACAGCGTGCAGCAGGCGCTGGAGACCGCCAGCGACCTGGTGCACCGCCGCCACGGCCTGCGCCGTGACAAGGTCGCCCAACGCCTGATGCGCCGCGAACAACGCGGCTCCACCGCCCTGGGCCACGGCCTGGCCCTCCCGCATGCCGACGCTGCGGGCCTGGGCCGGCCCGTGGCGGCCTTCGTGCGCCTGGATGAACCCGTGCCCTTCGACGCGCCCGACGGGCAGCCCGTGCGCGACCTGCTGGTGCTGGTGGTGCCGCGTCCCGCGCAGGCCTCGGACTTTTCCATGCTCACGCGCTACCGGCGCCTGCTGTCCGCCCCGGCCTTCCGGGAGTCGCTGCGCGCCTGCGCGGACGAGGCCGCGATCTGGCGGCTGTTCGAAGCGCACGAGTGGCGCTGAGCCCCGCGGGGACCGCCGGCCCCACAATGGCGCCCATGCCCCAGCCCCCCTTGCCCGAGCCCACCTCCGAGTCCCCGCAGGCCGGCCTGCGCGGCTGGCTGCGCGCGCTGGGCGTGGTGGCCCTGTGCACCGCGGCGTCGGAAGTAATCGCCCTGCGCTTCGACCTGGCCAACATCATCATGGTGTACCTCGCCGGCGTGGCCTGGGTCGCCATGCGCGAGTCCGCGCGCATCGCCGTGGCCACCGTGGTGGCCAGCATCATCCTGTTCAACCTGCTGTTCGTGCCCCCGCGCTGGAGCCTGAACCCGCTGAATCCCTCGCACTTCTTCACCTTCGCCGTGATGCTGGCCGTGGGCCTGCTGGTCAGCCGGCTGGCCGAACAGGTGCGCCGCCAGACGCGCGAGAGCGCGCAAGCCCTGGTACACGCCGAGACCGAGCGCCTGCGCAGCACGCTGCTGGCGGGCATCTCGCACGACCTGCGCACCCCGCTGACGACCATCGTGGGCGCCGCCACCAGCCTGCTGGAACAGGGCAGCCGGCTGGACGAGGCCCGCCGCGCCGCGCTGACCCAGGGCCTGCTGGACGAAGCCCGGCGCCTGCACGGCCTCATGAGCGACCTGCTGGACCTGGCCCGCATGGAAGACGGCGCCGTGCAGCTGCAGCCCGAGTGGTGCCCGGCCGACGACCTGGTGGCCGAGGCCCTGGCCTTGCTGGAGCCGCGGCTGCACACCCATGACGTGGTGCAGGCGGTGCCGGCCGAGGCCATCGTCTGGTGCGACCCGCGCCTGGTGCAGCAGGCCCTGTTCAACCTGGTGGACAACGCCCTGCGCCATACCCCTGCGGGCAGCCGCGTGCGCATTGCGGTCGGCATCGTGCCCGGCGGCTGCGAGCTGGTGGTGGCCGACAACGGCCCCGGCCTGCCGCCCGGGCAGGAGGAGGCCGTGCTGCGCAAGTTCACGCGCGGCCAGGCCGAGCCCGCACGCAGCGGCTTCGGCCTGGGGCTGGCGATCTGCCACGCAGTGGCCCGCCTGCATGGCGGCACCCTGCAGGCGCGCAACGACGGCGGCGCCCGCTTCACGCTGTGGCTGCCCCAGCCCGCCACCGCCGTCCCACCCCCGCAAGTCCCCTGAGATGCGCCATACGCCCCAGCTCCTGCTGGTGGAGGACGACGAGTCCATCCGCCAGTTCCTGACCACCTCCCTGGAGGCCGAGGGCTACGGCCTGCATGCCGCCGGCACCGCCGTGCAGGCCGAGGCCATGGCCGCCAGCCGCCGCATCGACCTGTTCCTGGTGGACCTGGGCCTGCCCGATGCCGATGGCGTGGACCTGATCCGCCGCCTGCGCACCTGGACCCAGCGCCCGGTGATCGTGCTGTCGGCGCGCGCGCAGGAGCAGCAGAAGGTGCAGGCGCTGGACGCGGGCGCCGACGACTACCTGGTCAAGCCCTTTGGCGCCGCCGAGCTCCATGCCCGCCTGCGCGTGGCCCTGCGCCACGCGGCGCAGACCACCCGCGAGGGCAGCGCCGTGGTGGAGGCCGCGGGCGGCCTGCGCGTGGACCTGCAGGCACACACCGTGCTGCGCGGCGGCCAGCCGGTGCGCCTGACGGCCACCGAATGGCGGCTGCTCGAAGCCCTGGCCCGCCGGGCCGACCGGGTCGTGACAGCCTCCCAGCTGCTGCGCGACGTGTGGGGCCCCGGGCACGCGGAACAGGGGCACTACCTGCGCATCTACGTGCGCCAGCTGCGCCAGAAACTCGAGGCCGACCCCACCCACCCGCAGGTGCTGATGACCGAAACCGGCGTGGGCTACCGCTTCATCGCCACCGGCTGAGACCGGCACGGCCAACCTGGCGGTCATCCGTCAGGACTTCGTCAGAGATGGGTCGGGGATTTTTACGGGTTCTTTACGGACCCATCCTTACATTGCGCCCACCTCAACGGCCGGAGACACCGTGCAATACCTGCTCGCCTTCGCCCACGCGGTGGACTGGATCAATGACCGATTCGGGACGCTCGCCAAGTGGGCCGTCATTCTTGCCTGTGCGATCAGCGCGGGCAATGCCTTCATCCGCTACGGCCTGGACATCAGCTCCAACGGCTGGCTGGAGATCCAGTGGTACCTGTTCGCCGCGTGCGTGATGCTGGGTGCGTCCCAGGTCCTGCGCCTGAACGAACACGTGCGCGTGGACCTGTTCTACGGAAAGCTGTCCAGCAAGGGCCGCGTCTGGGTGGACCTGCTGGGCATCCTGTTCTTCCTGCTGCCCGCCATGGGAGTGCTGCTGTACTACAGCTGGCCCCTGTTCCTGAACATGTACCGCACCGGTGAGATGTCCAGCAACGCCGGCGGCCTGATCCGCTGGCCCGCGGCGCTGATGCTGCCCCTGGGCTTCCTCATGGTCGCCCTGCAAGGCCTGTCCGAGGCCATCAAGCGCGTGGGCTGGCTCACGCACACCTACGAAATGGACATCCACTACGAGAGGCCCCTGCAATGACGATGGAGAACTTTCCCCCGCTGATGTTTGCGGGGCTGATCGCCATCATGCTGATCGGCTTCCCCGTCGCCTTCTCCCTGGCGGCGCTGGGCCTGGGCTGCGGCTTCTACGCGATTTCCATGGGCTGGTTCCCGGCCGCCTTCATGGCCAACCTGCCGCTGAACGTGTTCGGCATCCTGTCCAACGAGCTGCTGCTGGCCATTCCCTTCTTCACGCTGATGGGCGCCATCCTGGAGAAATGCGGCCTGGCCGAGGACATGCTGGACTCCATGGGCCAGCTGTTCGGCCCGGTGCGCGGCGGCCTGGGCTACTCGGTCATCATCGTGGGCTTCATCCTCGGCGCCATCACCGGCACCGTGGCCGGCCAGGTGATCGCCATGGCCATGATCTCCCTGCCGGTGATGATGCGCTACGGCTACAACATGCGCTACGCCACCGGCGTGCTGGCCGCCTCGGGCACCATCACGCAGCTGGTGCCGCCTTCCCTGGTGCTGGTGGTGATGGCCGACCAGCTGGGCCGCTCCGTGGGCGACATGTACAAGGGCGCCTGGGGCCCCTCCGTGCTGCAGGTGATCCTGTTCGCGCTGTACACCTTCCTGCTCTCGCGGATCAAGCCCGAGCATGTGCCGGGCGTGCCGGCCGAAGCCCGCACCCTCAAGGGCTGGGCCCTGTGGAAGAAGTGCCTGCGCGGCATCATCCCCTCGGCCGTTCTGATCTTCACCGTGCTGGGCTCCATGGGCGGCCTGCCGGGCATCGACCATGCCATCGCCACCCCGACCGAAGCCGGCGCCATGGGCGCGGTGGGTGCGTTCGTGCTGGCGGCCATGCACAAGCGCCTGAGCTGGCAGCTGTTCAAGGAGGCCTCCATCGGCACCATGCGCCTGACCGCCATGGTGGTGTTCATCCTGATCGGCTCGCGCGTGTTCTCCCTGGTGTTCCAGGGCGTGGACGGCGCCAAGTGGGTGGAGCACCTGCTGTCGCACCTGCCAGGCGGCCAGACGGGCTTCCTGATCGTGGTGAACATCTTCATCTTCTTCCTGGCCTTCTTCCTCGACTTCTTCGAGATCGCCTTCATCATCCTGCCGATGCTGGGCCCGGTCGCGGACAAGATGGGCATTGACCTGATCTGGTTCGGCGTGCTGCTGTGCGTGAACATGCAGACCAGCTTCATGCACCCGCCCTTCGGCTTCGCGCTGTTCTACCTGCGAGGCATCTCGGACACGCTGTACAAGAACGGCGGCCTGCCGCGCAAGATCGAGTCCAAGGACATCTACCTGGGCTCCATCCCCTGGGTGGTGCTGCAGCTGCTGCTGGTGGTGATCGTGATCTTCGTGCCGCAGACCGTGACGGCCCTGCTGGACAAGGAGGAGAAGATCGACATCGACAAGGTGCAGATCGAGATGCCGGCCGAGCCGGCGGTGGTGGCGCCGGAGGGAGCCCTGCCGGGCGCCAGCGCGCCGAGCGCCGCGGACGAGCAGAAGGCCATCGACGACCTGTTCAAGACTGAAGGCGCGAAGAAGTGATGCAACCCGTGGAAGGCCCGGCCTTCCCGCTGACCGTGCGGCTGCTGGCGACCGCGATGGTGGCCGGCATGGCGGGGTGGGGCATGCGCATCCGCGAGGAACTGGGCGCGGCGGGCTGGAACCTGGCCGCGGCCGTGATCGTGGGCGGCAGCGCCGTGCTGGTGATCTGGTGCCTGGTGTGGATGTGGCGCAGCCGCACCCGCGTCAATGACCAGGGCATCCACCAGACCTGGATCTGGGACAAGCACGTGCGCTGGGACCAGGTCGCCCAGGCCCGCCTGGTGGGCGTGCCCTACCTGCAATGGCTCATCACCCCCCGACTGGTGGTGCGCCCCCGCGGCGGCGGCGTGCTGACCTTCCACAGCGCCGATCCGCGCGTGCTGGCCGTCTTCGCGACGTATGTCACCTTCGGCGCGCCGCTGATGGAGCCGCCGGTCCCCGAAGCCCCCGCCCCGCGCGACTGAGCGCTGCCCCTTCCCTTTCGCCCGCCCGGCCCGTCCTGGCGGGCATTTTTATTATTTCAACAGGACGCCAGTACCGCATTTCGCCGGACTGCGCCGAAGCCCGATGCCGAACGCGCTTTTCAAAGGCTCTCGTTCGCAGTCAACAGGCCGGCTGCGCGCAGAGCCCCCTGCAGCCAGGCAGGTCTCCACGCGTAATGCCCTTCACAGGGCGCCAGGATGCCGGCCACGATCTGCCGCTCTTCTTCCACCTTTGCAGCGGCAAGTTCGACCACCGAGACTGCCGCCTCTCGGTCGATGACGGTCACGCCATCGCTGTCGGCCACGATGAGATCACCCGGCCGCACAGGGACACCGCCGCACGCGATGGGTGCGTTGATACGGCCTGGGCACGCCTTCGTGGGTCCATTGGGGTTGGCGCCCGCGGCGAAGACCGGCACGCCGATGTCAGCGAGTTCCTCCACGTCGCGCACGGCACCGTCGACGACGATGCCGGATACGCCCAGGCGCCGGCAGGCGTTGATCATGATGGAGCCGATGAGTGCACTGCCCAGGAAGCCCTTGCCGTCGATCACCAGTACGTCGCCGGGCTGTACCAGCGCCATCGCAGCGTGGATGAGCAGGTTGTCTCCAGGCCGCACCTCCACGGTCACCGCGGGTCCGGCGAATCGTGTGGCAGGCGTCATGGCGCGGATGCGTCCATCCATGCCGCCGCGGCGCCCGTGCGCATCGGCCATGATGGAGCTGGCGTAGTGGCGAGCCGCTTCGACCACCTCAGGTGACACGCGGTCGATGTCGCGGCGAATGGCGCTGCCGTCGCGGGATGCACTCATGCGCCTGCTCCCTCACCGGCAGGGTGGCCTCGGCGCGTGAGCAGCGCGTCCAGGCGCGGGTACACACGCCGGGCGTTGCCTTCGAAAATCTTGTAGCGGCTCGACGCATCGAGCGACTGCACGTCATCGAGGTAGCGCCGCGTATCGTCGAAAGCGTAGCCGGTCTCGGGATCGATGTCCGGAACCGCACCCAGCATCTCCGAGGCAAACAGGATGTTGTCCACCGGAACGACCTCCGTGAGCAGCCGGATGCCGGGAAGGTGATACACGCAGGTGTCGAAAAACACATTGTCCAGGAGGTGATCGGCCAGCGTGAGCTTGCGCATCGCCAGGCACATGCCGCGGTAGCGTCCCCAATGAAACGGCACGGCGCCGCCGCCGTGCGGGATCACGAACTTCAGCGTCGGGAAGTCCTTGAACAGATCGCCCTGGATCAGTTGCATGAACACTGAGGTATCGGCATTGATGTAGTGCGCGCCCGTGGCGTGGAAGTTGGGGTTGCACGAGGAGCTGACGTGGATCATGGCGGGCATGTCCAGCTCTACGAGCTTCTCGTACAGCGGGTACCAGTGGCGGTCCGTCATCGGCGGGCCGCTCCAGTACCCCCCCGAGGGGTCCGGGTTCAGGTTCACGCCCACGAAACCCAGCTCGTGGACCATGCGCTCCAGCTCTTCGATGCACTGTGCCGGCGACACGCCGGGAAACTGCGGCAGCTGGCCCACGCCGACAAAGCGCTCGGGCAGCAGCGAGCACACCTTATGGATGATGTCGTTGCAAGCCCGTGCCCATTGCCGGCTCACGACCTCGGTTCCAACATGATGCGCCATGCCCGCCGCACGCGGCGAAAACAGGGAAATGTCCGTGCCGCGCTCACGCTGGAGCTTCAACTGCGGCTGCACGCTCTGGATGATGTCCTCGTCACTGATGCCCAGCGCCGCCAGGCTGGTGGCAGTGGGTGCTCGCGCAGGGTCGATCACGCCTGCGAGCTGCTGGTCGCGGAACCGATGCAACGCTGCAGGCTCGGTGGTGTAGTGGGTGTGGATATCGATGATCATTGCAGGGTCTCTCTTGGGTCTTTTCGTGGGTGCGCGGCGGGCTGCGTGAGACAGTGAACTGCGCCACGCAAGGAGGATTCAGGCGTTCGGCACAAACAGCGTCTGCAGCGCCGGACGACGGGTGATGATTCCCTGCGCCAACGCATGATCGATGGCGCTCTCCAGCATGCGCAGGTTGGGTGCAATTCCGTAGGCCATGGGATCGTTGCCGGTCTCGATCACCGCGCGGTGCAACCGCTCCTCTGGCGTTCGTGGCGCAAAGGAGGGCACGCGCAGAGGGTCGACATACAGGCGACGTGCCTCGGCAAAAGCCTCGAACAGCGAGCCAGCCAATTGCGGCGCCTGCTCCAGCAATTCATCACGCACCACCACCAGGTGGTTGATCGGGTAGTAACCCTGCTTGCGCAGCGCTTGCAGTCCTGCGGCCAAGCCGTCGGGCACGAGCGGGACGACGTCGGCATGGTCCACGCCGGCGCCGATGAGTGCGTCGATCTCGCCTTCAAGCAGCAGGTCCACCAGCTTGCGGCCCCCGGCACTCACCACGTTGGCTGGCGCGCGGAATTCGGTGACGTGCTCGTCGCCGGAAAGCACCCAGGTCACGCGGCCAAGATCCACGCCGTGTTCCTCCTGCAGCAGCGCACGCGCCCACAAGCCGGTGGTGGTGGTGTAGCCGCCTGCCACGCCCACGCGCCGGCCTTCGAGGGCCTTGGGCGAGCGGACAGCGGCTTCGCGGCGCACCAGGATCGCGCCATGGTGGAAGGCGCGCACCAGGAACACCGGCAGCGCCGTGAAGCGCTTGCCGTGCTCGCGGGCACAGAGGTAGGTGCTCAGCGCCATTTCGCAGACATCGAACGCCGACTCCCGAACCATGCGGCGGAATGCGCCGATGACGTCAATCACCTCTTCGTCGAAGTCGAACTCGAAACCCTCTGGACGAACCAGGCCGTCCTTCAGGGCTGCCGTCGGGCCTCGGGTTCCTAACACTGTCTTGAGCTTGCTGTGCCACATCGCTGATCTCCATGCTCCGATCGATCCGGGCATCACCCATGCCCTCCGCCGGATTCGCGGCTGGCAACTTTGCATCGGTAGCTAATTATTTTCCACGAATTGATTCGAATCATCAGAGTCATTCAAGCGCATTCACAAGGGGACTTCCCGGATCGATCGTCTGATCGATATTGCGCAGTTATGTTTAGCTGACTAATATTTTTATGGAAGCCGCAGGCCATGTGCTGTCGGCGCCATCAACACTGCCAGGAGATACCCATGTTGACCAAGGAAGAGAACGAGCTGCTGTGCCGCATCGAAGGCGATGCCCCCATGGGCCAGCTCATGCGCCGACACTGGACGCCCGTTTGCCTGATCGAGGAGGTGGCCGAGCCCGATGGCACGCCGGTCAAGGCCCGCGTGTTCGGCGAGGACCTTGTCGTGTTCCGCGACAGTGAGGGCCGCGTGGGGGTGATGGACGAATACTGCCCCCACCGCCGCGCCTCGCTGGTGTATGGCCGCAACGAGGAAGGCGGCCTGCGCTGCCTCTACCACGGCTGGAAAATGGACGTGCAGGGCAACCTGCTGGAGATGGCATCGGAGCCCGCCTCCAGCGGCATGTGCGAAAAGGTCAAGCACAAGGCCTACCCGGTGCAGGAGTGGGGGGGCATGGTGTGGACGTACATGGGGCCGAAGGAAACCGTCCCGGCGTTCGTGCCGCCACGCTGGGCGCCCACGGCAGACACCCAGGTCTCGATTGCCAAGGCCATCCTGCCGTGCAATTGGGCGCAGATTCTCGAAGGCGCTATCGACAGCGCGCACAGTTCAAGCCTGCACAGCTCCGAAATCGTCCCCGCTCGCGTGAACAGCGCACAGGCACTGCCCAACCAGTTCCTGCGTCCCTCCACCGACAAGGCCCCGCGGATGCAGGTCGAGCGCACGCCCTGGGGTTTCCGCTACGCCGCCATCCGTCGACCGATCGAAAATGCCGCCACGCACGACTATGTGCGCTCCACGGTATTCGTGGCGCCGGCAACGGCGATCATTCCACCGAACGACCTCTACAACCTGGCCAACATCAACGTGCCCTGTGACGACACCAGCACAGCGTTCTACTTCATTGCCTGGGGCCATCCAGCCCAGACGCCTGAAACCGACACCTGGCGAAAATTCTTGCGCCAGGCGATAGGCATCGACCTGGACGCGTTCTACCGTCCGCTGCGCAACCACGACAACCGGTTCTGGCAGGACCGTCAGGCCATGAAGGCCGGCAACTTCACCGGCATCCAGGGATTCCCCAACCAGGACATCGCGATGTGGACCACGATGGGGTCGATTGCCAACCGTACCGATGAACGGCTGGGCGCCAGCGACCTGGCGATTGTCGAATTCCGCCGGCGAATGATCGACGCGGTGAAGGCCTTCCAGAACGGTGAGGTTGCGATTGGCACCGGCGACCAGGCGATCTCCAAGGAAGTCTGCGCTTTCCAGGCGATCGTACCCAAGACCACCGACTGGCGCTCCTTCCAGGCGCGCTATGTCTGGCCCGACGGTCCGGAACACCGCGAGACGCAGCCGACGGCAACGTGAAGGCCTGCGCGTCCGCGTCGCATGAGCGTCCCTGCAGGGACGCCTGCCTTTGCATGACGGGTCCCGGGCTCGTACGACGCTGGAATTCGGCCTGGCAAGCCGGCCCTTGGCTCGTGAAGGTCGCGAGGTTGAAACGGGTCATCCGGTTGCTTTGCGAGAATGAGGGACTTTCCCATGATCGCTGTTGACACCATGCCCAAGACTTCTGCCGCCAGAGATACCGAAGTCGCCCACCGAATCATGCGCCATTGGCGCGAAGGGGTCACCCAGGACCGCATGGCGCACCTGGTCAAGGACACGACGCGCTCGTTGCAGCGCGCCTTGCAGCACCGCCTGGCGCGCCACGACGTCGCGCTGGGGCATTGGACGTTCCTGCGCATCCTCTGGGAGCGGGATGGCCTGACCAAGCGCGAGCTCAGCATCGAAGCCGGCGTGGCTGAACCCACGACATTCACGGCCCTGCGCGCCCTGGAGACACGGGGTTACGTGCAGCTCGAGCAACGGCCCGATAACCGCAAGAACGTCTACGTCTTTCTGACACCCGAAGGACGCAGGCTCAAACGGCGGCTGGTGCCACTTGCCGAGGAGGTCAATGCCATCGCCATGCGAGACATCCCAGTGCCCGATGTGGCCACCGCACGTCGTGTCCTGTTGTCGATCATCGAAAACCTGGCCCAGGACGCGGACGACCTGTATTCCTAGCGGGGGCCGGTCCCGAGTCAGCTGCCGGTCGTGCGGAACTGGCCGCGCGGGCGCAGCGCGATCCCGGCCAGCCTCTGCTCCAGCACGTGCGCAATCCAACCGGCCGTGCGGCCTATGCCCCACAACGCGGTGGCCGAACGAGGGGGAAGTCCCAGGGCCAGGCCCAACACCACCAACCCGACCTCGATGTTGGGGTGCAATCCCAGTTCCTGGTGCAGGGCATCGATGAAGCGGAAGGCGAGCTCGGCTTGTGGCGAGGCGGGTGCGGTGCTGCGCGCCAGCTCGATGAGTGCCGCAGCGCGAGGGTCCCCCTGGGGATAGAGCGGATGCGAGAAACCTGGCAGGCGCTGGCGGCGGCCTTCGACCTCGGCCACGCGCTCGTGCAACTGGGTCATCGACGTCATGCCACGCATGATGTCCTCCACCACATCCCCCCCACCAGCCAGCGCAATGCCCCGCTGCGTGGCAAGCGCCGCGACGATGCAGGCATGCAGGCCCGAACCTACCGAGGCCGCAATCCGTGCGGCGAACGTCGGGGACGACAGTTCGTGGTCAGCACCCAGGATCAGCGCGGCGTTGACCGCGTGCAACGCAGCAGGCGTCGGCTGGATACCCAGCGCCTCGAGCACATGCTGCGCCAGTGGCGCTTCTCCGTGAGGCGCCATGAAGCGCCCCTGCGGACCGAGCAGGCCACAACAGCCCGAAAAGGCGAATAGCAATTGGCGCGCGAAGTGGGTTGTGGAGCCGCTTCGCAGTTCTTCACCGATGGAAAAACTGTCCAGCATCGTCGCGGTGATGGCGAACAGCCGCATCACGCGGGGCGCTGCGTCGTCGACCACCGCCATGGCATCCAGCGCTCGCTGCACATCGGCATGCGAAGGCTGTGCGGGCCAGGCATGCACCGCGTCCGGCAGCACGCCGGTCCAAAGCAGCTCGGCGACGTTCTCAAAGGCGCCGGGCGCGCGCGTCAGATCCGTGGCGAGGTGCCCCCGGTAGCACGGACCCGCTGGCGTGATTTCCGTGATGCTGCTGGTCAGCACGGGATGCCCGAAATGCATGGCCTGTGCGGCCACCGCGCCCTGGCCCGCGCGTGCCGTGCTCCGCAGGTGCAGGCTCTCCAGCTCCTCGCGCCTGTACAGGTTGCCCTTGCTGCGGACATTCCGAATGGGCTGCAACAGCCCGCGGCTGACATAGGTGTAGAGCGTGGCCGCCTTGACGTCCAGCAGCGCACAGGCCTGCCGCGCATCGAGCAGGTCCTCGTGGTCTGTTGCCTTTGATGAGTTGCGGCGCTTCTTGGGCTCGGGGTTTTCGTCCATCGATTATCGAATCGAGATTGATCAGCCATCGAATCATACATAGACTGAATCGATATCGTTTCAATTCATTGCAGTACCGCCGTTCCATGCCCCTACTTCCCGACACCCTGACGCTCAGCATCGCGCTCTCCGACAACGAGCGCACGCGCCCCATCCTGGAAGGGCGTTTCCATCCGCAAGGCGTGCGCTTCATTCCCACGGCGATCCATCCCTCGGAGATGTTCTGGCGGCAGCTGAAGTATGGAGACTTCGATGTGTCGGAAATGTCCCTGTCGACGTTGTGCATTGCCGTGTCACGCGGTGACCGGCGCTGGGTGGCACTGCCGATCTTCACGGCACGCAAGCACTTCCACACCAGCATCCTGGTGCGCGAGGAAAGTGGCATCCGCGAACCGCGTGACCTGCACGGGCGCCGCGTAGGCGTGCCTGAGTACCAGCAGACCTGGGCCGTCTGGTCGCGCGGCATCCTCCAGGACGACTTCGGCGTGGACGCCCGCAAGATCGACTGGTTCATGGAACGGGGGCCCGAGCGCAGCCACGGAGCGAACACGGGCTTTCAACCGCCGCCGGGTGTGCGGCTCACGCCCATCCCGCCCGCGACCAACATTGGCGAGATGATGGCTCGCGGCGAGCTCGACGCCACGCTGCTCTACCTATCAAGCGGCAACCTGGTAGACCGCAGCAGCGTGGACCTGGAACGGCTTCCAGGCATTCGCACCCTCTTCCAGGATCCGGTCGCCGAGGGACGGCGCTTCCATGCCCACAGCGGCATCTACCCGATCAACCACACGGTGGTGGTGCGGCGTGAGTTGCTGGAACGTCACCCTTGGCTGGCGCTCAACATCTATCACGCCTTTGTGCAGGCACAGCGGCATTTGCAGTCCGAGGCCGAGCAGATGCTGCAGGACCACGTGGCCACCGGGCTCATGCCCGTCGACACAGCGCAGGTGCTGCGCCAGGACCCCAAGCCCTACGGCATACATGCTTCACGGGCCGTGCTCGAGCGACTGACGCGCTACGTGCATGAGCAGGGACTCACGGATCGTTGCGTCGGCATCGAGGAGCTGTTCGCGCCCTCGACGCTCGATCTCTGAGCCGGGTTCCAGCCAGCACCGACAACCATCATCAACCAGGGCTTTCAGCCTCACTAAAAGGAGACAGGCACCATGACGCGTCTTGCAATTTCCCTCGCCCTTGCTCTGGGCCTCGCTGCGACTTCCGGGGCCCAGGCCCAGGCCGCCGGCGACAACTACCCCATCCGACCGGTCAAGCTCGTCGTGGGCTACGTACCCGGCGGCTCGCCCGACACCGCGGCGCGCATCGTGGGCCAGCGATTGGGCCAGATCCTGGGACAGCCGGTGGTGGTGGAGAACAGAGCTGGCGCGGGTGGCACGCTGGCCACCGCACAAGTGGCCAAGGCACCGGCCGACGGCTACACACTGCTGTTGGGCGAGACTGGGCAACTCGTGATCGCCCCCTGGATCACCCGGAACCTGTCCTACGATGTCTTGCGGGACTTCGCGCCTGTGGGCATGGTCGGGACCACGCCACTCGTGCTGGTGACCCATGCCAAAACCGGTATCCGCACGCTGCAGGACTTGGTGCGGGAGGCGCGCGCCAAGCCTGGCGCGCTGAGCTATGGGTCGTCGGGCAGCGGCACCATCCATCACATCGCTGGCGAGGTGTTCAAGGCCGACACCGGCACCGACCTGATGCACGTGCCCTACAAAGGCAGCGGCCAGTCCGTGCCCGCCGTGATTGCGGGCGACGTGCCGGTGCTCATGACCTCGCTGACGGTCGTGCTGCCGTTCGTTCAGGCAGGCAAAGTCAATGTGCTGGGCGTGACCTCTTCGGCCCGCTACGGCGACCTGCCCAACGTGCCCGCCATTGGCGAGGTGGTCAAAGACTACGACTACTCGTCGGAGATGGGAATCCTTGCGCCCGCCGGCACACCAGCACCGGTGATCAACAAGCTCTCGCAGGCGCTGCGCGAAGCCCTGAACAACGCGGAGGTGCAGAGGCAATTGAAGCTGGGAAGCATCGTCCCGCTCTACACCACTGCGGCTGGCTACACCGACAACCTGCAACGCAACCTGCGCAAGTACGAACAGGCCGTGAAGATCGCCAAGCCCGAACCGACCAACTGAGTCGCCACCTTGCCCATGGATGCAGCGGGTCGTGCCTGGGGCAGATCATCAAGGGCTGGCCCGCCTTTTTGTTTTTTTCGAATTTCGATCGTGGAGGGGAAGCCATGCGCTTCGTGAAATTTATCCACCAGGGCACGCCCATGCTGGGCGTGCGCGATCAAGGTGGTGTCCGTACACTGGGTCCTGAGAGCCTGGAGTCGTTATTGGCGGCCGGCACGGATATGGCCGCCTGGGTCGCCGAACGCCGGACCCGCGGCGTTCGGGTCGACCCCGAAACGCTGAGCTTCCTGCCACCGTTGCAGCGCCCGCCCAAGATCCTGTGCGTCGGTCTGAATTACAGGGAACACACCGACGAAGTGAAGTTTGAGCAGCCGGCGTATCCCACCCTCTTCACTCGCTTTTCCAGCAGCCTCGTGGGCCATAACCATCCGATCGTCCGCCCGCGATGCTCGGATGCACTGGACTACGAGGGCGAGATGGCGGTGGTACTGGCACGTGGCGGGCGCCACATTTCAAAAGAGCAGGCGCTGGCGCATGTCTTCGGCTACACCATCTTCAACGATGGTTCTGTGCGGGACTACCAGTTCCGCACGCCGCAATGGACCATGGGCAAGAATTTTGATGCCACCGGTGCATTTGGCCCGGAGGTGGTGACGGCTGATGAACTTCCGCCTGGCGGGCGTGGCCTGCAGCTGGAGACGCGACTCAACGGTCAACTGGTGCAGTCCGCTTCAACCGACGACATGATTTTCGATGTGCCGACGCTCATCAGCCTCATGAGCGAGGTGCTCACGCTGGAGCCAGGCGACGTGATTGTTTCGGGCACACCCGCAGGCATCGGATGGGCGCGGGAGCCACGGCTTTTCATGAAGCATGGCGATGTGTGCGAGGTATCCATCACGGGGCTTGGCACGCTGGTCAACCCCGTGGTTGATGAGGCCGCCTGAACGGGTTGCGAGCACGGCAGAACCGGCAGGAAAAGAAGGCCGGACGGCACTCCACAAGCCTTGCCGGGACGTTCCGGGCACGACCCGGTGGCCTGGTGTCACGCGAACGGGTGGACCGTGCCCGCGGCCTGCGCGCCGGCGCGAGGTCTGGTAATGTCGCGACCCATGAAGATGCACATTCCCCTCAAGCTCCTCGCCGCCGCGCTGCTGTGCGCGGGCCTGGCGGCCTGCAAGGACTCTCCCTCCTCCGCCCCCGCCGGCGCGCTCCAGGCTGCGGCGCAGGCCGTGTCCGTCGACGCCATCGCCGCCGAGGCCAAGGGCTTCACCGTGGGCTCGGAGATGGCGGTGCGCCGCGTCTTCGTGTTCTTCGACCCGCAGTGCCCGCACTGCGCCGCGCTGTGGCGGGCGGCCAAGCCGCTGAAGTCGCAGGCACGCTTCATCTGGATCCCGGTGGGCCTGCTCAATCCCACCAGCAGCGTGCAGGGCGCCGCCCTGCTGGCCGCCGCCGACCCCATCGCGGCAATGGACCAGCACGAGGCCTCCCTCACCGCCAAGCAGGGCGGCATCGTCGCCAGCGGGGACGTGGAGGCGCAGAAGGCGCTGGTGGCGGCCAACACCGCGCTGTTCAACCGCTACGGCTTCGGCGGCGTGCCGGCGGTCGTGGCCAAGCACGCCGTCACCGGCGAGCTGGTGGTCAAGGAAGGCTCCATGCCCACCGCCATGCTGGCGACCGTGCTGGGCCTGCAGGTGCCGGCCGGCAACTGACGCCGAACGGATCCCCCAAGGAACAGGGCCTCCCGAAGGAGGCCCTGCAAAGCGGCTGGGGCACGCCGGGCGGGCCGGCGCTGCCCTGGAGCCTGCCGCTCAGAACAGCAGCTTCACGCCCGTCTTGGCCTGCACGGCCTCGGCCGTGACGCCGGGCGCCAACTCCACCACCTTCAGCCCCTCGGGCGTGACATCCATCACCGCCAGGTCGGTGATGATGCGGTCCACCACGCCCACGCCCGTCAGCGGCAGGGTGCACTGGGGCAGGATCTTCAGGTCCTCGGTGCCGTCCTTCTTCTTCGCCACGTGCTCCATCAGCACGATCACGCGCTTGACGCCGGCCACCAGGTCCATCGCGCCGCCCATGCCCTTGACCATCTTGCCGGGGATCATCCAGTTGGCCAGGTCGCCCTGCTCGCTGACCTGCATGGCCCCCAGGATGGACAGGTTGATCTTGCCGCCACGGATCATGGCGAAGGACTGGTCGCTGCCGAAGATGGCCGAGCCCTTGATCGTGGTGACGGTCTGCTTGCCGGCGTTGATCAGGTCGGCGTCGACCTCGTCCTCGTACGGGAACGGGCCGATGCCCAGCATGCCGTTCTCGCTTTGCAGCCACACCTCGACGTGGTCGGGCACGTGGTTGGCCACCAGCGTCGGGATGCCGATGCCGAGGTTGACGTAGAAACCGTCCTGCAGTTCGGCGGCCGCGCGCGCGGCCATCTGGTCTTGGGTCCAGGGCATGTCCGTCTCCTTACTTGCGGTCGCGGGTGGTGCGCTTCTCGATGCGCTTTTCCGGGGTGGGGTTGTGCACGATGCGGTGCACGTAGATGCCGGGCAGGTGCACGTCGTCCGGCGCGATCTCGCCGGTGGCGACGATGCGCTCGACCTCGACGATGCAGATCTTGCCGGCGGTGGCCGCCGCGGGGTTGAAGTTGCGCGCCGTGAGGTTGAAGCGCAGGTTGCCCGACATGTCGGCGACGTCGGCCTTGACCAGGGAGATGTCCGGCACCAGCGAGCGCTCCATGACGTAGGTCTCGCCATCGAACTCGCGCAGCTCCTTGCCGTCGGCCACGATGGTGCCCACGCCGGTCTTGGTGAAGAAGGCCGGGATGCCCGCGCCGCCGGCGCGCAGCTTCTCGGCCAGAGTGCCCTGGGGCGTGAACTCCAGCTCCAGCTCGCCCGCCAGGAACTGGCGCTCGAACTCCTTGTTCTCGCCCACGTAGCTGGAGATCATCTTTTTGATCTGCCGCGTCTCGAGCAGCTTGCCCAGGCCGAAGCCGTCGACACCAGCGTTGTTGGAGATGACCGTCAGGTCCTTGGCGCCCGAATCGCGCAGGGCGTCGATCAGGGCCTCGGGAATGCCGCACAGGCCGAAGCCGCCCACGGCCAGCAACTGGCCGTCACGGACGATGTCGGCCAGCGCCGCGGCGGCGGAGGGGAAGACTTTGTTCACGGGTGGGTTCTCCTCAGGGAAGATGCGCCTTGTCCGCCCTGTCACGGCTTCCACGGCATGGCCGCTACGATACTACGTATCGCATTACGTAGTTTTCCCTAAAGGACTGCCCGCATGGACATCGACTACCGCACGGCCTTCGACCTGGCGCCGGTGGGCCTGTGCCTGTCGCGGCAGCGCCGCATCGTGGACTGCAACCAGATGCTGTGCGAGGTGTTCGGCACCCCGCGCGAGCTGCTGATCGGCCAGAGCTTCCAGGTGCTGTACCCCAGCGCCGACGAGTACGAGCGGCTGGGCCAGCGCATCGTGCCCATCCTGGGCGCCAAGGGCTTCTACGCCGACGACCGGATCATGAAGCGGGGCAACGGGGAGCTGTTCTGGTGCCACGTGACCGGGCGGGCGGTGAACCGCGAGGCGCCGCACGAGGCGGGCATCTGGGCCTTCGAGGACCTGAGCGCCCACCGGCCGGTGAAGGCCGAGCTCACCCCCCGGGAGCGGGAGGTGGCGGCGCGCCTGCTGGACGGCCTGACCTCCAAGGAGATCGGCCGGGCCCTGTCGATCAGCCACCGGACGGTGGAGGTCTACCGAGCCCGCCTGATGCGCAAGTACAAGTCCGGGACGACGGCAGACCTGGTGCACAAGCTGGCATCGGGCGTGTGACGCCCGATGCCCTGCCTGGGGGTGGCGCCGGGCGCTCGCCCGGGCCGCTGCCTCAGAAGCTGTCCCAGCCGTCGGCGGCTGCCGGCGACGGCTTGCCGGAGACGGGGCTGACGATGGGCGCCGAGGCCGCGGCGGCCACCGGGGCCGGGCGCTGGACGGGCGCGGCGGACGTGGCCGAAGCCGTGACGGGCGTGGCGGCCGGACGCGCAGCCGGTGCGGCGGCAAAGGCGGGGGCCGAGGCCAGCGCAGGGGCCGCCATCCCGCCATCGCGGGCGTCGATCTTGAACACGCTCACGGCCTCCACCAGCTGCGCGGCCTGCTGGTTCAGGCTCTCGGCGGCGGCGGCGCTCTCCTCCACCAGGGCGGCGTTCTGCTGCGTCACCTGGTCCAGCTGCGTGACCGCCTCGCTGACCTGGGAGATGCCGCGGGTCTGCTCGTGCGTGGCGGTGCTGATCTGCCCGATCAGGTCGCTGACGCGACGCACCTGGGCCACGATGCTCTCCATGGTCCGGCCCGCATTGCCCGCCTGCTGGCTGCCGGCCTCGACCTTGTCGACGCTGTCGGCGATGAGGGCCTTAATCTCCTTGGCCGCCTCGGCCGAGCGCTGCGCCAGGCTGCGCACCTCCCCGGCCACCACCGCGAAGCCCCGGCCCTGCTCGCCGGCGCGGGCGGCTTCCACCGCGGCGTTGAGCGCCAGGATGTTGGTCTGGAAGGCGATGCCATCGATCAGCCCGGTGATGTCGGCGATGCGGCGGCTGGACTCGGTGATGGCCTGCATGGTCTGCACCACCTCGCCCACCGCGGCGCCGCCCTGCCCCGCCACCGTGCTGGCGGCCGTGGCCAGTTCGCTGGCCTCGCGGGCCGTGTCGGCGCTGGCCTTGACGGTGGAGGTGATCTCCTCCATCGAGGACGCGGTCTGCTGCAGGTTGGAGGCCTGTTCCTCGGTGCGCTGGCTCAGGTCCTCGTTGCCGGTGGCGATCTGGCCGGCGCCGGTGGCGATGTTGCCGCTGCTGGCGCGCACCTGGCCGACCAGGCGGGCCAGGCTCTCGTTCATGCCGCGCAGGGCCTTGAGCAGCTGGGCGGGCTCGTCGCGGCCCTCGGCATTGATGCGGGCCCGCAGGTCGCCGCTGGCCACCGTCTCGGCCACGCGCACGGCCTCGCTGATGGGGCGCACGATGGAACGGCTGATCACCAGTGAGATGCCCACGGCCACCAGGCCCGCCAGGCCCGCCAGCGCGGCGATGAGGTAGATGGCGCGCTGGGCCATGGCGGCGTTCTGGTCGCGGGCCTCGGCCGCCAGTTCGGTGAGCCGGCGGCTGATCTTGCCGAGGGCGTCGTAGTAGGCCTGGTGGGCCGGGCGGGCCACATCGACCATGTGACGCACGGCCTCGCCCTGCTGGCGGGCCTGCACCAGGCGCACGACCTCGTTGCGAGCCTCCAGCCACGTGGCGCGGGATTGGGCGGATTGCGCCAGCAGGTCCTTGGACTGGGGCTCGTCCAGGGCGGCGTTCAGCTGCTTCATGCGCGCCGAGATGTGGCTGACGGTGTCCTCCATCTCGGCGAACTCGGTCTCCAGGTCCTGCGGCTGGGTGAGGATCACCACGTTGCGCAGGCGCACACCCTGCTGCATCAGCAGCTTCTGGATGTCGTTGATCAGTTCGACCTTGCCGTAGCGGGCCTGCATGAGCGCCTCCATGCCCTGGCTCACGGCCCGGATCTGGTAGGCGCCCAGGGCGGCCACGGCCGCCATGAGCAGGACGAGGATGGAAAAGCCCACGGCCAGGCGCGGGCCGATCTTGAAGCGGCGAAGGGGGTTCATGCTCACCTGTCTTGATTCGTCGAGGGATATCGCCCAGCTTTTCGGCCGCCCGCGCCGGAACTTGAATCGTCCGGGCGGGGATTGGGGCCATCCCGGGCTGCGGGACGGCCGCGGGCCGGTTAGGCTTGCATGAACGACGACATGAGGAGACGCGCATGAACGACACCGGCACCCGCTACCCCCTGGCCGAGCTGAAGGACCTGCCCGAGGACATGCGCGCGCGCATCCTGGAGGTGCAGGACAAGAGTGGTTTCGTGCCCAACGTGTTCCTGGCGCTGGCGCGGCGGCCGGCCGAGTGGCGCGCCTTCTTCGCCTACCACGACGCGCTGATGCTCAAGGAGGGCGGGAACCTCACCAAGGGCGACCGCGAGATGATCGTGGTGGCCACCAGCGCCGCCAACCAGTGCCTGTACTGCGTGGTGGCGCACGGGGCCATCCTGCGCATCTACGAGAAAAAGCCCCTGGTGGCCGACCAGGTGGCAGTGAACTACCGCAAGGCCGACATCACGCCCCGCCAGCGGGCGATGCTGGACTTCGCGATGAAGGTCTGCCTGAACGCGCACGAGATCGGCGACGCCGATTTCCAGGCCCTGCACGCCCACGGCTTCGACGACGAGGACGCCTGGGACATCGCGGCGATCACGGCCTTCTTCGGCCTGTCCAACCGCATGGCCAATGCCACGAACATGCAGCCCAACCCGGAGTTCTACCTGCTCGGCCGCCTGCCGCGCGAGAAGAAATAGGCCGCCTCAGAAGCCCACCTCGTAGCGCTGCCCCCGGTAGCGCAGCACGGCCGCCGCCGGCTGGATCTGCTCCACCCGCACGCCTGGCACCGGCTCCGCCCCTTCGCCGTGCACCTGCCCGTTCACGATCAGCAGCCGCTGGCCGGGGCTGTCCGCGTACACGCTGCCGCTGATCCGCAGTGCGGGTGCGTCCGCAGGCAGCGAGTGGCTGGTGCGGGAAGCCGAGGCCGGCGGGGTGGCGGGCACGGGCGCCGCGCCCGCGCGTGGAAGCTTCACCGGCCCCGGGGCTTCCTGCGGCGACCGCGCCGCTGGCGTGGGGGGACCCGAGGACGGCCCGGCGGCGGGCGGCCCGGCCGGTG
>JACCDR011334823.1_pt1 | contig 49503 bp, 57 predicted proteins | sample 7446431 | NCBI WGS metagenome assembly JACCDR01 (sample SAMN15323443, study PRJNA562643) | freshwater metagenome | isolation source: river surface water | place: USA:Blue River Watershed | collected 2017-08-17 | reverse complement strand
TAATTCATCCAACTGGGTTCATTACTTTGAAACAGGTGTTTATCCTTGTGTAAGCACTTACGACAACGATAACTCCGCTCGTCAAGGAACTTTTGTTGTCAAGAACGCTCGTAATCTCAAACTCCAAGGCATCGGGACTGTTACATTCTTGGTGACAAACTCAATGTCTCCCACGGGAGCTGTTACTTGCTCCAACATTCAAGAGCCTCTCTTTCCGGGAAATATCTTTGTCTTTGAGGATTTTGACACTCTTGAGTTCCGGGACATTAACATCGTTTATCAGCGCACTAACTATCATGGACACTGCGCAGGACTAGCCAGTGACGCAATCTTCATCGGTGGAACAAACGTTATTGATTACCGTTTCATTAACGTCACCATTGATGGAGCGCCTAATCAGGGCATTCAGTCTCAGACTGCTGACTACGTTCGCACACGTGCGTGGACTAACGGTCTGATTGACAACTGTCGATTTGTTCGTATTGGTTCAACGAACTTCAATGGTGGTGTTGGTGGTGTTGACCATCCTGCACAAGTAAAGGACGGAACAGCGGTGTATGCGCACAAGAACACACGTATTCAGAATTGCTATTTCGAGCAGAATCTGCGTGACATTGAGCTTGAGGGAACTGCGACAGATACTAGCTATCCAACATTTTACACTGGATTCCTTTCGCATAATCGACATGTTAATTGGCGTGAATCCGCAGTGATTCTCATCACGTCAACCAACATTAACAGTGTTCTCATCCACGACAACATCTTTGAGCATACCAATACTGTTTATACGTCAGCCATCTCTGGCTTCTATGCCATTAACACTCAGGGTGACAACGTTGTAATTCACGATAACATCATCAAAGGTGGTGTTTACGGAGCTTACGTTGGCATCGGCACAGCGACAATTCCTGGAAACATTATCTTCCGTGACAATCTGTGCGTAAGTAATGTCAATGTCTTTGCCTGTGCTTTTAGCTCTACCCCCGGAACTGTTAGGCTGCCTTCGATCTACATTGATAACAATGTCTGTGTTGCTACTGGAAACCGTGTGTTTATTGTCGAGTATGCGCGTAACGTGTTTATTCGCAACAACACCTCTTTCGACAGCAATACGCAGAACACGTCATCCGAGGATATTCGTCTTGGTTATGCTGGGGCTACGTCAGTAATGACTAATATTGTCATCACTGGTAACACGTTCATCAAGACAAACTCTAACACTCGCACTGCACCAATCTACTTCAATGCTTGTATTAGCAATGCGAACATTGTTTATTTTGACAACACGGTCCGAGACAACGCAGCTAACAGTGTTCATCAAGAACTCAATGATGAGTTTGCTCCCCTGAGCACGCTAACCAACCGTCCCACGGCTGCTTCGTTGATGTATACGAACAACGCTGCGGAGAATACTATTAACGCTGTTGCTGCTATTGGTGCAACTAGCGCCATCAGCGTTCTTGTCTGGGAGCGTAACTTTGGCAATACCAGTGCCTTCACTACGAAGAAATATGGACCATATTACAACGCCAACGCAGCAGAGATTTGGGTTCCATTGAATATCCCGCTTCCATCGCGAGCTGTTTTTACTATCTCTAACGAGACTTCTATCGGTGCTAGTGGAATCTTTACCATCACCAACTGGGCCATTGTTCGCAAATGAATGCACTAACCGAAAACACTCCAATCAAGTTATCGGTAGTAAAAGCCTGGCAAGTTTGGACTGCGACAGTGGTTGGAACAGCAGTCCTACTTAGCTGGTTCTATTCACGAGACAATGAACGCAATCTCCGCGAACAAGAGTTTCGTCATCAACTCATGGATCAAATGAAAACATTCATGACTTACTCGGCGATGAATGCTTGGGTTGATGAGCTGGAACGCAAAAACCCTTCGTTGGTTCTTCCAAGGATTCGTCAGGCTGCGGTGGAGGAACCAATTCGGAACACTTTCCAAGCAGCTACAAAGGGAACTAGTTATGCCAAATGATGATACTGGACAGTTGCCTGGGAATTACAATGCATGGCGTATCATAGCTCCTAGTCGTTGCGCTGGAAAAGTATGTGGAGTTTGCGTGAGGGAGGCTCCTGAGAACTTTGGCTGGCAGGTTCCTTTTTACGATCGAGCTTATATCCACACTCAGCCATTAACACAGCTGCAAGACAATAACATCATGGCTGCTGCTTTGATTTGTCCCCCCAAGATAATCTCAACTGTAGAACCAGAATGAATTGGAAACTAATTTTCTTTCCCGCGGCTGTTGTTGTAGAAGTTGCAAGCGTCGCATTCACTGGACGTGAAATTGGATTTGGTAACTGGGTAATGGACCGTAAGCTTGGTGATCCTAAAGGTAAACCGCTTCAAACTCGAACGGAGGCATTGAATGACCAACATCGAAACTAGTCTCAGTGATCTTTTTCTTAACTGGCCTTTGGCTTTGTTTGTTCTCGGGTTGAATGTTCTTGGTAAAGTTATCAAGAAATCCCGGATTGATAATCGCTTCATTCCGGCGATTCTCGCCGTTGTTGGTGGAGCAACTTGTCATTTTGTGGTGAAGGATCTTCCTGTTTGGAATTTCTTCAATACCATCACCCACGTCTGGTTTGGAGTGTTTATCGGCTACGGTGCAGTTGGCATCCACCAGCAACTTGCAAACCTGGAGTTCATCAAGAAAATTCCTTTCATCTCAAAAATTCTATCCGATGAAAACTAACCTCGTCATTTGTTTACTCGTTAGTGTCAGCCTTCTCGGCTGCTCAACCGCTCACGTCAAGCAAACCAATGAACACACTGTTGATTACTTTCGCCCTGATGGAACCTTGGAACGCCGAGAAACGCGTAAGCTTGATAGTGATGTCTCTGCTAACGGTGAAGGCACTGCTAGTGTGTCGAAGCTTAAGGCGAGCCAGACAAAAAGTGGCACGTTGAGTCTCGGCACAGAAGGTGCAGACGGAGAGGTTACTTCTCCTGCGGTGACTGAATTGGTAAAGACATTTTCAATGCTCATCGAGCTTTCTAAAGCACTTGCAAAATGAGCTACGACACGGTAACATTTCGTGAGCCAAAGCGCATTGATCGCAGTGCAGGGTATTTCACTCTGCCTGCGTTTACATACTCCTTCAGCGCCACCGGCCCTCACGCTGGATCGCAGGACTATACGGTCGATGACTTAACTCTCACCGCAGACATTAACGATTCCCGTGCGAATCCACTCAAGTGGAGTGGAGCTTCGCAACGCATCACACAGTGGAACTATGCCAGCACAAATAACTTCGTGTTGACAGAACTCCCTGAACCTCCCGCGGATTCTGATTTCTGTCTGTGCATTGCTTACCGTGTCGGTGACGATGTTTATCGCTACAAACTTTGGGAAGGTATTGGAGAGGTTCTGAACGCTCCTCTCTATACCAACCAAGTCATCAAGAAGTTCTTCACCCTCGAAGTCTGGAGCACTGCGAGCAGTGATGAAGTTAATCTCGGCACAGCGATTCAACTAACCTCCTCCATCCGTGCAGTGATGACGGATGTGACAGATACCTTTGAAGTTGTTGCAGGTGTTGAAGCTGCGAATCAGCTTTATCAAACTCCGACAGTGACCGTCGATACTACTAATCTTCGTTCTTGGTATCGTGGCGACATTAGTCAGTTGACTATGAATGTCGTTGGTGTTATCAGTGCGGCGACTTTGTATCAAGGCACAGGGCCGGATATGATCGCCACAGCAGGTATGAAGATTGCTGACACTGATCCGACACTCTTCGGTCATAACTTTGCTGAGGCTAGTGCAACAAAAGCCTTGACAACTAACGGTGTTATTACCTCTGGTTTGCAATGGCTTGCATTGATTAAGGTTCCCGCTGGAACAGCTGATGGTGAAGTTATTGACGCACCTGGGTTTGATTTGGAGATTGTTGGTGGCAACTTTGAGCTTACACTGGATACTGGTTTTAGTGCTCAATTCGACATGAACAACGACTGGATCTTTATCAGTGCAAAGCTTGTTGAAGTTGGCACGGACGTTACATCAACAGTCAGTGTTACAACGATTGACGGTGTGATTCTTCACACGTCTACTCAAACACTTGCCACCGGTGGCACAATTGCTGATGCGATTTTCAGTGTAAAGAACTGCTACTTTGCTGACTTCGTTACCTTCTCCGAAGAAACTGACGTATCCAACTACATCAAAGCCATTCAGTTATTCTACGGTCTATTCTTGACCAACCTCACACTTGACTCTAACACGGTTCTCGTCGATAACGCATGAAAAAGCTTTTCTTTCTACTCGCTACTTGCTCTGCCTTTGGTGCAGAGAATTACAATGACCTTGTTAAGGGTGTTGATTTTACTGGTCGTAGTGCTCTGAGTCCGACGGCTTTGAATCAGCTCGTTGACAATGCGCGATTCAACACTAATCGCGGCATCGTCTTGATGCAGCCCACACAGCCAGACACTGTTACAAATCCTCGATTCACTAACTTCATCTGGCTTGATAACTCCACCGCCGGACTTATTCAGCTAAAGGTTTACAACGGTTCTACTTGGACCAACGTGTATCTTGGCTCGATACTCACAGAGACTAATATCGCCGACGGTGCGATTACTACTCCTAAGCTTGCCTCTGGTGCAGTTAGTGCAGAGAAGATCCTTAACGGTGCGGTTGGATCTTTGCAGATTGCTGGTAGTGGTGTTACAGCGGATAAGATTGCGGTTGGAGTTGTTAACCGGAGTCATCTCAGTGACAACCTTATCAGCACTGCACAGATCACTAACAGTGCCGTGACAGGTGCTAAGATCGCCGACGGAACACTTACGTCGGAGAAGATCACCACTGTTAATGCAGTTGCGATTACCAATCTCAGTGATTATGTTCTTAGTCTTAACTCGAATTTGAGTATCACTAAGCTTCCGCAGCCGAGTGGTAATAACAGCAACTATACGCTAATCACTGGACCAAACAGTCTTACGTGGACCACGGCGCCGATTGCTGATGTGGTTTACATGTATCCTCACCAAGGAACTCACTGGTCTGCACAGCCCGGTGGTGGTTATGTTCAGAGTGTTGCTCACACTCTCGGGCGTAAGCCTTTGCTGTTTAATGCGGCTTTTGAGTTTACTAATGCTTTTATTGGTCATCTCGAAGGTGATGAAATTCTTGTAAGTTCTATTGCTTTTAGCAATTCAACTACTTCGCGTTTGCTTCCATTTAGCACTACCTACAATTCCACTGGAGTTTTTCTCCGTTGTGATGCTACTTATTGGTCGAACGGCGTAAATGCACGATGGGTGTTTCCTAACGGAACTAATGGTGGGGAATATATTAATCCCGGTATTTATTTCCCCACCAATCTCGGTCGTTTCAAGTTCTATCTCCGCTAAGGTGTTATGTTAATCGACATAATCAACAGCATCTCATCGCTTAAAGGTCGTTTAAACCTTTCGGATGCTCGCACAAAGTCTATCTGGGTAGCGCGGATCAATGAAGCTGCTCGCGGTCTCTACGAACGCTCTGAGCTTCTTGACTCTTCTCGCACGGCGGTGTTCGAGACGTCTGATCTTGCCACTGATGTTCTTGCATTTCCTTGGTATGTAATGGTTCCTCTTCGGATCCGTAACATCCGAACCAAAGAGATCTATGACTTCGCACAGCAAGCAGGTCGATTCCAAGAAAATCAGTCAGATTTCAATAACTTCACGATTACTAAGCGTTCTCCGCTTAATCGAGAGATTCTCAACGCAGGTCCGTTGACATTCACTCTGAAGGACACGGAATCCGCAACTTTCCGAATCTCTGGTCGCACTAATAAATCCAGTTCTTTTGTTGAAACTCTCACAATCACCAACGCCCTCTCCGGCACCACTGCTGCGTTCTGGGAAGATGTTGAGAGCATCACGCAAGACGCACATATCTACGACACCACCGTCACCGATATTGATGGCGTAGTCATTAGTCGCATCCCCAACAACATGACTGAGGTGTTCTACACCCACTATCGTTACAAAGACGAGTGGTGGCAGAACACTACCAAGCAAGATACTCTGGAACTTCTTTATCGGCCAGTGTTTGAGCCAATGCTTGATGATCGTAGCAACTTCCAGTGCGGATCTCGCTATGATGATGCCATTAAGTATATGACTCTATCACGCGATGCACTGGAGTCTGAAAAGAATCCAGGTTTGGCGCAGCAATACGATGCTAAAGCGCAGGCTATCATCTCTGGACTTCATGCTAATGCTCAAACAGGCATCCGTGAAGTGATCTTCGAGCGTAACAGGTTCTTCACTATTGGAGAAAATGGACATAACACGAAAAGATTTTACCGGGGGTATTAACCGCAAGGACGGAGTTGATAAGTTGGCGGAGTCAGAGTATCCGCTAGGTATCAATCTTCGTGTTCGGGCGAATAACGTAGCTTCTATCCGGAAGCCACGCAAACTCACCGGTATCAATGCCGCAGTGTTCCAAGGCTGTGAAGGTATTGAGAACTACCTCCTTGTTGCTGCTGATGGATACCTTTATTGGCGTGACCTTAGCAAGGAAGATAGTAACTTCTCCTACTTCCGAGACGCTGGTGGTGCGCCGATAGTGCTTGATCCTAGCGCCAAGATTCATTTCAAAGCCGTCCCTGCATCGTCTATCAATCGTAAACGTGTTCCTGTCACCGCCGGTGTGGCGAACACTGCTGTAAACTATACTGCTACTGTTAACGGATCTCCTGCTGCTATCCTTGTCACGGATGGTATCAGTCAACCGGTCGTGTTATTTCTTGACGGAAGCGGCCGTCGCACTAAGTCCTACGCCGAATGGACTGATGAGGATCCGGAGTATGTTCCTATCGGCACGATCATGTATTACAATGGCAACACACTCTACATGCTGTCTCCTGATGGGAGATACCTGTTCCGCAGTGTTAGTGGAATGCCGTTGAACTTTGTGATAGTGCTGGACAACACCGGCGCCAAAGCGGGTGATGCAGTTGAGAGTGCATACCGATATTCTTACGAACGCACTACAGCCCTCAGTCCACTCTACGGAACTTCGGACTTCATGGCTTCCACTGCCACACAAGGTTTCCGAATCCAGATTGATTACACCAATGTCTTCTTCGGAGAACCTAGTCACACGCGCGTTGGTTTAGCTTCCGGCGCCATCCATCATTATGGTGGAACGACAATCGGCGCAGATACTGTGTTCGTTGACTCGAACGGTATCAAGTCCTTCAACGCTATCGCTAGTGTGGCGTCTAAGGCTGAAGTTGATCCCTTCTCTCTGAAGATTCAACCGTTGATGAACGGTGTTCTTCAGCAGTATCCTTGTGCTATCTCGTTGCGGGATTACACCTACTTTAGCGTCAACACTATCTTCGGCCAAGGCATTATGGTCTATGACGAAACTCTCCGAGTGTTTGTTTCGCTGGACCTTGATGATCGCCTGACGGATGTTATTCGTTTCACTACGATCAACACACAACCTCAGCAGAAATTAGTGGTCTGCACCTCGACCGGAGTCTATCTCTACGAGGACGCTGATGAGTATGCTGAGGCAGGATTCTACTACGGTGAAATCTCTTCACCTACACCAAAAGAAGAAAGCTCTGCTATCCGGCTGCGTGTTAGGTTCACTGAGGTCTTCGAGAATGGTAACGTGACAGTGCTTAACTACGTCGATGGGAAGCTTGACAAAACCATTGTGCAGGAACTAGTTGCTGACGATGTTACACTTCCTGCTTATCCGTGGACTACACCTACTCCTGTTACGGAGAATAAGCTTGTCGCCACATTGAACTATCAATACGAAGGTGATTTGGCTTCTGGTTCATTGCTGGGCTTCTGGATTAAGTTTGCGTTTAACGCACAACTCAATGCCCTGCATCTTGAGTCTCGCGAGAGTGGTGAAGTAATTCCTCCCAATCAACAGTATGTTTAACAATCCACTGCTGGGAAATCTTCAGGCGAGGCTGGCTCCACCGACTAATTTTGTCGGTAACTTTGCGACAAGGGCTAATCCACTAACTGTTGCTCCAAAGCCTTTGGTTGCGCTTCCAGGTCTTAATAACCTGACAACAGGTTTGATTGATGAACAACGTCGCAAGAAACAAGCTACTGAATTTGATCCAGGTGTCGTAACAAATAATCAACAAGACTATCGTGATCTTGCTGCAAAGCTTGCCTATACACGTGAACATAAAGCTTCTCCGTTGTTTAACGAATCTTTTACTCCTGAAACCTTTCTTGCACAACGCAGAGCCGAGCGTGCCTCTAAGTTAAAGAAAGCTCATTACGGTATTCCTGACGCACCTCAAGACGCAGAATCAGTTTTTGTAGCCCAACAACTCGCCATGAAACGTCTCTACGAACGTGCTCAACGTAAGATGCAAGCTCGTGCTGATGAGCGTGCTCAAAACAGCAACAACCTCTTTACTCGAAAGTTTAACTACTAAACAATATGGCTTCTTACCATGAAGTTTCCCCAGCAGAGCTTGCTGGTTACACGGTCTCCTCGCTTCCTAAGGTTCTTGAGGCTTACACTAAAGCCATTCAGCCATATGATCGAGCGATGCTTGATGCTGCTAGGGTCATTGACCCTCAGAAAGCTCAGCATGAATACGATCTCTCTGCTCGTTTCAGTCCGTTGTATAATCAGTTGACTAACGATCTTCAAGATCAGAATACTGAACTAGGTGCTCGACGGGAACTTAACACACTCCGCGGAACCGGACGAGAGCTGGTCCAGGAAGCTGTCAGTCTTGACGAACTTGCCAATCCAGAGTTCTATGCCACACGTCGTCACTCTAATGCTCTCTATAATGATCTCCTTGATTCTGTTGATCCTAACGGCCTGACTCCTACTGAGTCCGCTGAGATTGAACGCGGTCTTGCACGCACTGGAGAACTTCCCGGATCACAGTCCTGGAAACATGCACAGACTTTCGGCAATGCACTTAACACTAAGAAGGATCGCCTTGCTTCACTGCTTTCCATGGCTCCTTCTATGCTAAGCTCTAAGACTCAAATCGATCCTTTTCAAGTTGGCACAGGACGTGCTGGTGTAAGCGCAGCGCCAGTGACCAATTTTAATCCTAGTGGATATAACAATTCCTCCGCTATTGCAGGAATTGGAAATCAACTCGCAGGACAGATTGGTTCACAAGTTCAAGCGAATCAATCTAACGCTCTTGCGCAGCAGAATTCTAATCGCCAAAACGCTCTTGGATGGGCGAACGTTGGTGTTAGTGGCTTGAACGTTCTCAACAACACCTTCCCCGGTTACTCCGGCTAAACCATATGCCAATACTACAAGACCTTCTTTTTGGTGATTATCTTGCACGCAAGCGGCGTGAACATAACGCGGCCTTGCTTGACTCTCAGCGGCCGGATGTTGAGTTTAAGGCGGGAGTTGAACGAGAGACTAACAAGGCCGCGCAAACACTCCGCACGGAAGAGGCTGTTAGGCTTGCGCGCTTGATGGCTGCACAAGATCGCTTGAACAAAGGTGAAGGTGTGGCGGCAGACATTGCATTGATCAACCAACATAGCAGCAATCCAGTTTTCGGGCAGACTGATTTCGGTGCGCAGACTGCACGTAACCGGGAACTCTCTACTGGTTCTAACACCAAGGCTGAGTTTAACAGTGGATATGGAGAGACTGCCAAATCTCGCGGCGCAGCACAGGGAAGGCTTGAATCTCTCGATACTGTTAATCGCTATAATGAAGGACTTGGTCAATGGGATCTTGCTCGCGATGTAGGGCGTTCAGGCGCCGAGAGTAAGATCGCAAACAACAAAGCTTCACGTGATCGTGCTTTTGGAGTTAGTGAAGTAGCTCCCGGAAAGGCTGCACGTGAGAAAGCTGAGAATGCTGAAGCAACTACAACTGCACCTGAAGCTGGTAAGGTTGCACGTGAGAAGTTGGCAGCTGAGTTGAGAGCTGCTCAGTTGGGAACAATGATTAACACCGATCGCCTTAACGGTGTTCCTGATATTATTTCCGCAGATCGTAACAAGCGCACTTTGGATAATATCCTGTCGTCGTCTGATGTTCGCACAGCGAATACGCTGTTTGATCCTAAAACTGGATCATTTATTGATGCAGCTATTCAACTGGGCGGTGGAAAGCTTCCGCAAGGCGCAGCAATTCCGGGTGTAAACTATCCTTCTCCTAGTGAGGAGATTAAGATGGTAAAGGATCCACTAACTGGAATTGAAAAGCCAATGGCTGTTCGGGAAGCTGGAAAGCCTGTTCCTAACCTTGGCCGCAGATTGAACGTTCCTGGATCTAAACCAGCCTCTGATCTACCACCTGTTGGTATTGGTAAACTTCCTGATGACGGTAATCAACCTCCTCCGCCGGCCATTACGCCTGTCGCTGCACCTAATAAACCTGTAGTCAAAAAGCCTAAAGCAGACACAGGGCCTAGGTTTAGCATTTACCAAAACGCAGACGAAAGATCAAACATACTAATCGAAGCTGAAAAGAAGCGTTTGCAGGACATGTCAAAATGGACACAAAATGATTGGCATAGACTCGCTTACAAAGGTTATGGAATTGTCAACGCAATTGAACCTAACAAAAAAGAGATGATTCAGCGTTTGAGGGGCGCAATGGCTAAAGAGATTGAAACAGGTTTAGATTTTAAAACTGGTGAGCCGCTTGATCCAGAGATGCTTCAAACTGTTAAACAGCAGTTTGAAGCCTTGACACGTTTCAATCTTAACTAATCTTATGCCATTCACCGAAGAACAAAAGCGTCGTGCGCTGTTGGATAATGGTTATGATCCTGAGAAGTTTGATCTCGACGAGCAGGGTTATACTATTGAGCGCCAGCAAGCTCCACCTGCTACAGCTGCTACCGAGATTCAACATGTTCCGCCGCAGACCAGTGCAAAGGGTGCCTTTGGTAGATCTTTTGGCGCCGCTTTAGCACCTACCCTTGCGGGTCTTGCAACCTCTGCGGCGACACTAGGTATCGCTGAAACTGCCACTGGCGTAGGTGCTCCTGTCGGTATTCCAACACTGGCTATCGCCGGATTGCTTGGTGCTGGCGCTTCTTGGGCAGCATCTAAAGGACAAGAGAAGTTGATGCCTGAAAGCTTCAAGGCTCAACTTGCCGCCGACGCAGAGCAGCATCCTATCGCTTCTGGTCTTGGTTCTCTTGCGCCAAACCTTGCAGCCTTCCGTCCTAATACTCCAGCGAACCTTGTCAAGACACTCCGCGGATTCATCCCTGGACAGATTGATGATGCTGCCAGGTTTGCTGCCAAGGATGCTGCTATCAATACCGGGATTAATCTTGGTGTTGGTGCAGGTATGCGCACTATGGAAGGTGGCGATGCACTAGATCCGAGCGGAGTAGCTTGGGATGCCGCCGGAGCACTAGCCTTTGGTCGGGCAAGGAACAATGCACTGACGCGTGGATTGAAGCTTCATCCAGGGATTGATGAAGTTAATTTGGCGGAGCTAGTTGACTCGGCGCAACAGGATCAACGTCCGGCGTTTGAACCAGCTGCACCTGAAGCTCCAGCCCCCACACTCCGCACTTGGGACTTTGATATTCATGGCCGTGAGAAAGAGATCAAAGCTGCACGTAGGGTTGTGGATAGCGAGCTGAAGGGTCGAACGGTTGACGAGGCGACTTATGAGTCGATGCTTGTTGATGCTAGCGATAAGCTTCGTGGTGAAGGAAAGCTTAAAGCTGCGAATCCTGTAGTGGATAAGCTCACTGGCGAACTGAAGGCTCGCAAGGAAGCTGAGAATATTGCCAAAGAGGAGAGCAAACTGGAGCAGGAACGAGTTGCGCGCGAGGAGAAACTCAAGAAGCAATTCTTGTCTCCGGAAGAAGCTGCTGTGCAGAATAGTGCATTGGAGCAGGAGCGGATAATTGCTGAGGCTCGCGCTAGGCGCCGTGAAGAGCTTCAGCGTGAAGTTGATGCGGAGAATCAGCAGCTTGAACAGGAGGTTGCTGCTGCGGCTGAAGATCGTCGGTTGCGTAGGGAGCAGTTGCAGCGTGAAGTTGATGCTGATAACGCTGCTTTGGCGGAAGAACAGCGTATTGCAAAGGAAGAGGCAATGCGCCAGAGGCAGGCAGAGCAAGAGGCGCGTCTTGAGCGGGCTACAAAGGCCGAGCAGGAGCGTCTAAATATTCCGCCAGATGAACCTGCTGTTAATCGTGTTGCGCCTGAGACACCTACACTAGAGCCGCAACGTAGCAAACTCCGCTCAACTCCTGAGTGGATGGGTCGCACTTCTGAGTCTCGTGCCGATGCTCCAGCTATTGATCCGGCAGAAGAACAGCGTCGCGCTGACTCTCGTAGTCAGTCCCTGACAAAAGGCTTTGTTGACATCTTCAAAAATCATTTTGCAATGCAGCAAGGTGATAAACTGTCTGCCGGCGAACCTAAACCTGGCGTTAAGGGATACGTCAAAGACGGAGAAGCAACATATACTCCCGTTGCAACTCAAGATACTCCTGCGCATGAGTTGTATGGTCACTCGTTCATTGACCGCGCTCTCACTGACCCCCGTGGTAAGAAGATCGTCGGCCAACTGCTAGCTGAGATCGAAGCTTCGCCAGACTATGCTCGATGGCGAGATGAAGCTGTGGCGACTGGAACAGTGGATCCTAGTGTCAAGGAGTATGCTGCGCAGTTGCTTGGTCAACGGCTGGCCGGTGATCTTGCTGGGCCTAAGTATAAAACCACAGAGACTGTTAAGTATCAGCTGAACATTCTGAAACGTGAACTGAAGAGGATCTTTGGTCGCGCTACGCAGGATGATATTGCGGAGCTTGTGCAGAATGCGTATGTGACTGGGAGTAGAATGCGGCCGGTGGTGGGTGGAGGTGTGAATGAGTCGCGTGAAGATGCTCCCGAAGTTCCTTTCAAATCCAACATTGCTCGATTGGTTGAAGGAATGAAGCAGGAGAAGTTCACTAAGGGCCAGCTCGAAGCAGAAATCAGAAAGAATCGAAGCACGATTGAAGAGTATGATTATCGTGGATTGAGCAAGACTCTGCCTGAGAAGCTGGATAAGGCGACGGTGTTGAGAGCTGTTAGTGAGGTTGCGCCGAAGATTGAGCGAGTTAATTTTACGGATAAGTCTAAAAAATTTGATCCATTCCAAGATATCGACGTCACCAAAGACGACATTGCTAAAGTTCTTTATGGTGATCCTGAATCGCTAAAGATTTACAACGACGATCCTGCGATGTTTGAGGCTGATATTAACAGGTTTGCAAGTGTATTGCGAGCAGTTGAAAAATATGAATACATGCCTCATGATTTTGATAAAGATCTTATCAGAATTTACACGCTTTCAAAAAACAAAAGGCTTGCGGAGTCTGCTTGGCAGATGCTAAAAGGTGGTGACGAGCGTGAAATACGTAAACAGTTTAACAAAGGTAAGAGCTATACGCCAGAAGAGTTTGATGCTATTGCTTTTCCAGAAAATAAAACTGGCCTTCGTTACGACCCCAACGCCGACGAACGTCTAGCCCCTTACTGGACCTCCAATCCCAACCGCTCCGAAACAACTCTCAAGATTCCCGGCGCAGACTATGTTGGCAAGCCTCGCAGCAAAGAGCATTTCTCCAACGACATCTTCGGCTGGATTCGCACAAGTGAAGGAGCTTTGCCTGATGGAACTCCGGTGAAACTTGGTGAAGAGTTTCAGAGTGATGTGACGAAGGACTTTCGCAAGAGAAGCGAGAGGGATGAGGAGTTGATTGGGAGAGGTGAAGCAGTAACCAAACGCGGCGAAGACTGGTATAGGAAACTTCGTGATAATCCCGAAGCTACTTACGACAACGAGCGCAATCTCGCAGAGTTTAGAAACACTGTTGAAGATCGTGGTCGTGTTCTGAAGTCTGAAACCCTCTCCACCACCCCCTACCTTCGCACCGAATCTCGCCTACTGCTAAAGCAACTACTACTTGAAGCAGAACGGGATGGCTTTAATCATATTGCTTGGACTACTGGAGATGAGCAAGCGAAGAGGAATCGGCGCACGCGCATCAGTGACGGTAAGATTAAATGGGTTGTAGATACTGCTGATAAAGAGCCCGGGCAACCTTATCGTAAGAGTCTTGTCTTTAAGGCTAATGATGGCGGCTTTCTTTTAGAAAATAACATTGAAAACTATAGGCGTAGTCTTGATGTTGTTGAGCCCTTCTGGTCAGACTTAAATATCAAAACTGATCAAATCTCCGAAATCCTCGCCCGCATCAAACGAGGAGAAACCTCCGGTTCAATCGAAGTAATCCCCGCTGAAGGCTATCATAACATCTACGATCGTGACATTCCTCGCGAAGCTAAGCGTTTAGGGCTTAATCCTAGGCTCACGGAGATGTCTGATGGCACTACACGGTGGGTGGCAGAGGTTACTCCTAAAGCTCGTGAAGAGTCTCGCTACGCATTCTCACGCTCCGATGCTCCAATCGTAGGTTCTGGTCTGTCTCGCATTCGTGAACTTGGTCCCGGCGGTGAGTATCTCGGCGACAAGCTAGAAGCTAACGCCCAAGATCAGCAACTACTCAACGGACGTTTCCGTAATCCTGTCTCAGAGGTTCTGCGTGAATTCAGCAATGAAGATGCTGCGAAGATCGACGCACTTGTGTCACAAGAAGGTGGCTATGTTCCACCTAAGTTTAAGAAGGCTGTGGCAACGATCAAGAAAGCCTTGCAAGATACTCACGACGAACAGCGTGCAAGAAACCTTCCGGTCAAGTATCTTGACGAGAAGGGCAATACTCACGTCCGTCCGCCGAAAGATAAGCCGGGATACAATCCTTCTGTTGTTGGAACGCATGTCTACGACCAGTTAATCAACACTCCGGAAAGTGCTGAAGCCGCTGCGTTGCGTAAGGATTTCATTGACTACTTCACTGCCGAGTTCTCTGAAGCCAAGGATCCTAAGGCTAAAGCCGAAGAACGCTTGCAGCAAATGTTCCCGCGTAAAGGTGGCGGTGTTGGTGTAGATTACAACGCTGTCCGTCTTGCTGAAGGACACGGACTGCCTGAGTCTTGGAAAGAAAAGAACATTGCCAACAAGTGGTATCGGTATCTTAGCAAGTTCTCTGCTGATCTTGCCTATTTCAAGAATCTCCAGTCTGATCCAGCAGTAAGGCAGTTGTTGAACATTAACGAGGATGGCCGAACTGTTGGAGTTGCTCCGCGTGCGGACACACTGCCGGATGGCACAGACATCAAGCACGTGAACTATGAGTCTAATCCACACGTCATAGGTGCTCTGCACGATGCGGTGGGTGGTAGACAGTTGCTTCCGTCGCAGATGTTGAGCTATAGCAAGCTAGCTAATGCTGTTACGCTTGGACCTGTTGGTAAACTACGCGACATTGCTAGTGTAATGCCGATCGCCTCAGAGATTGCCGGACCTTGGGAGATGCTTAAAGCTTTGCCAAAGGCCGTGATGGGTGTGTCTGAGGGTATCGCTAAAGCAAAGGAGCGTGGCATTATCAATACTCGTTCTGCTACCTGGCACGAGAATCTGGATAATCTGGACACTATGGTTGATCGTGCAGCGGATACTATTAACCACTACACCGGAGCACAGAAGCTTGAGCAGATTGCCCGTGGATTCTCTTGGAGTCTTGGAAGAGCTATCGCAGAGAGTAAGCTAAACGATCCCAACTTCGTCAAAAAGTTCGGCGGGAAGAAAGATGTTGAGTCAATCGCTGATCGTATTACCGAGAACATTCAAGGAACATACGACTTCCGCGGAACACCCACTTGGATCCGTGAGTCATCGTTTGGTCCGCTGTTTGCACTAAATCGGTGGTCTATCGAGCGGTTCAACAACTGGAAGCGCAATGTGTTCGACGAAGCTCGCGATGGTAATCTCAAGCCACTGCTCGGTAACATGTTCGGTGTGTTGCTCGGGAGTGCGCTAATTGATGAACTGAATGAAACCATTCGCGGAAAGAAGCCTGACCATCTTAGCTGGTCTGAGTGGCTGGCGCTGGACGGAGAAGATGCCCCATACAAACTAGCTGCTGCCTTAAGCACTAGTTCAACGACTGGAGTGCTTGGAGATATTGTCTATTCTGCGCATCAGCTTGCTTCTGGTAAACCTCCGCGTGGAACAGGAATGCCGATGTTGGAGATTGCGAGTAACGTGTCCGAGCGATTGGGTCAGATGGTCCAAGCAGAGTCGCTGGATTTTGCTCAGCTTGCTGTCCAGCTCGCTAAGGATAACATCCAAATCGTTCGAGATCTTATCCCTGCCGATCCAAAAGCTGATGAACGGCGGGATGTTAGGATCTACAAGCGTGTAGTGGAGGGCAAGCCTACTCCGTTCATCAATGCTAATCCGTTCGAGAATGCAACGGAAAAGGAACTGCGTGACGCTACGCCGGAAGAGTTCGCTGCCTTGCTGCCTAAGGTTGTGCAGGAGATAGTCAAAACATCACGTAATCCCGCTAAGGATATTGAGAGCTTAAAGCGCTCGCTGACACGTGGTGATAACAGCTTCATAGAAGATAACAAGTTCTACCAGATGCTTGTTAAACTCCGCGGGGAAGGTGAGGCGAGAAGCAGGTTGATTAAGTATCTCGGAGAGAAGGCTCTGAGAGAAGCGAAAGGAGGTGTGTTATGAAGAAAAAAGGAAAAGGCGGAAAGAAGTGCTAAACGATAAACCCCGGGGATGTTGAAGTCCCCGGGGTTTTTGATTTAATTGTTAGCGATTTACTTCATCACGGCTGTGGCGTATCTTGTGGAAATGTTGGTGAGGGTGACCATGGAGGATTAGTCACATGTGGCATAGCCTTGATCTTATCCATCAACTTCTTTACATTCTCACTATCAATAAACTTTCCTTCTCGCTCAGGGTTCTTGGTTTGAAAATGTTCACACAAGATAAAGTGTAGATCCTTAGCTTATGCTTCAGTTAAGCAGATAGTTGTTCCACTATCTAATGTTAGTTCGTAACTTGTTGTTAGTTTCATATCAGTGATGCGTTCCCGGAGGATCTTCCAGTGGATCAGTGTTAATAAAGTTTTGAGAGCTTATAGGAAACTCCTTCTTGTTCGCTCCTAAGCGTTGTCCAGCTAGAATAGCTGGTATTGCATCAAACACTTGAGGCTCTGGTGGTGGTGATAATCTCACTATCTCATCATTAATATACCATGCAGCTTTCTGAAGATCTTCAATTTTGGCGCCTTTCAATCCTGCTCGCCAGAGATATTTGATTGCGTTGCCGATGTTGAAGTTAAAGTGTCGTGTGATTTGAATACACTCTACGCCACTAGGGTGTTGAGTGTAGTGGGCAGGATGGTTGACAGGGTCGCAAGTCATAAGGGTTCGCTTGTAACTTTGTTAAACGGACAGTTCATAAATGTCGCAATTGCTGATGCTGTGTCATACATTGACCAATGCTTAGCGTATGTATGAGGAAATATATATCTATACTTACGTTCACCTGAAGCCATGTCTATAACAAAATCGTTACTGTTTTTAACAGATTCCGTTGCAGTTTTAGAGGGCTGAGTCTTGTCTGCCACAATCTCCGTTGCTGTTTGTCGTGGTGGCGGACCTGCGTTAATAGGAATGTAAGCTTCATCCTTCAGTAAAAAACCATTTGCAGTTTCATAGTCCGGACTGCGAATATTTTCAACTTTTCCAAGATCCTCAACAAACACAATACGATCTACTTTTGTCCATTGAGTAAAATGCGTAGCTTGAATCTTACAAAACCACTTACTTGGTGAAACTTCAAGTAGTATGCATTCATCAACAACATGCATCATGTCAGCTACAGAGAATATATATCGGTTACCGGGTGTTAGGTTCATGCGTTTTTCGGTAGCTGGTTATTGATGACGTCTTGACTCGGCGGTGTTCGCCAACTATTTGTTTTAACTTGTGCTGTTCTGATTGCTTCAAGCATTTGAACAATCATGTCTGCGAGAAGGAAGTCAGGTGTATTGAGATCGTTGTCGATAGAGTGTTTGTTCAGCAATTTCTCAAGTTCATTTGTGAAAGGATGCTTCTCGTCTATCGGCGATGGAGGTCGTGGAATGAATGTTAGTTCATTTTTCATACCTTCGTCACAGTCTTCTTGTAACCCTTCTTTTGTTTAACACTTCGCCAACAATCTTTACTGCAAAATACCAGCATTCGGTTATTTGGCCAGTCGTTAATGGCTATATAGCCAAGGTCGATAAGATGTTTTGCTGCCTCTATATTAGGTATTGTTGGTTGTGAATAACAGGATAATTCTTTATGACAAACAAAGCAAGTTATCACTCATCCTCCTTAATTTCTTCCTTATCAATCTTGATGCCATGTTGTTCCATCATACGTTCATAAGCATTTAGCTTTGCTTGCAGCCTTGTATTTTCATTTCTCAAATCCTCCATCCCACTTCCAGGAACGTAATACACACCGAACCTTCCATCGGTGGTATCTACTAGCTTGACATCTTTTGAGTTAATGATCTGCCGGAGAGTTTCTACAATTATGTCATCTTTGACTCCTTCAACTTGCAAGCGATGTTTATCAATTATCAACTGTAGTTGTTCTCGTGTAATCATACCAATCTATATCCATAACTCTCAGCCTCTTTAATACACTCTTTCAATGAAGGTGCAGCTGAGATGACAGTTTCGTTAAGAGTTTCTGCAATGAACATAGTATATTCCAATCCATTCGCACCTTGTCGTTGTTGCTTTACAACAAAGCGTGGACTCGCTGCAATCTTCAAGGCTTCGTCTCGGGTTAGTGCTTCGGCGATAACGTCATTTTCATGTTTTACACGCCAGATACTACCAGCGTGTTCGACAGTTACGATAATTTCTCCGTAAGGTATGGTGTCGATCTTAATGAGTTCGAGTTTCATTTACTGTGTAGATATTTTTCAAGACACTTCTTACAAATAAAACCTTCTCCAGTAAGCAAAGTCAAATCATGTTCGTAAAAGAAATCGTGACACCAATCACATTCTTCGGAAGGTAGGGATATCTCAGGTTCATTCATGATTCCTATCGTTCCATTTAGTTATTAAGCTGTCCTGACTAAAGTCACACATGTGTGGTATCGGCTGTGACGAAACATACTCCCCGCAGTTACAACATTTTATTTGATACGTGGTTTCAGGAGCACAGCCCAAGTATTGTTTTGAGATTTTTATGATAGCAATATTCTTGCTAGCTTTACAGTTCTTGCATTCATTGATTTTCATAAGTTACTTCACCCAGTAAACTCCGTTGCATCCTTGCAAAGAACCTTGATGTAATCCTTGTCCAATAGCAGCTTTATCCACAACAATGTTATATGTTGTTATTGACACAATTAGTCCAAGCAAAACAACTGTGATGCAAACAATCCACAAGTTTTCAATATCCATAATTTTCATCTCGCTTCAAACTCCTTCAAGTAAGTTCCAGTTTCATAGACATTCAGATTACTCTTAGTGTCCATATTGTTGGTTAGTTTAATTTCTCCAGCTTCTCCGCGAATCATTTTGAGTTTCTTTAGTCTCATCAATGACCGCAAAGTTTCTACAAATTCACGTGCATTAACATGCTCCAGCACTATTTTATACATTGCCGTGATTTCATAATCACCAGTGTTGAGCTTTTCCTCGATCATCGTGTGGATCTCGAATAGCTCGTTGCGCGGCTTAGTGCTCAAGGCCAGGTCCATTGACTTCTCAATCCTGGCCAGCTCAAGGAAGGCTTGTTCCACGTCCAGCAACGTAACGCAATGGTCAAGATCTTGTTGACGGGCCAGAGAAATAATGGCCGCCAACTTTTTAACGTGAACACGTTTACGCTCATAGTAGTCAGCTAACTTCGGCGAACGATTAAGACGCTTCTTGTCAGACTCTTGTTCATACCAATACTTATAACGCTCCTTGGCCTCTGGAGTGAAGTAGATCGGGCCTACCAGCTTACAAAGCTTTGACACTTTAGCCATCAGCCTGTGCTTAGCTTCAAGCATCTCTTCTGTTATAGTCGGTCCATCAATGTTTCGTTTCTTTGGTATAGCTTCAAAGATAAACCAAATTCTAGCTCCTAAACCTTCATTGAACACTTTACGCTCATAGCAGTCATACATGAAAGCAGGTTGAGCGGCAGCAAGAAGATTCAAACAGCCATTCATGATAGTCTCCTTACCACGCTTCTCAGTCATACCCTGGTAATGACCACTATCATAAATTAGAGTTAGAAACCTAGCCACTTCGCGAGGATCCATTCCGGAGGGAAACAGCGCAGAGAACTCTGTGAGTGCTAGTGCAAGGCTGGCATGATGATACAGACTTCCCTCGAAATCCTCTACCGTGCCGAGCTTGGACATCAGCTTCACTAACGAAGTTTTTGATGTATTATCAGGCCCTGTGGGTATGGCAATCTCTTCATTCTCGGGATACTTATGTAGTGAAGGGTCTGTGTTAAGCTCACCGTTCTTTCCGATCCGAAACATAATGTCCCGTGTGCGATCAATCACAGCAGACTTACCAATACCCGGTCCTGCGACAAACATTGTGTAAGTATTCAAGTATGTTCGACTGTTTAACTCCGCTAACCACACCTTTCGCCCAACTGCGGACGATACAAGTGAATAGAATCCAAAGTCCAGAAACAAGTCTGGACTCTCAAGATTCTTGTTGTATTCATCCCAGTCTTGTTTCATTTTTCTACTAAGCCTCCAGGGTTTTTATCTTTGTGCCAAGGTCCCCAATTATCACCGATCATCCCACTGCTAAGCATCTGGAACTCTTCACCACGTGTGGAAACTAGGTGTGCTTCAATGGCGGGTTTCATCACTTCTTCGTTCGCTTGCACAGCTTCATCCTCAGGGCAATTAAGTGCAAAGCTGTCATGGCAGTTATTGAATATAGTCCAGTCGAGACGCTCTTTGCGGATACGCTCCCACACTGTCGTCACCGCGCGATGTGTGATCTCTGCTACCGTGCTCTGTGGATTTGCAGCGTAGATGTCTTTGATGCTGTGGCGAACGCGGGGCGTGAATCGCATCGGATGGCCGAACAGATTATACACAACATCACCATTCTGACGAAATTCACGTAACACACGTGGTTGCCAGTCGTTGAAAATCTCAGGAAATAGTTCATTCTTGTAGGTGTTAACATCTTGTTGAGCTTCTTCGTAGGATAACCAAAGCATTCCACCAGAACGCTTTAGGCACGTGTCTCGATAGATGCCAGCCTCAGCGTCATAGTTAAGGCTGTGGCACATTGTCTTCCCGTTGAAGTAATAGCGTGCTCCGTGTTCCCAGTTGTCGCTATCGGCGATGATCGCGACGAGTTCTTTCCAGTAGGGAAGAAGCTTTAACTTCTCAATTGGTGTAGCCGCAGCTTCAAGGAACTGTGCTGACCGCTCCGGTATACGCTTAGCGAATTCATGCTTGTAACGTCGCAAGGCAACGAAGCAATGTGGTTTGATTCCAAGCCTAAACAATTTGCGAAAGTTACCATCAGGAGCTTCCCAAGCAACAACACGTGCATCAGCGCCACCTTGATCACGCTGAACAATCTTACGTCCTTTACCAGCAACTACAATGCAACGCTTACTCTTCTCCCAATTCTGCATTGAGCGACCAGTGCCAAACGGTCCACGCGAAAACAGCTTCCCTTGTGACAGGCGAAACATCTTCTGCGAGGCAATCTTACAGCTGGCTGTTATGAGCATACGACAGAGTATACTTTACTTTCAAACACAAACATGCAACGTTCACCAGGATTAAGCAAAGTCATAGCGTGTTGCTTTAGATCTTCGGGAGTGTCACCAGCTAAGGTCGCATAGCGAACTTTTCCAACATCTGAGAGTTGCGATATTACGCACTGTGTTGTGTGTCTCGGAGTTTGCATTGTTCTATGCTCCAGGTTCTGTAATTGCGGTAGTAAGGTTTCAACTTAAGATCACTTGCAGCTTTAGCTTGCTCCCGATAGGCAAGAGCAAGTAGAAGAATTGGATGTGGACCAATCTTCAATGCAAGTTTGTAGAACTCATTCTCGCCTAACTTTGGTGCTCCGGCCGGAGTATACTTCACTGCCGGATGCTTTTGCACCTTGTGGAAGTAAGCAGCTAGTTGTGCCGGAGAGGACACAAGGCGAGCCTTAGATCCCTTGCCCGCGACAAGTGCTTTGATCTCCGGACCAATAAGCAACTCCGCCACACGTGCATAAAGATTCGCACGATCATCACAACGCTTTTGCATCGCGATACGACGCTGGTCGTCAACTTCGCAACCATTAAGTGTCATGTCCATGTAGGCTCTAGCTGCCGCACAAGCATGTTCAATGGATGCCTTTAGACCCTTCCGTGTCTCGGCGTAGGCAAGCTGCTTCTGCTTGATTAACCTCATCAAGGACACATCCTTACCGCAGTAATGCTTCAGACGATATTCCTGATCCGCATTGACGGGATTGTAAACACCGTCATTTTTGTGATAAGGTTCGAAAGTCCACAATGAACCGCAATGGCCAAGAGAACGCTCTAGCAACGGATAGCAACGATGCTGGGCGATCATCGTATCATATAGCTTTTTAGGTGCTGCGGGGAAGCCGTATCGCCAGATCATGGCGGGACAGTCAAAGGTATCTCCATTGTGCATGATGACACACTCTGCTCGCCGGATGGCAAGAGTAAGCTCTAGCAGTATGCGGAAGCCATCCGGCCGCATCGTGTCGTTGTAGTCCACAACACTTGTAACATACACTGGACCTTCTTCTCCACACCATGCAAAACAACGGATAGACAGGTCTGTCGCAGTCTCAATATCAAAGTAGAAATTACCACGATGATTGCGCAACATCTCACAAGGATTATCAAGCATGATGATCTCGGTTTGATCCAAGGGCATCTTGTGCTTGAGAAGGAATGAAACCTTGCGACTATCGAACTCTAGCCAAGACTTAAAGTTTTGGCGGGAGGTCTTACCGTGATGGGACTTCTCATCCTCGAAAGTGTCTTCAGCATCTTTATCGTAGGCTTCACTATCATCATCCGACACTGCGTCAGGAGTGTTCTCTTCTTGGAACTTTTTCTCGTGATTCTTGCCGTCGAAGCAATCTTGTGGGGTGTAAGAGGAGAGTGCTACGACGTGCGTTAGTGGAATCGGCGAACCGCGTTGCTCTCCCAGTGTGGCGAGTGTGCCCATGAAGGTGGTTTGAGCCTTCTGGCCGAGACAGAAGATAACCCTAGTCCCGTCACGGAGTGGACTGCGATCATCCGCAATACGCACTTCACAGGCATAGAAGTTAATGTCTGCTTTAGGCAAGCACTCCGTTGCAAACCACTTACCTGCAACAGAGGTCAGGATCTTGGGTTTGTTTTCTTGAAGGGATTGGATAGTGTCAAAGCGGGAAGGTGATGACAGTATGATTGTCAGTCCATTGTATGGAAGACGGGGATTAATGCGATACTCGGCCGGCTCGAAACTCATGGTGTGATGGTTGCAACAACACGTCCGGTGGAGGATTCAATGGCTAACACCTTCACAGCTGTGGGATGGGCGGTGAAGAGTGACACAAGGAACATCATAAGGGAAGGCATACCCGGGCAGTTGAAGCTGGAGCGGTAGACAGTAGTGTCTGCCAGCGTAACAGAGAAGTTGTAGGAGGTCATTTCCCAGTGCTCCCAAAGCCACCAAGCCAACGCTGAGTGGGGTCGAGTTCTTCGGTGACGATGAGTTCTGGGTTATACACTGGTGTCAAAACCAGCTGTGCCACTCGGTCACCGACATGATAGCCAGACATTCCCGGAAACATCCTAACATCAAAGATTACTCGCACATCACCGCGATAATCAGAATCAATAACACCGACAGAGTTTGCCAGACGGAGATTGGTTTTGTAGATACTGCTTCGCGGAAACAGCAGCCCAACATATCCTTGCGGAATTTCAACAGCAATACCTGTCGAGATCGTAACGATGTGTGTCATGTAGGCATCAGTGTTAGGCACGATGCCGTCGAAGAACAAATCGTATCCTGCTGATCCGTTGGTTGCGCGGACGGGAACCTTTGCTGTGGGAGTTAGTAGTTTAATTTTCATCGTTCTCTCATATCAAAGCACAACACGTATGCTCTGATTGGAAAGGGGGAGGACTCCCTCCCCGTGATGATTAGAAGTTCTTGTCAGGGGCCACGACATTGCTCGGACCAATCCACTGTGCAAGCTGGAGTTCGTGGACGATAACAGGCTGGTTGTTATCATCAAGAACTGCCACCAAGTCAGCCTTCTCGCCGGCCGCCTTCTGTGCAGGCGTGAGTTCAGCATAAGCCTTCTTCGGCTTGGCCCGAGTGTTAACGATCGCCCGAACAACCTTACCGGTGAACGGAACGTTAACAGGCTCACCGGATTGATCTTTAACCTGCCAGGGCTCGTCAGTGTTAAGCGTGCGTTTGTAACCACAGGCGCTATAGAACGCAAGCAGTCCAAACTTCGTATGCAGGTTCATCTTGGAGATACCGACGTAGGTGGTAATCTCCTTGCCACTGATCGAGAACATCTTCCCGCCGATTGAGATATTCTCTGGCGCCAGAACTTCAAGGGTCAACTTCCAACTGATCTTATCTTCTTTGATGTATGGTTCAACCTTGCGAATATAGAGATCAACGGCCGTGTCAGGAACACGAACAGAACCGTCAATCATCGGGAACGTATTTTCGTCGTTGTATTCAGGCATGTGTTTTGTTTTGTTAGGCCCTCAGCTTAGAGGGAAAGTGGGTGGTTATTCGGCTACAATCAGGTTAACGCCATCAAAGTTTTCAGCGTCAAAGAAGGGAGGGACTTCAATATCTCGAAGATCACCATCAACATAAAGATGCACTTCTGTGTCTTGTGGAAGTTTCGAGAGATGTTCGATAAGTTCAGAAGTCTTCATCAAATTCTCCTGCGATAATTGTTACGTAACCCTTGCTAAACTTATTAAGATTTTTTACGATGTCAGTTATAGTAACAGAAGTCCCGTCGCAATATACAGCCATTTCATCGTTAGGTGGGAAGATTTCAAGTCTCCTTATCAATTCTTTAACTTTCATACATATATCAAGTTCCAATCCGCAGGGATTGTTTTACCGCGAAGGTGTTCTGCTCGGCTACCATACCGATCAGCAGTTCCTTCAAAGATGATTTGATTGTTAAAGGTTCCGTCAGGATTTACCGTGCCTTTACGAAAGTATCCTACTGCGTGCATCCGACCAAGGAATGTATTGGCTAGTTTACCTGGCAGGTCCAGGATCTTATCAGTAGGCTCTTCAAGGATGTTCTTTGTCACACCTTTACGAGCTTCACCGTCCAGCATCTTAGCAGTCTCGCCATCCCACTTGTCCTTAACGTGGCCGATGAAGATAATGTAAGGCGCAACACGTTCAAGCATTGTCTCCAGTTTCAGGAATGCTGTGTAGAGTGTCTCATAACCCTTAAAGGGCACATCACGAATGTCTGCAACTTCAGGTTCTTTGGCAGACTTGGTGCGGTTGTAGATGGCTGTGGTGTGTTCGATGCATAAGCCGACCAGCTCTGTGATACTATCCACCGCCACGTATTTGTAAGGCTTACCGGCTTTCTCTATCGAGAGTAATAGCTCGATAAACTCCATGTAGGTTTTGATCTTACCAGTCCGGCAACAGGAGTAGAATCCTGCATGGCCATCAATGTCAATCAACAGATACGGTTCAGGAAGCTTGGTAAGGAACAGTGTCTTACCGGATAACTGGATGCCATACAGCAACAACAGCCTAGGATTCTTTTCGGATGGGGGTGAGATTCCCGTCGGGAGAGATATCATAAGAGGCTACGATACGTTCTGTGTATGTTCGTTCAACAATGATTAGTTTGCCGGGGTGACCTTGACTGTATGTCTTAGACGAAACTTCAATAGGAAGTTTTTGCCAGTAACTTTCAAGTATCTGCCACTCCGGATTCCCTTCAACTTCCCAGCGCCATCGGGATTGATATTCCTTACCGTCTTTCACTGTCTTTTCCAGTAGCTGCAAGGTATTCATCAACCCTGTCTGCATACTTGTCTTTGAGTTGTTTTCCATACTGATATACTGGAAGATCTAGCATTTCGTTCTTGATCTCTTTATCAAAGTTACACCGGAAGAAATTACCACCATGCTCATCGTTACCGATCTTGAACTTACACACTGTCTTGACGCACCAATCACCCAGCATCTCAACAAGGAACTCTTCATACGCCAGGGGTAAACACTGCGTCTTCACTAGCGCTTTGATCTTTGACTCTAACTCCTCGATGACGGAGTATGGGATTGTATTCAGATTGCTCATAGTTTTCGTTTCTTGATGTGTGACAGATGTCGAAGTAATTGCAGACGTAGTCTTTGCCGGACATACAGGATCCGGTGACGAGACCTGTAGGTAGGCCCGGAACGAAGTTATCCACAAATCGTTTAAGGAGATCTCCATATTCCGAGACCAGTTGCCAGTTGATGTTGAAGCAGTGTTGGTTGAACGACACGCCAGCCTTCAACATGCGGACGCTGTAGATGTTAATGCAACGGAGCTTAGGGTATACTTCTTTCGCAAACCAAGAGTTAGGCTTGGCAAGAGCATACTCCCGCATGAGCCAAGGATAGTGTAGGAACTGGGCGGAACGCTCATACTGCCGGAGATCCAGTTCCCATTTCATCGTGGTCTTGACATCACGAATAGCAATGAAGTCGGTAGGAAGCAGTTCCATACCGTCCAACGTGCCAGTGCCAATGTCGATGAGGGTATCAGTCTCCCTGATAGGATACGCCAACGAGAACTCCACACAGGCTTCTCCGTTAGGCTTGCTGATAACTGGATTGCGGGAACGCTTGTCGTCTTCCCATGCTTGACACATGTTGGCGACGTAGCCAGCTGTGAGCCAGGCGATGGTAGATTTAACATGCGGCTTGTTCATTAAACCCATGGCGCGAGCACTAGCTGTATCTTCATCCACTTCTTGGTTGCGGAGAGCGTCATAGAGATGCAACGCCGTGCCGGCAGTTAGGAAGTTATCTTCCTGACGAGGACGCCAGCCGGATTGCACATAAGTGATGGCTTTGTTGCAACCACCAGCGAGTGTTGACTGGGACCAATAGCGTTTGAGTTTCATACGTCTAGCTTATCAATCCTATCCAGCACAGCATTAATTTTACTGCGGTCCACTACTTTTCTCGGTGCCGCCTCGCCACGCTTTGGTTTGGACAGTTTGGTTTCTTTCTCTTCACTGCAACGAATCAGCCTGACATTAGGAAGTAGATCTTTAAACATCTCCATCAGTTCTGCGTCAGTCTTCGCAAGCAGTGCGATGATAGCGTCATCGTCGAGATCTGTTAGCTCTTCAATTGACATGGATAGTTACAGTCATACCGTCGATGTTTTTAATCTCAACGCCAGGATACTTTAGCAGGAATGTATTCAATCGCTGGAACTCATTGAGTGATGTGAGTTGCACTTCAAGTTCTTCCAGATTGCCAGGCGTCTGCATCCATTCGATGATCTTAAGTTGCCAGTTGAGGTTTTTAACCACTGGCGTTTTGATTCCAACTACTGCATTTTTGCGAAGGATCTTAACATCACCGCCACGCTTAGCAAAGCTGAAGTTATTGTCCCATTCGTTGTATTCCCCGGTAGGATCCATGTTCTCGCACAAGAATGCTAATCCGAGCCGGAGATACTGGAGGGCGGAGGAAGTGGTTAGACGGGCGCCAACTACGTCACCTTCATTGGAGGTTGCAATTAGTGACTTGACTTCTTCGGCCGCTTTCTGGTTGTAATACAATCCACGGTGTGCAGTGAAGCGAAGCTTTGCTTGATGTCTGATTGTGAAGCCATCCGCCTCGTATGCCGCACAGAGCTTTTCATTGAGGACATGTAGTTGGTGTGAGATCTTATTTTGCTGCTCAAGGGTGGTTGTTACCTTGAATGCTTTGAGAAGCACAGCAGCTTGTTCTTGGATATCTTTGTAAGCAGGATTCATGCCAGTGGGGGGAGGGTGTTGGGATACTTTACTAAGTAATCTTTAATCATTTTTACTGACTCTTCGTAATAACATTTAACATGATAATAATCAACAGATCCTTTAGCTGTAGTGCTTTGAGCAACCACAATTCTTTGACCATCGTTGGGCATATATCTACCACATTTGCTACATCTACGTTTCACAGTGCATCCAGTTTCAGACGCTCACCGAGCGCAATTAGTGATCGAACATTGTGACGAAGTTGCTTGCGGAGGTCAGTGACAGGATAGTCAAATTGTGGATACAGTTCATGCCAAATTAGCTTGGCATCGTCAGGCCGTTCAGACAGTGGCTTAACACGAAAGTCAAACACACTAATCCGTGCATAGAAGTCTTGCCGAACTGGCTGACCTTGTGATGCGCAGACTATACGACAATTAGAGATTTCATCTACACCACCAATGCGCCGGATCCAACATCTACCGTCGGTATCAGGTTGCAAGGCTCGAAGCATCTTAGCTTGCAGGTAATCCGGCAGGTCAAACACCTCGTCGAGGAACAGTGTTCCGCCGAATGCTTGCTGGAATACTCCATCCTTACGATTATCTGCTCCGGTGAAGGCACCTTTCTCGTAACCGAACAGCTCAGTCTCTAGCAGTGTTGCCGGAATAGCTGCACAGTTGAGAGCTACGAAAGGTCCTTGGCGCCAAGGTCCATGCAATGCGCGAGCAAGTAGCTCCTTCCCTACACCTGTAGGTCCACGAAGCAAGACAGTGTGATCGGTGTAGGCCAGCTTGCGTATGCAACGGCAGGTGTCTAGTGTATCAGGATCTTGTGTGTGGAATAGTTCCAGTCCGTCGTAGTATGGTGTATGTCGGGGAGGTAGGCGACAAACTACTCGGCAAGCATCCGCAACAGTTGACTCTCCAAGTGACTCTGCTACCTCAATGTGACCCTTAAGATCTTGGTATCGGAACTTGACATTGCTTGCCGACTTGGCTCGCTTAGGATCTACAATGATATGCTTCCAACGCTCCTCTGCCTTAGTGTTGCGATCCATTGCCCGCATGAATAGCTCGACATTCTTAGGATCATGAATGTCTTTGATATCGTTAATGTTGTCAATCATCATTCGTCTCTCCGGTTACATAGTCTTCTGGATTAACTTTCTCATTATAGGAATCATCAATTCGCAAACTGTCATCTGTCCAGACCATATCGCTGTAGGTCTCGGTTGACGTGTGTCGATCACAGCGCAGCTTCAACGAGACACGCTTGGCAACCTTAACCTCGCGGGTGCCGTTGAATGCAAGGGATTCTTGGTAGGTGTCGGAGCAGGACGTTAGCCGGTGTGCCCGACCATATGCCTGCACAACCATCTTAGAACTGTAGGGCAGTCCGAGCTTCGAGCGCCGTGGCCTAGTGCCATCTTCATCATGCAGCGAGAGTGCTACTCCGCCGCTAGCCAGTGTGAAGATTGCATAATCAGCCTTACCTGCCTGAAATGCACGTATCTGTCTCCAGCGTGTCTCCTTGTCTACTGCGCCAAGCAGGCTCTTATCAATGGCGGACAGGTCTTGGTTAAGCCGCGCACTGTAAGACTCAATCAGTTCGTCTAGCAATCCATCCTCAATGAATTGGTTGATCTCGTCTTCGCCGAGCTTCTTGCGGATCTGTTCTTCTGCTACCTTACGCTTGCGCTCCTGTGCTCCGTATCCGCCCCAGATGATTGCGATCTTGGCCGGATCTACACCATGCTTGTGGACAAGGTTGTTTACTACCTCTACCACGGAACGTTTAAAACACAAGCCTATCACACTGGCATAGCCTTCGGCAACCTCGTTGTAGGCTTCCTGTGCAATGATAGATGTCTTAAGTCGCTCCGCTTCTTCACGGAGCTTGCCATCTTCCACAAGCTTTCGGATGACAGGGTGATGATACTCGTCGATCCTTGCACACTCCGCCATGTAGCGGGAGAAGGCTTGGTTGTAGCTGATACGATCTTCGTTGCTGGCAAACTCAATAAGACGAACACGATTGTATGACTTGAATGCTGATGGTATCTTCGGCATCCGGTAATAGCGGTTGCCGAGCAAGTCAATCATTCGCCGGATGGATACTTCGTTATAGTCTAGCGGGTCTGCCGGATACACTAGTTGCTGGACTACAGAATACCAATTGTCAGGGGTGATGATCATTTGATGATTTTATTGAGCCTGTTATTAAACTCAATAATCTTCCGGTTAAACTCTCGTTGCAACAGTTCTTGATTCTCTATGGAGAGTCTAATACACTGCTGACAAAGATCACGATTAGTAGTCAACGCTCGCTCAAGCTCATCCTTCAATTGATACATCAGATAGTTTTCTTCAGGTGTCATAGATGAGGATCATTGCCGACGAAAGTGTGTGATGGCAAGACGTGTGATCGGAGCATCTTGCGAGGTGTGGAACGTAGTATAACCTAACCCAGGCTTAGCTTTCTTAGCTTTGAACATTGCGTAATAACAATCACGAATCACGAGTCCATTACCAAGTTTCACCTCAAACACAGCTTCTGCTGGATCTGTGAACTTGGGTATATGATCATACTTAATCCACTTGCGTCGGTTAACAGGTTGTTTGCGTTCCATAGTATAAATCTTTTACAAGTTTACTGCGTCGTGCTTTCGTCGCTTCAAGTCTGTTTGTAAACATCTTTCGCAGCTCTGATAACTCTAAGTCCATCAACTCCAGCTGTATCTCAAACCCTCCAGGGAAACCAAACTTCACCGGTTTAGTAGGAAGTTTCCCGTCGAGATGCTTAATGAAAAACGCCAGCCTATCTATCTCCCGGTCATGCTTCTCGATGTTGAACAATATTGTTTGGTTCGTCTCCATAAAACTCCGGATGTTCTCCACATGCCCGAGATGCTTTGGCTACTTGTGGGTATAAGGTTTTGGGATATTGTTGCTCTTCATTGTTCTGCATATCCTTCGTGAAGATGAAGATACGTGGAGGATAGGCTTTGCAATTGCCCATCACTTCGTTTTTTACCGCTCCACGCTCTTCAAAGAATGGACAGTTACTGCAATATGCGTTAGGGTTTCGAGTCATTAGCAAATCCTTGTTCGGATGTCGATGATCTGTTCCTCTGTAATTTCATACTTCAACATTGCAAGCATGAGTTCTGTAGCACGGGTGGCCACGGTGGCGGATGTCATTAGAAGTCTGGGATGTTTGGTTGTCATAACGTAGGCAGCGAGAACTTTAGTGATCTTGGCGTTGGGGTTGCCAACTGTGTGAGATTCGTCACACACTAAGAGGGCCGGCTGACGTCCAGGTCGCCAAGAGATAACCTCTGTCTCAATACCTTCTACACTCTGTATCTCCCACTTAAGATACTCCTTGATACCCGACGCACTGCGAAGATTCTCATAGTTCACTACCAGCAAATCCTCACGCTTGATGCCAAACATCTCTCCGGCAACGTATTGTGTCTGGAGAACTGCATTATCCTTTGTCAGCCACATAACCGGAACAGTCATGTGGAATTCGGACAGTGTGCTACGCAACCATGGAAGCATCTCATGGATAGCTGCACTAACAGCAAAGGTTTTGCCATTGCCTGCAACGCTAGACATAACGAAGGACATCTCCTTGTTATGCTGGAATTGCTGGATGATGTTTAAGGCACAGGTGTTATGCTGTGCGTAATACTTTACCTTTGGATTCTTGGCGAGGATGTCCAGCTTACGCTCAGAGCGCGTGATGACAGTCTTCTCGGCGGTGGGGGTGACTGCTTGTTCGTGGTCCAGCTGTGCTGCTATGATGTCGGGATAGGTGACAGTGGATGCAGCAATAGCACGATCAGCGTCGGTTGGTGCGAGTCCTAAGCGTTGCTTGATGTCGTAGAAGGATACGCTAAGCTTCTTGGCTTTGATGAATGCGATGGCGGAGATCATGGTGGGTTGCCATAGTTAAGAACATGCAAGCGGATCTTCAGTCTATGATAAGCTTCTTCGCATTGCTTGCGTTTCTTTTCAGAGCGGAGCCACAGAATAAACAGAATGATATTAAGAGCAGTTGGAATTAGATACATCATACACTAAGAATTTCACGGAGCCTTTCAATCGTCAGGCGTCCATCCACTATACGTTCTGCAAAGATAAGCAACTTGCTGTTGTTACATTCGCCAAACTCCGGTTTGAGCTTAGCCATCAATGCTGAGAGTTCTTCTTTGCGCTTCTCGTTAGTAATCTTCTCTTCTTCCCATTGCGCTACTCGTTGCGCCATTAGTTCCTTGTCTCGAGCAAGCTTCTCATTGCTCTGGACCCAGCGGTCATAGTGCCAGAACATGACAAGATCCTTGCTGCCGGGAGATTCTTCAAGGTAGGCGAAGTAGGGGATCTTAACGGGAAGCGTGAAGAGTATCTCGAATTGTGCTACGATTATCTCAGCTATTGGTCGATCAAGAACTGCATAATCTCGCCAGCCAACGAGGGTGTCTCGAAGATAGATTGTTGGGAGAGATAGTGAGGTCGGGGTCATAGTGTCTTCACGTAACATTTCATGCACCAATGGCGCAAGGTGGTTTCATTTGCGCCTTTCTTTAGTGTCGAGAGTCGGGGGATAAAGCGACCACAGAGGTGGCAACGAGGTTTGCGTTTGGCAAGGACCGGGATTATGTAGCCGGACTTAGGAAGAATGAACAAGACTTGCATAAAAGTAGATTGCCTGTTGTAGAGTTTATGAATAGTATCGACAGGCGGCTGATACTATGCTAGGCTGTTGGATGATTCGACAAACCAACAACAATTACCAGGAGAACCCTACTACTCGTTGAAATTCCTAAGACCCTAACCAACCGGCTAGTGATTACGACATTGTGTCAACTTAGTTTACCACTCGTTAACGTCGTTAGAGTGGTGAAAACTACGCGGAGAGTATTACCCCTCCGCGTTCTCCGTGTAGGAATCGAACCTACCTGGGATACTGTTCAACCACGACAGCACCCACGGCCGTCGCCGGTGATTACCATGTATCAGACGGAGGAAATTGTTCATGCCCTTGTTTGTGAAGAGTGGTTGTGTTCTCTCCACAAGAAAGGGCACGAAGCTAACTACTTCGTGCCGTGAATGTTAAGCAGTCTTCGGCTTGCGACGGCGGGACTCAATGTCCGCAACCAGTGCAGTCTTCTGCACCTTGAGAGCACGCAGCGCGGCACGCTCCTCGTCGGACAGCACGTCCTTAACAGTGTATTCCGTGCCGGTGGCAGGATTAATCTCACTGTTGAAGACAGGCTGAAGCTTCGGCTCGAAGCCAGCGAGTTCCTTCTCGATAGCATCAAGAGCCTCGGTCATGTCCTTGATAGAGGCACCGGCGTCATCACGCAGCCACTTCTCCAGTGACTTCGCGGCAATGTCAGCATCAAGACCTTCCTTGTCGGTAGTCGCACTACGAGTGCACTTGTTACCAGCCATACGGAAGTCAGCATCAAGCACGGAGAGAACGTTAGCTTCTCCGCCGTAGACCTGGATGTAATCCGCCAGCTTCCAACCAGTGCGATCAATCTGCACCGTGAGAGGATACACATCGACATCCTTCCGGACTTGATTGCCATGTGCATCAAGCTGCGGCTGACCACTAGCGTCAAGAACGTTGACAGATTCCTTCACGGCCCTAAGCGCCTTGGCAAGGACGATGTTAATGGTTCGCGGACCAGCCTGAGTTTCGATGGTGAACGAGCTAATGACTTTGTTAGTTTCCATGTTTGTTTTGGTTTTGTCTTCTACCGTTGTGGTTGAAGAAATTGTTTTTGTTTACTATCCAAGGTCAGGAAGATACACTACATTACCGGGAAGATCGTTGGTCAATTCGAGCTTCGAGGGTTCTATACCAGCAAGTCCCGTGCCAACGGGAGTAAGGAGAAAGGTGAGGTGGGGGTTAGTGCGTGCGTAATGTTTGAAAGCATGTAAGAATTTGTTGATCAACTCAGGATCTCGTGAACACAGCCGTGCATCCTTTGTTGGGATGGCATAGCTATTACCCATAGGTCCTACACCTAAACCTTGCACCGCACCGAAGTGTTGGCGGGCGAATAGTGCAGCACCGGCGCCATGGTAGCCGGCTAGGTTAGATCCGAAAACGAAGATGTAGCGGGGAGGGAGGGATTTGGTGAGGATCATTCAACTACCTCCCAATCGGTGGAGTTGATATCCAAGATGGTGAAGTAACGACTGCTCCATGGTCGACTATCGTAAGATTTTTTACAAGTTCTTTCAGCTAGATCGCAATATACAACATCAGAACTCTTCTTCTTAACCTTCTTCCCCGCCTTAAGCTGTTCCCATGCCCACGGGAACGTGCCGGGGATATAGCTTACTGGTGGGTGCCAGATGATCCAGTCATCTTCATTAGCCAAACCTTTAGGAGGATTTGATGGCTCAGGCTCATCATACTTATTATTAAACATGACAACACCGTCATCATTGTAATAATAAAAAGTCTTGTCATCCCAAGCTTGTCTCGCAACCTTATTCCCTGCGATCAGTTGCTCCATCGCCCATAGAAATGTTCCGGGTTTCATGCTAGTTCCCAGTTGGTGGAGTTGATGAGGATGGTGTGCATAAAGTGAGTTATCCATGACTCTTTCCCATTACAATCCTGCTGTGCCCACATATCTTCACCAGCTTTCCAGTAATACATAGTGATTGTGCCGTCAAAGTTAGGCTCATACACCTTCACCTTATTCCCACGCTGAATCTCTTCCCATGCCCACGGGAATGTTCCTTTGGTGTGAGGGTTAGGTGGAGACCAGAGGAGCCAACTTTTGTCATTAACACCAAATAGCTCGAAATCTAATTGTTCATCGTCTTCTGCATAAAGTCTTCCATCTTTAATATGTACATACTCTTCTTTATCCCAAACAGGCTGACAAATCTTCTTCCCTTCCAGCATTTGCTGGATAGCCCAGAGGGCTGTGCCTTGTGTGAGGGTCATAGCATCACACACTTAATTGCTTCGCGACATTCCTGCTGCGTGGCGAAGACAAGGTTCTCGGGTATTGCAGCGTCTGGCTTATGAGTCATGTAATAGTATATGCCATTCGTCATGATCTTGATACTATGCACCCTGGTCATAGTGATTAGGGTGCCGTGCATGTAAAACACTGTTTGGCCAGGATCAAATTTGGTGGTCATGACAGGGAATAGATTCGATCAATGATTCTTTGGTGGGATGGAGGTCTGCGGCCTTTCGGACGATAGTTATGGTCTGGTATCTTACATCGAAGGTTTTTGTCGTCGGTTCCCAATTAGTAACAACACCATGATAGATCTCACCCAAATGCATTAACCACACCTTATCTCCTACTTCATAACGTGGGGCTAGAACAATTGCATCTTCGTGGATAGCATAATCCCAGCGACGCGAGAGGTTTGTGTTATAAAAATAGTATACCGTTGTGTTGAACTTCCTTATGTGAATGTCAATGGCTTGAATGATGCGCGTCTCTCCACGCACAAAAATCTTGTCGCCGATTTTATATTTGGGGATTTTCATTGCACATTGATCTCCGTTAAGATTGCGTAATACTTACCATTATCAATAGTCCAAGGCAGCGGACCAGTAAGCGGTGCGTCGTAGCCTGAGATTTTCGCCAGATGTTTCACTGCATCTTCGCGTAGTGCGAAGTAGTTCTCCAACATGGTGCCGTCTGCGTTGGAAAAGAATGTTTTGTAGATGGTGGTCATTTGCTCAGATCAATCAGCTTAAAGGATGCTTTCGCTTCTTCTTCGGACTTGAACAGTTCATCTCCCTCATAGGTTCCGGCAATTCCTTTAAGTGTGTATAATCCAAGGTGTTTCTTAACGACGACAGTCTTAATTAGCTCGTGTCGCTTAGACGCAAAGACATACACTATTTTTTCCTTCATAATTTGTTACCACTTGATTCGACATTGTCCTGTGCAGTAGGGATTCCAACAGTGGAAGCAATAGATTTTCATCGCTTGTTATAGATCGCTATTACATTCCTACTCCACACCTTGTGATTCGGCGGGCAATACACTTTCGCGAACTCCGCCAGTGTCTTCTGGGAATGCCGCGAGATAGTTCGTAAGCAGATGACTCGTGCCTGCGATTTTGTGAGCTTCAAGAAGCTTCGCCCTTTCCGTGGGATTTGTATACCATATGGCCAGCGGGTTGATGCACCCCCTTCCGCCAGATAGATCGCTTGGGCTAAACGGTTGGAGTCCATGCTTGATAGCAAGTTCGTGGAGCTTAGTGGGCCAATCGGTTGGGCGGCTCTTGTCGTGAATGACAATAAGCTCGCCAAGCAAAGTAAGATCTTCACATGTATCCACGCGGATCTTGATTGAGGGGATGCCGCCATTGTAGTTTCCATAAATAGTAACATCATTCTCTACCGCGAAGCACGCCAGCGCACAACGAAGAGTGCCTGATTGGCAGATGCATTTACCATTGATACTGCAAGTTTTATTCTGCGTAAGCAGGTGTCGTGCGGAGAAATCGTAATAAAGTTGGAGGTTCATAGATTGATTTCTTCAACGATTGTTCCGGGCTTGACCACACAAGACTCTACCCATTCACGATCTTCTGGTGTGCAGTAGACTCGCGGACAGGACTCTTTTCCGCAGAAGATTCCAGTCTCGACAATAAAGTTTCCTGACTGTATGACTTGTGTTGTGGTAGGTTTGGAAAAGTTATCTCCGTAAATTAGCTGTTGCGGTGGGAGTCCGGGCTTTGTGTGCACCGCAAAGTAACTACAGCTTCCATCGCTCCAGCCAAGGCGAGGTGCGATAGCAGCTTGAACGTGAAGCGTGGCTTTACGCTTACGAGTTGGAATGAACTTAGTGTTAGGTGTGAATTGTAAGAGGTTCATGGGATTGAGTTTAGTGCTGCAAGTATACGTGCTTTGGGTGTGGGTTGTTGGAAGTTTTGGTCTTCACCGTCGTTGATGTCTGAGACACACGATCGTGTAGCGCGACCAATAAGCTCACTAAGAGCTTGCCATTCGTAGCCAGTCGGTGCACCGCAGTGTCCTAGTGCACAGTGCCTGACTTCTTTATCAGTAAAAAACCCAGTCGTCCACTGTTCATCCGGAATGGCAGTGAGTTTGTCGATGAAGTATTGTTTGTTCATACAAACATCGGCCGTGCCCAATGCAGGGGTTTATTCTTATCAATATAGGCCACCGCATGACGCTTTGTTCCCATGAACAACACAGCCAGCATAGGCAGCGGATATTCTGATGCATTGTGATTCCATAGACGTTTCGTAGCGTCGTCGAGATCGTTATACTGTGCTGCAACTACGGCAGTGGCCTCACTTGGCCAGAGTCCATGTTGAACACACTGTTCTTCGAGATAGGTTTTGATGGTTGTCATTAAATGTGTGGGTTAAGTGTTACTCCATGTAGATATACTCCAGTGTATATCTTGACCAATTCATGTATCGCGGCCGAGACAAGGGGCGGCCAGGGATGACGGTGTCAGAGAACAACTCTGCAACAGCAGCTTCACACTCGTCGCGAAACCTTGATTGCACGGCTGCGATAAGACGCGGATGCCAGTGGGCAGGAGATGCAAGAACTCGTGCGGCAACTGCTCGCCAGTCAATCTCCTGAGAGAACTGCCCGGCGTGATAGAGTTGCTCGGCGGTGGCAGAGGATAAAGCGTTCGCGCCAGTGGATTGGGTTGCGATCCAGCTAGTCTTACGGGCCTTGCGTTCAAGATACTGTTCCTGCCGGAGACGATACTCCGCGGCGGGCAAGGTCAAGCGGTGGATTTCTACCAGTTCGCGTAGTCGTGTGGTGGTAGGGGAAGGATCAGATTCCTCGCGATAGATAACTTGGCCAAGGTCATCATCAACTCGGTAGGTTACGTCGTTGGCGGTGGTGGTGCGAATGTGTTCCTTGAGCAGTAGTTCAAAGTCCAGACACTCTGGATCAGTGGGATCAAGGGAAGCAATGTTGGTAGCACTGCGAAGTAGGTGTTCGCAAGGATCGTGACAAATGAGTGAGTAATATCCCGGGATTTTATCAGTGATCATACGTGGTGGGAGTTAGTTGTTGGCGGGGGTAGGTTTAAGGTATGGGGACATGGCTGAGGCTACGGCAAAAGGGTTCTCAACGTTGCGTGGATCAACCGTAAGCATCACTGCGGCTGCGATGATCTTCCACTCTTCGTGGGTGAGAGGGATGTTGGTGGCGATCTTTATCGTGATCTCGGCGAGCGTTACTGTCTGCACAAAGCTTAACTTATTCATGTCACCTGTTGCTAGTGTGTTGACAAGAAGCTTTTGGTTGTCGGTGAGTGTGGTCATAAGATTACATGCGCGGTGCGCGATAGGGTGTGTGCTTTCCTGTTGCGGGGACTAGGAGATCGTCGTGATGGCGGGCGTAGTCGAAGATAGATTCCCAGTCAGAAGTTAAACCTCGTTGTTCATGGTAACTATAGACAAGGTTAAAGACAGCCATGTTGTCAACAAGACTGACGGAATAGATAAGGACGTTAACCCAATCAGGGAAATTAGTATCAAGTAGTGCAAGGAGTGTAGCGTTCATGCGTTTGCTAGTTCGTGTGGTCGGGGAAGTTCAGCGGGTTACACTATCTAAAAGATTAAGGCCAAGGGTGGATAAGGATTGCAAGTCAAGTCGAAACTCAATTCTTTCGTGAACGTAAGCCTCGAAGAAATCTTTTTGGTGCTTGGCGAGATATTCAGACAGCTCATTGTTATCCTCCCGCTTCAGCGCCTTGCGCAAACGGCGGGAAGATAGCTTCTTGAATCGGTGATGGCCGGTGCCGTAGTTTTCCCAGAGACATAGAAAGCTGTGCTTTGGATCAATGCGAACAGGACGACGTGAAGCTGGCGAGCACACTGGACGATGAAGATCGCGATTAGTATAGCACTTTTCATGCCAGCCGAAGTAGTGGGGCCCGCCATGGTGGGCTTGGTAGAAGTAGTCGGGTGGACCTAAGCGATGGACTGATGCCCCTGCCTGACGCTCGTCAAGCCAGCGGATAGTGTCACGGCGTGGGACTAGTTGAGCTAGGGTTTTCACGGAATTGAGGCTCCTTAATGTGGTTACGTATTGCCAGCTTTATGCTTATTGCGTAGCAAATACAATGATGAAGTCGGCCATAATAGGCAACCGTGCATGACTGCTTCTGGAATGCCTTACCAAATTTCTTCGCTATCTCTTCTCTTGTTTGCTTAAGTTCGTTGAGATTGCAGTGGTTAAAGTTAGCACAATGCTTGTTCGCAAGCCGTAGTTTACGGCGAATGATTTTAAGTCTCATAGGTTAGTTACATGGAAGTTGCTCGTTAATATCCTCTATCGTCTTCGCAATATCTCTTCGTGAGTTTATCCAGATTTCTCCGTGCGTCCGTTGCGCAAGATCATAATCATACTGCGCAAGTGCATGAAGTATAAGACTCCATTGTGCTTCGGTCAGCTCGATAGATTTCACAGTAGTCGCTAGTTCGCGTGGTCGTGGAAGATTACCATTCAAAGCTGTCACACATACTCTTGACCTTCTCCTCCGGCACACCATGAGTGTTAGGCCAGCGACCCTGACACACAGATTCCACAATGCTAACGTCAAAACTAGCTGCCAACTTGTGGTAACGTTCCAGTTCCCATTGTTTGATAAACGTGTTATGCACGGCAACACTTTTGTGTTGAGACAATGCACGGGAAGTGGCTTGAAAGCATTGTTCGTGGCAGTGTGTCAGCATTGCGGGATTGAATTCGTAGGCTCCACCTGCGTTTAGCATGTAGTCGTCCGCGCAATGGATAGCTTGCACAATGTTAGCGTTGAGTAGCTTGCGCGCGAATGTGGTCTTACCGCTGCCAGGAATTCCGCGGATGAGGTATAGTGTAGGTTTCACGGTAGTCGAGTGGTCGTGTGGTCGGGGAAGGGGTGACGGAGTTATCTTCTCTGAAAACAAACAAGTTCTTCCCGCTGACCCAGAAGTTAGAAGTTTTGCGGGATAGGACGTGCGCAGCACTGCCCTACTCACTTAGAACTTGTTGTAGACGGCGAGAGAGAACGATGGTGCTCTCTCCCGAGTGTCTACAACGAGACTATTGGATTTCTGGAGTGATTAATTTTTGTGAATTAGAATCCTTAGATTCCTCGTTTCGAGTTTGTTTTTAAGCGTGTTAATGGCTTCTGGAAAACATGCTTTTGCAACTGCCAAACATTGTTTTCGTGAAGTAAAACGGACTGAAGTTAGTAAATGTTCATTGTAATACTTGTCTTCTGCTGTAAAGTGATAATGTTTCATAACCAATCTAGTCCACTCTCAGGTTACTGGCCCATGAGTGGACTATGTTGACTACGGTGTGCGTGGTAAGCTATGCGCACCCCAGCTACCGGACCTACTTATCGCAGTAGAAGACAAAGCCCATGAAGGGCGTTGGATTTCTATAGTGATGGTATGTCTGTCAGAAGCATTCCAGCCATTTCGGCAGTTTCATCGGGAACGCTGCGGCAAGTTCCATCTTCGCACCATATTCTCCAGTGCGCATAGTGCTCAGTTCGTGCCCAATCTACTGTTCCGGCCTGTTGAATAGGCTCAACCGGACTTGCATAACATTCCGACCAGTTTTCGTGAACTCCTTGTTTGGCAAGTTGTAAATTTTTCATAACCAAACTAGAACACAGTTAGCGTGATTGCCTCTGTGCTCTATGTTAATTACGAGGGAGTGTAATAACTAATTCACTTAGAATGGCGTTATAAGGTTTTATAACCTTGATTTCGTGAATTATGAGGTTTTGTGAGAGAATGTGACGAATTCGGGACGTCAGTCCCGAGGGGGTGTGTCGGGGGTGGTGGGGGTAGGTGGCCTACTTAGAAGGATTTGGGTGGAAAGTGAATTCAAAAAAACACAAGTCAAAATATATCATATATATTACAATATATTATATGAATATTCTACGACCTTCTATAAAACTCTCTCACACCCCCCTCCGGAGCCTCTTTCCAGAAAGTTCACATCCACCGATATTTCCTCATATTTCCTCATAAATCGGGCTATATTTCATCATAATCACGTAAAACCTAGGAATCAGCTTAGCGTGATTATAGAATATTTTATCCCTTTATAACCTTTCGCCGCTTTCCTTAAGTTAGAATCAATTCCGAACAAGGCTTCGCCGCCCGATTCATATTAACAAATTATTGATTAGACTCGTTGTGTTATTTTTGCTGTTACGGTGGAATAAATCACACAAGAAGTGAATAAATCGACTTCACAATAACAACCAAGTTTCACGAGATTCGATCCCCTTCTCACTAACTATCTAAACAATTTGCTAGATCATTCTAACTTCACAAGGTCGGATGTCTTAGTATTTCCACTAATTTCCTTGAAGAACATTCATTTTCTTCACCGGCGTTTTTCTTCTTTGTATTTACTTTGAATTTCTTTGTCTACTGGAGGTAGGTTTTAGAATATTTCATAAGCAAACTTCTCTCACAGTTTAAGCTTTTAGGATGAAAACAGAATGGATTGTTCACATTTCACACTAAACTTTTGACTGTTTGGACTAGGTCGTGAAAAGACGCTACTATTCGACGTTAAAAATTGCATTTCATACAGATTCAATAGCCGTTAACTTTCGATTCGTTCGATACTTTGTTACAAATTCCACAGAGTTTAGATTTTCATCCAACCCAAGGCTTGAACTCTCAAAACGAATTTTTGGTTTTCACAGGACGATACGCTGTGAACGTATATATTAAGGATGTTTTATCCCTAATACACTTATGTCAAAGAACAAAGGGGAAGTATCCCCAAAAAGAAAAAACCCCGTGGAGTGTTATTCCACGGGGTTGCATGATTCACAAACTAGTTTTGCGCTTTGCGCTCTGCTTCCACAGTCTTATCAGTCAATTCCGGCCGTTTGGTTGCCGTTGCCGTTGCGAATTTAAACTTCTTAGGTTTGAAGCCACTGACCGAATCCGGCAACGTCCAGCCAGTGTCGACAACACTGTGCAATTGTCGAAGAGCTTCGGCAGCCTGAATGAGACAAACCGCAGCCGCGAACGGTTGTGACGCATCGCCGGACTTACCGTTGACCTTGGCTTCTGCGCGGGCCACGGTGAATGAGACTTTCCGAAGAGTCATTGCCGTCGCAATTGCTGCACCATCCCGGGACGAACAGGCGTCTGACACAAACTTGTTGACCCTTTGCGTGTGCGTTACCAGCTTAATGCCTTTTGTCGCGGCGCGGGCAATGTCGATAGCATCAATGCCGATGCTACCGGGTTTCTCCGCCTCAAGGCGCTCATAGTCATGTAGCTTGTGCTCCGCTTCCGCCTGCTGGACTTCCGTCAGCGGAGGTGAAAGCTTCAAGCTCTGATCAGGGAACAGGTTGGCACCAGTGGCAAGCAATGTATCAATGGCGCTGTGAATCATGTTGGCGAGCATATTGTTGGACATAGGAGTATGGTGTTACTGACACCCCGAAGAGTCTGCCACAACGGCAGGTTATCCGCAGGGAAAGTGACAAGCCTATGCTGCTCGCCGGTCAAAGAACTGGGGAGAACTTGCCACAGACCAAGCGAATCGTCAACAAGTATTTGAGAGAATCTTTTGTTATCTCCCTACCCCGTCACCTTGCGACTATCTATCCGCCGACAATCTACCCGGCAACTGTCTATGTCTCAACATACTGCTCTATAACTATCTAACGATATACACTAGACGGACATATCGTTCTATAGTTATACAACGACCCTCCCCGGAAGTGAGTGTTGTTTTAACACTAGTCCCCTCTTACAATACTGATAGTTTTAAAAACACTAAACACTAAAATAAAAACAGTGGACTAACAATGAATATAAACTAGTTTTTAAAAAACAACCCCCATAACCTGCACCACGAACTAATCATTCTAAAAAGTTAAATGAAGCTAACGATCCTCACAACATCCTCCCCCACCTGGCACCAGAAATGCTGTGACCCTAGTATGAATTACTCGCAAGAAGCGGAAGATGCCTGCCGGATTAGTGATCTCTGGTGGGGGGAGTGAACACTATGGAGAACACGCAAATCATGCAGATGGTGGCGGCCTATGACCAAAACAACCGCATTACGGTTGACGGTCTTGCAGAGCTGTTTGGCATGACTCCAGAAGCTACCCGCCAAGCTCTATTTGCTGGCGGAAGCAAGAGACTACTCGCCGAAGGAGAGACACTTACCGGAAGCAAGAAGCTATTCACTCAGGCCATGGTTCAGCGTGCTGTGGCGAACATCGTTGCACTTCAAGACAGTCACGATGACAACGTTGCATTCCGTGCCTCCGAACTAATCATTAAAGTTGACGTTGGCGCTATCGGCAAACCCGAAGTGCGCAGTGTTACAAACTTCATTCAGAATAACCTAAACGTTTTAGATGACACCATCCGACGAGGCTTGGAAGCTAGAGAAGCCGCAAGGAACGGAAATGTTCCTCGACCCGCACATGATGATGTGCATCATCGACGAGGACTTCCGGGAGGGGAAGTTGAAAGCATACCCGTGGCAAGTGAGAGAACTAGAGTCATTTGCGAACCACTCCCTGAAGGCGAATTCAGCCCGGCCTAATCGTGTCAATCTACGTGCTGCGAACGGCGCAGGTAAGGATCAGATGATCATCGGACCAGTAGTTATCTGGTTCCTGATGAGGTATCCGCGGGCAATCGTTGTCCTAACATCTTCTTCCCGCGATCAGCTTAACAACCAGACCGAACCCTCTTGTCGTCGTTGGGCATACACATGGAACAAGTATGCAGAGCAGTTCAATCTTGCCGGCAGGTTCATTATCAAGCAACGGAAGATCACCTTCACCAAATCCCATGGAGATTGCTCCATGTTTGCCACGGATGATGAAGGCACGGCGGAAGGCTTTCATCCTGTTATTGCGGCTGGTGAACAGCGGATGCTCATAGTAATCAACGAAGCAAAGAACGTAGAAGACAAAATCTATGGTGCATTATATCGTTGCCGCGGATTTACGGACATGTTGGAAATTAGTTCTCCCGAAAAGCAATCCGGAGAGTTCTACAAGAATTCCCTCAAGAGCACTGTCCGCCAAGTCAAGATTGACTGGCGCCAATGTCCACACATTAGCGAAGAAGAATATCAGAGTGCTCTGGAAGACCACGGTGGAAACACTCAAGATCCGTGGATACTCTCCTCCTTCGAGGCCGAATTCGCAGATCAGGTCAGCGATGTAATCATTCCGGCGGAATTAGTGCGAACTCTGCTTCGCAATCCACCAGTCCAAAAGGCCGCCCACATCATCTCCGCCGGAACAGACATTGCGGTGGTAAATGACGAGGCTGTTGTCACGATCTTTGTTGGTAATCACTGGAAACAAACTATCCGTCGGCGAGGCTTTCCGTCGATGAACTTTCTGGAAGATTGGCTTGATGACATCTACAAAGAATTCAAACCAACCCACATTCCAATTGATTATGATGGTATTGGTCGTGGTCCTGTTGACAACCTAATGAATCGCCGCGGTTGGACACAGATTATTCCCATCCAGAATGGATCAGCAGCCCACCGAAGCCACTTGTATCTTAACCGCGGAACAGAACTCTATGCCGAGGCGCGGCGCTTGATTGAAGCCCGCGCAGTTAAGATTGACGGCACCGATGACAAGATGATAAACCAACTCACAAGTCGTCGGATAATGTCGGGCAACAAAGGCAAAAAGATCTTGGAAAGTAAGAAACAAGCCAAAGCTCGTGGTGTTCCTTCGCCGGATAGATCAGATAGCCTGGTTCTAGCTTTGAGTGTTCACAGCTACGAGAGCCTAGTCGTCGGCCGACAGTCACTTGAAGAAGCAGACAAAGAGCATCGCGTCACAATTCGGAGTGATGCTGATCTCATGAAATTTATCAGAAATCAATATCTAAAACCCACACAAAAATGGAAAGCACTGAACTTTTAGAAGAAGTCTTGGCAGAGATGCCAGCGGAACTAGTCACTGCGCCAGCAGTCCCCGAAGCACTAACAATTGCATTCGCTTCACCTAAGCTCCACGCACTGCTCACTGACTGGAAGAAGGTCGAAGAGCGCATTGAACAGGGACGAGCTAATCGCATTAAGGACATCAACATTGAAGCTCTTCGCTCGGGACCTGATCCGCAATTGCTTCAAGATGAGATGTATCTTCCCGTCAACGTCATTGACACTAATATCCGGCGAGCCAAGCCCGGATACCTTCAGTATCTTATTGGGCCAGTTAACTTAGTGTTCTTTACTGACCCTGAAGATCTCGGTGATAGCTTCGAGGATGTAGCTACAGCCTTCAATACACTGATCAAATACACTAACTGGGAAGAGCCACATCTTCGGGCCATTGATTGTGCCATCGCTCATTTCTGCGGAGCAGTTGAGGTCCTGTTCGACAAGAGTGCTCCCGGCCGAGTTAGTGTGGAATACGTAGCCCTCAATGATCTAATTATTCCGCTTAACACTGAATATCTGCACCAGCAACTCTACGTGATGCGCCGGTATCGGTGGACTAATGTGGCCCTTAAGCGCAACGCGAAGGAATTTGACTTTGATCACGAAGCGACGGAGGATATTCTCGAAGAACTCAAAGAGCGTGTAGATACAGCAGACATCTACAAAGTCTACATCCGCGAGCCAGACGGACTTTATATCGCTTGGTGGTGTGACAAGTGTGGCAAGGAGTGGCTTAAGGCGCCGATTCCGTTTGACATCGGGCTAGGCGGTATCGAGACTCAACTCCCAATCATTCCACTATTGGAAGACTTGGTGGAAGATTCTAAGCTTCTCGCTGGTCGTGGTGAATGCGAGAAGTCCAAGCATACTCAGACCTGCGTTAGTGGTCTGGAGAGCAGCCTGATTAACCAGACAATGCGGGCCGCTAACCCTGTCTTCTCGCCGGAGGGACTAGACACTGCCAACCAGGAGCCTCTACTGATGAAGGCTGGCACAGTGGCTAAACGTGCATTGAAGATGCACAAGATTGATCCGCCAGACCCTAACCTTTTCTCGCTGGCAGAGCGTATCAGGTCTCAAAACCTTGATGAACGCGGTCAAGTTAACTATGCAGTTAACAATCGAACAGACTCTCGTAAGACTGCCACAGAGGTCATGTCGGCCGACGCACAAGCTGTCAAGCTCCAGAGTGTCTCGGTGCTGAACCTTGCAAACTATCTGCGCGGTGTCTACACATACGCCTGGCGCATTGTTAAGCACTACGCCCTGAAGAACGAGATCTTCCTGCTCGGCACCCGAGATGCTTATGGCAACATCCAGAACGACTTCTCTCGCATTGACCGGAACTTCCTGATTACACCCACTGGAGGCAGTGAGCAGGCGCGAGTGAACGACGTTAAGCTGGGAATGGAGAAGATCTTCCCATTGGTCCGAGGCACTGCGCTGGAGAAGGTAATGATCAGCGACTACCTCCGCTATGCACTACCTACGCTCGGAGCCAAGTATCAGCGGATCTACAAGACCTCTGTCATTGCGCAAGACCTTACACTCCAGATTCAGCAAGGGATCATTGAGCGGATCATGAATGGTCAACCTGATCCAGCAGGTAACATCATGGTCCTCTTCACACAGCAAGAACTACAGCAATTCCAACAAACATTCCAACAATACCAGAATATCTATGGAGTTCTCGGCGATACCAGAGGCAGCATTGGCCCAGTGGAGGGAGTGCCAAGCAACGAAGTTGCTACTCCTGAAGTTGCAACCGGACCTAGCGAGACTGATCCAATGCAAGACGGACCCCTCCCTGACGAGGGACAAACTTACTGAGATAGAGACTTTGCAGAAAGTTAGAAACCTAATCCTAAAAGGAAAATATGAACTCAACTGAAGACGTGATGGTTGATTTGACGGGGCTGGAAGAAGGTGATGAAGTGACGCCAGTAGTTAAGGTGGAGACACCTGCGGCTACTCCAGAAGTTAAGGTAGAGACTCCGGCCAAACAAGAAGCACCCGAGGAAGATGCGGAGGAAGCTAGTGAAACGCCAGACGTTACTCCCGAGACTCCCGAGGTTACTCCTGAGACCTCTCCCGACGAACCTCAGTTCACCGAAGATGAGCAGAAGATGCTCAAGCAGATGTCTCCCTACGCGCGAGACTTTGCTATCGCTCGCGTCAAGGAGCTACAGAAGGAACGCAACGAGCGTATTAAATTGGTGGATGAAGTTAAGACCTTGCGCGAGCAAAAGGAAGCTGCCCGCAACAACGTCTATGAAGCCGAGAATGCCTATGTTCTAAATCCCGAGTATCAGGATGCAGCGGTTGCAGTTAGCAACTACAAGAAAGCCGCCAAACACTACGAAGAACAGAAAGCTCTCGCCATTGACGGGGATCCTATTCGCTTCATCACGGGTCTTGACGATAACGGAGAACTCACCTTCTCCGAACCGATGAAGCCCGCTGGTAAAGTCATCGCCACGCTTGATCGTGAGATCTTGAAGATTGATCGTGGTTACGAGAATGCCCGGAGCATTGTTTCCCGCATCACAACAGAACACTCCACCAATCACGGGAAGTTCCGCGATAGAGTTAACGCTATGTCATCCGCCATGGTTCCTCAATGGGATGCCATCACGAAGTCTAACCCTGCCGCCGCAACAAGCTACAAATCCACACTCGAAGCCATCACCAAGATGGGCTTTGATCCTCAAGCCTCCCCGTTAGTGGAAACTGTTGCGCGCCTTTACGCTGTTGCTGAACTGCTTGGCACTAAGCTTGAGGCTGCCAACAAGTCACTGGCGTCCGCAAAGAGTGTTAACTCTATCTCTAAGACAGTCGGTCCCACCAATGGTCAGCATGTTGATGCCGGCGCGAAGATCAATAAGGCGCGACCTGGGTTCGTTGACATCACCGACGAAGACATGGCCCGCTATTAAATCTCTCAAAGCAATCCCGCACAATAACGCACGGGGCTGGATACTACTCCAGCCCCGTTTTCTTTTACCATCGCTCCGTAGCGTGCTCACTACGCTACGCTTCAGGCATTTGTTCCACGGCTGGTGGACTGGCCGCAGCGTTCCCGAGACGCGAGCACGCGAAGCGAGCCGAAGGCGAGCAAGCTGCGAGCGGCGAGGAATAGCGTGTGTCCCCGCTCCGGACCTTCATATTCGCCGCGAAGCGGCGATGTTGCTAACAATCTTGGCACGACTCTTGCTCACATACTCTCGCCTCGCACACGCTGGAAGGGCATCCAGTTTTGGTTTGGTAGGTTATTCTAAACCTCCTAGTGAACAATTGTCGTTCATTAAACTAACTAAAACTTACCCATGCCACAGCCGTTTAACGCAGTTGACGTGACGTATGGACATACGCCACAAGCCGAAGTGCAGTTTTCTAAACTGCCTTATATTCTCGCTAAGAAGGAACTGAAGTCTTGGAAGTCTACCCCTCTTGTTCGTAAGCTTCTTGGTAAAGCCAAGTGGCAGCCGAATGAAGGTGCTACTGTTATGCGCACGGAGTATTCTACTCCTTCGCCCATTCAGCGGCAGATGCCCAAGCCGAACAAGATGTTCCAGTCGGAGCCTAACTTCGACGTTCTTGGCACCCGTCGGTTCTACAACGAGGCTACTCCCGGTTGGAAAGGATTTCATAGCGCAGAGTTCTACTGGCAGAACTCCTTCGTTGAGAAGTTTCCTGATAGTATCAAGGAGGCTTTCAAGGACATCATGGAGAAGCAAAAGATTTATGATGAATCTTATCTGCTTTCTGAACTCTACTTCCAGGCGCCGCGTATCTACGTTGCTGGTGTAGGGTTTAGCTCTGTTGCTCCGTCTTCCGCAATGGATCAGACGGTTAAGACTCCTGATTGGGTCCAAGCTCAGGTTGTTGGTAAGGCTCGTGAAGCTCAGCTTACTGACTTCATGCAGATTGCATCTCAGATGCATGACAATGAAGGTATTCCTTGGTTTCAAGGCAAGGACTTCTCTGAGGATTCTCCCTATTCTGGCGGCACTTTCGCTCTTCTGTGCTCCACTGAGTTCATGCTCAATTTGACTTTTGACCAATGGCTTGGTCAGAATCGCATGTTGAATCAGGATCTCGTTGGTGATGTCTGGAAGAAGACTCCCTTCGGGATGTATACGTGGAAGACTTGGCGTAATCCGTTCCGCTTCATGATTGATGGCACCACTGCGGCGCCTGAGATTACTGAATCGGCTGCGGATGCGTTCAATCGCTACGAGACTGTTCCTAATCCGCAGTATACTAGCTTCCAGAATGATGGCTCGCCTTACGAGGTTGCCATCATCCTTGGTCCTGATGCTGGTGATGCGTTGGAAGTTGGTCCGCCTCCGTCGGAGTTTACTAATTCCAGCGTTAAGTCCAACATCACCGCGCTTGATTGGAACGGTAAGGTCAAGATGAATGACCTGTTCCTTGTTCCGACTGTTGGTGACGATGGCGTTGCTTCCGTTCAAATCAATCCCATGGGTTTGCGTCGTCGTTACGAGTCTCTGCTGTCTGTTGGCTATGTTCCTCGCCAACGCCGTGCAGTTACTCTCTACTTCTACAAGCGCAAACTCGGTCCTGCTGTTGT
>JACCDR010701617.1_pt1 | contig 49511 bp, 71 predicted proteins | sample 7446431 | NCBI WGS metagenome assembly JACCDR01 (sample SAMN15323443, study PRJNA562643) | freshwater metagenome | isolation source: river surface water | place: USA:Blue River Watershed | collected 2017-08-17 | reverse complement strand
GAGGGAGGACTTGCAAACGGCGATCCAGGTCGGCAAGGAGTTGACAGCGCTCAAGAAGATTTGCCCTCCTGGGAAGTGGCTGGAGACCATTGCCAAGATCGGGATTCCTTCGAGCAGGTCCTATCGGTACATGATCCTGGCACGCATCCCCGAGCCGATCGTAAGCGGGTACTCTTCGATCGAGGAAGCGATTCGTGGAATGCGGATCATCGACCGGGAGGAAGCCGAGATCGAAGAGATGCCAGAGCCGGTGGTAGGTGCCGATGGAAAGGTCGAAGGCCCGCTCTGTTACAACTGCCGGGTGTATGGCGAGAAGAATGGCTGTTTCGACTGCGATCAGTTGCGCGGCTTGACCACGCATGAACTCAAACATCACTGGGCCAAGGTCCGCTTGAATCCGCATCATCACAAGTGGTTCCGCTGGACAGAGCATGAGCGGATCCTGTCGAAGGTAACGCAAGCGCCGGACTTGCTTTCGGCAATCAATCCGACCGTGAAGGGCATCCCGGAATTCGAGGAGGTACGGGCGCTCGGGGTGACGTTCGCCGCAGCATGGCAGCGCCTATCTGACAAGATTCGCCAAGTGGAAAAGCAAACCAAACTGAGGAGACCAAGCAATGCCTCTTAACCCTGACATCCCGTTCCCGGGCCTGGAGCCCCAGTTCCCGTGCGACCAGTGCGACGAGGAGTTTCCGTGCCCTGACTGTCCGGCTTGCGAGGGCACGGGCATCCTGACGGCCGGCGAGATCGCCCAGCGAGTGGCTGTGTCTCGACTGGAGCGCGAAGAAAACGACATTTGACAGAGTTCGATAGTGTGGTAAGTTTGTGGCACATTTCTTTAACCAAGGGAGAACGTCATGAAGCGCAGCGTGTCCGATCGCCTTGAACAATTGGTGGCCATGATCGAGGCCGAGCAGAGGATCCCCGAGATCCCAGCCGATGACATGCGAATCCGAGACGCGGTGAGCGCCTTGCGGAATTGGATGGAGGGATTCGACATCGACCGGGTGATTCGCGTTCGCCCTGACACTGGCAACGCCATGCACTGGACGGTGTGGAACAAATTCGGCTCTGGTTTTTGGAGCGGAAGCACGCTTCAAGAGGCTGTCGAGAAAGCCGTGATCGAACTTCGCTCCCAAGCAAACGGCTCAGTCCCAAGCGACAAGGTTGTTGCCGAGGCCGAGCGCCAGGATGCGGAGCTGACCGAATTGCCGATGTGACCCTTGGTTGGCCCCTCTCGTTGAGGGGTAAACCCACCCTCCCGGTACCAAGGCCGGGAGGGACTTTCCAGGGCGGCGTGGTGGAGAGCGGCAGAGTGCTGAGGAAGCAATGGGAAGAACTCGGAGTGCCGGCCAGGAAGGGTGACCCATAATTCTTTGCTACGCCGGTTCGACTCCGGCCCCTGGAACTTGCGACATGAATGCCGACACTGGTTTGCACCAGATTTAATGTTCGGCTTGCAACTTGTCGCAATTACTTGTGCCGACACCCGCCGCTAATGGTAGCGGAATGGCCGCAAGGAAAAAGGGATTCGGGACAGCCGGGAGAGACCGGCATTTTCGCTCAACTCACTTTAACCAAGGGGAAACCATGCTGAAACTACTTCAGCCCACGGAGCCGATCCAGGTCAAGCAACTGTGCTGCCTGATCTACGGCCAGCCTGGGTCGCGCAAGTCGAGTGCCGCGCAGACGGCAAACAACCCGATCACCATCGCCACGGACCCTGGCATCTATCGCGCGTACGGTCGCAAGCTGGCCGTGGACGTGGAGACCTGGGCCGACGTCCTCGAAGCCTGCAAGCTGCCCGAGTTCGAGTCTGCCCAGACTATCGTGGTCGATACCCTGGGCATGGCCCTTGAAAAGCTCGGCATGGCGATCATCCAGGACAACAGCAAGCACGGCAACCGCATGGGCGGCCTGTCCTTGCAAGGTTACGGGGTGCTCAAGTCGATGTTCGCGCAGTGGGCAGGTCAGCTCAAGGGCAAGGGCAAGGACCTCGTGTTCCTTTGCCATGAGAAGGCCGAGAAGGTTGGGGATGAGGCGTACTACTGCCCGGACATCGTCGGCGGATCGTACAACACGGTGATGAACGTGGCCGATGCCGTGGGCTACATGCACTTCGACGGCGGGAAGCGCGTTATCGACTTCGCCCCGACCGATCGGTGGATGGCCAAGGCCCCGCCCTGCGGCTGGGGGCAGATCACCCTGCCGGACTTCGGCTCCGAACCAAATTTCCTGGGCAAGCTGATCGAAGAGGCCAAGGCCAGCATGGGCCGGATCTCTGCGGCGAGTGCGGAAGCGGCCGGCGTCGTTGGTGAGTGGCAGCAATTCCTGGGCGATGATCCTGGGCTGGTTGGCTTGAATGCGAAGCTGCCTGAGATGGCGGCGATCAAGGGCAAGGCGATCAAGGCGCAGGTGTGGCATCTGGTTCAGGAGTACGCGGCCAAGAACCATCTCACGTTTGACGCGGCGAACAAGGTGTTCGTGGGCGAGGAAGGTGCGCCATGAAAAAACATACCCCCAAACCATGGATAGCAGAACGCAGCGGAGACGGTAAATATTGGGGCATAACCGGGACGTCAGGAGGTTACTTCGAGAACTTGGCTTGCGAGGTAGACAGCGACGACAAAGACCCTGAAGTCGCCGAAGCTAATGTGCGCCTTATTACGGCGTCTCCATTGCTGCTGGAATCTCTGGAGGATCTGGTAGCTTTCATTGACGAGATCGGCAGCGATGCGAGCGACTGTGACCGAGTGCGGGCAGCCCGAGAAGCACTATCCGAGGCAAAAGGCGGTGCGCCATGATTCCTTTCCTTACTGGAAGTCGAGTTTACGGTTTTCCGAAAGAGGATTCAGACATAGACCTCGTGTGTCTGCTTTCCTTGGATCAGCTTTCTGCAATTGCTCCACTGGCGGACAATACCGATGATTTTGGAAGCCCTGGAGGCCAGTTCTACGATGACGGTTGTTCGCTCCGTTTTGGGAAACTTAATCTTCTCGTTGTCACCGAGAAAAAGCACTTCGACGTGTGGAAGCAAGGAACCGACGAGTTAATAGCCATGAAGCCGGTAACAAGAGACAAAGCGATTGAGCATCTCGCGACTTTACGTCGAGAGAAGAAAATTGCGGGGTGGTAACATGATCCGCATCTCCACAACCACCATCGAGCAGTTCCGCAAAATCTTCGCGACCGAGTACGTCACCGAGCAATCGGTGGCGGACTCGATCCGCGGGGTGTTTACGCCGACCTGGCAGATGGAGTCTGGGTCGGCATGGGGCCGTGCGCTGGAGACCAACACAGCCAAGGTCGGAGCATACACGTTCAACCCAGAGGCGATCCAGGCAGCGCGTGAGCACATTGGGTCCGGACTGTGGGAAGTGAAGACGACGGCGGACCTGTGCGGCGCCCGCATTGTGGCCAAGGTCGATCACATCTGGGGCAACTTCATCCAGGACAACAAAGCCCGCTTCGGGCAGGTTGACCTGAGCCAGTACGAGCAGGACCTTCAGTGGCGATTCTACCTGGAGTCTTTCGAGGTTGACGAGTTCAGGTACAACTGCTTCGACCTTGCCGAGCCCAAGGACGGGTACATCAAGATGCACGGCATCGAGAGCGTGCGGTTCTGGCGCTATCCTGGCCTGCGTGCCGATTGCGAGCGCTGGGTGCGTGAGTTCTTGACATGGGCAGGTGATCGGCACTTGCTCAGGCACCTGGAGAGAACTGGTTCAAGCCCGGAGGTTCCGCGATGAGTGAAGCAAGATGGAGATGGATAACCGAGAAGCATTTCATGGACCTGCAAACGGTGAACGCCAAACTGCTGGCGGCTTTGGAGGCGTGTGACGTGGTTATGTCCACGGCTCGCGACCATGGCGTCGGCGACATTCTGCCGCCAGCGTATCGAGATAGCTGGGAATTGGCACACAAGGAAGCAATTGCGGCAATTGCGACGGCGAAGGAGGTTTTGAAGTGAGCACATTCAAAGAGAGGTTGGCAGCGATCAAGGCCCAGAAGGCACTGGCCGAAGCTGAGGCCGAAGCCGAGGGGCGGCCGATCGCAAAGCCTGAGCCCAGGCCGGACAAGAAGGTCCGCATCCCGTTCCAGAAGAAAGCCCCATCGGCACCAGCGGCCCCGAAGAAGCCCTGGCGCCCTGCCGTGTACTTCTACAAGTACAAGATTAAGCCTAGGCTCCCGGCTGGCTCGTCGTTCTCCTGTTCGTTCGACGGCGAGAAATGGACGGGGACTTTGAAGATCCCAGGGCATGGTGAGTTCAGCGGGTATCAGAAGGGGGTGACGTACCTGATCCACTATTGCGATGACAAGTATCGGGAGTGGCTCCACAAGAACGGATTGGCCGAGAAGCCCAAGGAGATGACTGCAAAGTTCGTGGCCCCGGTGAAAAAGAAACGAGGCAACCAATGAACGACCTTGAATTCTACCCGATGGATCACGGTGACGATGACAAAGAGGACTACGTCAAGACGATTGACGCCGCTTACGAGGAATACCGAAATGTGTGCTACGGCATTACGCCGATGCCTCCTAATCAGGTCAGCGAAACGAAACTAGCGTTTTTGAGCGGCATTTACTGGTTGTCCAATCGGGAGACCTACGATCCCGACGAGATCGAGCGTGCGTTGCGTAAGATCGTTGCGAGGCACCATTAACTGATAAATTGACCAACCAAAAAGGAGAGCCTGGTCGCCGAAATCAATCGCCGCTTGACACGCCCGAAATCGTAGGGTACATTTCCTCGACGACTCGCCGAAGCCAAGACACATTCGATCATCTGCACCGGACCTCTCATGCCCTCCACGGCGGGTTGTCACATGGGGGGCCGGTGCATTTCCAAGGAGAACATTGTGGCTCGCAAAGCACGACAAGCACGTCTTCCTGGCCTGGAAGAGGCCAACGTCCCAGAGATCGAAGCACTTGCCGACGAGGTTGCCGAGTTGACGGCAAACCGGATGCGGTTGCTGCGTGACGAGATCACCAAGCGCGACCAGCTCATGGAGGCCATGAAGGCGCACAAGCTCAAGGTCTACAACTACGACGGCAAACAGGTCGTCCTCGTCCAGGGCGCTACGAAGGTGAAGGTCAAGGCCACGGAGGCCGAGGACTGCGGGAGCGAGGAAGGGGAAGGGGGCGAAGAGTGAAGCACATCCACTGCCCGGCCTGTGGCCATGCCTTCAAGTACGAAGCCTCTCGGCCAGATAAGCCATTCGTGAAGCCGACGATCCAGGACGTGGCGCTGTACTGCCAGGAGAGGGGCAACGGGATCGACGCGGAGTTCTTTTGGAACTCCTACGAGTCAAAAGGCTGGATGATCGGCAAGACGTTGATGAAAAGCTGGAAGGCCGCTGTCCACACATGGGAGAAGCGAAGCCAGACGAACGGGCACGCTGCCTCCGCGATCGAGAAGTACCTGAAAGGATGAGCCATGACCGACTCCGACTGGAAGTCCTGGGTTGCCCATCACACCCGCTTGTTCCGCTGGACTGCCGCCGAAGACTTGGCCATGCTCAACCTCTGGCGTCAGGGGTTCGAGGGCCGTGGCTTCACCGCCGACGAAATGATCCAGGCTTCCAGCGCCCTCGCCGAGGACAACCCCAAGAACTCACGGGGTGATGCGATCTGGCGCGCTGAGCACTTCAGCTTCATCCTGAACTTCATCTCCTCCGCTCGACTCATGAAGCAGAGGGCCGCGATCCTCGCCGAGGAGGTCAGGCACCGGACGTACTGCACGCAATGCCTTGGCTGCGGCTTCCTGTTCGTGCCAAACCTGTGCTCCGTGGTGTCCGGGGACTGGGTCCATCCGTTCTCTTCCGGGGTGATCGCCTGCGATTGCAAGAAGGGCGAGATGCGGCTGAGGAATCATGCGGCAATCCTGGAGCATGTGGCCGCCGCCAAGAACAAGAAGAAATACGTCGATGTTCCCCGCCTCATGTGCCGGGCCGAGTACGAAGAGAAGAATCCATTCTGGAAATCCCAGATCGAGACGCGAGAGATGAAGCGGAGGACGGAGCAAGAGATTAGAGACGAGACGCACTACGCCGACACTTCCCGGGGACCGCTGGACAACGTGGTCTTGAAGGTGATCGGACGCGCAAGGCGAGCCCCAGAGAAGCCCAAGCCAATATCCAGGCCGATACCCGTCCCGAAGGACGTGGCTGCCACCGTGCCCAACACCTGCCCTTTCTGAGGAACCCATGAGCCAGCAAGCCTTCACCCCATTCGACGAACCGGTCACACTTCACGAGCACCCCAAGCCGATCAGGCCCGTAGCGGCCCCAGAACAGCCCCAGAGACGCCCGAGAACGGTTACCCCGCTCAACACCCGTGCGAACGCTCTGGTGCGAATACAGAAGATTCTGGAAGGTTTACACGGGCAGGACAGGGGGGCGGTGCTGAATGCCCTGTTCGCTCTTGAGGAGGCCCCGCTGTACAAGGAGAAGACATGACCGATCACGATGTTGGACTGCTCCGCATGAAAATCAGCGTCTTGGAAGCCCGTGTCAAATCATTGGAGCAAGACGCTTATCGGTATCGCTGGCTCCGAAATGGCCATGGGTATTTCCCGGAGGAGATTGGGGCAAGAGGCGGACCTGAGTTAGACGAGGCCATCGACAGGGAAATGGAAACGGACAAGACATGATTATCATCAACCTGCCCCTGATGCGGGAGTTCTGTGCATTCCACAACTGCGAGTATTGCGGTCGGAAGATGAAGCACGGATGCGACCCAGCGCACATCTTCAGCCGCGGGGCAGGCAGGGTGGACTGGTCTGGTAACCTCGTGGCCCTGTGCCGGGGATGCCATCATGCAAGTCACATGGGGAAGGCACCCAAGAAGTGGCGTCTCATGATCCTGGCGTCGCGAAGAACGGGGATCGACATTCACGAACTCCAGGAGGCCCTGTGGTTCATTCGCCGGCTTCCCAAGGAGACGACCAGGCTAAAGATGCTCGATGCCCTCTGGGAGGCAGGGTTCCAGGACACGTCGAAGTGCATCGAGAAGGAAACCAAATCATCGTGAAAGCTCGGCTTGTTGCCGGGTCAGTGGCGTAAGCGTGCCCCTGGGGAAACACAAGAGCCCCAGGGGCCTTTCCAAACTACCATGGACACTTACCTGACCGGGTAAGTAGTTGAAGGAATTCCCTCCCAGGGTTCATGCAGGGACCTGGGAGGGACCTCATCTCTGGGTGAGCCATGCGATGCGTCCATTGCGACAAGAAGAGCGACCGGTTCCGCCGTGGCCTTTGCTCAAGCTGCTACAACCGCCGAGACCTTAGAACCGCATATCCTCGACAGGCCGAGACGATAACCACCAAGGACGGAAAGCTGCGGATCAAGGAAGACTCCACCATGGAGGAGGTCGAGAAGGTGATAGCTGAAGTGGTAGCGGAGGGCCTGCCTGCCTGGTTCCATGAACACGAACACAAGATCAGGAAAGGGTGGATAGACGAATGATCCGCCTCTGCCGCCTGATGTTGTGCATCACCCAGGACAAGAGCCATCAGTGGTACATCGTCCGTAAAGCCTCCCAGGACATACCCGATGGCACGGTGGCCTGGCAGTTGGTCAAGGGCGACAAGACGTGCTACACGGTGTCCTGGGGGCCGCACGGGGCATCCTGTGAGTGTGCGGACGCGGTTTATCGGAAGAACAATTCCCCTGAGGTCTGCAAGCACGTTGCCGCGCTGCAAACCTTGGGGCTGCTACCCAAGGAATGAACCATGGCCAAGAAGAAAAGCGAATCACCGACCCAGCGAGCACGCAAGGACCTCAAGGCCATGGGTGCCGTGAGCCAGATCGTCGAGCATTGGAATCCACACGCGTTCAAGAAGCAGGACCTCTTCGGCTTCATCGACATCATCGCCCTGATCGGCCCCAACACGATCGGCATCCAGGTTACTACCGGGGATCACCATGCCGAGCGTCGAGAGAAGATCCTGGCCATACCCGAGGCTCGCGCGTGGCTCGTGGCCGGCAACATGATCGAGGTCTGGAGCTACTCAAAGCGCGGGGCCAAGGGGAAGATCAAGAAGTGGGAGTGCCGGAAGGAAGAGATCACACTTGAGGACTTTGTTGACCCTATCGGTTTGCCTGAAAGTTTCACTTGAAAAGGAGATACCATGCGCTGGCTACCAATGACGACGTGCCCGGAAGGGCGTCCGGTTTTTGTGAAATATGGTCGTGAAATATTTGAACGTGTTCGTGTAGGAGATGAAATCAGGATATTAGATAATCCGGCGACTGTTGCTGGGCGAATAGCAGATAGATACGACGGCTGGCACCCATGCCACGAGTGGCGGACAGACAAAGCCCCGCGAACCGGCGAGTGGTTGCAGGTGACGTGGGGCGATCAGTTAAAAGTACGGGTGCGGTGGATCGCCATTGAGGGACGCTGGGTGGACGCCAACAACAAGGTTAGGCTTGAAAGCTGGCTTGCCTGGATGCACGACCTTCCCGACTTCATCCTGCTGCCGAAGCCACCGACGCCCGTTGACGACCTCGCCGGCAAATCGGTTGACGAACTCTTGACGGAGATCAAGCGGCTGACTGAACATTTGGTTGCGGTGTGGAAAGAGGAGTGACTTCGATTCGACCCGGCTCGTTGTCGGGCTCTCGGCCTCACGACGTAAGTTTCATGCGACTTTCACTCCCTGATTTTCACATGAGAACTTTGTTCAAACGTCGTGAGGCTTTCACCTTCCCATATCTTCCTGCCTGAGCCTGAGTTCGGCTCGATGCTTGGCAGACCTGAGCGATCGCTGAACGTAAGCCTCTCTCACAGCCGGGTTGGCATTTCTGAGCGTACTCATCGGCCACGCATGAATCGCCCGATCGTACTCCTCGACGAGGAGGTCCCTGTACCGCTCCGCGTTGCGCTGGGACAGTGGGACTGTGGCGCCGCCGATGTGCAAGGACAGGTCGAAACTGGGCAGGGTGTGCTGCACGTCCATGAGTGCCTGCCTGCTGGCTGTTGAGACCCCGTTCATGAGGCTCTGCTGCCTGGCCGCTGAGTTGGCGATGGCCCTGGCCACGGCTTGGGGGGTTGCTGTGGGCTTCCTGACTCCTTCGCGTTCGAACTGGGCGGCGATCAAGGTCTGCTGGCGAATGGACAGTTCCGAGTAGGGGCGGTTGAATCTCCGCTTGGCCTCGTTGTTCATCTGTCGGAAGAACTGAGCGGACTGGTTTTGGGAATAGGACTGGAGGCCCATGAAGCTGAAAGTCATGTTAGCCACCCGCTGCTTGGCGTCTCCTGTGTCGGCGATGGATTGAACGGCGATGGGCACTACGCGACGTAGGGCGGCTTCCATGATGCTCTGGGGGTTGCCCATGAAGTCCTGGCCTGTGGCAAGGTCGGACGCAAGGCCGGGGACGAGAGCGGCCTTGGAACGCAAGAAGCGGATCACCGGGTTGTTCTGGACCCCCGCTTCCGTCAGGTGTTCACGGCGCTCTACAAGAGAAGCACCAAAGCGAACGTAACTCAGAAGGATGTGGCCAAATCCTACCTCGATCACTGAGCCATCCGATAGCGTCACTGGGACCTTGAGGAACTTCCCTCGCCGCGGGTCCAGTCGCTCCTCGATCTCGTCCCAGTCCAGGCCGGCCCTGAGCATTCCGGCGATTGAAGTGATGAGGACGCCGGCCGCCATACCGAACACGGATTTCACGGCCACCTTGGCCGCTCCGTTCTTGGTGAACATCCTGGCGATGTTGGCAGCGCCTGCACGATAGTAGCTTGGGGCCAAGGCGAGGAATCGTTCTGCGGCCATGCGTTCTGGGTTCAGGCCGATGGCTTCCATCTTGCCAGATCCAAGAGCGTCCTCGATGGATTCAGCCAGAGCAACCCACTGGGTTCTGTCGTACTGGTCTCTCTCGGCTTTCCATTTCTCGATCTTGGCAACGTCCATCATGGCGCCGTAAGCCCGTCCCGCTGCCCGGAATGGAATCCCTATCACCGGCAGCCTTCCCCAGAAGCCTTCGCTGGTCAGTCCCGACATGAAATCTTGCAATCTGGAGATGTTTCCCATGGAGTGGACGTACTGCCGAGACGCGATCTCGTTTTCTGGATTGTCGAGGTACTTTCCGAGAGCGTCCGTGTCCACGATGGCCTGGAACATTGTCTTAGCGGATCTGGCCCAGGCGATGGGGTTGGTGAACATGATGCCCAAACCCTGCTGAAGCCATGAAGCGATGTCGAGGGCCAGAGTTGCCGCCTTGCTCGCTGCCGTGGGCTTCTCAAGCCAAGCCGCGAATTTGCTGGTCTTGGTTTGACCCATGTGCTGGAGGACGCGCTTGGCCACCTTCTCGGGATAGATCACGCCACCGAACCCTGGAACGTCGATTCGAGCCTCGCCGATGGCGACGTGGTTGGCGATCCCCTTGAGTTCCTCGATCAAGTCTCGACGTGCTTGGCCTTTGAGTGCCTGGATGGAGGCGAGATGCTCTTGTCGCAACTTGCGGTATCGCTCGACAACCGTGGTGCCCGTCTTCTTGACTTCGTCTGCCAGTCTCTTGTCGGCGATGGCCCGATACATGCCAGACATGAACCGCGTGATGCGGCTGGAGAAGCTGGGGTCGTACTTCGTGCCGCCTTCCTTGAGGATCTTTCCCGTCACTGGAGCGGGCTTGCCTTCCACACCCTCTTGCTCGGATGCGTAGAGGCGAGCGCCCTTGGGGCCGGTTGAGACCTGGATCTCGTTCTTTTCAAGTACCTGCCTTGGGAAGAAATACCGGTCGATCTGTGCCCCGTTGATCTCCCTCACCCCTTCCTTCCTGAGCATCTCCCGAATGCTGTTGTAGAGCGGGACCCATTCCCTCCAGATCCAGTTCCTTTGATCCTGGGTGATGTCCTGCGATCCTGGAGTCTTCATCTCTCGCTCGATTACGTCCGCCAGGTATCCCTTGGCCCCGGTCGTGAGCGGGAACGACCCATCCTCGCCGACCTTCCACAAGTCCTTGTAATGTCGCTCCTGATACACCCCTTCCAAGGCCGCGAAGGATCGACCTTGTACGATGAGTGCCTCCCTGGCGATCAAAGCACGCTCGTAGTTCTCGTGGGCGCTGGCCCGCGGATCGACCAGCTTGCCCAGGACAGGGATCTTGGCCATGCCCTGCATGTTGCTGGCCATGATGAGGTACTCGGCAGCCGGGGCTGGCCTGGGAGCCCGATCGTTCGTCACGACCACGGCCGGCATTGCGTGCTGCGTTGGCCGTTTGAACCAGTTGGTTACAAACTCCTTGAATCGTTCCCAGAGATGCCAGGGGACCCCGGCATTGTCCCAATCGGTAGAGAGTTCTCTGGTGTCGCCTCTGGACTCGGCTGCTCCTCTTGTGGCACCGGCCCCAGGCTCCCCTGCGGGCGCAACGGGCGGAGCGGTTTCAACGGGGCCATTTGCCGCAGGTTCCGCACTTGCTGCTGCGTCTGGGGTCGGAGCTTGTTGAGGAACCTCCCGATTCGCACCTTCTCCAGGTACAACTTCTTTGCCTGGTGCGTTATGTTCTTCAGTTTCTTCAGTGTCCGTTTGAATTCGGCGCGCATTGTTGATGTACTCCTGTGCTTTGTTCGCTTCTCGTTCCAGGGTTGCCCGTTCTTCCGCTGTCATCTTCTCCGCGTTCTTGATGAGTTCACTGGCCATCTTCTCCAGTTCGTTCATCTTCTTGTCAATCGCCGACACCCGCTTCTTGAACGGCTTCACTTCCTTACTTGTGTGCAGATCCGTCGCGCTGGTGCTGGCCTCAGTGTGGCCCGTCTCCTGAGCGCGAGTGATCGAGGCAAGACTTTCGTTCTTTAGGACCTGAGCAATCAACGTCTTGGGGAGACCGATGCTCTCAAGTCCTCGTTTCAAGATCGGCAAAACTCCTTGCCGAGTGTACGGCTTGTCCGCTGCCTTTACTCCCTTCGGCTTGGTGAGCAACGGGGCGATTTCACTGAACGGCATACCAGCCGCGGAAGACCGCAAAGCAATCTTCTCGTTCGACGGCATATCCGTTTCTTCAATGAGCGTGTTCAGGTCCGCTTCGCTGATGACGCCAAGAGCGGCTTGCGCCCGCAAAACTTTCAACTTTGTCGTCTTAATAATCTTGTTTTTCTGTTCTTCCTTTGCCGCCCGCTCCTCCTGCATTTTCTTTTCAGCTTCGAGCGTCTTCTGCCGCATCTTTTCTCGAATCTGCTCCTGATGCGCCCGCTTCTTGACCTCGTCGGCCAGGGCTGGGTTGGCGGCGAACTGCTCGATGAGCTTCTGCATCCTGTCGAAGACCTTGGCGTTCTGCATCCTCGCCGCCCGGACATAGGCTTCCCGCTCCTGCTGGATGTGCTCCTCGTCCGTTCTCTGTGCGTGCCCCTGACGCTGTTGCATGAGATGGACAAACTCGTGCCAAAGGTACTCGGCACTTACTTCCTTGCCCTTGGGGACGTAGAGCGTCGTTCCCGAGACGTTGATCGAAGCCCGGGCGTTCTTGCTGCCCATCTTGTCCCTGACCTCGATCTTCTTCACCTTGGACGCAATCTCAGGGATGATTCGACTCACAACTGACCATGCGCGAGCAACCTCAGGGACATTGTTCGGCATGGGGACTTCCGGGCGCGCTGCCCATTCGGCCAACTTCTGGTCGTGGTACTTCGAGTACGGTTCGTCGATGTCCGTGTGCGTTGATTCGTTCCTGATCCAGTCTCCTCGCAGCTTCTCGACCTGCGCCTCTGCCGGGTGGACGTGAAAGCCGCGGATCGTGCGTCCGGCCTTTGTCTCTGTGGCGTCGAGGGGTTGTCCGGTGACGTCCGGGCTGTGGCCGGGGACTGTTTCCTTCACAGGTCCGTGGGTGAGGCTCGTAATCGCGCTTCCTGGGTGATTGCCTCTCCACCCTTCCAAGTTCTGCTTTTTGAGTTCCTCGCTCCTGCCCCAGACTTCCAGAGGATGCAGGCTAATCAGAGGAGTTGTGATGAATTTGAATCGGCCATCAATACCTCGCTGTCCAGTCTTTGGGTTGAGACTGGTCAGAATGACTTCATCCCCTTGGAAGATGAGTCGCCTGCCTGACGAACTGGAACCTTGCCACATCCCGATTTCTTGGGCCGCTCGTGGCTCAACGAACACAGTGCGATCTGACATCTCCTTTGGTCCTGAGTCGGCGTGGCCTGGACGTTGGGCTTTGTTCCTTTGGGATCTCCCACCGTCCCAGGTGTACGTCGATCCTTGGGCCGTGGTGAAGCCGGTAACAGGGATCTCCTCCCCTTCCGTGAGGAGTTGACCGAAGACATGACCGAACCGTGTTTCGTCCTCTGGGGACAGACCTGTCCTAGTTCTTGGCTGCTCTGGAGCCACTGGCTGGCCTTCTGGCACTGGTTCGGGCGGCTGGACGACTGGTTGGCCCTCTGGAACAACCGGAGCGACTGGAGGGGCTGATGGGGGCTGTACGGGTGCCTGGGCTGGGGCTGGGGCTGGCGGCTGCTGCTCAGGTTGGAGAGGTTCCCCTACCCCGAAGTAGTCCATCTGCCTCTGGAGCCGCTGCTGTTCTTCCTGGAGGCGATCTGGGGTGTCCTGGGCCACAACGCCAAGGTATGCCGTAAGAACGTCACGCTGGGCGTTGTACTCTGGGGTTCCTGGGGAAGGCTGACGGTTGCCGATGCGCCCGGCCAGGCGACCGCCGCCACTGTAGAGACCGAGGGCAAGCCCCTCGATCATGGACTGACGCAGGAAGTTGCCAATGTTGCCCGACGCCAACTGACCGACGATTCCGTAGTTTGCGTTCTGGTCTCCGAGTTGTGGCAGGATCGACCCGCGCAGGATGTCGTTCGCCCGCTCCTCGCCGTACTCCCCAATCAGGCCATGGATACCAGCCGCTTCCGCTGCCGCCCTTGAGGGCAGGCTTCTTGTGAGCCGATCGAGCCGCCTGGATATCCCGCGTTCCATGGAGGCAAGCAACGTCTCGGCACCCACCCGGCGAGCCGCCCCACGGGTAAGCCCGCCAACCGCTCGACCGCCAAGTGCCGCAATGGCCTTGAATGCTCTTGTCCCACCCAACCCTTCCGTGAACTGCTCGATGGCCGTGTCCACGATGCCCGCAGGCAGGGCCTCCATCACGTCTCGACCACTCTGGATCTGGACCTGGGCCGGACGTCCTTGCTCGTCCTGGGCAACCTGGACCTGGGGGGCTGTTCGCTCTTGGACGGCTCTCTGGATGGCCCATGGACTGCCAGCCGTTCGACCGCCAATATTCGCCACTCCACCGATCGCCTGAGCCGCTTGACCTGCCCCCAGGAATCGAGTCGCCAACGCGCCCAGAGGCTTGCCGACCATGCCACCGGCTGCGTACTCGGCACCGAACGCTGGAAGTGTGGACGTGATGTCTAGGGCTTGTTGCAAACCGCCGCGGTTGGGATCGCTCATGATCCGCTGATGGTTCACGAACTCACCAACGAGGCGATAGTCCTCGACCGATGCGCTGCCGTTCTGGACTCGCATACTGGCATCAGCGAATTGCTGTTGACGAGGGGCGTTCAGGGTGCCAGAGAACGGCATGCGCTCAGCGAAGTATTGCAACTGGTGGGAAGCGTTTCCCTGGGCGCGCTGGACGGATTGTTCCATGAGGTTCGCACGGAAGCGATCCGTGCGTGTGAGATGGTAGGTGTCTCTGGCTGCGGCTGGATCGACCCCTGGGAACTGCTGGCGGAACTGAGGTTCCAGTTGTTCCCACGGCCTGGTGAAGTCCAGAGTTTCCCCAGTGCGTAGGCCGACGGCGCGTTGTGCCGTCTCCTGTGCTGATTGTGAGGCTTGTTCTGTGAGCCAATCGAAAGGATTGATTTCTGGCATTATAAGAACACTCCACCTACCCTACGAACTGAGTGCCCGGACCTGGGTGTTCCAGGAGCGACCGCACCGTTTGGACCGACAGCCTGATCTGGATTCTCTGGAATGGTCGGGATGTTCATGATTCGCAATTGTTCGTCCAGCCGACGACGCGCTTCCACGGGCATGTTCAGCCGAGATCCGCCGTACTGCTGAAGAAGCTGCAAGGCTTGGCGAGCGGTCTGGGCGAAGTTGTTTGTGATTGGGGCCTGGGCGATCTCTTGAAGCCAGGGAACAAGGTCGGCTGAAAGAGCGCTGGAAGGAATGGCCGACTCCTGGATTGCCATGTACCGCTGCCCGTTCTGCCGAGTTCGTTCGACAACTGCCGCCATTCGAGGCCGAGGTTGAGGCTGTGGTTGTGGCGCTGCCGGTGGGCCTGCTTGCGGGGCCGGAGCGCCTGGGGCCGCTGGCATCCCTCCCGGCTTTGGAGGAGACGGAGGTTCCACAAAGCCCGGGGGAGCCCCACCGATAGCCGGCTGCGGGCCTGGGCCTTGGGGTTGCCCCTGCGGCATCGGCTGGCCGCCACCCTGTCCGCCTCCTTGCTGCTGAAGCTGGTTCGCTGGGATGAACCGCTCCCCGTCCCACACGCCACCCTGGACGCGGGCTTCTCGGGCGAGGATCTCGTTCGTCCGTCGCTGAATCTCCTGTTCGGCAAGTTGAGCAATTGTCCCAGGATGCGTCACCACACCTGGCCGACCGTTGGCTTCTCCCATGATGAGCCAGTGGGGAGGATTCAGTCCTTCCGTGTTTGCTTCCTGCATTACCGACCTTCGAGTTTCCGTCTCGACCCGATGGAGGCGATCAGACCATTGAGCTTGAACCTGTGATGCCCTTGTGTTTTGGAGATCCTCACGACGTTGTTTGGCTTCTTCTTCACGTCGAGCTGCATCTTCTCGGCGAATGCGAAGCATCTCTTCCTGGTACGGGTTGATGGCTGGCTCTGGACGCGGTGGCGTCAGTTGGTGCATACTCCCGTCCGCGTGGATGTAAAGCGGGATCGTGGAACCATCCGGGAGCGTCACCGTCTGTATCCTCTGCTGGGCAGTCTGAGCAAGATACTGGGAGTACCGGTTCTCCACTTCCGCCCGTTGCTGCATCTGCTGCATCTGCTGGATGAACGCCATCCGAGCCTGCATCACCGGCAACTGTGACCTGCGGATCAGAAGCGGCTCGGTCAACTCCCTGAGCATCTGGGACAGCCTGCCCCCCTCCTGCTGCGTGATGATCCCATTCGCCATGTCCTGCTGAACGACACTCTCACCGCCCTGGAGCCTGCCAAGCCTTTGCTCCTCCGACTGACTGAGCGTGGCCCTTTGCAGATCCATCTGCCGGCGAAGCTGGACGATCTCTGCCGGGGCGAGCCGCATCCCACCCTGAGCCATCTCCATCCTGCGGATCTGGTCTTGAAGCTCCCTTTGCCTCTGGGCCTCTTCCTGGGACTGCTGACGCATCCTCTCCGCGTTCTGGGCTGACCATGCCTCCCACGGGTTCGGAGCGGCTTGTGGGGCCTGGTAGGCGGCCTGCTCATTGCCAAAGTCGGGCAGTTCCGGGGGAATGTACGCCGCTTGCTCGTTCCCGAAGTCCGTGGGCTGGGCGCCGGGGACTTGGGGAGGCATGGGAGGGGCCTGCGGGATGGGGATGGGGGGGAAGCCCGTTTCCGGGTCGGGGACCGGGGGAAGTTGTTGGGCCGGGTCGAGGTAGAGGTCCGAAAAAGCCATTGGGTATCTCCTACGGCAATTCTATCGTCCACTCACCCTGCCCAGAATGTACAAGGATTCCCTGCCGGATGAGAGAGTTCAGTATTTCTGCTACAAGATCCGTGTGCAACCGCAATCTCGTGTCGGGCGTCTTCACACGTTGTACGAAGAGCTTGTCAACTCCAGCGGCTCTTACCGACAACCGCCTGATGGTTGCTCTCGCAGTCGGCCGACCAGTGAAGACTGGTTTTACAAAGTATGCCGTCCTGAGAATTGCCGGAAGAGGAGCGGCTTCTGCAATCGACTGGTAACGGACAGAAGTGAACTTAGCCGTCGGCCTTCCAGTGAAGACTGGCTTGCCGATGAAGGCGTACTTGGGAATTGCAGGCGCGGCAACTTCCGTTATCTTCAACCGGCCAAACGTGGCCTTGGCGGGCTGGTTGCCTGTGAAGACCGGCTTGACGAAGTACCCGGTTCTTTGGATCGCAGGCTGCGTAGTCGGAATTGTCCTGGCTATGCCAAGCGTGACTTTGGCAGTAGGCCGACCTGTGAAGACAGGCTTGCCAATGAAAGCGTACTTTGCGATTGCTGGGGCCGCTGGTGGCGGAAGAATTGCTCGACCGAACGTAGCTTTGGCGGCTGGGCGGCCAGTGTTGACTGGACCGCCCTTGAGTGCCGTTCGCTGGATAACCGCCAAAGGGGCTTGTGCGAACGGCTGCCGACCAATGACTGGCCGATTCGGGATTGCCCGCCCGCGCAGCGCCATCAGTTATCTCTCTTAGAGTTGCAAGAGCATGAACGCATACGCATTGACAGCCGCCGCAGCCGTCACCCGGATGCGAGCACAGTTCCCGATCACAACCACGGGCTCTCGCCCCAGCGAGAACTCGTAGACGTACTGGTTCGTCGGCTGAACGAGTTGTGCATCGAACACCTTGCAAGCTGTAATCGTGCCTTCAGCCGTGCAAGTGTACCCGGTGGCTGCCGTCCCGAGTGTCAAGCCGGCCACGGACGCAACCGCTTGGTCTGACCCGTCCCACTTGTAAATGTCAGCGTCTGCTGACGCGGTGACTGTGCCGAAGACAGTTCCCGTGTCGATCAGTTCGCACTTAATGCCAGCCGCAGCCGCAGCCCCGTCGAATGAAACCCCCCATGCCACGATCTTGCACAAGTTGAATGGCTTGATCTGCAAGAGGGTCTTGATCGCCGTACCCGTGGTAACAACAGCCTGGGCGGCAGTCGTCGGCATGGGGCCGTTAAAGATCTTGTAAAGTCCCATAACTCAGTCTCCTAGTAAAAAGATGCCATGTGCCATGCCTGCGAATGAATCAGACTGTCTTTCGGTAATTCAACGGCCGCCGCCAAATCCGCAGCCTCGAAATCGTCAATGAGAGCCTTCGTCGAACCGGTTGCTGAAAACAGATGGATTCCGCAACGAGTGTTTCCGCTGATTGCTGAATCAGTAACGCTGACCCGCTGTACTCCAGCCTGATAGCCTTTGATCGCCGTGCCGCTGCATTCCAATTTGCACGCCTCTGGAATCGAGTAGGTTACCGCCGTGTCTCCGAGTTCTGTGTAGGTTCCCGTGACGCACTTCCTGACATGCTGTTTGCCATCGTCACGACGAAAATACGAATTGTAAAACGTCGCCGCCGATGCGCTGTGCCTGGCTAAAACGCCTGCGATTGTTATATCGCTGCCTGAGCCAAGACCCGCAACGCTTGCCTGCGAATAATGGTCGCTGCTCGATAGGTCAGTTTCTGCCCGCGACTCAGAACCGGGAATGCCATCGTTGACATTCCTCACCTGATTTGACACGGTCTCCATGTCACCGCTGGTTTCGGTCCACGTCAACAGGTTGCCGATTGTCGTTCCGTCCGCTCGCGTGAAATTGTCCGTGATTGTCGTCTCGCGTGGCACCCTGCCCGGAACGTTAGCCTGCAATCGTTGCGGCACGAATTCACGCCAATCGGCGACCTTGTATTTGCAGCATAGGTCATCGAGCCATCGCCGGTGATGGACGCGGTCCTTGAGCCTACCCGCTTCGGCATCGGCCATGATCGCGGCGAAGTCGGATCGCAGCAAATCTTGCAATATCGGCGTGTGACCAGCACCCCAGGTAAACGGTTCCGAATGCGATTGATCCCCAAGGTTGAATCGCAAAATCCCGTCATGACCTGGCACCAACGGCTTTGCGAATTCGTCGCCGGTCGGGTCGGCGCCCGAGGTCATCGTGTCCCGGAGCAAATCTAGGAGCGTGTCACCCTGGAGAGTCCGACCGCGTCGGCAGGGGATAGCGTCCCGCACTCGTTGACCGGGTTTGATGTCGCGGAATGAGCCAACGCCGAGGAGATCGTAGTCACTGCCGAGATTGCCATGGCCGTAGAAGATGCCGATGCCCGGTGAGCCGCCTGGCCGCGATTGCTCTGGGATTGATCTCAGGTCAAGGCCGACGAAGCCCGTTGGCGGTTCCCATTGCGGGAACGGCCGCTCTTTCCAAACCCAGGGACCGCGATAGAACCGAGGCAATGTATCCCCTCAGGAAGCCGCAGACAAAACAGCCGGAAGCATCTCCAGGCCAATCCTAGCATAACCAGCATCTTGGTAATGAGTGCCATCGAATTGCATCGACGCCAACGTCCGGTCGTTTCGCAGGTCAATGTACCCGTCCGCGAACGTCCGCCAGTTGTCCCGCATCCACGCATCAGCCGCCGCGAGATCCGTGCGAAATTGCGTCGTGCCGGCACGGTCAGGCAGGCCGACCGTCACCACGCGAGCCCCGAGCGACCGGCGCCCGGACAGATAGTTTAGCCAGTTCGTTTTTGCCTGTTCGAGTGGAGTGCCGAAATAGAGATCGTTGCCAACTTCCCAGGCCACGAGCACCACCTTGCCGCCACCGGAAACCGCCGTCTGAATCTTTGGATCGACTTCCGTTGCCGCACGGGCAATCATGCCCTGCGTACTCTGGCTGCCGATAGCGACATTGTAGCCTGCCCATCCGAGCGGCAGGCTTGCGAGGCATACCGATCCCGGATCGTGGCCACCGGGGAATATCGCCGGGCCGCTGGTTCCGCCCGTGCCATCCGAGGAACCGTAACCAGCCGTCAATGAGTTGCCGTCCCAGATTACGGTGAACGCCGGTGGAGGCGGCGGCGGCGGAGGATCTCCGAACGTGCCACCCTCGAAATTGTCCCAGCGAACGTCGGTCGCGTAGCAATCGAGGCCATTGTGCATCGGACCGAACGGAGAACCGCCGACCGTGCCGTTGTCGGTCACCGTTGCCACCGCAACGCCGTTGATGTAACAGGTGAAAATGTTGTGGCCGCTGGCGTTCACGTCGCGGTCAAGGCGGAGCGTGTAGGTCGTGTTCACCGAGAACGGAGCGGATGGTTCCGCCAACGAATAATTGACGCCACCCCTCGTTTTGGTCAGTTGCCAATGCCCGCCGAACCTGCCCCAGATATGCCGCCCCTCGATTGAGCTGGCCGCGTACATCGCCACGCCAGCGTAACCGTCCGCAGCGAAACGCATGTCTGCTTGCGAGTAGTTTGTCGGCACGGTTTGGCCAAGGAAACAGTCGGACAGATAGGGGCCGCTCTGTGAGATGAATCCGCCACCAGCCAACGAGATCGGCGAACGGATCTGAGCATTGCCAGGATTGGCGAGGATTGACCAGATGCCCTGGGTCGCTCCTGGGCCGCTGGGAGCGTGAGAGGTTAGGAGGACGTTGGCGGTCGATTCAAACAGAGAATCCTTTTCGGTGATCGGCATTCGTTACTTCCTCCCGTAAAGGCTTTGATAGTTCTGCCAAGCTGCGTCCGATGCCCCTCCGTACTGCGGGGTGACAACCCTTCCTTGTGCGTTCTGCTGGGCGTTCGCAAACCCACCCTGCCTGATCTGGTCAGGAGTGGCGTAGGGAGTTCCACCCATCTGCTGGCGAGCCCCTTCGAGTCTCCGGGACTGTGCCTGCATGGCGGCCGTCCGTGGATCGACCGATCCTCGAGCATTGAGCCCACTCATCTGCCCGTTGAACCCCAAGCCACCGGGAAGCCCCTGGACGGCACCGCCCGGAGTGCTCCACCAGTTCTGCCCTCCCCCGGCGAGGTATTGCTGCATTCCCTGGCTGGTACTCCCTGGGCCTGTGCCTACCCCGCCCTGGGATAGCCCCTGGCCTCCGTAGATGCCCCCAAATCCACCCGGACCTGCTGATGGTGGGGTTTGTCCTATGGACCCACCTGCGCCTTGCCACGGGCCTCCTGGTTGCGCCAGGCTATTCCCAAAGCCCTGTGCCCCTGGGTTGATTGGTTGAATCTGCTGTGGACCGCTACCTGGAGGGCTGTAGAGGTTGGAGAAGCCGCCTCCCCCCGTGTCCCCTGGGCCACGGAAAGATCCTCCCGGAGGGGCCGCGCTCATGGTTGGCGTCCCTCCCCCTGTGAAACCGCCAAGCCCTTGACCCGCGGTTATCCCACCGGGAGGAGACGAGGTTTGCGGGCGCGTCTGCGTGCCGCCACCTGGAGGCATGGCGCCCATCGTCGGCGTACCACCTGGGGTAAAGCCGCCCAAGCCTTGGCCGGGCGTCGAAGGTGTTCCTGGCCGCATCATGTCCTGTCCCCCTGGAGTTGAACTGCCTGCCTGAGTTCCGCCCATGCCACCCGGAGCAACCCCGGTGTAACTGCCGCCCCCGGAAAGACTGCCAGCCATCATCGTCTGGTTGCGGTTGCCTTCCACGTTCTGAGGCTCCTGGGCCGTACCCGTCCACGGGTTGCCTTGCGAGTCGAGGAAGCCCTGCCCCTGGATGTAACTGGCAGGCTGGCCGTTTTGTGGGCCGCCTGGAGTCGTGAGTTGCGGATTGGCCGCCACTTGTCGGGCAATCTCGGCTTGCTGGTCGGCAATGTTCCTGTATCCGCCACCCTGATACCCGGTCGGGAGTTGTGTTGGCTCTGGAGTCTTCGCCCCATTCGCAAACTGCGCCTCTCGATCGGCGTTCGTGCCAGTCCTGCTCGAGATCGTGCCTGGGAGTCCTTGTTGTTCACCGATCAATGGCTGTGCGGCACCGGTTCCCGTTCCAGGAGATCCTGGGATGCCTGGATCTTGCGAAGCCGGCGAAGGCGTTGCCCCAAGGGACTGTGCCGGGGGTGCCGTCGCCGACCTCGGAGCCGCGCCCATGGTCGGGGTTCCCGTCGCCGTGAAGCCACCCAACCCCTGGCCCGCTGTCGGGATGATCGGGTTCTGGACCGGTAGGTCTGGGGTCTTGCCTGTGACTCCTGGGAGTTCCCCTTGAGCTTGCTTCTGGCCGAGCGCTGGGCCTCCGACCATCTGGCCTGGGCCAAAGTCGCTGGTTGCCGACTTGGCGCCCGCTGGAGCCTCTGGAAGCGACTTGGGAGCGTAGGCTGAATTCTCTGGGATCTGAAGCGGGCTCGGAGCTGCCGGTGGCGCTTGGCCGGTGCCGTACCCTGGGATCTGCCCGCCGATGTTGCCGTAGAGGTTGGCAAGGCCAAGGCCGCTGTTGAGGCCAAGTACACCGAGAGGGCCAAGTCCAGCGATGCCGCCGCCACCTTCGTTCTGAGTTCCGTCTTGGGCAGGTGGGAAGATTCCTTGACCGGGAAGGGTGAAGCCCTGGCCGATGTCCGGGGGAGCGGTTGGGTCGGAGAACTGAGGCTTCTGGGGAGGAAGACCAAAGAGATCAGGGGGATTGTTCGGGTCCGAGAACTGTGGCTTCTCTGGGGGAAGGAACGGAGGCTCGACGCCACCGCCCGGAGGTTGGCCAAAGCTGGTCGGGTTCAAAGGCCCTGTGCCGCCGCCAAAGCCCGTGTTCGGTCCACTGCCTTGTGTCGGCCCCTGATAATATCCGCTCGCGCCACCGGGAGTCTGGGTGCTTCCTGGGGGCATGTAGTACGGGTTCGGCACGAACTGGTTCGGGTTCTGCTGCTGGCCGTAAAGCTGGGAGTACGGGTTCGGTCGCTGGGCGTTGTTCTGAGCCTGGAGTGCCGATGCCGCCTGATTCTGTGCCGCCTGCATCGCTGCCTGGAAAGCTTGCTGGGCTGCTTGCATCGCCGCCTGCTGACCGAAGCCCGCTTGCTGCATCTGCATCTGGGCCTGGAGGGCAGCCTGTTGTGCGGCCCATTGAGCGGCCTGCTGGCTTTGCTGCATCGCTGCCTGATTCTGCATCCCGAGGCCCTGCATCCCCCAGTTCCCTTGAAGTCCCTGGAAACCTGCCTGATACCCAAGACCTGCCAACTGCAAGGCCGTGTCCTGCATGTTCGCTTGATTGCCGTAGCTGAGACCAGCCTTGCCAAGATCGCTCTGATACCCGGCCTTGAGTTGTGCAAGCTTGTCGGCCAAAGCAAGTTGGGCTTTGTCCTTGTTCGAGTCCACGCCACGCTGGACAGCCGACGTCACCGTGGTGTTACCCAGGCCACGGCTGGTGAGGTTCTGGGTCGCCGCCCCTTTGTTCGCTTCATATTCGTCAGTGATCCGTTGTTGTTCTGACTTGCCCACGTTCTCAAGACCGCCGAGGACGTTGTTGTAAAGAGAGGAGTATCCCTTCACGATGTCCGATTGATTGGCGCGCTGGCTTGACAGGGCGTTCTCCCAGCCCGGCATGATGACGTTGTACCCGTTCAGGGCATTCTGCAAGAGATCGGCATAGGTTGGCATTTTACTTCCCTCGCATTCTGACTTTGCCCTGAGACGCCAGACGGACCCGGATACTCTCCATGGCCCAAGCATTAGCTGAACTAATCTTAACGTACACTGCATACCCGGAACGTCGAACCATCGAGTTGAAGTTCCGGCCTGCCTCCCACGTCCCCGTCACCACTGGCTCTGATTCTAACGCATCCTCTGCCGTTTCCCCAACATAAACCGAGAACGTGACGTCACCGGAATCCTTGCCCATGACCGCCTGCAAGTCCTTGACAAGCAAGTCGTCCAGGTTCTTTGTCACGAGGGGACCGATCCACACTTCGCTCTCGATCGCCACCCCGTCGTCCTTGCTCGCGTCCGGGTCCATGTATCGAACGTACCCGTCCCATGAACCGATCAGGCCCACGCGGTCGGTGGGCAGGTTGCCGTCGAAGTAGCAGCAAACCAGCGGGTTGTGGTTGTTCGTGGCGAACTCGTCTTGCCACCATGCCCCGGTTCCAGACTCGTAGAAGTAGTGGGTCGCTGCCGCGCTCGACGCCGTCTTAGTGACGAAGACGTGGAACCCCTGCCACCTGTCATCCCAGAGCATCCGAATCGTGTAGGTGCCTGAGTTCAAGTCCTCGATCAGCGAATCAATGGGAGTGCTCACCCGCACCGGCACGGAGCCCGGGGTCAGCTTGTAGATCCCCATCTTGTTCGACATGAAGTAGACCGTGCCAAACGGGTCCTTGCACCATGCTTGGCCCCAGGCACCACCGAGCACGGTCGAGACCGGGTCGATCTGCCCGCCTGCCATGGGGTCCCCTCGCATCATCCAGATCGAGGAGTCGCCCAGGAAGATCAGGATGTCGTCCGAGAAGGGGATCAGGCCCGTCACCACGTCGCCGATCAGACCAAGCGTACTGTTGTTGCCCGCCACCGCCTGCGTCCGGGAGATCGAAACCGGGGAGTAATCGAAGTCTCCTGGGGAATCCACCGCCGACATAAACCAATTTTGCGGGTCCTTGAGCAGCCCGGACACAACCGTTCTACCCCGCCATGTGCAGATGAGGCGTGGCTTGTTGCCGGCCGAGTCCACGGGCAAGGTGCCAGCCGTGGCCGTCCAGGCTTCCACCGCGTTCGTAGCTGGGTTGTAGAGCTTCCAGTTCGAGCCGTCCGCGAAGTACATCTTCTGCATGTTCACCGCGGACTGGATCACGCCGGTTGTGGCGAAGGCTGACGTGCCGTTCGTTACCGACGTCCAGGCCGTGTCGCCCGCGTCGGCGATCTTGACCGTCCCATTAGAGATCGCAACGAGGGTCACGATCCGCCCTGATTGTGAGGTTTGCAAGCCGCCTCCCGGAGCCGTGTAACCGACCCCCACGATCATCGCCAATCCTTGGATCAGATTCGTACCGGATACCTGAGCGTTGATGTACTTGGAAAGCCCCGCCCTCTGGCCACCGCGATTCCTGGAGGTCCTTGGGTCCGAGGCCCGGACGTTGATGCCGATCGGCGTCGTCCTCGCGTACCCAGCATCCGTGGACTTGTTCGGCTGCCGACCAAACCCCTGAGACAAGTCAATCCCGGCAAGCGGGAAGTGCAAGTCCTGGAACGTCTCTTGTGCCGCAATCGACTTCATGGCGTTCCCTAGAAGTAAGTGATCGTCGAAGTGTTGGACGTTCCAACGACTTGCCCCAACCCGTTCAGGACATAGGCCGTGTACACCACGACCCCAGCCGCATCGTTCCCCACCGTGAAGGACCGCACCCCCAGCCCATCCGTCGCTCCCGTGTCCCCATCGTTCGGCCTGCCCGTGGGAGTCGTGTTGATCCTGACCGTCACTCCGACCGCTGGTAGGCCCGTGGCGATCACCGTCACCGAGGCTGTGAGGATGGTCGTGAAGGGCAACTGCAAGCTGCCACCGGTCACAGGGATCAGCGTAATCGTGTGCGTGGGGGTTGGCGTGACCGAGCCCGGAGGATTCTCGCTGTTCGGCTGGTATCCACCACCGACGTCCACCTGCGCGGGATCCACGGAGACGATGAAGTTGAGGTGCTGAATCGAGTTGACTCCACTCACCCGCTCGTTGATGAACTTCGTAATACCTGGCCTTGAACCGCCCCTCGCCCGGCCCGTGAGCATCTCCCGCAGCCGGACGTTCTTGCCCGTGTGCGTGGTTCCCTCAGGCTGCGCTGAAACCTCTTGGTTTCTGTCGATGCCCTTGATCGGGAACAGAAGTTCTTGAAGGTTTTCCATGAGACACAAAAAAATGCAGCCGGCCAGGCTTACCGGCTCGACTGCATGTGTATTTCCCCCGGAGTCACCCGACCCATAGGAAAGATCGTAACACCGGACCCCGGGGGATGGTTCCTAGCCCAGGCGAAGCTGGCGTCTCAGTTGCTCCGCTCTGGCCGCTTCGTTCATTCCGTTCACCATCGCCACTTGCTGCATCTTCTCGGCCTTCGCCTTGGCCATGTCCAGCACCGCGATCATGAACGTGAAGGTCTTGAATTCCTTCGGATCGAACTTGAGCATGACGTCTTGCGTTTCCGGGTTCCAACCAACGTGGATGGTCGGAAGGACAACCTGGGGGGTTTCAGGTTCCATGCGCACTCCTTGGATTAAGTCGCGGCCACGGTGTTGCCGACGGCAACGTCAACCATGCCATGGTAATACCAATTAGTGCCGTCGGAGATAAATTCAACCCAGTCGCCGATGATCGCTTGGTTCGCCACGAAGTTGAACGTGTCCCGAGCCGCACCAGCAACGCCAGCCGTGCCCGCTCGTTCGAGCATCATGCCGTACATGAGATCCGCGCCTGATGTGGTCGTGATGACGTAAGCCGTGGTTGGCGCCGTCTTCACCACGAACCGGAAGAACAGGCCGGCCGCTGGAGCGGGCAGGGTGGAAGTGAAACCTCCCGCCGCGTTCAAGAAGTACGTCGTGCCGCTCTCCGAGGCCGCGATGACGTTCGTGGTCGTCACCACTTCAACGCCGTTGTTCACAACCACGCCATTGATCGAGAGCGAGGCCGCTCCGGTGAAGATCAACTGGGAAGCGCTGGCGTCCCAGGTGACGTAGTCGCTGCTGGTGTTGCCGAAGACACGCAGGTCGAACGAGTTGGTCCCGTTCCCCAGGGCGAGCAGCGTATCGTCCACCCTGGGAAGCAAGGAAGGAGTGTCTGTTCCCAGGCACTCCAAATACGAATCGGCCACAAGGGCCGCACTGAGAAGACGCATCAAGCCTTGACTGTTCATAACTGTCCCTCCCGTTGGTAGGGGTTTCCCCCATCAGGGCTCACCAGGGTTACCAGAAACTCACAAGAGCATTCATGTCGGTCGTGCCAACCGCAGTCGTGTCGAACGTCAACTCCATCTTTTCAAACCCCTTCGTCCGCACGTCGATCATGCCGATGAGGTCGTTTGCCGGGGAGTTGATCCAGATGCCACCCGTGGAAGCAGCCGCCGCACTCACGACGTCCGTGGTCTTCTCCTGGGTGATGATCGTGGCGTGAATGATGATCGTGTCCGCGAACCGCTCCGTCGCCACGACCGGGGCACCCGCCACGCCAACCGCCGCACTCATCGTACAAGTGAACTGGCCCAGGACGTGGGGAATCCAGAGAGTCCCGCCCGGAAGGCCAGTTGTCGTCAGCCGACGCCAGCCGATGATCCGCATGTCCATCGTGTCGTTGTCGCCCGACGTGGCAAACGGCACGACCAGCATGTGCTTGGGAACTGGACCGCCGAGAGATTGGCAAAGAGAGATAACCCCGTCATTCGTCGGCTCGGTGATGGTCGCGATCTTGGATGCAAATGACGTGTTGGTCGCGTTGGTGGCGAGCGCTTTTCTCCACTGCCTGGAAGTAATCATGGATAGGCTACCCCATCAAAGGTCACAACTGTTTCGCCACGCCGGTTGAGTCGGTCGAGCCAGTGGGCATCCGACCGATCCGCATTGTACCCAAGCTTCTGCGGTTTCATCCTCCGGTCCATGGAGATCGACGCCGCAAGCCTCTCCTTGAACTTGGCCGAGTGTACCGAAACCGCATCGTCCCGGCGTTGTTCGGCAATCGCCAGACAACTTTCCAGGATCGTCTCCGCATGTTGCATCCCGCCATAGCAGTATGGCCTTTGCCCGCTCAGGGCGTCCGGGAGGATGAAGTACGTCATCTTGAGCGTGTAAGCCTGATCTGCGGCCGGCCAGAAGTACAACTGCCACCGCTGGCCTTCGCCCTTGGAGGTCCCCTTGATCGGCACAATGGCCACGACCTGCGGGCTGCCCGTGGCGTCAGGCAGCTCCGCAAACTTCTGCCTCACAACTCCCTCGCCGACGTGCGGGATCGGGCAAAGGTAGCTGGAGGAAGGAGATGTCAGGGTCACTTCGCCATCGAGCCCGCCGAAGTCATCCGGCAGGTTGATCGTCGAAGCCCCTGACGCCAAGGAGAGCGTGCTGGTCGGTTTCAGAAACGACCACTCGTAAGAACTGGATGCCCCCTCGATGGGAGGAGGGAAGTAGAACTGCCTGATGCCAGACTCGACGCAGTCGGTAATCTCCGCAGACTGCCGGGACGTCCATGCCGAATCCCCGTACTCCGAGCCCCGCCCGGCGCCAAGGAAGGTTCCTACCTTGGCTTCGAGCTGAGACTTCGAGAGTGAGAGGGTGCTTTCCATTTACTCTTTCGGTTGGCTGGCATTAGAACACCATCGCGACTCGCCACCAGTCGATGATTACGGTCGTGGCCGTTGCCGCACCGTTCTTGAACCCAAGGATCGGAGACATGCTTTGATCTTCCGGGAAGGTGGCCGCGTCGATGTTCGTGCTGGTGACGAACGTGGTTTGGATTTGGTTGTTGTAAAAGATCCTGATCCGCTCCGCAGCCGGGAAACTCATGTCGAAAACGAAGCCGACCTTGAAGTAGGTGTCAGCCACCATGGCCGCGATGTTGGCAATCACTTCGACTTCCGCCTGACCGGCCTTGCGGTAGATGAAGTCGAGTTCTTCGCCGTTGTCGTGCTGATTCCTGAAGCCGATCATGTCCTTCGAGGACGAGGCGCCCGTGTCGTCAACGTGCAGGCCGTTGTCAGCCGTCAGGCCCTCTTCGGCCAGACCGCAGAAGAACGCCGAGAGGTTGTCGCCAATCGCCGACTTCTTGACCCGTGCCTCGAACCACAACTTGGTGGGGTTGCCCGCCGTGTTGCCGATGAGGAACGCGCCACCCGTGCCGCCGCCTGCCTGGATGATCGGGGCATCGTTGTCCGTGGCGTCCGTGGTGAGCGCCAGGGCACCGCCCGCAGTTCCACCGGCAACCTGAGTAATCGTGTTGCTCGTGTCGATGTAGGTCGCGTACCCGGTCGTGTCCGAGTCCGCCGAGAGCGTTGGGGTATTGATGAAGTCATCGAAGAAGTGCAAGCCATCGACCGCACCGCTGATGATGTCCATGATCGGGCAGTTCCCCCAGATCGCGGGAGACAGGCCGCGTCCGGTATGGGAAGTGCGGTTTTGACCAAAGCGAACCGGATTGACAGGCATCTTTTATCTCCAGCGAAAAAGGTTGAAGTGTATCAGGGTTATTACGCCATGACGGTCGTGTCGGTCGCCAGGACGAAGTTGCGGCGGCGATTGCGGACAAACCAGTTGAACGTGCAATCGACGTGCGTGCTGCTGACGGTGTGCTGGCCCGCCTCGATGGGGATGGGCGTTTCGTTCATCCACTCGCCCTTGAGGCCCATGCACTTGAACTCGCCCCAGTTCACGCCGTAGACCGGGTTCGTGGTGTCGTTGTCCAGTTCGGTGACGGCCTTGATCGGCACGGAGCGAAACAGGACTTTGCCGTCCATGCTCGCCAGATCCTTGCCGAGGTTGTCGTTCTGGGCTTCGGCGAGGCTCTCCATCGTCGCCAGGACCGCGTAGTTCGTGTAGATGGCGTAATCGTCGCCGGTGTTGTAGGTCGGGGTCTCCTCGACCAGGACCTCGAAGTCGGTCTTGTACATCGCCTTGCGGAGCTTGGTAATCAAGTCGTCCTTGGTGACGTTCGTGTACTGGTTCGTGTAGTTCCGCCACCGGGTATAGGTCGTGGGGTTGACGTTGCCGACCACGGTGAAGCCGGAAGGCACGGTGCCGTTGAAGCCTTCGGAGTTGCTCTTGCAGACCCAGTAGGGCAGGCCGTAGGGGTTCACGGTGTCGGTCGAAGCCGGAGCCCGCCAGAAGCGTTGCTCGAACAGCTTGATCGCCGATCCCATGGCCGCCAGACGTTGGGACTGGATGATGTCAAAGATGCGATTCGCGGAGCCGCTGTTCATGGCGATGAGGCGCCGGTCCATGGCCCAGTTCCAGGTCACATGCCGCCAGTCCACTTCACCGCGGGTCGTGACGTTGGGCACATTCACGACATCGGTTTCGCCGATGCCAACGAACCGTGCCGAGCCGTTATCGTCGGTAAGCAGGGTCCACTGGACCTTTTGCCCGCCGTCGAAGGACATCTTGTTTTTTTTCATCGTCCGCTTGAGCGCGATCGTGTTCTGGTAATCGTGCATCAGGTCGGTGATCTTCAGCTTCCCCTTGTTCTCAATCGTGAGATTTACAAGGTCCTGGATATCAGTCGCTTGAAGCGTCGCCATCTTGTGCTCCCAAAAAAGGTTGGTGGTTTATCAGTCCGGCAGCCCCGAGTATTCTTCCTCGACGCCTTCGGAGGCAATGTTCAGTTCCCGGAGTTTCTTCGCGATCGCGCCAATGGCCTTCTTGTCGCCACGCGGCTCTTTGGCGTATTTGCTGGTCGGGCGGGAGAGAGCGGAATCGTTCCACCGCTTCTTGCGGACTTCCAGTTCCGCCTTCGGATCTTCGTCCGGCTCGATCGCGCCGTAGACCGCTGCCACGGCCTTCTCGAACCGTGCTTCGGTGTCGCCGTCCATGCTGTCCATGGCGAGAAGGACGGCCCGCCTGCGAAGGAACTCGGGGCTGTTCGGGAGCAGATGGATGCCTGGGCCTTTGCCGAACTTGGAGGCTGACTTGGACTCGAAGAGACGGTCAACCTTGCTGCGCAGTGTTTCATTCTCGCGCTGCGCAACCACCTGAGCTTGCTGGGCATGGAACGCCTGAAGACGCTTCAGTTCCACAGCCTGCCGCTTCATCACCGCCACAATGGCCGGGTCGATGAGTTCCAGGTCTTCCTTGGGAATCCCGAGATCCACTTCGTCCGGCTGGACCTGAGGAGGAGGCTGGAAGGCCGACGCGCGCCCATGGTTGTACGCCTGGGCGGCAAGCTGACGTTCGTAGACCAGGGAGTCGAGTTCTTCGGTTGGGGTGCGGGAGATGACGTCGTGAGAGATCCCCAGGCCAAGGGCCAGGTTCGTCAACGACTTCGGGTGACGGATCGGTTCCGGCTTCGCTGGAGCTGCTGGCGCCGGTGTGCGCGCCTCTTGGCGAGATGGGTATTGAGGAAGATCGTCTCCATCGGTGTCGAACTCGAACTCGAATTCGTCGCGAAAGGCTTGGGCACGATCGGTTGACGGAGATGGAGGGGCCGGTGGGGCTTGAACTGGTTCTTGGGGAGTTGACTGTTCCTGCGGCTGCTCTACGGCGGCGAGGTCGGTGTCTGGCATCGCATGGCCTTGTACTCCTATGTCCTGAGAATTGGTGTTGACAAAATCCTACCGACACAAACAGAGGAAAGCAAGAGGGTTTAGTCGATCACCGCGAAAACGTAGTTCATGCTCGACCCGGAATAGTTGCCGATGACGATGCTGTCGATGTCCGTCAAAGTCGGTTCCGTGCCCCCGGTGATGATGGTCGTGTCCGCCGCTGCAAGGAGCGAATCGTACCCAGGAAGGACGAAAGGCTGGTTGGCTGCGATCTTGAAAATGACATTCGTTCCCGAGCCGATGAGTTGGATGTAGCTGATCGCGTCCGCCCAGTAGAACAGGTAATCCCAGTCAGCCGGCACGTCGTTGTCGTCGTCGTAGACCGTGACGACCGTGGCCGTTGCGAGAACCCCGCCGACCTGATGAATCGTTCCGGTGACCGTGATGAGATACTCGGTCGCGATGGCGTCGGCAGACGCTCCCTGCTTCCCGGAGTAGGTGAGCCCCTGGGATGTGAGTTCAAAGTTGTTGAGGATGTTCAAGGTCGCCATGGTCTACCTCTGGAAAAGATGTCAAGGGGCCGTAGCGACAACATACCAGCGCAGTTGGCATGTTGGCTACCCCTCCTACGGTCCCCTGATTCCTCAAAGACTCAGTTGCGGGAGGATCGCCTTTTCTGGCTCGTCCTCACGGATTGGGCCGGAACGTCGAAGGCAGTCTATCAACTTGTCCCTGTCCTGTCGAAGTTGCTGGATCACCCGAGCCTGCCGCTCGATCGTGTCCATGGATTGCCCGCAGCTTGGGCAGATGCGATTTTGAAGGTCATTCGTCATGGCAAACCCTCCTGTACCCAATCACAATAGCTTCACGAAAAACCTCTCCCCATGTCGGCTGGCGTTTCAGTTTTCTCTTCAGGGCGTCCATGGCCATGATCCACTCAAATTGCTCCTGAGTGTAATCGTACTCCATGGTTACGCTGGTCATTGCTGGAGGTTGCTCCGCGACGGATTCGCGCGGCATCAATGCGTACTCTCGAAAGTCTCTGGGAAGCATGACTGGAAAGCCATGGACGTAATCGCGTGGCAACTCCAGCTTCATCCTCTCCTCCGTGAATTAAGCCGGGGCCGCTGCGAGTTAGCGGACCCCGGCGCGCCCGAGAGAAATCAACCGAAACAACCGATGATGAGCGGGAGCAACACGGGCAATAGTTGCGTGATGAGGTCGATAAACGGCCCGCCGACCTTTTCCGACACCTTGGCCTCGAACATCGCGAACCCGCCGCCGTCGCCGCCCTCGCAGCAGTCCGAAATGAACTGGTCAAGCTCATCGTCTTTCGCTTCTTTCGCGGCGTCGCACACCGCGTCCGCCAACCTGAAGTAGCCACCGAACGGCAACCGCTCGAATTCGCCGCGAGATGCCGCCTGACGAAAAGCCGCCGCGATCCTCGATCGGTTGCGGAAGTTGTCGCGGAGCTTGCCGCGACGAGCAGACATTACTGACGCTGATACTGCCATACTCATTCCTTTCCGGCCGCACGGGCCGTATGATCCCGAATCTTATTTCGGGATGATGAATTACCGTCAACACTGTTGAAACGATGCCGCCCGAGGGCGGCGCTCCTGGAACCACGCGGGAGAGCCTACGCTTGCCGCTGGCCTTGGTGAGAGGATCTGCCGGACCTGGGAAGGCATGGCGCCTGGTTCAAGGTCGGCCTTCCAGATCAGCCGGTCGCCGTCCGGAACGGCCACGATGACGACCGGGAACCGCCAGTCGTGGAACGGGGCACCGACGTGGCAACGGAACCACTCGCCCCGAGGGGCCGCACAGCCGACGCCAACCACCAATGGCTTGCCAGTGGCGATTGCCGCCTCACGCATCGCGTTGTAATCGCTGGGCACCTGGCCGAGAGTCATGAGGATAAGTGCGTGGATCATTGGGAAATCACCGTTACACGAGGAGCGGCAGCACCGTCAGGCACCGCCTTGGAGCCCACAAGATCGCCATAGCCTCTGTCACCCCAAGAGTTCGCCCACGAGTTGCGAATGCGAACGGTGAACGGGTCACGCTTCATCAGGCGAACGGCACAAACGCTATGCCCCCACCAGTTCAAGTCGATCATAACCGGGATGTTCCTGAGTAGCAACGAGGCCAGGTATTGCTTCGCCGCTGTACGATCATCAGGCAAGTCCCACCACTCCGTCACCTTGCGTTTCGCCGCGTCTGCCCGCATTGCCGGCGTGTCATTGCTTCGGCTCATACTCCCTTGCGGCCATAGTTTCTGGGAAGCGATGCCTGTCGTTCTGGCGAATTCGAGGGATTGGGCATTCCAGCCGCCTTCGTCGCGATAGCCCTTGATGATGCAGCCAATCATGTGCCCGGACAATGGCTCGTGTTCCAACCCTTGAACGATCCGGATCAGCATCGTCGCCGCCGTGGTCGAGTAGGCCCAGCAATACCCCTGCCCGTTCTGGTCTAGGGAATCGACCCCGTGGAAGTCAGCGAGATGCTGGAGGCTACTCTGCTCTGCCTCTTGCTGTGCGATCAGGGCATCCCATTGGCCCTCTGGAATCAGGATCGACGAGGGAGGCACCGCCGCGAAGGGAAGGTAGCCTGGAGGATGAGACTTGAAATTACGCGGGACGAGGCCAGTTGCACGGCCTGAAACATTGAGGTTGTCGGCGTTGTCGTCGGTGATCGTGATAATCTCGCCCATGGTTCAACCCCCGAATTGCTTGAGTAGTTTCAGTGTTTCCGCCGCCGTCGAGGGCCATGGGCCTTCGTATCCTCCGTTGGGATGATTCGAGATTATCAGCCAAGGCAGCGTTGTCCTTGGCCTTCCCGCCGCTTCCGCCCAACGCTTGGGAGCCCGTGCCGCTTCGTCCTTATCGAGGAACCGCATCTCCGGTTGACCTTCCTCTTTCGCCGCCCGCTCCTTCAGGTAGCTGCGGATCGGCACCGAGGCGATTATCTGGGCCTGTGCCGCTGTAACTTCGCTGGTCTCGTACAAGAACAGCACGCGGAGCCCGGGCAGGGCGATTGGCGACGGCGTAGGTTCAGGGTCAGGTTTCGGGTCGGGCTTTGGATCTGGTTTCGGGTCTGGTGTAGGGCCTGGGATAAGGAGCTTGCCGACGTATTTTTTGGACAGGATTTTTCGAGCGTCCCAATCGACGACCTTGGCAACTACCGAGACGGCCAACGTCCCGCCCGGCGCCGCGGTTATCGTGGCTGTGTCCTCGCCATCGTTCAGCGTGTAGGCCACGCCAGCCGGGATTGTCCACCGGAAGGCCAGCGCCTCGGCTGGAGCACGGAAACTGAACGGGAATTTGGTCGCCGCCAAAACGTCTTCCTTGACGACGATCACACGATCCACCTTGATCGTGGATACGCCGTCGCCTTTGATTTCTAACGGGATGTCCTGGGCCAGAGTCGGCCCGGTGAAAATGAGCAAACAGAACAACGCTAGTCGTCTCATTCGGTCTCCTTTTTGAGTTCGTCCTTCCACCGCCTGATTTCGGTCCAGGTCATTTTCTGCCGGTACATTCGGTCGTCAGTGCCTCGTCGCCTGCATTCCAATGTAGTCTCTGCCACATCCAATCGACCTCGGCTGTACGGTCTCCGGCCGCCCGGTTCAGTCATCACTCTCCAGATTTTGAGAGCTAATCGGATTCTCACTGCGTCACCTTCCGGTATGTCCCCGGGTTCTCTGGGTCACGCTCAAGGCCGATGTACTCAATCACTCGGTCGCAGATCGTGCAATGGTCGAAAGCCGGGTCGGCGTCGTTTGATGCGACCGGGTCGTGACGACCAAGCAGTTCGCAGATGAGCGGGCCGAGGGCGTATTCAAAATCAATTTGCTTCTCGACGGCCAACGGGGCTTCCAGTCCCAGATATTGCCGGTGCGTCCGAAACAGTTCCGCGATGCGTTCCGCTGGGGTCATTTCTCTTCACTCCCCGAATGCGACCCGAACAGCCAAACCACCGTGCTGCCCATCAACCAGTGAATGTAGCCGTTCGCACCGCAACCGATCAAAACTCCACAGGTCAGGATGACTACGATGCCGATAACGTCCATTGGTTTCATTTGTGACAGTGGGCCAAGTGCCATTCGATTACCCTCGCCAGTGAGAACAGTCCGGTCCCGAGAGCCATGAGGCAGAGGCTCGTATCGAGCGCCATAGGCACCTGAGTGCCGAGCCAGCCGACCGGTTCGTGCGGGCCGAAGTGGGAGGCACACGCGACCGAGGCGAAGGCCACAACCAGCCCGCCGCCGAGTTTCGATAAGGCCGTTGCGTAGCGGCTGAAAGTTAACACTGTTCCTCTCTCCAATGGCTGCCGTTCGCGTCAATCCACGTTACAATCCGTTTGCCGCAGAACGGGCAAAACTTGAACCAAAGACCGCTCGTAGCCATGCAATCGCTTTTTCCTGCCGACGTGTCAATGCCGCAGCCACCGCAAACGTCGAACAGAACGGCACTGTAGTCGTCTAGTGCGTCAGACAAAGCCTGGCAGCATTCTCGGTCTTGTTGCATTGTCACCCCATAATTTACAGCACCCGCATAACGGATGCCGATCACAGTTCACTCATGGTGGCTGTGTCACACCCCTACGGTAGCGTTGCCCCGCGTTTGTCCTTGTCGATCCCGGCGATGCCTTTCTCCGCGTCCACCCGGTCAACCCAAGCGTGGTTAATTCGCTGGTCAAGTCGCATCCTGTCCTGACGCAATTGTTCGGCGTGTGCCGGTGATTTCAACGATCCATACATCGAGTCTCGCCAATCGACCTTGCGACCGGTCAGTGCCTCGATGATGCCTTCAACCTCCGCCTGGAGGTAGACGTAGCGAATGTGGATCAGCCGGGAGTATCGCCCCGCAATGTCGCTCCGCATCCAGCAGTACCAGAGATTTTGATACTCGTCGTGCCGATCCACTTTGGCCAACTCGATCCCAAGCGAATCAGGATCGTTCGTCCGGTCGTAATCCAAGCACGCCGAGCCGATCCACAACAGCCAGTGTTTCGACGGCTGCCGGTCCAATTGCTCCCACTTGAAGCCGCAGTCTCGCAGCCAGTCTTCGGTGATTATCGGAGCCGACATTGTTCCCGTCACGTTCACACCCCGTAAATGCCCTTGTCAACCTCGTGAACAACAGCCGCGTCTCTGTCCTGGTGTCGTTTCGGTGGATGCGTCACAGCCCGCACCTGCCGACGCATGAGCCAGTGGACAAAGGCCACGAAAAGGACCATGGCGAGTGTACTAAACAGCTCGGTCACTTGCTTGCCCTCCGGTGATTTTGCGGTTCGTCGTCAAGCCGCTTCTCGATCCGTTCAAGGGCAACTCTAACTCTGGTTCCGATCTCGGCAAGGTCTTCAACGATCTTGTCCGTCCTCGCCGAGCGTTCGTCTTGCTGGGCCTGTAGCCTCTCTTGGAAGGCGTGGCAGCCGTCGCCGAGCTCCTTGAGGCCGGTTGCCCTGGCTATCTCCGCGTCGTTCCGCTCTTTGTCCTTGGCGGCGAAGTGTTTGATGATCTCGGACAACGCCTTGAGAAAGAGCACGGCCAGGGCCAGGAACCCGCCGACAACCGGGCCGTAGGCTGTCCAGTCGGTCGCAATGTCCTTCGGGTCGGCACCGATCATCATCACCGCCTCCGTATCGTTCCGATGGCCATGCAATCCCCACCCATGCACACGCTTAGCCGAAACATCCTGCCATCGTGCTCCAAGTCGAACGTCTGCGTCGTCTGATAACTCCTCGCCGCTTCCCGCTCCCACCGGTCGGCCGTCTGCAATCGATGATTCGCCGGCACGAATCGCCACAGAGGTTTCCAGCAGATTTCGCGGGCCTTGATCCCGGTCACTCGTTCCGCCTCCGCGGGCCAGATCGTGAAATCACCGGTGCGACTGAACGCCACCGGAGCCACTGCGTCTGGAACGTGCGGCGTCGATCGGCCCCAGAAGATCAGCCAGAAGAGGCACGCGCTCCCCAGGATCATGATCTCCATCACGGAGCGGACCCTACGGACGCGGGGAGGGAGGGTCGGAGTGTAGGTCGATGAAGTCATGACTATTGGCTCTTTGCTTCGTCAATTACTTTGGCAGCGATGTCAACGATTAGGTCGTCAACATCGTCAAATCCTACGATAAACTCCAGGGCACCAAGTAACTTTTTGTGCATATTCACTGCCTTGACAATGAACCTTGCATTTTGTTCTCTGGTAGGGCCGTTGCCAGTGTACGCAATCACTATGTCCGTATCTGGGATGATTATTCCCCACAACTCAGGAACCATGCCTTCTTGGGTTGCCGAAAATGCCATAGTTTTTGCTACGTCTTCAAGAGTTTCAATTTTTCCTCCATCTGGCTTAATGAATGTGGCAAGTCCCCACGGGATGTCTGTATGATTTTCCATTTCACGGCCTCGGGGAGGGAGGGTCGGAATCCGGCACACGGTAGCGGGGTCGGTCTGGGTCATTCATCCACTCCTCAAAATCAGCCTTAAAATCCGTCGCAAGGGCTTCCAGTTTCACCGCCACCAGCAGCAGAACCGCCTCGATGCAAATCAGGCGATAGGCCATCTCGTCGTCCGTCGTCAAAAGGAATGTCGTCGATCCAATAAACAGCCCGATCAGTCCACCCGCAATCAGATTGGCTGCCAGGTTGCTCTGCCGCGACAGGTATCTCACAAAACCAGCCGCGGAGCCCAAGAGAGTCGAAATAGAAAGCGCGAGCCATAGCATGGCACCCCCTCTTACTCGCCACCAGCGGCAGGAAAATTCACGTCGGCATTGTTGCCTATCCACCGTTCAACCGTCACCACGCGGAGCGTCCGGCCCGCCGAGCAGCCGGTCATGATCGCGCAAACCCAAGTGTACTCGGCAGCGTCCTTGGTCAACAGGCTGGCGTATTCGGGCACAAAATGCGGGTCGGCGGGAAGGTCAGCGGTCGGGCAGGTCCAGGCCGCAATGTCAACCACGTTGTCGCGGTCGGCGGTAATCGCCAGCGTCACCGTGAACGACTTGCTTGATTCGTCCATGCCGGGCACGGTTTGCAGGTTCGAAATGATCGGGGTTGCCATGTCTCCTCCAGGTTATTGTTGAAGACACTCTACCCCAGAAATGAAGGTTGGTCAAACACTCAGTCGCCGTATCCGCCGCTGTTGTCGTGCGCGCCACGGATTCGTAGGTATTGTTTCCTATGCCCGCGGTCTCGGAAGATGGGTCGGTTCAGATGGTCGAAGTCGGTCGGCACGCCATGCCTCTTTGCGTGCTCTACGGCCGCTTGCCGCTGCTTCGGATGGACTGCTAGGGCTTCGGACACCATGGGCCAGCACGTCGTCGTCTGGGATGGCAGGAACGTGCCTTCCGCGAAAAGATCGTCCAGCTTGCTTTCGTGGGCCTTGTCGTACTCGTCCTTGGAGACTTCCTTGTCCTCAAGGTAGTACCGATTCGGATTGCCGTAAACGATGCGGCTTCTCATGTCACGCTCCTGCCATTTGCATTTGCCGTTCACCTTCGCCACCGGACGCGCCCATCATGGCGTTCATGAGCATCTGGTCGTTGCCCTTCTGCGTTCGGCCTGGCATCGACTCCCGGACGTAGTTTCGTGTCGTCTCGCTCGGTCCCATCTGGGCCTCTTCCTCACCGCCGCCTTCCTGGACTGGTGCCGAGGGCTCGCGCATCATGATGATCTCGGACAGGTCTGGCATGTCGAGATACTTGGCCACCTTGAGCAGATAGGCGTTGATGTCGAACCCGATGCCTTGCTGGTCGAGGAGAGGCATCATCGGCATGATCGTCGTCTGGACCACTTGGTTCAAAGCGGCCAGTTTGCTCTGCGGGGTCGAGTGCTGCATGGAATACGGGTCCACCTTGACCACGATCTTGTCGAACAGTTCCGGCTTCCGCTGCTCGGGGGTGATCTTCCGTTGGATGGAAAGTTCTGGGAGCCCCTGGGGTGCGTAGGTCGTTTCCATGGCCCGGTGGGGGTTGTTGTACCAGAACCAGCACAGGGCCTCCAGAACGCTTGCCGTGAACGCCAGGACCTTTTCCTGCTTGTCCGAGACGGTAAGGCTGGAATTCTCGTTGAGCATCTTGTCCTGAGTGGCCGTCTTCGATTGCGGGGCCAGGCCGCCGATGATCGAGAGGTTGCCGGCCAGCGTGTCGAACTCTGCCTTGGTCGCCAGGAACATCGCCATGTTCTGCTGGTTGGCGCCGCCCATGCTCAAGGGTGCGATGGCTTCCGGGTTGTCCACTCGGAGGATGTCGCCGTCATTGCTTTTCATCACCCGATCGGCGTCTTCCGTGGCCGAGCCTCGGACGAAGGTGACGTCTTTCTGCCGAGCGGTCTGACGGATCAGTTTGCGGAATGTCTCGTTGGCGAACTTGTGCAAGTCGATCAAGTCTTGCACGGGGGCCTTTGGCATGGCGTTCCCCGGCACAATCCCAAAAGCGAGCACATGGTAGGGTCCGCAGTAGGGACCGACCCATTCTTGTTCCTTGAGAGGCTCATCAATTCCGTCGTCTCCCTCGCCAGTCGCTCCAGCAATTTGATCGTCGAGAAGAGTAAGCACGACTCGGTGGCGTGGCAGGTACACTTCCCAGAGGTCAATAAAGTCCTCAAACTCTTGGCTATCGCCTGCGTACTGTCCTCTACCGAGCGTGCCAATTCTCTCGTCTCCGTCCACGTTATGGATTTGGTCTGTGGAGGGGGTAACGTCTTTGACCCTCTTGCCGTACATCGCACGCGCCACCTCCTTGGGTACTCGGTAACGATGGCCAATGTATGACGCGGACTTGAACGTGCGAGCGTGGACGTCGAAGACGAAGTCGTCCAGGTCCACCGCTTCCGCCATCGGCTCCCCAGCCTCTTGCTCCCAACTCGACAACACGGAATCCGCTGGAGTCGCCACCGCCACCTTCACGATGCCGACCGAGAAGAGGGCATCGACGACGACGCGCTGGAGGGTGTCGGCCAGCCTGGACTCCACGATCTCCTCGTTGACCCAGGATTCCATGGCCGAGACGATGGGCTTCATCTCCCGCTCGAAGACGGAGAGCATCACCCGCGGTTCCTTGGCGATCAGGTTTCGGGTCATGATCGAGACGTATTGGCCGACTAGATTGATGGGGACTTCTTTGAACTTGGTTTCTTCCGACCAGTGGGATCCGGCAAGTTGCTCGACGGCTTCCTTCCTTTCCTCTCGAAACCTCTTGAGCACTTGACGTGAGTGCCGGATGGATTTGCAGAGACGCGAGAGGTCATAGTCGATTTTCATGGTTAGGCCCAAATGACTTCATCTTTCCTTGCATTCTGTCTTAGTTGCCGTCGCCATGCAATACAACTCCGTGAAATCTCCTTCTCTTTCCTGAGCATCCCAGACAGCGTCCCCTTCGCCAGTTTGTTCGCCAGCGCGTCGGCCATGACGTGGTCGCCGTGATTGTCGCGTGATCCCGAGCCGTCTGTGGATTCCTCCCGATCGTGGACCACTTGGCCCTTCGTCCCATACTTGAACATCAGGCATTCGTCCAGCGCGGCCTCAGATCGGTTGATGAACTCCTTCTTTTCCAACGCGCGCCTGTAATCCTCCAGCACCAGCCGCTTGTTCGTGAGCGTCGGCATCCAGCCTGGGGTCTCCGTGGACCCGAATGTTCGTACCACGTTCGACGCCAGTTCGTTCTGTCGGTAGTAGACGTTCGTGTGCCCAAGTCCGAGGACGATGTCGCCCCATACCAAACCAGGACCAACCAGTTCCCAGATCAGCATGGCAGGCTCGCCATTCTCCGTGCGGAACATCCGGCACAGAGCCACGGCCAGAACAGCGCACTCGTCCGGTGAGATCCATGGGTCCGTGAACTCGATCACCTTCTCGCCTGTTTTCAGGTTCAGTCCCGAGATGCAGGTCGGCGTGGCGCCCTTGCCCGCGGCGACGTCGGCCCCGAACCCGAACGTGCCATAGGGGACCTGGTCGTCATAGGTAGGCGAGATCCACATGCGGATAGGACCATTCGATCGCGCTCGAAATCTTGTCGGTTTGCCCGTGTCCCGGTCATATTCAAGGTCCCCATCGAACACCGGGGGAATGCAGAACTCCCTCTTGAGGTAGTGGATCGTCAGCGCGTTAAAGAACTGGTCAATTGCCCCTCGTGGGTCGATGTCCAAGTCCATCGCTACAGCCCGCGAGTTGCCCTTTCGTCGCACTTGCTCGTCGTACCACGGACTTCTGACCCCAGGAAGGAAGCCTCCGGTCGGGGAACCGTCACGTTCAAATGCGTAATCGTGGCGATGTGGGTAAGTTGGGTCAAGTAACTCGATTTCACGTCGAACCGGGTTGAAGCGGTACAGCCCACGGCGTTTGTCGGGGTGCTGGGTCCAGTGCATGTACAGCCGCTTGATGTAACTGCCGGCCGCACTCATGGGATCGGAGAGTTCAAAGAAGGCTGTAGAGGTTCCAAGGTGGGTGCCGTTGAAGATTCGGCAGGAAGTGGTGTCGCTGGTTCGGTGGAGGACGTCGTAATCCTCGTCGATCTGGCTGAACTCGTCGATGAACATGAGGTAGGCTCGCCCGCCGACGCCCGATTTGCTCGTTGTAGCCTGCCCGGTGATGATCGACCCGTTCTCGTGGCTGAAACCGAGCTTCCTCCGGTCCACGCTTTTGCTCATCCAGGTCGGCAGATAGCGAATGGCAAAGTCCAGCTTCCAGAAAAGGCTGTCCGAGTCACCTGGCCTATCCACGGCTTCCTGGTTTCGAGAGATCACCAGGATTTTCTTCCGCTTGTGGAACATGAAGATCCACAAAATCACGATCAGGCACAGCCAACTGGCGCCCATGTCACGCGACTTGACGATGATCAGGTCTTTCTGGTGCTCAATGCACCAAAGCATCCCAGGCGCGTCCTCGTCCTGGGACATCAGTGCCGATTCCTGGAAGTCCCAGGTGATGAATGGACCTGTTTCAAGGGATCCGTCGCCGATCGACTTGGGGTTGTACTGCCAGAGGAAGGTGTTGATGAAGAAAAGGATGTCTTGCGCGCAGTAAGCGGCGACAGCTTGGCGAATCTTCGGGTCGCGCAGGCACTCGTTTGTGACGAATCTTCGGAAATGACAATTCCAGTCGAGTTCTTTCGGGACTTGCTTGTGAAATTGGCCTTCGGAAAGCATGGTCAGCTCTCGACAACGACATTGGGCTCTGGGTCTGAGTCCATAATATCGACTGTCTGCTCACCAAGTCCAAGGAAAACAAAAAGGTCTTCTTCGGTTACTTTGGCTGGAACACGAAAAACGTGGGGGCCAAAAGTTATAACAGTGTCTCCTACTACCTGGAAGAGAACGCCTTCCTCTTCAGGCTGTTCAGCCTCTCCAGTTCCTCCTGCGGGTACTGCTGGTACGGCTTGCCCCACGGTCTCCCTGTTTTCCTGTTCCATATTCGCCACCCTTCCCCCTTCGTCGCCCTCGCAACGTAACGCTTTGTCGTGCCCATCAGCCACCCAGCCGTTTCTTCTCAACCTCCCACCGATCAAACAACTCCTGGATCAGGTCCAACACCCGGATCGTCCCCTCGTCCGTCTGGATCGTCTCCTGCTTATCGCCCTCCCCGCGGCTTTTCTCTAGCCCAGACATTTGGGTCATGAACCCCCTGATGTCCTTCTCCTTCCACGCCCGCGCCGCCTTCTGCCCCTCCGTCCTGTCCTTCCTCTTCGGGTTCGTGTACACCCAACGCATATCGGCGAGCAAGGTGTCGAGGTAGTTGACAGCGGACGGCGTGGAGGAATTCGAGGGCTCTGGCTCGGGCTCTTCCGGTGATTCCTCCACCGGCACGGCCTCTTGAGCCACTACGACCTCGCTTGCCGGCCGCCATCGCTTCGTCTCCTCATCGAATTCCATCTTCGGCTTTGCCATGCCACTACCCTACCCCACGTTTCCGTCCCGGTCAAGAAAACAGCGGCATCGCCTCGCGAAGCAGCCGCCGCGACATTTCGACATATTCCGGGTTCAGTTCACATCCGACGTAGTCCAGCCCCATACGCTGGGCCTGGATTCCGGTTCTGCCGGATCCGGAGAACGGGTCAAGGACCAGCCCTGGACGTGGCGTGTTGTCTGGGCAGGTGCATGAGGGACGCCAGCCGATGGTATCAGCAGACTCAACCACCCTCGCCCAGGGCTTGCCGCACGTCACGCAATAGCCCTTGGAGGACGTACCTGCCGCGAGGCATCGGTAAACCAGTTCGGTCGGGAATGATGCGAAGTGTTTTTCCTTCAGGGGCTCGCTGGCGATGGTCCAAACGTCGCGGAGGTTGGCACCGGAGTCCGGGTCACCCGTTCCCTCGTGAGATTGGCCGCCGTCTTCCGGCAGCAATCCGTTCCTGCCAACAACCCCATTCGTAGCTGGGTCCCAGCGACGAGCAACGGGCGTCTTCACCGCCTCACCGTCCGCGTAGTAGCCTCCCGCCTTCGCCATCATCAGCACCGGCTCCCAGGAAGACGTGGGCCGCCATGAGCCACGACGCAAGACGTAGCCTCCGTTGGGAGTGCATTTGGGGCAGCCGGGGCAGTCGGACCAAGTCGCTTCACGATGCGTATGCCCATCCGTGCCATCCCTGCCACCACCAGCTTGGCGAAACTGCCCGCCCATGCCATCTGAACGAAACGATTTACTCCCGACCTTCACCCTGCATCGCCTCCACATCCACCCCGACACGCTCGCTGGCATCGGAGCAGGCTTGTGCCACACAACCACCGAGCGGATAAGCCACCCGTCGTCCTGAAGGGCGATTGCCAGGCGCTGGGGGATCAGGCAGAGGTTGCCGGCGATGATTCCTTCGGGAGTTGGCGCGCGTCCGGTCTTACGTTTTTCGTTCTTCGGGCCATTATCTTTTTGCCCGCGCTCACGTCGGGCATATTCGTCCAGCCCAGACATCCCGTCACCCATAATCCCAGAAGATGCGTAAGTATCCCCCATATTCACCCAGCACGTCGCATGATCGGCCATCGTCTCCCGCACCAGCCGGAACACCTTGACCATCGTTTCCACGAACGCCGCTGGCGTCGGTTCGCTCCCCAACTCATGAGCCTTGAGGTCGTGGCCCTTGGGAAGATACGACCTGAGCATCCAGTACGGAGGACTCGTCACCACACAATCCACCGACCCCGGCTTGATCGTCGGCAACGTGTCGAACACCGAGCCCTGAAGTATCGTCGAGGTTTGCATGGAAAGAACCTACCCCACGTTCCAGCCCCCGTCAAGAATTCTCACTTTTGAGAAAATCAGCAATCCTGCCAAAATCCTATTGACGTCCGCCATCCACCGGGTTAAATTTGTCGCATGGAACAGAGACGCAGGCCCGCGTCTTGACAACTAGGAGAAATGAAAAGAGTCCTGACATCACCGTGAGGATGGTGACCCAGGACTCGAAAGAACAATACAGAAGCAACCTTATCACTTCTGTGCTGTTCTGTCAAATATCTTCACACCCCCTGTTCATGGTCTGGCTCGGATCATTGGGACGCGTGCCCAGAGCTGATCGGAAATGACGCTCATGGTGCCTTGGCCAAAAATGTAAGGCAAGGCGACCAGGGAAGAGTTGTGTGTGACCCTTGACTTCCCTGCCAGTCAATCCCACAGCCGTGGGTGCGAGCCATCGAGTAAATCCTGCCAACGTCGAGTAAGCCGCCTGGCGCCCAGCCGAGTAGCCGACTAAGACCTGGCTTGAAACCCAGTGCGCCTGATACTCCTGTGGGAAAGAGGCAGCTGCGGTCGAGCGTCAAGGGGTCACTCTTTCCCCAGTATCCACCTTTCGGAGTTCCCATCATGTCCAAGTACGTTAGCGCCAAGTACCGCGAAGCACTACGTTCCAAGGAACGTGCCCAAAATCGCGCTACCTACAAGTCTTGGCGTGATGTCAAAAACACCAAGTCCTCAAAGAAGTTATGTTGCCATTGCCAAGTCCAACTCCCGGAATTCTTCAAACACCAACGCTGTAAAAAATGCTTCATCCTCTTCAAACAAGGAAAGCTCTAAAACACTTCACACACCCTTCACCTACCTCCCACCAGGACCCACTTCCCTCATACCGGGGGTCTGGTTAACATTTTCTGGGAAACTAGCTTCCTATTTCTCCCATCGCCACATGGTACCCAATTCTTCCAGAGTGGGTTAAGTACTTACAGGACCCGACTTTCCCCCCCCCGGGGTGTGGTTAAGGTCTTGTCCGTGCACCAGGAGCAGGGCCGGTGTCCTGCTGGTGTCGGCCAGCGCGCGCGTTGCGCGAAGAAATTAAGGAGTGAGGGGCTTTTGACGGGGAAAAGTGAGGTGAGGCGAGTTTTCGGCGACGGTCGCTGAGACGCCGAGAGGGGGGGAAATGGTTGTAACGACGTATGACGCCACAGTGCAACGACGTCAACGTTGGTTTACAGCGAGTGATGGCTAAAGTTTAGCCACTGGGGAGATGGGTTATGGGTAAGCTACAGGATTTGCTGACGAGAGCGTCAGAGCGTTGTGAGGCAGAGGGAGTGCGTGCTGAAGGCGATGTGCTGAGATGGGTAATGCGGAACTGTGCGTATCAGCCTGGGCAGGAGTTCTTCTTAGTGACGTTGTTGTGTGCTGAGCTTGCGGATAGGGAAGCGCGACGAGAGGGGTTTAGTGGTCAGGCGGATCGAGCGGCATCGCGTTGTTGGGCTGGCAAGTAGGGCTTGTCATGGACCTGGCCTTCCCCGGGTGGCGCTGGGGATGGTCAGGGGCATGATGGCCCCTGGGATTTGACGGGGTTGCGTGTGTTGTGTGATCTTTGGGCTTTTGTTGTGGGAGGGTGGACGATGAGCAAGGAACGTGAAACTGTAGAGCCTGTTGACCCTTGCGATTTGTTGGAAGCGGAGGAGTGCGAAGTAGAGTTGGCGGAGCTGGAGCGTAGTGTCGATCGGTTGGGTGCGGAGATAGCTAGGCTGGTGGGCAAGGTGGGTGAGGGCGCATAGTCAGGGACTCCCCTCCGTGGCTGGAGGGGTATCCCGGATTATGACCTAGTGGGTTTTAACCAAGGGTGAAGTATGGATGAGTACAAAGCAGCATTGGAAGTGTTTCGTCGTGAGTCTGCGGCATGGCGCGAGGTTCAAGACAACTATCGGGCACGGAAAATCGGTGATGACGAGTTTATCGCCGGGATGAGAAAGTTCCGCAAAGCGAATGCTGAGATGGATGCGGTAGAAGCCAAGCATTACCCATACATCAAGGCATCGTAGGACCATGTCCCACGCCCGGGCCGGGTGGCGCCGGCTCGAGTGTGGCATATGTTCCAACCAAGGGGAGGATAGGTCATGGCAAGAAATTGCGTTGATTGCGGTGGCATTCACTACCACGAAGCCACTTGCCCTCGATTCGCTGCGGTTCCGAGGACGGCCCGATGGTGGCACTGGCACAAAGACTCCTGGGTCAAGCTCAGTCTGCGGCCAGGGCAGGTTATTGAGCTCACGGGCGGGGGGCAGCATGAGGAAGGTTATTCATGCTGGGCGGAGCGTTTCGAGCACGTCGGCAACGGGATCACAAGCGAGACCTGCACATGGGGCAGGGATTGTGACGGCGGGCATGAGGACTCATGGGAGGGTTTTTGCTCGATCTACAACCTTGCGTCGAGGGAAGGGCACGACGGCACGCCGGTTCCTCGTTGGACAACGGTTGACGCGGCGCAACGTGACGAATATGCGGAAATGGCCGGCTACTGAGAGCATTTGACGGGGCGACCTAGTGTGAAGGTCGTTCGTCTCAACCAAGGGAAAGCCATGTACGAATTCATCGACTTGCTGGCGAGCGCTCCGCCTATCGCGGCGTTCCTGGCGTTCGCGGTGTATGTGCCCCTGGAATGGGCCTGGGATCGCTTAGGGCGAGCGTTGAGGCGCTGGAGGCATCGACGGGCGGCCGAGCTCAGGCGGCGTGTAATGGCGGCCTGGGCCGAGCGGGTGCTGGCAGAGGAATGGGAGGCAGCATGTGCGCCAACGTGGCGCCCGGGGCAGATCTAAGGGTTTCAACCAAGGGGAAACACGATGAACGCACGGCAACAAGCAGCGATCGAACAGCACGGCAGCCATTTATTGGCGATCTTCCCGAACGCGACCGAGCGCGACCCGGTGAAGTTGTGCAAGGCGCTCCGCAGGCTGGAATCGCAAGCCCATGCGATCGCTTTGCGGCTATGCAATGGGCCAGAGTTTCCGGGTGGATACCGTGAAGTTGATTCACGTTGCGAGATAATCCTGGGCAAAGTCAATGCTCTGCTGGGCAATGTGAACGAGTACCAGCCGAAGACCGGCGCAAAGTGCGGCTGTCGGCGTGGTGTCCAGCGGGATAACTGCTCTACATGCGAAGGAACAGGGCACGTGATCGACTTCACGGCGATCAGGAACCGTAAGCCGCTTGTGCCTGTGTTCATTAACCGAGACCCACGCGGCTACGCACTCAAGATCAGGGAGGAAGCGGTCATGGGCATGAGAATCCATCGAGACTGGGGCGGGTATGGGATTATCGCCCCGGAAATCGGCAGGAATGGCGAGTAGCGTCCCCCGGTGATTCCCCTTCGCCCAGGGGGGTGCCGCCAGTGGACGATACCAAACCCGAACCAAGGAGATGAAGATGAACGCGACCGAAACCAAAACGATCCGGGCAAAGGTTGCTTTTACCTTACGCACCGCTGGCCGTTACGCGAATCATGTCACCACGGTCGGTCGCAACGGCAAGATCCGGCCGGTACTCGAACAGAATCCCACAGCACCGGCCAGCAACAAAAAGGCATGGACAGTGACCTTGACCAGCCGAACCGATCACACAGAGGCCCAAGACGAGATCCCAGCCTACGACACAATTACCACGACTGTTTTTGTCCACGTCCCGTGGAGATTGAGCCGAGAGCCGTTGACTGCCGACGAGATTGAAAAAATCAACCAACTGGCGGTCGAGGCAGTAGGCGGGAACGTTGTGATTGTTGATTAACCACCCCCCCACCCTTGCCCCCCGCAGTCCCGGCGGGTTATCCGGGGCCGTTGCGAGCGGACGCACCGCTCGGACAAGCACACCCAAACCAAGGAGATGACATGCAGTTTTCAATTCCGAACACCGGCTACAAAGACGGAACTTGCGGCTGGCTCGCAAGTGGGTTATCTGACGGATCAATCACGATACGACCAGGAACTACCAAAGGAGGAGCGGGCGGCCTTTGGATCAAATCCCCTATTGGTGAAGGCTGTCTCGCGATTTTCAACGAGTTCGACTTGACGGACGATCTATTGCGAGACTGTAACCGATTCGACGTTGTAACACTTGGCTTCGCCGGAGACCTTCCGCTAACCAAAGCCGCGTCTCAATACCTTCGCGAGATCGCGCAGCAGTGGTGCGACGCAGCGAACGAACTGAGGGAAGAGGCTCCGGAGAAAATGCCGACCTTCGCAATCGTATAACACCCCCCCCATCGCCCCCCGCAGTCCCGGCGGGTTGTCCGGGACATACCCAAACCCCAAGGGGAAATTTCATGATTCGCTACAAGCTCACCGACCAGGAGTTGCGAACGCACAACGGATTCCAGTGGGAGGTTGGCGTCGAGAGAGTCATCGACGCGCCAGGCACAAAGCTCTGCTCTGGAGACGTGTTCCATCACTACGATTCGCCGATTTTAGCGGTCATGATGAATCCCGCACACGCAAATTTCAAAACCCCACGCCTCTGGGAGGTTGAGTGCGATGTGGTGACAAACGATGGGACAAATGGGGGCTCTAAGAGGATGACTTTGATTCGTGAGTTGCCTCTGCCGGTGGTGACCTTAACGAACCGCCAGGCATTCGGGATTTTGTCCGCGAAAGAAGTTTTTCGCGAGCCACAATGGACGATGTGGGCAGAGCGTTGGCTTAGCGGTGAAGATCGTACCCCATCGGCACCAGCGGCGAGGGTGGAGGCGCTGGCGGAGGAGTTGGAAGAGGTGGCGTCGTGGGCTGCGGCGGCTGTGGCGACGGCTTCGGAGACGGCTTCGGCGATGGCTGCGGCTGCGGCGGCGAAGGCGGCGGCCGAGTTGGAAGCGGCGTGGGTGGAGTCGCGGGCTGCGGCGGCGTGGGAGTGGGCGGCGGCGCGGTCGTTGGAGGTTGCGGAGGCGAAAGCGTTGGCGGCGGAGTGGGCAGATCAAGCGGCGACGGCGAAACAGACAATTGATTTTGTCGCCCTGGCAGAAAAAGCAATGACTTATTAGCGTCCCGAGTATTCAACCCCAAGGAGAAAGACCCATGAAACCCAAGAAACCAGACCTCACGGAATTGGCTCGACACATGGCCCGTGCCGAACAGCTCAAGGCCGAGGCCAGGACGTCGGGCGGCTTTGTCAACGTCCGCGCGAATGGAAAGCAGTGCCGCGTGCCGGTGGCCCTAAGGCCGAGCAATCGGGTAATGCCAGGCACGTCTCTGGAGCAACTACGGTTGCGACTGGCGGTAGATGACGCTGAATTTGATAGACTGATGGGCAAATGATTCCGGTCGCGTCCTACGCGATCCTGGCACGATTATGAGGCATCGTATGCGAGAAGCAGAATTCAACCCTCCGGCAATCGTCAGGGAAGCCCACGACTATGCTTCCATGGTGGAATCCCTCCGCGCTAGGTTTCAAGGCTTGGCGCGGAGGCAGAGGGAGGACTTGCAAACGGCGATCCAGGTCGGCAAGGAGTTGACAGCGCTCAAGAAGATTTGCCCTCCTGGGAAGTGGCTGGAGACCATTGCCAAGATCGGGATTCCTTCGAGCAGGTCCTATCGG
>JACCDR011680526.1_pt1 | contig 49589 bp, 70 predicted proteins | sample 7446431 | NCBI WGS metagenome assembly JACCDR01 (sample SAMN15323443, study PRJNA562643) | freshwater metagenome | isolation source: river surface water | place: USA:Blue River Watershed | collected 2017-08-17 | reverse complement strand
TCGAAGATCCTCGGCGAGTTCCCCGAGATCGGCGACGACGTTCTCATCTCCCCGGCGCTCATCCGCGCGGCGCAGGAACGAGCCCTCGAACCGTCGGGCGCGAGTGTCCTCGGTGTTGACGTCGCCCGGTTCGGCATCGACCGCACGGTCATCTACCTCCGGCAGGGCCCGGTCATCCGCAAGGTCGGCGAGTGGGCCAAACAGGCGACCACCGACACTGCGGGCCGAGTCATCGCCGCGCAACGCGAGTCGGGTGCCGGCGAGATTCGTATCGACGGCGTTGGTGTCGGTGGCGGTGTCGTCGACCAGCTGACGGAGCAGGGCTACGGCGTGCTCGACATGCAGGCGGGCGCCGCCGCTCAGGACCGGGAGCGCTTCGCGAATGCCCGCTCGGAGTGGGCATGGATGATGCGCGAACTTCTCGAGTCCGAGGGCGTCGACCTCGACGACCTGGACGACGACTTGGCGGCCGAACTCGGGTCGTTCAAGTACAAGTACGACTCGCGGGGCCGCATCGTCGTGGAGTCGAAGGCGGAGATGCGCAAACGCGGTCTCCCGTCCCCGGACCACGCTGATGCGGCGATCCTGACGGCGGTCACCCCGCAGGGCGCCGACCTGTTCCGGCGTATGGCGTGGCGGCACTGGACGTACGATGGCGCGCAGATCGTCACGGGCGGCCGGCACTGGAACACATCCGAGCAGTGGGTGTTCGCCACGGCGCATCTGCCGGTCGGCGACGAAGCGCTGTCGGACATGTCAGTCGTGGCCGTGTGGGCTCGTAGTCTCGACGGCGATCTGCTGCTGCTGGACCGGGCGCGTTGGCGTTCCGGCGAGGAGCAGGCCGCGGATCAGGTGCGTCCGCTGGTGGCCCGCTGGCGACCGGATGCGCTGTTCGTGCCGAAGAAGCAGCGCACCGAACAGTTGACCGCCGAACTCGCCCAGGTCGCCAGCACGATTCCACTCGATGTGGAGCCGGATCGCATGGCGCGGGCGTTCCCGGCGTCGGCGATGCAGTCGCAGGGCCGGGTGTGGCTGCCCGCGGAGGCGTGGTCCGAGTCGGTGAAGTCGGAGATGCTGGCGTTCCCGAACTCCCGCCACACAGGGATGGTCGAGACCCTGAGTTCGGCAGTACGTGTGGTCGTGACCCGCTGGGTTCCGCCACCGACCAAGCAAGCCGCCCCCGCATCGACGGGCGAGCTCGACTTCATGTCGATGCCGCTCTGACTGATCGGCCCCGGGGGTGGCGATGCCCGCCGCCCTCAAACCCCCGATGTCGCCGCTCGGGATCGTTTCGGACGACGCCCAGTACGGGGCGATCCTCGGGGACTGGCTCGAGCACGTCACCGACATGGTATGGCCGGCGTCGATCCCGATCCTGGTCCGGATGAGCAAGGACGCGCAGATCGGGGCGAGCCTCGCCGGCTACACCCGCCCTGTGCAGCGCGCGACGTGGAACCTCGACCCGGCCGGCTGCCGGGCCGAGGTCGTGCAGTTCGTCGCCGACGACATGGGTCTCCCGGTCGCCGGGAAGGACAAGGCGGGTGCTGCCCGCGTCCGCGGCGTCTCGTGGCGGGATCACCTGAACGGATCGCTCGAGAAGCTGAAGTTCGGGCACGCCGGGTTCGAGATCCTCGCCGAGATGCGCGACGGCAAGGCCCATCTGGCGGCGCTGCCGGAGCGGATGCCGTCGACGATCGCCGAGATCCACATCGACCGCAACGGCGCGTTCGCGGGCATCAGCCAGAACCTGATCGGCCGCGCCGGGAAGGCCCCGCAGATCCCGGCCGAGCGCATGGTGTGGCACACCCATGAGCGCCGCGGCGCGTCATGGCAGGGCACGCCCCTGATTCGGAACTCGTATAGCAGCTGGTTGCTGAAGGTCGAACTGCAGAGGGTCTTGGCGACGAGCTCGCGTCGGTTCGGCATGGGCGTGCCGAACATCGAATGGGCCATGGGCGCCAACCCGACGCCGCAGCAACACGCAGAGGCGCACAATCTTGCGTCGGCTGCCCGTGTCGGTGACGTCGCCGGCGCTTCGCTTCCTCCCGGTGCCCGCCTTGTCCTGACGGGCCTGAGCGGTGGCATCCCGGACACGCTCGGGTTCATTAAGTGGCTCGACCAGCAGGTCAGCAGGTCGATGCTGGCGGGCTGGCTCGACTTGGGCGAGACGAGCAACGGTAGTCGCGCGCTCGGCGAAAGCTTCGTGGACTTCTTCCTGATGTCGCTGCAGTCGATTGCCGAGGACGTCGCCGAGGTCGCGACCCGCCAGATCGCCGCGCGCATCGTCGAATGGAACTGGGGTCCCGACGAGCCGGTTCCCGCGGTGCGTTGCGCCGACGTGGGTTCCCGCCGCGAAGTGACGGCCGAGTCCCTGCAATTGCTCCTGTCCTCCGGCGCCCTGGGTGCCGACCCGGGGCTTGAGGAGTACGTGCGCCGCGAGTGGCGCCTGCCTGAACGCAAGGTCGTCGAGGAAGCCCCAAAGTCCCCACCGAAGCCGGACTCCGACGAGGAGCCGGCCGGGGGCGAAGCCCCTGGTGAGCCTGCCGACGCCGGGTCCGACCCGGACCCGGACGAGGTCAAGGCGTCGGAGCAGTTGCTGCTGGATTTTGTTGAGGCCGCCCGCCGTTTCGACGAGTCGATGGTCAAGCGTGACCGGTCCGGGAAGTTCGCCCGGAAGTCCAGCGGGGACATCCCGCCGGCCGGGAAGCGTTCGGGGCCGTCGAAGGCAGCCCCGGCGCGCTCGGGCGGCTCGGCGGTGCGTTACCGCAAGGCGGCGGGCGGCCGTTCGGATGTGATGGTCGGCGACGAGTCGGTGGGCACGGTCGGGAAGGCCGAGTCTCCGGCGTTGAAGTCGAGGCCGTGGACGTTCCGGAAGGCCGACGGGTCGGAGTCGGAGGGTTTCCGGACCCGCAAGGAAGCCGCGGCGGCGTTGCTGGCCGACAAGGCGGAGGAAGCGGAACAGGCAGACGATCCTGGCCACGGGAAGGTCTCCCCGCCTGCTGTTCTCCCTGATGGTGTGACTGTCGACGATGACGGCTACGGCGATTTCGTTGTGACCCGTGATGGCGCGGTCATCGGCGGGGTCAGCGCCAACGGCGACGGCTCCTTCTCGGCCGTCGGTGCGTCCGGTGCGCAGATTCCCGGCAGTCACCCGACGCGGGAGGGCGCGGCGGCGGCGGCCCTGCGCAGCGCCGGGTACGAGCCGAGGCTTGCTGCGGCGCTGGCCTCGGGGATTGTGGAGGACAAGAAGACCGCTACCGGTCTTGTGGCTCAGACCAGCCGTGTCAAGTTCGGCGACGGCACGAAGGCGATCCGCAAAATCTCGGGGGACGTCACGAGTGACCTCTCCCCGGGTCAGGTGTCCCTGTCGGCGAAAGCCCAGGTTGACGCGGAGGTTCTTGCGTCCCGGTTCGGTCAGGCGCTGGGTGTTCCCGCCCCTGGGGTGCACCGGGTGTCGGATACCGAGATCGTCATGGAACTCGCGGGTAGCGCCTCGGCGTGGAGCCGGGTGTTCAAGGGCTCGGGGAAGAACTCCGGGGAGAAACTCGACCCGTGGGTGAACAGCCGCCAAGGCATTCTGCTGGGCCTGATGGACACCGTCATGGGCAACTATGACCGGCACGCCGAGAACTGGCGTGTCGACAAGGACGGCACGATCCGCCCCATCGACCACGGGTTGGCGTGGAACACCCGCAAGGGAGTCACCACCCCGGACGAGTTCGGGTATGCGCTGGCTGCCACGAATCCGTTCGCGGCGCACTTCGGTGAGGAAGCCGTTGTCCGGGGCGCGTTCGGCGCCCAGTGGAAGAACAACCCGCTGCACCCCGACGACGTCCCGGTGTTGCGCGCGAAGCTCGAGGGTCTCCGCGCGGACTTCGACGCCGCGGGCCGCAGCGACTGGCTGGACGACGCGATGGTGAGGGTCGACGTGATCGCCCGGTACGCCACCGGCTCGGAGAGGCTGCTCGGTGAGTGAGCTGGAGATGGTTGACGTGGACTCCGGTGATGTCCTGGATCGGATCCGGCTCGTTGATGGTCGTGTCGTCTCCGACACCGGTCTCGGTGCTGAATTCTTCGCCGGTAAACGCGCGATCCTCCTGGAGAGCGGCGCAGCCGACGTGTCCGACAGGTCCCTCCTTGACGGATACACGGATTGGTCGAACGGCTACCTGCTGATCCGTTCAGCGCGTGACGTCGAGGCCGCCGCCGGCGCGGGTGAGGCTCGTGGCTTGAGCCCGGAGGAGCAGGCCGCCGGTTTGGACCCGGTTGCGATTCAGGCGGAGCTTGCCGCGGCACAGGCAGAGGTCACCTCCCAGTGGGAGGACCTGGCCGAGCCGGTAACGGCTGCTCTGGTGGCCGCAGTGGGCGCCGCCCTGGCCGCCGGTGCCCTGGCTGCTCTTGGTGATCTGCTGGTGCCGGATGCGGCTGTGGGTGTGATCGCGGATGCGGTGGCCGCAGCGATGGTGTCCCTGTCGTTCACGGCCGCTGAGCGGGCCGCTGGCGAGCTCCGCGGCCAGGGTGTGGACCTCGACCCCGGCGTGCCGGACGAGGTGCTGCTGCGATCCCGTGCGGACGCGACGGCGCGGCTGATCGCCCAGGGCTACGCAGCGGGCGCGGGCCGGGAAGCACTGCGGCTCGCAGGCGCCGGACAGCAGGCCGCGGAGCGCGGTGTCCGGGATCGCCTGGATGGGCTTACTGCATCAGCGACCAGCCGCGGTTTCGTCGCCGATCATCTGTCGGCCGCGATGTTCACCGCCGAAGCCGAAGGCCGCCACGCGTCGTTCCAGCAGGCGGAGGGCCGCTCCGGGATCCGCTTCATGGCCACAGAGGTGAGCGACTCCTCAACCTGTGAGCGTTGCGCCGAAATCGACGGCACCAAATGGGAGTCCTACGCTGAGGCCCGTCGCCACTACCCGGGCGTCGGGTTCAAAGACTGCCTCGGCGGGATCAGGTGCCGCGGCCGGCTGCTCGTGTTGAACGACTCTGATCGCAACCGCGCCCAGGACGTCGCCGAAGGCAGACGCGACCCGGACGACTAGCTCGGCGCCGCCGCGCCCCACTCGAAGGGAGGCGCGGTGGCCTCGTACAGCGTTGCCCGCGCAAAGTCGACCACGCTCAGCGCGAACACCGTGGACACGATCACCGTGACGGGTGCATTCGCATCCCCGGGCGGCATCGAGGTCATCAACCGTTCACAGACGGGCACCATCTGGGTGCGCCTCGACGGCACCGCCCCAACGGTAGGCGGCGACAACTGTCACCCGGTGCTCGGTACGAGGTTCTTCGAGAACCCGTGGGCGGTGTACTCGACGAACGCCGTGGTGAAGCTCATCTCGGATGCGGCTCTCGCGTACACGGTGGAGTCCGCGCCGGATTGGGCGCGGACATGAGCGGCCGGGACTGGCGCGGCAGCCACGCCCTACCTGCCACGAGCGGCAACGCCGTGAATGTGACCAGCGATCAGACGGTCGCAGGTAACAAAACGTTCGCCGATGACGTGGTCGTCGAAGGCGACACGTACACCGCTGGGTTGCACGTGTACGGGGCGGTCACGACCGAGACGACGACCGCGACGGAGACGCTCCGTTCCGGGATCGGGCTCCCCGCGAACAGTGCCGCGGCTACAGCCATCACCGGTTCCCGAGGCGGCAACGCGGCCTTGGCGCAGTTGCTGACGGCACTCGCGGCGCAGGGCTTGATCCGTGACCAGTCCAGCGCGTGATCCCGGAGGTGGGCACGTGACCTCCGTCGAAGCCGGACGGCACTCGTTTAATGAGTCGAAGGTCCACCGTGACCGCGACGGCCAGTACACGCACGGCGGCGGGGACGTCAAAGCCTCCCGGCGGCCGAGGGCTGCGGCGGTTCCGAAGCTCACCACTGTCCCGGGTGTGCCACTGGCGTTCACCGGCACCTGGTCGGCGTCCACCGGCAGCTGGACTCCGACCCGGCAGGACTTCGTCGCCGCGGTCGCTGCCCGTGAATGCCCTGCGGTGCAGGCCCCGATCATCAAACTCGGCCATGTCGACACCCGTTTCGACGGCCAGCCCGCCATTGGGCGCATCGGGAATCTGCGGGTCGCTGACGGCGGCCACACGCTGCTGGGCGACTACGAGGGTGTGCCCGCGTGGATCGCGGAGAAGACCGGCGACGGGCATTCGGTGCTGTCCTCGGCTTATCCGCAGCGGTCGGTCGAGGCGACGTACCGGTACCGGTGCGCAGCCGGACACACGCATCCGTTCGTGATCACTGCGCTGGCGCTGCTCGGCACAACCCCACCCGCGGTGGGCGCGCTCACCTCACTGGCGGACGTGGGGCGCCTCTACGGCGTGGACGTGGCGGCGGCGAACGCGGACCACGGCGGGCAGAAAGTCGTCGCGACCGTCGACGTCGAAGCGGCCACAGGCGACGGCAACGCCGACCGGCTCCTGAAGTACTGGACCACCGGCCCCGGTGCGCTCAAGATCCGCTGGCGATCCGACGGTGACTTCACCCGCTGCGTGAAGGAACTCCGCGGCAAGGTCCGCGACCCCAAAGGCCTGTGCGCCACCTACCACAAAGTCGCGACAGGCCTGTGGCCAGGCGATAAGCGCAACTTGGCCGCCTCCACCCATCCTGACGACGGGAGCATCATGCCCGCACCTTCTGCGGTGGAGGTCGCCGACGGCCTCACCGCCGATGCCCTCCGCGAGGCCTACTACGCCTCCGCCCCCACCGATTCGTGGATCGCAGAGATCCACCCGGACCAGTTGATCATCACCGGCGCCGACCGCCGTTTCCGGCGGGTGCCGTTCACGGTTGCTGCGGGCAAGCCCCGCTTCGCCGAGCCGATTCCGGTGCGCCCCGCCTACGAGGACGAGACCGTCGCCGCCAGCGCGCTGCTGGTGTACGCGTCGGCGGCCGAGTCCCGCCCCGGCGGCCTCGGGCAGGCCGCCGCGGACAACGCCGCACAGGCCGCTCAGGACGCCGTGGAGCGCCTCACGGACGGGCCGCCCCCACCGGTCGAGCCCCCGGTGTTCCAGCCGCCCGTCGAGGCGCCGGCTGAACCGGCCGGCGACCCTGCGGCGCCCGAGCCGCCCCCCGAACCCCCGGCCGAGCCGGAAACCCCACCCATCGAGGAGGAAGAGATGGCCCTCAGCGCAGACGCGCTAGGCGCGCTCGGCCTGAAGTTCGGAGCCGACGACAAGGCCATCAGCGCGGCGATTGTCGCGCTGGCCAAGAAAGCCGACAAGGGCGAGAAGGTCGCCGCGTCCGCCGAGCAGCAGGAAGCCGCGCAGCGTGAGATCGCCGCCGCTGCCGCGCAGAACGCGGAACTGTCCGCGAAGGTCGGGCTGCTCACCGAGCAGGTCGAAACCCTGTCCGCGCACGTTGCGTCGGTCAACGCCGAGAAGGCCAGCACCGTCAAGGCGTCCGTCATCGGCGACGCCCTCAAGTCCGGCCGAATTTCCCCGGCGCAGCAAGACCAGTGGTCGGCCCGCTACGACCAGGCGCCTGAGGTCGTCACCGAAGTCCTCGCGTCCATCGCCCCCGGCACCGCCGTTCCGGTCCTCGCATCCGGCTACACGGGCGAGGCCGAGCCTGCGAACAACGGCATCGACGCCGAGTACGAGCGTCTGTTCTCCACCACCGGAACGGGGGCCTGACCGTGAGCGACTACGCCCCGCTTTACATGCCCGGCGACGCGATCACCGGCACCACCTCCGGCGCTGTCACCGGCGGCCGGCTGCTCGCCGTGTCCGGCAACGGCACCGTCGCCCACGCCGGCGCGGACTCCAACGCCGTCGTCGGTGTCGCCGCCCACGACGCCGCCTCCGGCGCACTGGTGACCTACCACGGACGCGGACAGGTCCACGTGTCGACCGCCGCCGGTTCGATCACCGCTGCGGCACGTCTCAACTCGGCCGCCGCAGGCACAGTCGCGTCCGCTACGGCCGGTGTCGGCAACATCGGTATCGCCATGACCACGGCCGCCGACACGGCCCTGGTCACGTGGATGGAGTGCTAGTAGCACTCGCTCGACCGGCTCCAACCCCCAACTGAACACCCGCAACACACCTTCTCCCCGGCGCCGAGCGTGCGGGGCTTTTTCATGCCCTCTGCTGGGCGGAAGGGGACAGGCTCATGCCTCTCCAGACGTACCCGCCGGCCCCGGCGTCGCTGTCCGGGGACCTGCTCACGATCAACCGGCTGCTGCAGAACCCGGCCACGATCAGCCGCCGCTTGAAGGCGCTGACCGATGTCGGGTTCATCGCCGACGAGCTGCTGCCGAACCGGTTCCGCACGGTCGGCGGCGGTGTCGCCTACGAGATCAACGACCAGCCGCTGTTCTCCAACCGGTCGATCACGGCGGTCAACCCGGGGTCGGAGTACCCGCGGGCGCTTCCGCAGTCCGGCACCGCGGCGCTGGCATCGGTCAGCAAGTGGGGCCAGGCGACGGAACTCACGGACGAACGCATCAAGCGTTCGATTCCGATGGGTGACGCCGTGGACTGGGCGCTGCGAGTGCTGGTCAACACGGTCGTGCAGAAAATCGACAGGCTCGCTATCGCCGCGTTCGCATCGATGGTCACCGACACCGTCACCGGGTCGGACTGGACCGGGTCGACGCCGAAGATCCTCCTCGACATCGAGAAGGCCAAGGCGAAGGTCAAGGGCCGGGAGATGGGCTACAACCCGGACACCATCCTGCTCACCGACGCGAAGTACGCGTACATGGCCTCCGACGACAAGATCGCGACGCTGCGCAAGCGGGAGACGACCGACAATCCCGTGTACGGCGGCATCATCGACCGCATCGCCGGCCTGAAGGTGCTGACCACGCCGATCGCGAACATGCCGTCGGCGGCGGACGACGTCTGGGTCTTCGACTCCCGGGCCATCGGCGGAATGGCCGACGAGCTCGACCTGTCCCCGGGCTACGCCGCCGGCGAGCGCGGCGTGCAGGTCCAGACCCGCCGGGTTCCGGAGCGCGACCTGTGGCACATGTGGGCGCGGCGCATCACCGTCCCGGTGATCACCGACCCGCTGGCCGGCACGAAACTCACCGGCACCGGGACCGCCTGATGAGCCGCTACCAGGTCGTCGGCGAATGCGCGCACGTCGTCGTCGCCGACCACACGGGCGTGAACACGCTGCAGCTGCTGTACAAGGGCGCGTTCCTGCCGGAAGGTGTGGAGCCGCGGCGGCTTAAGCATCTGCTGGACACGGGTCTGGTGGAGGCGGAGGGCGCGACGCCGCTGGCACCCAACGACCCGATCGGTTCCGCTGAGACCGGCGAGCCGGTGGGTGATGGGGCGCATCCGGTCGTCACCGAGGGCCAGCGGCAGTCGCAGCGCGACGCGGCCGAGAGTGGCGACGACGCGGAGCGGAAGCGGGCTGATGCCCGAGCGAAGCTCCCCGCTGACGGGTCCGCGCCGAAGGGCAGCGCCTCTCAGGAGGTCTGGGCCGAGTACGCCGTTGCGCAGGGTTACGACCGGTCCGAGGTCGAGAAGGCTTCACGGGATGACATCCGGGACCTGTTCACCAAGTAGCTGCGGATCGCTGACGCCTGCTCCCGTCCGCGCCCCCGTGCGGGAGCAGGCCTGTCGCCGGGGGGTGTGATGCCCGGTCGTGGTTCGTGGCGCAAACCGGCGCCGTCGGTGAAGACCTGTGTCGGCTGCGGCGTGGTCTCTGATGCTCCGACGCACACGGTTCTCGGCGTGGATCTGGCTGGTGTTCAGACGGTCGAGGACTGGCATTTCGGCTGTCATGCGCCGCTCGGGTGCGAGGTGTGCGCGGCGGCGGCCGAGTAGTTGTTTCACCCGCCTCTGCGGGTCTTTTCGCATGCCCAAAGGAGGTAATGATGGGTGATATCGTTTTCAATCAGGCCAAAGGGAAAATTGCGTATCTCGCGGGCCTTCCTGCTGCTTCCGACGCGCTGATCGTCGTCCCGCTGGAGGCGTCCGGCCTGGTCGCCGATTCGGTGATGATCGACTACGACGACCTGGCCACGCTGCTGGCCGGAGCCACGAACGAACAGACGACGATGGGTCGCAAGACGGTCACCGCGTCGGTGACGGTCACGGTCGACGACACGAACGACCGTGTCGACGTGGACATGCCGGACGTGACGTGGACGGCGGCGACGGGCAACGCGATCGGCGCACTGCTGATCTGCTACGACTCGGACACCACGGGCGGAACGGACAGCAACATCATTCCGCTCACGAAACACGATTTTTCGGCCACTCCGGACGGTAGCGACCTCACGGCCGTGATCGCCGCTTCCGGCTTCTATCGGGCGTCCTGATGACCGGCGGCCTCTGGGCCGTCACGACCGGCGGTGCCGTAGCGCTGTCCGCCGCGACGGCCAAAACGTCCCTCGGCGCCAAAGCGCACGCCAACTCCTCCGTCTACGTCAAGAAGGCCCGTGTGTCGTTCGACGGCACCAGCGCCACCGCCACCCCCGTCCTCGTCGAACTCGTCTATGCGACGTTCGGCGCCAACGCCCCCGGCACCAACTCCACCAGCGTCACCCCCGTCCTGTGGTCCGGGCGATCCACGACGGTCGGATGGACCGCAGCCAAAACCTGGACGACAGAGCCGACAACGCTCACGGTCCTCGAAGAGTGGTACCTGACCCCCGCCGGTGGCCTCGTCATCTACGACCTGCCGCTCTCCGACGAACCCGACACCGCACTCGGTGAGGGCCTGGCGTTCCGCCTGACCGCGCCGGCCACCGTGAACGCCCGCCTGTCGATGCTCGTCGGGAGGTGCTGAGCATGCCCGCTGAGCGCCCACCGGAGGGCTGGGCTCCCGAGCCCGCTCCAGGACAAGCGCCGGAACCGGTGTACGGCCCGGCCGACTGCGACCACGAGACGTGGCAGTTGGGCGACCAGTACGCCACCTGGATTGCGGACGGCGTCGACGACGAGCAGGAGCGCGCCGCCCGGCAGGTTGACCTCGACGCGCAGGGCCTCGCGATCGACGGTGATCCGCACATCTGTCGGGAACTCGCCGACCACGGTGGTGGCGTCCTCTACGTGGCCCGGCTGACCGCGGCGGAGTAGCCGGGGGTGAGCGGTGGCGCTGCGCCTGTGGTTCCAGAACGCCGCGGCGCCCTACTCCCCGACGACGATCCGCGGCGCCTGGGATGCGACCGGTTCGGCCGTCACCCGTTATCTCGGCCCGCGGCCGGCCGGTACCGCGGCCACCATCGGCATCGCGGAAACTAGCGGCACCACCAACTGGGATGTCCTCTGGGGCCGCTGGATCTCCGACGGGGCCGTCGCCGCCGGCACGATCAGCGGCACGGTCCAGTGGATTACCGGGGTGCTGGAGTCGGCCACCACCGCCGACCAGTTCTTCCACGTGCACATCTTCGTCACCGCCGGCGACTCGGATTCGTTGCGCGGGACGCTGCTCACCGACAGCATCGGCGCCACCGAGTTCCCGAACCCGACCGCCACCGGCCGAGGCGAGGGCGCGAAGACCGTCACCAACGTTGCGGTACAGGTCGGCGACCGGCTCGTCGTCGAGATCGGCTATCGAACGACGAACACGACGGCGACGTCGTTCACCGGCACCATGAATTACGGCAACGCGGGCGCCGCTGATCTGGCCAGTGGCGGTACGGGCGTCACGACTGCGCCGGGCTGGATCGAGTTCTCCGGAGCCGATGACATCTTCTACCGGCTCACGTCCACGCTGGTCGCGGACTTCAACGACGGCGTGATGCCCGCGTTCTTCAACGGCAACTACGGCAGCGTCCCGCCTGCGGTTTCCGGTGGCCGGCTGCAGGTGACGTCCGACGGGACGCTCGGCTCGGACTACTCCGGTGCGATCACCAACAACACCTCGACGCTGCTGTCGTTTGACTCGGTCACGGTCGAGGTGCCGTCACTGCCGGTGAACACAGGCTCGACGACGTACTGCTACGCGAGTCTGCAGGTCATCGATTCGAACAACGCGGTCGACGGAACGCTCGCCGGGATCACGCTCAACACGAAGAGTGGGACGGCGACGTTCTACATCTACTCCAACTACAGCGACAGCAGTGGCGGCGCCACGAGCCTCACGCTCGACACCACGAACCACCGCTGGCTGCGCATCCGCAGATCCGGTACCAGCGTCCTGTGGGACACCAGCCCCGACGGGCTGACCTGGACCAACCGCCGCACCGTCGCCACCCCCGCGTCCTGGGTCGGCTACTCGCTCGTCGACGTGCTCTGCGAGACGTACAAAGACGCCGGCGCCTTGGCGTTCAGCGAGTTCGACAACCTCAACGTCACACCGCGCGCCATCCCGCTGCCGCCGCGGATCGCGAACCGGGCCGCGATTGCCCGGGCCTCGAGCTGGTGAGGTGAGCCGTGGCGCGTGTCGGCCGCTCCGTCCCGAACCGGCCGATCGTCCGCCGCGCCCCGCAGCCTCCGCCGCCGGTCGTCACCTACTACGTGTCCGCGGCGGGTAACGACAGCAACAACGGCACCACCACCGGCACGCCGTGGGCGAGCATCAGCAAAGTCAACGCTGCTGTGCTCAACCCCGGTGACACTGTGCTGTTCCGCGGCGGCGACACGTTCTCCGGGCAAATCGCACCCACGATTGCCGGTAGCCCTAGCGCCGGCTTTCCGGTCACGTTCGGCAGTTACAGCACGGGCCGCGCCACGATCTTCAACAACACCGGCGGATACGGCTTCTACTTCACCGACGCCGGCGGCATCGTCGTGCAGGACCTCGTCGTGTGGGGCGGCGGCAGTTCCTACAACACCGGCGCCGGGATCGGCTTCTACCGGTCGACCGGAGGCCGTGCCGCCTACCTGCGGATCCTCCGCTGCGACACGGCTTACTTCCGGAACGGGATCGAGATCGGCGGCGCCTCTGCTGGGGGCGGCTACAGCGACGTCCGTGTCGAGGACTGCGTCTCGTACGAGAATCGCGACAACGGGCTCGCCATGTACGGGCCCACCTGGGTCAACGGCACCCCCGGCTATGCGCACGCCAACGTCACCGTCACCGGGTGCGAGTTCCGGACGACCTACGGAGACCCCGGCAACACCACCACGAACTCGGGCTCCGGATGTGTGCTCGGTTCAGTCGACGGTGCCCTGATCGAACTGTCCAGCGCTCACGGCAACGGCCAGTACTGCACGGCACCGCAAGGGCCCGCCGGAATCTGGGTCTACGACGCGAACGCCGCCGTCATCGAGCAGTGCGTGTCCTACGGCAACCTCACCGGCGGCACCGCCGACGGCGACGGCTTCGACCTCGACATCAACGTCACCAACTCCACGATCCGCCGCTGCCTGTCGTACTCCAACGCCGGCGCCGGGATCCTCCTGTACGCCTCGGCCGCGAACAACGACTGGTCGGGCAACACCGTCCACGACAATGTGACCTGGGGAAACTCCCTCATCCACGCCTACTACGCCGAGCTCAAGATCGCCGGCAATGCGGGCGCGAGCGGGATCTACCACAACACGCTGGTCGCGACCGCAGACAGCCTCGGCGCCGTCGTGTCCGTCGAAGACGCGGGCGCGGCCGGGATCACCGTCCGGAACACGATCCTTCAGCAGGACGGTCCCGGTGCGGTCGTGGAGACCGGCGCCACGCTCGACGCGACCGACGTGCTGTTCCAAGGCAACTGGTACTGGGACGGCACCGGCGCCACCATCGACTGGAACGGCGTCACCTACACCACCCTCGCCGGGTGGCGCGCCGCGGTCGCCGGTCAAGAGGAAGTCACCGGCACACCGGTGGGGCGCATCGCGGACCCGCAGATGCTCAACCCCGTCGACACCGTTGTTGTCACCGACCCGAGCAGCCGGTCGGGTGCCAACGGCATGCGTGTCCAGTCGCGTGCACCCTCGGCGATCCAGGCCCTCGACCTGCCCACCCTGTTCGGCGTCGTCCTCGGCAACGACTTCTCCGACGACGGTCGGCGGTTCCCGTACTCGGTCGGCGCGAACGAGGCGACACCGCGCTTCGACGCGATTCAGGACCCGTTCGACGCCCTGGACCTGAACCACTGGCCCGCGAACTACGGCTCCCCGACCGTCACTGGTGGCCGCGGTCGTGTTCCGTGCGTCGCCGGTGTCTACGCCGCGTTCCAGTCCGCGGAGGACTTCCAGTTCACCGGCTCGAAGATCTCGGTGCGGGTCTATCCGCCTGCGGTCGGCGGCGGCATTGACGTGTATGCCGAGGTCATTCTGGCCGAGGCCAACCAGCCGGCGGGCACGAACATCACGGTGCAGGTGGACGTCGCCGAGGTCGGCGGCGCTGTGCTGCGCCTGCGCAGCAACGTCGGCTACTCCGACGCGGGTGAAGTCCTCCTCACCTACGACCCGGTCGCGCACGCCTATGTTCGGCTCGCTGAGGACGCGGGCACGCTCACGTGGGAGACGAGCCCGAACGGCACCACTTGGACGGTGCGCCGGTCGGTCTCGACCCCGTCGTGGCTGCTTTCCTCCGGTGAGTGCAACGTCTACTTGCAGGCGCACCGCGACGCTGGCACATCGGATTACGCCGAGTTCGACGACTTCAACGCTGTTTCGGGCGACGCGAGCGTTGCTGTCGGCGCGGCGTCCGAGACGAACACTGCCGCGGCGGTCGGTAGAGCGAAGGCCAAAGCGGCGGGGTCGGCGTCGTCGTCAGAGTCGGCGCAGGGTGTCGGCCGGTCGAAGTCCCGCGTCACCGGTCAGGCGACGTCGGCGGAGTCCGCTACCGCGGTCGGGCGCCGCAAGTCCCGCACGGCCGGCCAGGCGGCCGAGTCGTCGACAGCCAACGCGGCCGGGAAGTCCAAGCGCCGCACGCTGGCGTCGCAGCCATCCGAAACGGACACGGCGCAGGTCGTCGGCAGAGCGAAGGCCAAGACGACCGGTGTGGCGTCGTCGGCGGATGTGGCGCAGCCGTTCACGGTGTACCGCCACCGGCGGATCACGCTCGGGCTGGCCGCCGAGACCAGCACAGCGCAGGCGCTTGCCAAGGCGAAGGTCCGTGCCACCGGCCGGGCGACCGAGACCGATACCGCGGCTGCGGCCGGAAGGGCGAAGGCCCGCACCGTTGGTCAGGCCTCGACAACGGACACGGTGCGTCCGGTCACCGTGCACCGGTTGCGACGGATCGCGGTCGGTCGGGCATCGGAGACGGACACCGGACGGGTCCTGACGCCGACGAAGGCGTTGGAACCCGGCATCGCGGCCGAGGCGAACTCCGCGCGGGCGATCACCTGGGTCAAGGTCAAAGCGGCAGGCCGGGCCGTCGAGCTAGACGAGGCGCTACCTGTCGGCCGGGCCCGCACCTATCTCCTTGGCCGCGCCTCGGAGACCAGTACCGCGTTCGCGGCGGGCCGCAGCAAAGCCGTCCCGGTGGGACGTGCTGCCGAAGTCGACAGCGTGTTCCCGGTGTCCGCGCCGGGCAAGGTCACCGCCCCGGTCGCGCAGGTCACCGAGACCGACACGGCACACCCGATGGCCGCGGCGAAGACCCTGCCAGTGGGCCGCGCCGTCGAGGCGGACACGGCGCTCGCGATCCGGGCGGAACGACGCCGGCTGACGCAGCAGGCGTCTGAGACCGGTACCGCAAGGCCGCTCGGCCGGGCGAAGTCCGTGCCAGTCGGTCGCGTGTCCGAGGCGAGTACAGCAAATGCGCTGTACGGCCCCGGCCAGCGGATCCCACTCGGGACCGCCGCGGACAGCGGCTCTGCGTTCGCGGTGAGCCGCCGCAAATCGCGGGCGGTCGGCCGGGCGTCGGAGATCAGCATCGAAGTGCCGATCACCTGGTCGCGGGCGCGATCTGTGGGCCGGGCGTCGGAGGTTTCGTCCGCTCGCCCGATCGGCCGCACGAAGACCCGCCCGGTGGGTCGCGCATCCGAGGCGAGCACGGCCCGCCCGGTCGCGCAGCCCATCCGCAAGGTTCTGGGGCGGGCGATCGAGTCGTCCACGGCGTGGTCGATGACGGTGGAGACAGGCGCGGGTGGCCCGTTGCGGCCCGCGACGCTGCTTGTGGCTGCCGAAACCGACGCGGTGTACCTGCGGGCCACCTCTGGTGAGCCGCTGCTGCTGGCGACCTCAAGATAGGAGGCGCTGGTGGCGAAGTTCCCCGGCTCGTTCTCGACGCCCCGGCTGGTGGTGAAGCCCTACGACGGGTCCACGGCCGCGACGGTGGAGGTGTACGGCCCGGACGGGCTGCTGGTTGCGTCGCCGGCTGCGGCGTCGATCGGGGTGGACCCGGACACGGGCGGCCAGATTTGGGAAGCCGCGGCCTACGAGCACACTGCCGCGGGCGTGTGGCGCGAGTCGTGGGACGTCGCTGGCACGGGCTCTGGGGTGCAGCATCGCCGCATATACGTGTCCCCAACCCCCGGCACACAGGAGCCGTCGTGGCGTCCGGATCCGTGGAAGCCCGCCGACTACGTCCCGGGCCGGACACTGGTCCCGGTCGACAACGGCGGCAACCTCGCCGTGAACAGCTTTGATGACACGACGCGGCCGAACGGTCAGCAGGTGGAGCGGCTGACGACGGACGCGTGCGCCTGGGTGCAGCTGGCGACCGGGCCGGTTGTAGCGGAGTCGCTGCATGAAGCCGCGTCGGCCGCCGCCGCGATCTGGGTGGCCTCGGCGATCGAGGACTCGTTTCCCGACAACGATGCCTCCGCTACCCGCGCTGCTGCCCTGTTGAAGCGCGCCGAGTCGATGCTGAAGCAGTTGCAGGCCGCCAACGAGGCGATCACCGGCACGGACCCCGTCGACCCGGGCGCGGGGCTGCTGCCGCGCTGGTCGTTCCCGGCGCCCGTGCCGTGGGGCGATCGATACCTGTGAGGTGCGCCGATGCCTGCCCGCGCGACCTTCAAGTACAACGAGGCGGGCTGGCGGGCGAACCTCGCGTCGAAGGAGATGGCCGACGCGATGTACCAGCTCGGAGACAAGGTCTACGACCGCCACCAGGTCATCGCCAACCACGACACGGGCGAGTACAAGGCCAAGTCCTACGTACGGGTCTATCTGCGCGACGCCCGGCAGGTCGCGCGCATCGGCAGCACGGCTGCGCACTCCGCATTCCTCGAGTTCGGAACCCGGTATATGCGCCGATATCGCCCCTACGGGCGGGCGCTTGACGTCCTAAGGAACTGACGATGACCACCGCGAAGAAGCAGCCCAAGGCCATCTGGGCCTACAACCCCGACGGCTCCCTCGTCGGCGAGCCCGTCGACGTCGACTCGTTCACCGACCCCGATGAGGTCAAGCAGCTGGTCCGTGAGGGCCGCATCGCCTACGTCAACGACAAGGGCGAGCGGGTCCAGCCCAACGGTGAGCCGATAGAAGCGGGCCCGACCCTGCCCGGTGGCGGCCCCGTCGTGGTCACCGACGTCCCCGGTGAGCAGCGCAAGGCGCAGGCCAAGACGGCGGACAAGTCTGCGTGACGGCTTCGGAGACGCTCGCCGAGCTGGACGCCATCGCGCTTGCGGCGGTCGCCAGGCTCCCCGCCACCGACAGCGGCCACGGGCAGGTCTGGAAGCGCCCCGACGGGGTGACCGCAGACTGTGGCGGCCCGAAGAAGTGCGACGACTGCTCATCCGACGCCCTGATGGTCGCCGCGATGCAGCAGTCGATCAACGCCGTGAAGCCCACCAGTGCGGCCGTGGTCGAGATCGTCGAGCGGCACCGCGGCGAACGCATGCCCGAGATCGGCACTGGCTCAATCCTCGTCCCGAACGAGATCCGCATCAACGGGCAGCGGCTGTGGGCACCGCAGGACTCGCCTCCGGTTGTCGAGCGCATCGAGGTCGGCACGGGCATGAGCGCCGTGCTGGTGACGCTGACGGTCATGGCCCGCCGTGTCGTTATCGATGACGAGCCAGGTACCCCGTGAGGATCCTCGACTGGCAGGCGCCGCAGCACATCGGCGACGTCGAAGTCCCTGTGCTCGTCGGGCGTGACGGCGACAAGGCGGGCAAGGTCACCGTCCCGGTCTACTCGTGGACGATCTCACGGCTGCCCGGCTCAAACACCGGTCACGGGCACGTCTGGGAACGCCCTGACCGCTCTCAAGAGTCGTGCGGCTGGCCAGACCGCTGCGGCCAATGCGAAGCCGATGAGGAACTGATCGCCGAGATGCAGCACTCGGTCCGCGCGGCGACCGAGCGGCGAGGTGCCGAGATTCTGATTCAGCGAGTGGCTGCCACACCCCTGTAGAAGCAGGAGACGGGGGTGAGATGACGTTCCCCGTCTATCCGGACACCGACGAGACGATCGCCCGCTGGCTCGCCGAACAGCAGTCCATCCGCTGGTGGGCTGACGAACGCCGCGAACCCACGAACCTGCTGGCCTACCTGCCGTTCGTGTGGATCAGGCCCGTCGGTGGCGGCATCGGCGGCGACACATTCGACCGCCCCACCGTCGACGTCGAATGGTTCGCCTCCAGCCAAGACGCGTGCCGGGCCCTGTCCATCGCGGGCCGCTCCCTGCTCGTCCACGGACTGCCCGGCTACCACGAGCCCGGCCTGACCGTGACCCGCGTCGCCGAAATCACCAGACCCCGCCCGCTGGCCTACGACGACGACAAGATCCACCGCCGCTCAGGCACCTACACCCTCGTCGTCCAACCCCACTGACCCACCGCTAGACCCCATCCCTGCCGAGCCCCACCGCGCCGCGGTCGGGGCCATTTGGCGTGTCCAGAAACGGAGGCGCGCCGATGGCCGCCGATGCAACAAAGATCCTCGCCGGTGTAAGTGCCGGCGCCGGGAACGCGCTGGTGAGCGTCGCCCCGGTCGGCACCACCCTCCCGACCACGGCCGTGGCGACGCTGAACGTGGCGTTCAAGAACCTCGGCTGGATCTCCACGGACGGCATTACGAAGTCCGTCGACGTGGAGACCGAGGAGATCGGCGCATTCGGCGCCTCGGGCGCGGTCCGGGTCCTCAAGACGTCGGCGACGACGACCATGCAGTTCTCGGCGCTTGAGTCGAACCCCACGGTCATCGAGGTCTACAACGAGCTCCCGCTGAACTCGATCACCGTCGACGACGAGGACGGCACCTTCAACTTCGTCGAGGGCCCGCTGCGCACCCAGCGCTACGCGATGGTCATCGACATGATCGACGGCGACAACCACATCCGTGGCGTCGCGCCGCTGGTTGAGGTCACGGACAAGGACGACCTGTCGATCTCCGGTGGCGCCGCCATCGAATACAACATGACGGTCACGGCCTACCCGGGCGGCGACGGAACGAGTATCCACTGGTACTACGTCGTCGCGTCCCTGATTGTCACGCCGTGACGGCGCCGCTGGGATCCCAGCACACCAACCCGGTGCCCGACAGCCTCTCCCCGCTCGAGGAGATCCAGGCCGAAGTCGACCAGGAACTCGACGTGCAAGCCGCCAATGCGGAGCTCGAATTCTTGCGCGCCCAGAACGCGAAGATGCGCGCCACGCTCGTCGCCCACGAGACGAAAGCCGCTCACGACGCGAAACTTGTGGAGGTTCTCCAGGAGGACGCGGCTGAGGCGGCCGACGACGAGCGGGAACTGATCGCGGCGGGCTGCGTGAAGGTGCAGCTGGACCTCGACAACGACGAGCAGACGTACGTGTGGGTGAAACCCGCCGACCAGTGGCGCTCGGCCGACACGTCCGCTCTCGTCGCGGGGAACTTCACCGCCTGGGCACTGTCTTGCCTGGCCACCCCGGATGACGTCGCCGAGTGGGTGGAGTCGAACCCGACGGTCGTGCAGGTCAATGAGTTCTTCGCCCGCTGGAAGCAGGCCACTGGGCAGGACGCGGGAAAATCGCCCGGGTCGCGCAGGCACTCGAGGCGCACGCGCGTGAGGTAGAGCACGACCTGCGGGTCCACCAGGGCGTGGATGTGCGGGACCTGTTCCGACCCGACGGCGGCACCTCGAGGCTCACCTACCGGCAGGTCGCGGCGTGGCTGGACCTTCTGCCGGGCGAGTCGGCGTACAAGACAGCCATCCGGGACGCGCTGTCCGACGAGCAGTTGGCGGCGCTGGCCAAACGGCCCCGCGAAGGCCACGGCCCGTGGTCACACGCCGAACTCCTGCTGGCGCACATCGTCGACATGCTCGCCTGGGTCATCTACGCCATCCCCGCTGCTCAGGGCGGTAAGCCGAAGAAACCCAAGCCCTTCCCGCGGCCGGGGGTGCCGAAGGAACGCAAGCAGTTCGAACGGCAGGCCACCAAGGTCCTGACCGCGGCGCAACGCGCCTACCTGGAGCGCATGCACCACCGCCGCGAATAGGCACGGGGGTGGCGCCCCGTGTCCGAAGGCAGCATCTCCGGTGGGTCCGTCCACGTCGAAGTCATCCCGGAGCTCTCCGGGAAAACCCGCTCCGAGGCCGAGAAAATCGGCCAGGAAATCGCGCGGCTCGTCGCCAAGCCCATCTCCGACAAGGTGGCACCGGCGCTCCCGGCCGCGGTCGAGAAGGGCGCGGCGAAAGCGAAGTCCTCGGCTCGCAAGGCCGGGTTCGACGTCGGCGCCGAGTACGCCAAGGCGCTGCGGGGCCGGGTCGACGAGGCACTCAAGGGCATCCCCGAGATTGAGCTGAAGGCCGACTCCACTGACCTGGAGAAGCGCCTCGTCGACGTCCGCAAGAAGCTCGCCGAGCTCGGTAACAAGAAGATCGGCGTCGACCTGTCGGCGGACGCGGCGATCGCACAGGCCGAGAAGCTCCGCAAGGAGATCGCCGCTCTCGACCGGGACATCGAGAAGACCAAAGCCGCGGGCGGCACCATCCCGCTGAACGTCGACACGACCCGCGCCGTCGGTGAGCTCAACGGTTTGAAGCGTGACCTGACGGCGGTCCGCAACGAAGCGGCGAAGCCGGTGAAGGTGCCGGTGGAGGCGGCCCTCAATGAGGGGTCGTTCACGACGAATGTCCGCAACAAGATCGCGGCGGCGCTGAAGGATCTGCCTCAGGCGGTCATCACCGCGGACTCGTCGGGTGCCGATCGGGAGATCGCGCAAATCCGTGCCCAGCTCGCCTCCCTCGGGGACAAGCGCATTGGGGTGGACCTCAACGCCGGCCAGGCGCTGGCGGAGATCTCTGTTCTGCAGGGCCGCCTGACGCAGTTGGCGACGAACTCGCCGAACATTCAGGTCCGCGCCGACGCCGGCTCGGCGGCGGCGCAGTTGGCGGCGATTGAAGCCGAAGCGCGTCGCGTCGACGGCATGCGGCCCGAAATCAAGGTCGACGTCGACTCCGGGTCGGCCATCTCGGGCTTGTCGGCGATTGCGGGGGCTGCGGCTACGGCCGGCGGGAGCCTGGGGACGCTGGCGTCGTCCGGGGTCGGTCTGGGTGTGGTGGCGGGTATCGCGGCGCTGGTCGCGGGCTCCATCGGGTCCATCGCGACCGCAGCTGTGGGTGCGGCAAGCGGCTTGGGCGTGCTCTATCTCGGACTGAGCGACGTGTTCGCCGCGGTGTCGGCGGTCACGGGCGCCCAGTCAGCGGGTGGTGGCGCTGCCTCGAGCAACGCCTCGCAGCAGTTCGCCCTTGCCAACGCCTACGACGCCGTGAAGTCCGCGGCGGCCAGTTTGGCGAACGCGGAGGCGAATGCGGCGTCGGCGGCGGTTAGTGCGGCTCAGCGGGTGGCTCAGGCGCAGCAGTCGTTGGCGGAGGCGCAGCAGTCGGCGGCACGGTCGGTGGCGCAGGCCCAGGCGGCGGCGGCTCAGGCAGCCGATCGTGCGGCCCGGAGCGTAGCCAGTACCCTGCAGCAGCAGGCCAACGCCGAGCGCGCGCTGCAACGCGCCCAGGAGTCCGCTCAGCGGGCGCAGGAAGCGTTGACCCAGGCCCGCAAGGACGCGGCCCGAACCCTCCAAGACCTCGCACTTCAGGCCACGGGCGGAGCCCTGTCCGCCGAGCGGGCGCAGCTCAACCTGCAGCGCGCGCAGGCGGATGCGGCGAAGACCGCGGCGGACTCGACGGCCACGGACTACGAGAAGGCCGACGCGGCGCTCGCCGTGCGCGAGGCGCAGCAGTCTCTCGCCGAGGCCCAACTGTCCGCGTCGCGCGCGACGGAGGACAACAATGCCGCGCAGGCCGCAGGCATCGACGGCTCCAAGCAGGTCGTGGCCGCGCAGCAGCAGGTCAAGTCCGCCACCGACGCCGTAGCCGACGCGCAGCAGAGCGCGGCCAACGCAGCCCAGGCTGTTGCGCAGGCCCAGGCTGACGGTGCTGCTTCGGTGGCTGCCGCGCAGGCGAACGTGGTGCAGGCCCAGGAGGACGGGGCACGTCGTATCGCGGCGGCGCAGCAGGCCGTCGCCGATGCCGAACGCGCTCAGGCTGACCAGGCACGCCAGTCGGCGTTCTCGATCGCCCAGGCCAAGCAGGGCCTCGTGTCGGCGGAGCGCGCGTTGGAGCAGGCGCAGCAGCAGTCGGCGAGCGCCGGATCGGCCGGCGCGAACAAGGTCGCCGAAGCCCTGTCGAAGCTCACGCCGATCGGGCGGGAGTTCGTCGACTTCATCACCGGCACGTTCCTGCCCGCGTTCAACCAGCTCAAAGCGACCGCCCAGGACGCGCTCCTACCCGGGTTGATGGGTGGCCTGCAGGCGGTCATGCCGCTGTTCGGGCAGCTCAACTCGTTCGTCGATGCGGTCGGCCGATCCCTGGGGACGTTCGCGGCCAGCCTCGGGCAGTTCTTCGCCTCACCCGAGATGGTGCAGTTCTTCTCGTTCCTGCAGGCAACGATCCCGCCGATGATCGCCCAGTTCGGGCAGATCTTCATAGACCTGCTGTCCGGGTTCGCCTCGACGATGCAGGTGTTCCAGCCCGTCACCGACGCGCTCATGGGCATCCTGTCGACGATCGCCGAAGCGTTCCGCGTGACCGCGCCAACGATGGCGCCGTTCGCCAAGGGCTTCGCGGACATCCTCAACGCCATCCAGCCGCTGATCCCCGTGTTCGCGCAGGTCGGCGCGACCATCATGAACGCCCTCGGGCAAGCCCTGACCGCGATTGCCCCGTCTATCGGGCCGCTCGCGAAAGCGTTCGCGGGGATCCTTGTCGCGCTCACGCCGCTGATCCCGGTGATCGCGCAGATCGCTGCTGTTTTCGCCGGGGCACTCACCTCCGCGCTGCAAGCCATCTTGCCCGTCCTGACGCCAGTGATCGAGCAGATCGCGGGCGCCCTCACGCAGGGCATCACTGCCGCCGCGCCGCTGATGAGCCAGCTCGGAACCCTATTCGGGCAGATCCTCGCCGCGGTGCTGCCGATCCTGCCCGTGCTGGTGCAGCTCGGGGCGACGCTGCTCGCCCAGCTGATCCCGGCGTTCACGCCGCTGATCCCGATCATCACGCAGTTCGTGCAGGAGTTCGGCCAGCAGTTGATGCAGGCCGTGATCGCGATGATCCCGATCATCGTGCAGTTGGTGCAGGCGATGATCCAGTTGGCGCCGACATTCATCCCGCTTGTCGCGCTGGTGCTGCAACTGGTCGCGGCACTCCTTCCGCTGGTGCCCGCGATCCTGCAGCTGGTCTCGGCGTTCCTGTCGGCGCTGCTCCCGGCGATCACGACGATCATCGGCATCTGGCAGCAGATGGTGACGCTGGTGCTCACCGTGGTCATCGGCGCTGTGACGGCGCTGGTCACGTACATCACGAGCGTCGTCGTCCCGGTGTGGACGACGTTCTACACGGCCGTCTCGGACGCGGTGACGAAGATCGCTGACGCGGTGAAGTCGTTCTGGGAGACGAAGGTGAAGCCGGTCTTCCAGGCGCTGGCGGACTTCATCACCAAGGACATCCCGAACGCGTTCAAGACCGGCGTCGACGCGATCAAGGCCGCCTGGGAGAAGGTCCAAGACGTCGCGAAAGCCCCCGTCAAGTTCATCGTCGACACCGTCATGAACAACGGGCTGTTGAAGGCCTACAACCTCCTGGCCAGCACATTCGGCGTCAACCCGAGCAACCTTCAGGTGTCCGTCGGATTCGCCTCCGGTGGACTCGTCCGCGGCCCCGGAACCGGCACCTCCGACTCCATCGCGGCTCGGCTGTCGAACCGCGAGTTCGTGGTGCGGCGCGCGGCCGTCGACTCAATCGGCGTCCCCACCCTGGCCTACCTCAACAAGTACGGGCGCCTGCCCGGCTTCGCCGACGGAGGCCTCGTCGACACCGTCCTCGGCGTCGTCGACTCCGCCACCGGCTTCCTCGCCAAATTCACCGGACAGGTCCTCCAGATCCTCAAAGACCCCGTCGGGTGGATCACCGCCGAAATCTCCGGGGCACTCGCCTCCATCGGCAACGCCGGCGGCGCGAACTTCGGGAAAATGGCCGGCGGGGCGGCGACCACGATCGGCGACGGCCTGACGTCGTTCGCGGGGACGCTGGTGCAGCGCGGCACGGACATCCTCACCGGCGTGCTCACCTTCGACTCCGGGGGCTATCTACCGCCGGGTCTGTCGATGGTGCACAACGGCACAGGCGGTCCCGAGCGGATCCTCACCGATGCGCAGTGGGCCCAGCTCGCCCAGGGTGCCCGGGGTGGAGATGGGCCGCTGGTGTCGATCGGCACATTCGAAGCGCCGGTTAACGCGTCCCCGCGGCGCATGGCCGAAGACCTCGCGTTCCTGCTGAAGGCGAGGGGCTGATGCCGGACCTCGTCTACGCCGGGCTGTGGATGGACTCCGTCGAGTACCCCTCAGGGCACGTTGCCGCCGGGGTCTCGGTGCAGATCCGCCTCAAGGGCCAGACGGCGCTCGCGACGCTGTACTCCGACCGCACCAAAGCCGGAACGGTCCCCAACCCGACCACGACCGACGCGAACGGCAACCTGCAGTTCTACGCCGAGCCGGACATCTACACGTGCTCGGTGCCCGCCGTAGGCGGCTCCTTCGACGTGCACGTCCCACCCGACGCCCTCGACATCCAGACCGGAGGCGTGGACAACCTCGTCGCGTCGGTCAACGATCAGATCGGCGAGGTCGTCCTGTCGGCCGCCGACGTCGGGGCCGTGGCCACCGTCAACGGCAAAACCGGCGTCAGCATCACCCTCACCGCCTCCGACGTGGGCGCCGCCACCGACGCCAACGTCATGCACCTCACCGGCTCCGAAACAGCCGGCGGAACCAAGACGTTCTCTGCGTCACCGATCGTTCCCCTGCCGACGCTCAACCAGCACGCCGCACGGAAAGACTACGTCGACGGATTCGCTCACCAATCACGCACGATCAGCACCACGGCGCCGCTGGCCGGCGGCGGGGACCTGTCGGCCAACCGCACGCTCAGCGTGTCCGTGGGCACGGCGTCCAACCAGGTCGCGGCGGGCAATCACAACCACCTCACCCCGACGGTCGTGATCCTCACGGACGCCTCCACGGTGACGCTCGACGCCTCCGCCGGCTCGCACTTCCGGTTGACGGCCACGTCCGGGGTCGGCTCCTCCCGGACGCTGGGTGTGCCCACGAACGCCGCCGACGGAATGAGGATCCTCATTGAATACGTCCAGGACGGCACCGGCTCGCGCGCGCTCACTCTCTCGTCGGCGACGGGCGGGTTCGTCATGGACCCTGCCATCGGCAGTTACACGGCCACGACGACCGCGTCGAAGCGGGACTTCCTCGGCTGCCTGTATTCCTCGGCCCTGTCGAAGTGGATCGTCATGGCCGTTTCGAAAGGCAACTGATGGTCGCCGCGTTCGTCGCGACCAGGGCCAGCGGCTTCAGCGCCGACGTCGGCACGGTCACCTCGGCGGCGTTCACGCCCACCGCCGGGAACCTGCTCGTCTGCGCCCTGATCTGCGACGCGGGGCAGGTCAACTACGTCACCGGCATCACCTCCGCAAAAGGCAACACGTGGACGCGGGCGACCAGCCAGAACGGCGGCACCGTCGGCAACATCGACGTGTGGACCTGCCCCGTCGGCAGCGGCGGTAGCGGCGAGACGATCAGCTTCGGCTACAACCAGTCCGCGGCCACCTCCGTCGTGTACATCGTGCAGGAGTGCTCGGGCGTTGACCTCGCGTCGCCCGTGGACAAGATCTCGACGATCAACAACTCGGCGAACAACGCAACGACGCACACCACGGCGGCGACCGCGGCAACCGCTCAAGCGGACGAGATCGTGTTCGGGGTCTTCGGACACGACGCCACCTCCAGCAGGACGTGGACACTCGGCTCGGGCTTCACCAACCTTGGCAACGCTGGCGGGACCACGTCTTCGGCCATGTGGGGCGCGATGGAGTCGAAGGTCGTGGCGGCCACCGGGACGCAGCAGGCCGCCATCTCGGTGAACTCGGGCGTCGGTGCCAGCATCCAAATTTCGGGCCTGGTCGTGACCATCAAGGGCGCGACGGCCGCTGCTTCCTCGGGCGCGTTCTTCCAGTTCCTCCGGCCGTAGGGGGTGCTGAGTGCCCGCGATCCCGGGGTCAGTACAGCCGTGGCTGCTGCAGCCGTCGGCGTTGTCGCTCACCACCGGGGACCTGATCGTCGGCGACGGCCAGGTGCAGTGGGGCAACCTGCTGCTCGGCGCGGATCCGTACTTCACCGAAGAAATCGCGGGCTGGGAAGACCTTCCCGGGATCGACAGCGGCAACGTCGCGCGTCCGGCCACGCACGGTTCCTGGCCTGGGCGTTTCCTCGGTCAGGAACGCGTCGTCACCTGGACCGGCTGGAACGTTCCGATCGACCGCCGGGAGTCGTTGCAGGCGTCGGTGCGGTGGGTGCGGTCGAACACCACGATCACGAACGACCCGACGGAGTATCCGCTGGTCGTGCGGACGCTCGGCGAAACCCTGATGTGCTGGGGCAAGGTCTCCAACCGGGCCGTGGCCACGGACATCGCCTACGGAGCGGGCGGGGCGCGCACCGCGATCCAGTGGACGTGCTCGGATCCGCGCCGCTACGAGCTCGACGAGCAACTGGTCATGCTCACCCTCGACGATCCGCCCGGCGCGGGCTTGTCGTGGCCGCTGACGTATCCGCTGGTGTGGGGCCCGGAAGCGACGACGACCTCATCGGCCGTGCTAGTCAACTCGATGGACGCGCCGACACCGCCGACGATCACCATCACGGGCCCGCTGGACACGCCGCTGGTGGTCAACCAGACGACCGGCCGGCAGTTGGAGTTCGCGCTGGTCTTGACGGAGACCGACGTCCTGACCATCGACTGCCGACAGGGCACCGTGTTGTTGAACGGGGTCTCGGACCGGCTCTACACGCGCACGGCCCGCTCGGGCCCGGTGGCCGGGTTCGAGCTGCAGGGCGGTGACAACGTGCTGGCGCTGCGGTCGGTGGCCTACTCGCCTGGCAACACGGCGGTCATCAGGTGGCGGTCGGCGACGTTCTGATCGGCGACTCTCCAGCCAATGCCCTGATGGCGGCCAGCAGGCCGGACGCCTCGCGCGACCCGCTTCGGAGCGCCGTCGCGTAGGCGTCGACCACCGCCGAACCGCCGTGCGCGCGGGCGGCCTCGATGAGGTCGGCGTGCTGCGCCAGGGTGGCGACTGCTTCCTCATTGGCGATCTCCTGCTTTGCCTCCAGGAACACGGTGTAGGCCTGCCGAGCCGCGTTGTCACGCAGAAAGTGGCGGCATGGCCCAACGACGGCCGAGTCAAGCCACTGTGCTCGCCGCGACTTGGTGAACGGCGATGCAAACGGATGCCGGTCGGCGGCGTCGATGTCGAGCCAGCCCTTGACCAACTCGCCGTTGGGGCCGATCTCCTCGACCTGGACCTCGCGGCCGGGTCGGAACTCAATCTCCGTCATCTGCGTCCCGCACTGCGGGCACGGCACCCGGGCGGGCTCCTGCTCGGTGCCGACCGGGCACCACGGTTCGTGGGGCTGCATCGAATAGCGGCCCTCATTATCCGGCTCGACCGATCGGGTCATCGGCTGTTCCCAGCCGTCAGTGCTGTTGCTCGCAATTTCCGTCCGGTTGCACGTTGGGCAAGTCTCGCCGATCACGCAGGTTGCTGGGCCAGGTAGCGGATCACGGGTCATCTTGGTCGTCATGCGCTGATCCTGCCCTTTTCGGGACGAGCCGAATGCTCAAGGCGGTGGCGTGGCCAGCTACCGTTTCGTGTTCGCCGATCTCCTCAGCGACGCCGACATCGCCGAGCTCGACCTGAGCAACGTGTCGATGGACCGCCGCATCATCCAGCCTGGCAGCTTCTCGGCGGACATCCCGGTGCCGAACCGCGACGTCGGGGCGCAGGTCCGCAAGATCCTCCCCGACCCCATCACGCGGGTGCCGCAAAGCATCTGCCACGTCTACCAGGACGGCCTGATCTGGGGCAGCTACGTCGTGTGGACGTGGAAGGCCAGCGTCAGCGAGCGCGGCTTCACCACCGTCAGCATCCAAGGCGCCACGCTGGAGAGTTGGCTCAACCGCCGCATGCTCGACGCTGACAAGACGTTCGTCCAGGTCGACCAGATCGAGATCGCCCGGCAGCTCCTCCTCGAAGCGCAGAACGCCTGGTTGCCCTACGCTGACTCGGCGAACCTCGGCATCACCGCGCTCAGCGGCACCAGTGGCAAGCTGCGCGACCGGACCTACCTCAAGTCCGAAGCCACGTCGGTCGGGAAGCGCCTCGAAGAGCTCGCCAACGTCAGCGACGGCTTCGAGTGGATGATCAACACCTGGCTCGACGAGTCCATCGGCTCCCGGCGCCGCGAGTTCGTCTGGGGATACCCCGGGCTCGGCCAGCTGGAGTCCGCGCACACCTTTGAGCTGCCGGGCAACATCACGAACCTCGTGGTCACCCACGACGTGACGGAGGCAGGCACCGCCTTCTGGGCCCGAGGCGATACCCCGGAGAGCGACGTCACCGCCGCTGCCGAGCCGCTGATGACCGCGCAGCCGCTCGTCGTGGACTCGCTGCTGTCCGCAGGCTGGCCGTGGCTCGACTACGTCTCCGACCACCAGGGCGTCACTGTCCTCTCGACGCTGCAGGACTACGCCACCTGGTACGCGCAAACCCGCGCCGGAACCGTGCGCACCATCGAGGTCAGCGTCCGGCTGCCCGACGTCGGGGCATTCCATCCCAGCAGGTTGGGCGACTACGCCCTGCTCAACGCCGTCACCGAGTTCTGGCCACTCGACGACACCCACGCCCCCACCTTCTCGGCGATCGTGCGCGTCGTCGGCATCGAACTACAACCCGCCACCAGGGGCGAAGGCGTCGACATCGCCAAGCTCGTGCTCAGCGACGAGAACACCAACCCGTCCATCTCCCTCGTTGAAGTCCCGACCGACGACAGCGGCGAAACCCCCGACCCCGAACCGGAACCCGGGGTGCTCTCCGCCGGCGCCGACGCCACGATCAGCCCCTCGTTCACCTTCACCCGCACCGCGACCGAACCCGAAGGCGTCTCGTCGCGCGAGTGGAAGATCGTCACCGGGCCGATGGGTGAAGGCACTGTCATCGGGAACGCCGCGGCGCTCTCCTGGCAGCCGGGGTCGAGCGTCAACAAAGACACCACCACGGACCTCCGCCAGCCTGTCTGCCTCGAGATGGCCCTCGAGCTGGTCTCGACGGCCGAGAACTCCAGCACGGTGTGGCAGGACCACTACGACTACATCGAAGACATCGGCGACATGAGAGGGCTCACCGGTGGGCTGATCGGCTTCACTTCGGCCACCGACGACATGCGGCTGCTGGTCGTGCACTACGGGACGCTGCGCCCTACAGGGAACCCCCTGACACCGTTCCTGTCCGGCCTCGAGGAATGCTCCGAGATCGGCTACGGCCCCGACGCCTCCGACGCCGCCGAGGAGTACCTGGGTTCGGCGTTCATCTCCGCGTGGGAATCGGCCGCGGCCTCCGATCCGCTGTTCCGGCAGGCGCAACGCACCCTACGTAAATCGATGTACATCGACGATGCGCTCACCCAGGCGCTTGCCGACGGCGTGGGACCGCTCGGGTTCGCGTTGCATTACGACATTTTGGTCAACCACGGTGTCGGGTCCGACAGCGAGTCCTACGGCGGGATCATCGCCGCAGCCCGGGCGAGTTCGAGTAAGCCGCCGTCGGCCGGCGGAAGCGAATCGGCGTACCTCACGAAACTCTGCGACCTGCGCGACGCAGTGCTTGTGAGCTGGGGAGACTTCCAGTCCGATGGTCGCTCGACGATCTACCGGGCGCTGAACACCGCGGGCAAACGCACGCTGCTGGCGCCGTTCTCGTGGAGCGTCTACGGCGAATCGTTCTCCATCACGACCCGCCCGAACCCGCCCAGCGACGGTGTCCTCGGCAACTACGTCCTGCGGTACACGACCAACACCGGCAGCGACGACGTCACCGTCCACGTGCAATAAGGGGGTCGCGTGGTCGGCACCCCCAACTACCCGAAGTCGTTCGGGGACGCGTTCACCGAGCTCAAAACGAACCTGGCGGCTACCCGCACAGCGGCCAACACCCGGCAAGCGATGAGCGTCGTCAAAGCCGCCACGATGAGTTTCCTCGGCGACCTCGTCATCGAAGCGGGCGGCCGGTTCATTGCGCGTTACACCCCGGAGCGGGCAGCGATGGTCGTGGGTCGCGACGCCGACCCCGCCTCGTCGCTGCAGGGCATCTGGATGTACCGGCCCGGCGGTGAGCCGCTGTTCATGAACTGGGGCGACGGCCTCGGCAACGGCTACTGGGCGTTGCTGGACAAAAACCAGCGCATCGTCCTGAGCGACGATGGCGTGACCGGCTACGGCATGGCCGAACCGAAGCTGAACTATCCGCTGCCGATCCGCGCCGACCCGTCCGCGGTCACCACCACCTGGGGCCAGACGGCAACCACGTCGTTCGAAACGATTGGCCGCTGCTACGCCACCATCACCCACCCCCGCATTCACATGCTCACCGCCACGACCGCCGACTCGGGTGTGTCGGGCGAGTTCATCCTCTCGGTCAACGGAACCCAGGCATCCACCACAGCCACAGGGTCGATCAACGAAATCATGACCGTCCCCGGGTGGGGCGTGTCGATCAAACCGGGCGCGCACGCCCACATCGAATACCGGGCCCGGGTCACCGGTGGCACCGGCAAGGTCTACGGCGCCGTTCAGGGGCTTCGGGGGGTCGGTTCGGCGTGACCGTTCATGCTTTGGCGCTACCTGTCGACGCCGGCGACGGCACCTCTACGGACACCGCGGAGGTGTTCCGGCAGTCGTTGGGGGCGCTCGTATATCAGGGCGGCGCCCCGATGGAGGCCCGCTCCGGGCTGTTCCCCTCCGGCGGTAATCCGGCGGGGTTGTCGGGGGCGTCGGCGATGTCGGCGAACATCGCGCCGTGTTCGGCGTGGGTCGACGGCACCAGCGGCACCAACCAGGGCGGCTACCTGCTGGTCAGTACCGCGGCCGAGCTGATCACGTTCGCCGACGGCGAGACCGGTGTGGCGCGCGTCGACAGGGTGATCGCGCAGGTCGAACACGACACCTACGACGCCAGCGGGCAGCGCAGGGCCCGCATCCGATACCTCAAAGGCCAGGCGTCCGGGGTGGCGACGGCGCTGCCCGCGTCGTCGCTGCTGCTGTGGGAAATGACCGTCCCCGCGGGCACCTCGAGCGGCTCCGGCGGTCTCAACTTCGCCAACGCCGTGGACAAAAGGACGTTCACGGCGACCCGCGGCGGCATGCTGCCGGTCGCCAACCAGACCGAACGGGACGCGTTGCCGTCGCCGCACGTCGGGCAGCAAATCTGGCGCACCGACTACGGCTGGCAGGAGATCTACGACGGCACCGCCTGGCGCGTGCAGGGCGTGGCCCCGGTGCCGGCCAGCGCGAACCTGACGCGGGTCACCAACCCCCTCACGGGTCAGTTGGCGATCGCGACGTCGACGGCGCAGGTCTATCGCTACAACGGCACCGTGTGGGTCACGTACCCGACGTTCGGGACGGTCGCTGTGGACGTCCTCAACACCTCGCGCGGGTCGACGATCGCCACGTCGTACACCTCGGCGCTGTCGACGTCCACGGACGACCCGATCACGCTCACGTTCACCGCCCCCACCTCGGGTGCGGTGTGGGTGACGGTCAGCGCACGCATCGACCCCGCCGGTGAAGCGTTCGCGACGTTCCAGATCGCCACTTCACCTGGCGGTGTCGTGACGGTCGCCGCGAACGACGCCCGCGCGGTGTCGTCGTCCTGGAACGGCCCGGTGCGGGCGACCCGCCGCTGCTACGTGGCTGGTCTCACCGCAGGTCAGCTGTACTCCTGCACGATGATGTTCCGCGTCCAGTCCGGCCTGGCCGAGTTCGACGGCAACGACCTCATCGTCGAGCCGTCCCTGTCCTGACCGGGAGGTCGCCTTGTCCCGCCACGCCGAACCGGACTTCGAACGCCTCGACAACCTCGCCCGGTCGATGGAGCAGATCCACCCGTCGCGGCCCGATCACCTCGGCGAGGACCAACTCCCGCTCGACACCCGCACCCTGGCACAGCACGAACACGACGTCCCGGATGGCTTCGACCCGGCCGACTACCCGCACGCCTTCCCACTTAGGGAGCCGTGATGGCCAGCCAACTGCGCGTCGGATCGTCGGTCGTCAACCCGAAGACAGGCGCCACAGTGCACTGGCGGCCCATCGAACCCGTCGCCGACGAGTACGAGACGGCCTACGCGCTGGGCTGGTCTGTGCTCGGCGTCATCGGCAACGTCGCGCACCTCAAGAAAACCGGCGGGCACACCCCGTGGTCGACGGAGTGGGGCGCCAAGCCGGGCTGGGTGTACGCCATCGACATCGACGTCCCCGCATCAGCCGCGGCGAAGTTCGAAGCGTGGCTCCTCGGCCGGCTGCGGTCCGGCTTCTATCCGTGGGTCGCGTACCTCAACATCCTGAACCGCCACTGGGAACGCTCAGCCACCAAGACCAGCGGCAACAAGACGGTCAGCTTCGCCTACTCGGTCTACTCCGGCGACCACCACCTGCACCTGTCCGGTCGCGGCGGCTACGAGACGACGAACAGCAGCATCCTCCGCGACTGGGCGGACTTCCAGAAACCCAAGCCCGCACCGAAGCCTGTGGAGGTCGACATGGACGCCGCCGACAAACAGACCCTCGCCGCGATCCGCAGCGACGTCGCCGACATCTGCTGGGCATTGGGCACCCGCCCCGGGCAAACCCCCGAACAGGTCCGCGACCAGCAGCAATCCACCGCCGTCGCCGGGCTCGTGTCCGCCGTCACCGCACTGAACCTCGCCGTGGCGCGCATCGAAGCGAAACTCGACGCCGCGAAGCCCGCCGGCTGACCCTGCCCCGCCCGCACACAACCAGGCGGGAGCCCCATGCATCACCACGCCGCGGCCGACTGGGTGAACTGCGCGGCGAACCTCGCGATCGTCGCCGGCTACATCGTCGTTCCGTTCACCGTCCTGCGCACTTTCCCCATGACCCGCCCCGTGCTGGCCGCCGGAATCGGGTTCTTCCTGCTGTGTGCGCTCACGCACCTGTCGATGGCGTTCGGTGTCGACCACCGCCACCCGCTGATGCTGGCCGTGCACATCGTTCAGGCCGGATGCGTGTGGGGATTCGTCCTGGGCCTCGCCCGGCTCATTGCTGCCGCACGCGCCCGGGCGACACCCGAGTGAGCCCACCGGACCCGGTCGACCGGCTACGGGACACCATCGGCCACGTGGAGCGCTACATCACCGACATGCAGGAACAGGGCCAGCGGGCGCGTCGCTCTGAAGCGAACCGGCTGGCGTTGCTGGCGATGCACGGTATCGCCGCCACGGTCATCGCGCCCCTGTTCGCCCTCTCGCCGTTGAACGGGCCCGCCTGGGTCATCACCCGGCAGATCCCGGGGGCGCCGTGGACGCTGGCGGCGCTGCTCGGTGCCGGCGGGTTGACGCTGCTGGTGTCGGTGTCGAAGCGGGCGTTGCGGTGGGAAATCGCGGGCTTGGTGCTGCTCGCCTGCTGGTACCTGACGATGGCGGTCGGGTTCGCTGCGGCCATCGGGGTGTGGCTCACCACGGGCAGGCCCGAACCGAGACCAGGACTTTACGCCCCGATGGTGTATCTACACCTGTTTTCGGTCATGTCGATACACGTGTACACGCTGCGGCGGGCGTTGCGGGGCCGGGGTTGATCCGCGCCCTCATGCGGGCCGCCGCCGAAGAACCCGCGTGGCTCGTCCCCGGCATCGCCGCCGCCGGAGCCGTCATCGCCGCCGTCGTCGCGATGGCCGGCAACTGGGTCGTGAAACGCATGTCCCGTTCCGGCGAAGAAGCCGCCGCGGGCAAAACGAAAGCGGAAACGGTCGCGGCCGAGGTCGCGGTCATCCGTGAAGTCCTCGCCGAGGTACGGGCCCAGCAGGACCGGGACCGGGAACACGCCGACCGGGACCGGGTGCGCTACGAAGCGGACCTACGGGAGTTCCAGGCACGGCTGGACGCGATCGTCGCCGGACTCGAAGTCCATCAGGACTGGGATCGGCGCGCCGCGACCGCGCTACGGGTGATCGACCCGGACTTCCCCGGACCGCCGCCGCTGGGCGTCGACTGACGCACGGGCGCCGCTACCCCCACCTGTCGACGAGAGGGGGCGCAGTGCCCGCCACCCACAACCGCTGGCCCGACCACTACCCGAGCCACGCCTACGACCCCGCCACCCCCAGCGACGACGCGTGGCTCTACAAAGCCCAGAACGACCCCCGCGGGCGCCACGAGAAGGCCCGCCGCGTCGACGACCGCACCGGGGAACTCCCACACATCCCGCCCACCACCTACCGGACCCCCGACCGGTACCGACAGGCCGTCGAACACCCCCAGATCCAACGAGGCGCCCCGAATCGGGCCGGTCGCGACACCACCACCTACCCGTGGGCGCTCGTCGTCGCGGGAGGCGCCCTCATCGTCGCCGCCACCAGCCTCGCCGGCGCCTGGGCCGCCGAACACCAAGCCACCGACGCCAAACGCCGCGCGTCTCAACTCGGCCGCCAACAAGCGCAGCTTGAGCAACGCCTTCAGCGGGCCGAAATCCGCCTCGACATCGTCGACCCCCAAGGCCGACCCGAACCCTCACCCGAGGAGACCCCGTGAAAACCGAACCCGCCCTCACCACCGGCGTCATCACCGCGTTCGTGACGGCACTGCTGGCGCTGCTCGTCTCCTTCGGGGTGCACATCACCAACGACCAGCAGGCCGCCGTGCTCGGCATCATCGCCGTCACCGCACCGTTCCTCGTCGGTCTGGCCGTGCGACCCAAGGTGGTGCCGCTGGCCAAGGTCGACCCGGCGCCCGAAACTGGCCCGCAGCTGTGACCGCCACCGGCTGGCAGTTCCTGTTCATCGCGCTCGGCGTGATCCTGCTGGCTGTTGACGGCGTCACCACCCCACCCCGGTTCAGTCTCCTGTCCCTCGGGCTTGCATGCCTCGCCGCCGGCGCGCTGCTCGTGCCCGCCTCGCAAGTCCTGTGAGCCTGCGGAAGGCCGCCAGCTGGGCGCTGCTCGTTGTCGGGCTCTGCTTGTGGGTGTGGGGCCTCTGCTGGGCACTCGAATGGCTCCACAGCAAGCACTGACCGCGTATCCTGAACCCGCCTCCCGATGCTCTGGACGGCGACCGCACGACCGGCGACCACGAGGCTTCGCGGACTCGCGCCGAAGACAACTGAGCCCTCTCTCACCTTCGGGTGGGAGAGGGCTCTTTTGCGTTGCCCGGACTATCCGACGCGCTCGCCGCGCCGCTCCCGCTCCAACCGCGTGACCCGCTCGTGCAGAAGGCGGACGTTGTCGACGAGCAACTTGATCGCCCACGCGCAGATGATCACCGCCACCCCTAGCACGGACATCGTCACAGCCGCCGCGACCTGGTAGGTGTTGCTCAACTCGACCCCCGTCGACTTGCCGCCCCCGCGCCGAACACGCGTCTGAAAAGACGGTCCGGTGTGGAACAATAGGCGCAACGAGAAACGGCCGCGAGGCCCATAAGCAAGACGAGCCGAGAAGGTGCTGGTAACACCTACCTCGGCTCTGACCACCAGACTCCTTGTCGAAGAAGGAATCCGAATGGCTAAGAGCCAGCGTAGCGACATCTGGTCGCCGCATACACACCCACCCGAAGAACCCGCAGGTAGGCGCGCGATTTAACCACGCGTGCCCGAATCCCCACGCGGGACGGGCAACCGGGAAGCCCCAACCCCGAAACCGCTAGCCGGCCGATACGTAGACCTCCTACGAGACGGCTGGAGCGAAGGCGGCGAGTACGTCAGCATCCACGCTGCGGTCATGGCCGTAGCGTGCTCACTCGTACGCGCCGGACATGACCGCGGCACCTTCCTCGACCACCTCACAGCGCCGATCAACCAGCTCGGTCAGCAGTACCGGTGGAACACCAAGAAGCCCTACAACAAACTCAGTGACTCCAGCTACCACACCAAACTCGCCCGGTCATGGCGGCTCGCGGTCGCCGAAATCGCAGCCGCACCCCACCCCGCCAACCGCGTCGAGGCCCTACAGGTCATCGGCGAGGTCAAAAGCGCTGCCGCTACCCACACATGGGGCGGCAGAACAGGTCTCCGCGACCGCGAAGTCCTAGCCAACGTGCACGACATCGCGCAAGAACGTGCAACGGCATCACCGTCAGTGAGCGTGCGCGAAATCTTGCGCCGCTCAACGCAGCGGAACGCGATGACCGTTGCCCGTGCACTCACCTCACTGGTTGAGACCGGGTGGCTCGACAGCCATCGCGAGAAGGACATCTCGCTACCCACCACCTACTACCTGCGGGTACCCGCCAACGTCTCACGGAGTTACAGCCCTACTGAGGTATTCGGCGCGGCCACCCCGAAACACCAGGCTGTAACACGACGAGACTCAGCACGAGACACGGTGGCACTCCTGCACGGGCAGCGGGCTGCCGAGATTTGGGCCGCGCTCACCGACAAGCCCGCCGAGGCTGCCGACTTGATCGCTCAAAGCGGCGTGTCGAAGCCGACGGTCTACCGCTGGCTGCCCCGTTTGGCCGCAGTCGGCCTCGCCTCGAAGTCCTCTGACGGCCGGACTGTCAGTACCGATGGTCTAGCTGACGCCGAACAAGAGGCTGCCGTGGTCACCTCCGACCGGGACGCCCGTATCAAACTTGATCGAGAGGGATGGAACGCATGGACCGAACGACACCGCGAAGCAACCGAGAGGTCTCGCGCCGCCGAGGCCAAAGCAAAACGCCGCTCCGCATGGAAGCGGAGGACGTCACGAGGTTGATCCTGTTAGGGGATCCTGCCGAGCTCAGGCCCGTCATGGACCTCGTACCCACGGCGGACCCGCGACCGCGTCCCGCGCCTGACGAACGCCTGCGCCGGCAGATCGCCGCGCTCGCCGCGAAGCTCGGCCACCGGGAGAACAGCAGCGCCCACGCCGTGAACATCGAACTCCTGCGGGTCGGGTTCCCCGCGCGGCGACTGGCCACCACAGCTGAGCTACGGCGCATTCGGGACTACCTTTCGGGGCGGATCGCGACACCGACCGAGAAGCGGCGACCGTCGCCTATTACCGCGATCGTCGACGAGTTGCGGCTTCTGCCGGCTGACCAACTCGCCGAAGTCCTGGCCCACTTCGACAGACACTCTGCGGGACAATCCGACCCGTCATAACCGTGTTCCGGCTGATCAGGAAGGGCGTGCCCGTGGACAACCTTGCGGCCGTCGTTACGCCGGAACTCGACGACCTTGACCGCCTGATGCCCGCAGCCATGCCGATGTACGACCCCGCTACGGGTGAGCGCGTGACCACGTTCCGCGAGTACACCAAGGCGTTCGGCGGGCCCCGGCATGTGGCGCACAGCGAGATCCGCTGGAAGCGGCGGGCGGTCACGGTCAGCACCGTGCACCTGGTTCTCGACCACAACTGGGGTGCGAGGTTCGGCGAGCCTGCCCGCCCGGTTGTGTACGAGACGATGCTGTTCGGCGACACCGCGCACGTCCCGGTTGGCGTCATGGACGAGGACTACGACCTCGGCGACTTTCAGGCCCGCTACTGCCTCGCCGACGAAGCCCGCTCCGGGCACGACGAGGTCATCACCGCCGTGACGCGCCTGCTCGTCGGCGACGGGCACACGGTGGTTCGGCACGACAACAAGGAGCGGGTACTGACGTGCGTGGCCGATCCGAAGTCTGTGGCGATCACCGCATAGCCGACCGGGGGTGCACTCGTTCGGTCCGCCCCACCTGCCGTGGCTGTGGCCGGCGGACCTCGGGATCCTCGTCCCGGCCGGAACACCAGCGTGGCACGCCGCGACAGGGCGGGGCGGATATCCACAGGCTAGGTTCGCCGGGTGACCGTGATCAGGCTCGATACCTACGGCGGCGACGGCGCGTTGCTGTGCCCCAACATCTCGACCGAACCGCAGCACCCCGCGCACAGGCTCCAGGTGCGTGCGACCGACGCCGGGATGGACGACAGCGCCAAGCACCACCTGTCCGACTCGATGGACCTCTACTCGCACTTCGTCGCCGTGCACCCGCAGCCGGGATCGCCGGGAGTGGCGACACGCGTTCGCACCTGGTACTGGCGCTGCCACATCTGCGGCCTGATCCTGCCCGCTACGGCCGTGGAGTAGCGGTGGACCTCGACGCCCACCCCCTGGCCGCCTACCTGGCGACCCTCGTTCTCCACGCCCGCTCAGGCGGCGTCTCCACGCACCGCATCCGCACCGTGGCCCGCGACGAGGAGCATCTGCGGCGCCGCTTCCACGAGGACGCCCTACGGCGAACCCACGCCCACTACCGCCTCGACCAGGAGCTGCCCGCGGGCGACGGCTGGGAGGTCGCGTACTCCGATGGGGAACCGCAACTGACCGTCGACTGGGGCAACGTCGCGTCGTGGGAGCTGACCGACCTGGCGCGGGGCGGGACGTGGGTAACGAAAGAGCGCCCACCCTCGTAAGGGCGGGCGCTCAAGACGTGCAGGTCAGAGCATCTCGGGTGCGGTGTACTTCTCGCCGCGGCGACCACCCGGCGCAACAGCCCACACCAGCAGCGCGTTCGTCGAGCCGTTCGAGTGGTAACGCACCTGCCGCGACACCGTGAAGTCCGTGCCGCCTCGGCGGTCAGACGCCAGCACTGACTCGGGCCCGTCCTCGCCGTCCCGCATCGGCGCCGCATTCGCCATAACGGCCCACAGCCAGTCCATGAACTCGGCGACCACAACCTTGCCGTTGCGCAAATCGGCCGGCTTCGGGGCCGGGATCGCGGGAACCGGTCCCCATTTGATGGTGTCGGCCGTCTGCCCGAGCACCCCGCCGCCGCCGTCCCCGGAGCCCCCGGCCGTGGTGACGCCGATGCGGGCACCGTTGGCGAGGTCGAACCACCAACCCGGGTCGTCGTCGTGCTCGGCGTCCCGCGTCCACGTGGGGATCGTGGACGTGAACCCGGTGACGGCGCCCGCGAGGTTCGCGGCGAACGCCTCCTCGTAGCGGCGGACCAGCGCGAAGTGCTCGTGCGGGCGCTCGTCAGCGGTCATCCACTTCTGGCCATAGGTGCTCAGCGTTTCGGTGGTGGTCACTTCCGCACCGTACCCAACGCCGGTTGCAGGCGTCGTCAGGACTGCAGCGGTCATTCGGCGTCCTCGCTGTAGTTCCGGCCAACAGCTTCCTGGTTCGATCCGGCACACATGGTTGTGCCCGTGCCTCCTTCCTGGTGGGGCCTGTACTTGCCGTCGTCGCCCACCGTGACAAGCGACCCGCACTCCGGACAGCGCTTGATGACCCTCATTTCGCGCTCGTTGTCAGCCATGCGCTTCCTCCTTCGTCTCGTCTTCTCTCTGCGGATACGGCAGGCCCGTCCGGGTACTGCCGCAGTCTGGCCCGTCCGGGCCTGTGCCCCGCACCGGATGAGGGTGCGGGGCCTGACCTTCATGACCGCCGGCGACCGCGCGGCAGTCAGCGCAGACCAGCGTCACCGTCACCAGCCCTTCAGGGTGACCCGCTGCCCGTTGTGATCGCGGGCCGTCGAGTCGGCGAGACAGTCGCCGTGCGCCTCCGCTTCCGATGGCGTCAGCACCCGGCCCGGCAGTACGTCGCCCTCGTCTTCGGAAGGCAACAGCCACTCGAAAATCGGTGCGCCGTCGTCCGGCCGCCCTGGAATCTGCCAGCGGGCGACACCTTCAGCCCCGCACTTCGGGCACCGATAGACCCACACGTGCCTGTCGGTGACCCACCGGATCTCGACGAAGACGAGTTGCGCCTCACGGCATCGGCACGTCTTCGTGAGCAACTCGCGAGCGGCGTTGTATTCGCGCATCAGACGCCCAACTCCTGCCGGATCGCGTCGAGCCACGCGTCCATGTCCTCGGGTGGGCGCTGCATTCCGGCCCGCAGCCACTCCTTCGCCTCGTGGACCGACCCGAAGTGCAGGTGCTCAGTCAGGTAGGTGCTGTCCTCCGACACCAGTGCGACCGCGACCATCCGCTGTTGCGTGTCGCGTTGCCCGGCTCGGCAGCGGTTAAGGATGTCCTGGGCGAACGGGTCAAGGGTCATCACTCACCCACCAGTCGTGCCGTGACGATCTGGTCCACCGCGATCCGCACCAGACCAGGCCGTCCTGTCGTCACGTCGACCTCGACCCAGTGGACGCCGAGATCGGGGTGCCACTGAACATCCATAAGGACGCCCTCGATCGGATGAACCCGCTCGTGAGCGACCGTGACAACCACCGTCTTGCCCTGCCAGTCCTGAAGCATCACAACCCCGCCTCGTGCAGCCGCCGGCCCAGCCGTTCCAGCAGCCGCGGATCGTCGACCGGCACCGACCAGATCCGTCCCGGGTCGGATTCGATCGCCACGACCTGTTCGGGCATGTCGATGACGACCTCAACACCGCGGCGGTTCGCGGCCGACCAGTACAGCATGTTCGGGGCCAGCCCGACCGCTGTGCCGAGCTCGACCGGATCGGGGCGGAAGGTGCGCCGCCTTGCGAGGAAGTCACCGATGTCCTCGCGGAGGGCCTCGAGGGTCACTGCCATCTCACACCCCCAGCCTGTCGAGGGTTTCGCCGAGCCGGGCCAGCAGATCCGGGGCGTCGGCGGGGACGATCAGGTCATCTTCCGGCGGTGCGCCGTCCACGCTGACTCCCGCGATGCCCCCTCGCCGCGGCGACAAGACCACCCACACTGCGGGGCTAACCCCAACGCAGTGCCACGTCACTGCGCCCTCGGTGAAGACGGATTCGCCCATCTGGCCGAAGCCGCCCCGCTCGGCGAGGTACGCGCTGATCCGGTCGCGGACGTCGGTCGTTGCGGCGCTCACCGCTCTCCCTCCAATGCTTCGAGGACGGGCAGCAGAACCCCGGGAAGCCCAGGGTGGTCAGCGCTCACGTCGAGCCGCGACCCGCTATCCCCGGGCATCTGCACCGCGACCCGCCCAGCGTCGAGGAACACGCCCACCATCGGCTGGGTGCGCGAGTACCAGCCCACGAAGTCGCCGTCGGGCAGGCACGAGTAGTTCCGGTCAGCGAAGAACCCGGCCAGGGTGGTGCGGACGTCGGTGGTTGAGGTGGTCATGCGATCAGCTCCAGGTCGGCGAGATTCGGGTCGATCGCCCCGAAGGCACCCGGCTCCTGCACCTCGGCGCGGTCGTCCTCCAGTAGCTTCGTGACGCGTCCCTCGACGCCCACCCAGTGGGAGCCGCTGACCACACGCACCCGATCGCCGGGCTCGATGGCGGTCATCGGAACGCCACCAACGGCAGCACTTCGTCATACGGCTCCAAGTGCTGCGCGGTGTGAACGTCGCAGCCGTAGTCCGTGCGCTCCCGAAGCGGCTCGGTGGCGCGCGGGTCGGTGGGCTCCTTGTCGCTGTAGAGGATCAGTTCGTGGGTGGCTTCCTCCAGCCCCCACGCACAGCCGAGGCGATTCGCGACCGCCTGCCCCAAGGCGCTCACCGGGCCACCCCCGTCCACAGGACCGCGCCTGCCTGACCCGATTCCCGCGTCAGCGTCCACGCGACCGGCCGCCCCGCGTGCTCCTGTACCGCTTCCTGCGCGACCTGCAACCTGGCCGGGAACGTCGACGACGGATCCACCACCGCCAGCAGCGGCTCCCCGTCCTTCTCCGCGACCCACCCGCCGAACTCCCACAAGCTCGACGTCCGCGCCAGCAGCCGCCGCAACCTCGGCGACTCCTTGCTCCTCCACAACTGCTCGTCGTACGTCAACGTGTACGTAGTCATTGCTCTCCTTCCGCCGGTGCTCGTCTGGCCGGGCTGTGAACCCCACCGCCGCAGCGATGAGGCAGACAGCCAGGTCAGCGCTTCTGGCCGGTCCACGGCAGCGTTAGACCGTCGTCAGGGCGACGGGGTACGAGATGCGCATGGAAGTGCGGCACGGTTTGAGTCGCGTCCGCGCCGACGGAGGTGATGACGTTGCACGGATGCCCGGACTCGGCGGCCAGCACCGCGGCGTAATGCATCACCACCGCAGTCACCTGCGGGTCAGATGCTGCGGATTCGACGTGGACCACGGGGATGATCAACAAATGGCCTGGTGTGATGGGGTTGAACGGGGTGAACGTGACCGCTAGCGGCCATGCGCGTTCGACCTCCCCGGCCGCGATGCGCTCACAGAACGGGCAGCCGGTCAACGGACTGTCACGTCGTTGATCTCGATGCCGACGACCACGTTGTTCGACAGCTGGACCTCAAGGCCATCCCCGGCCTGGGGGGTGATGCGCGCGGCACGCAACTCGTCGGCGCGGACACTGAGCGACAGGTTCCCCCGGTAGCTGATCACCCAGTCGTCGCCGCGGTCCTTGGCGTCGTCGATGGTGGTCACGATGGTTTCGTCGGTGATGCGGCTAACTTCTGACGACACGGAATTGCTCTCCTTCTTTGATCCCGGCTCTGGTCTGGCCGGGCTGGGAAACCGCACCTGCGAGAGGCGCGGCACCCGGCCGGGTCAGGCCGCGCGAGCAGCGGCGATGTCCCGCCGCGGCAGTTCGAGCACCTCGCCATTGATGAGCGCGTCCACGTGGTGGTCGTGGATGGCGATGACCTCGCCCGTGACCTCCCGCTTCCGCAGCCCCGACGTGGCGGCCAGCACGAGCGTCACGAGCGTGACGCCGTTGTTGAGCAGGTCGATCAGGTCAACGATCGCCTGCGGATCCGGGGTCACTGGCTGCACTCCGGTCCGTGGCCGCGCCCGTCGAGGTGCGTGTGCACCGGTCGCGGACCGCCCCAATCGGCCCAGCACTTCCTGCCGTAGGTCTCGTCTGGGTTGTTCGCGTCCGGGCCGATGCCGACTGCGGCGACTTCGAACCCGCAGCCACAACAGTTGTCGAGGAGACGCGAGATGAAGCTGGTCATCGGGCTACCTCCCGCTGCTCGTCGGCGGCACGTCGCAGGTCACTAAGCCGCCGCCATGCGGCCTGGTCGACGTACTGCTCATGCGTGTCGGCATCGGGATCGCGGAACACGGGCGCCGGTTCGCCGCGCTCCAGGCAGCGGGCCGTCACAGCCTCACGAGTGAGGTGCGTCGCGACGAAGGCGCGGGTACTGGGCCAGTCGACCCACGCCGGACGGGGCTGGCCGACAATCTCCTCGACCGCGGTCCGTAGCCGGTTAGCGCCCTCCTGTGGCTCGACGTCGTCCGAGCGGATCGGCTCGGCTCCGCAGCCCATCGGTCGCACAGTGCAGCAGTCACCCTTGGCCCACAGCGCCACCATGCCGCCCATGCCGGACGGGACGAACAGGTCGTAGAAGCGCTCGACCGCTCCGCCTTCGCGCGGGTACGGCACCATCCATGCGCCTGCGAACGAGTCGAGAACGTCCCGGGCTAGCTGCTCGAATGTCACCGCGGTCATGCCGCCACCTCCACGCCGAGCACAGCAAGGGCCGCGGTCAGGTCGTCGGATGGCGTGACGGTCGGCCCGAGCCGGTAAGCGATGACCCGCTCGGCGCGCGGTAGCCGCAGATGAACGGGTCGTTCTCCCGGGTGGGCCAGCAGCGCCGCATGCAGCTGGGTGGCGAGGACGTCATCCACCGCGGCGGCGTCCACCGTCAACGTCATCGCGCCGGCCAACGTCGCGGCGGTCACTGTGGCCTCACCGTCGTGTAGTCCTCCCGGCCGGCCATCCACGACGCGCGCAGCACCGCGGAGCCGCCGTAGGAGGCGAGGGTTTCGTCGTCGGCGTCGATGTCGACGAACACCCCGTACTTGCGGCCCAAGCGAACGATGTCCTCCGCAAGGCCCACCGCCGCACCCGTCAGGTCATCGGAGGTGACCTCCACAACCGTGCGCGGCCACAGCCGTGTCGGTGAATGCGGCGACGCGTACCGGGCGGTGATGACGTTGCGGGCTTCCCGCAGGCGGGTCAGGGCGTCCTTGCCGCTGGCGGTCACCGGGCACCTCCCGGCTTGTCGCAGTACGTCACCCAGTAGTCGTGCTCCTGGCGCCATTCGGTGCGCCGGATCAGGCCCTTCGGGGACAGCAGCCGATCCCACGCCTGGTGGTCGCCTGCTTCGACGACCAGACCGCGGCCGGGCCAGATGTAGTGCGGTGTAGCGCCCTTGGTCAGGGCCTGCAGGTGCAGGACGCCGTCCTCGCACGGGTCGTACACCATCGCCGTCACGGGGTACGTGACCGCGGGCATCTTAGGGAGGCCGTTCACAACACCACCCGCCGAAGGTGCAGCGGGATTGCCAAGAGTGCAGGTTCGGCAGCAGCCACAGCGTGGCTCAGCCGCAGGTACTCGGCCCATTCCGGGTGGGTCTCGTCGTATGTACCGACGCGCTGGTTGAACACGTCGAGGGCTTCGCTGGCGGCCCGGTAGGTGTCGACCGCGAACTGCTCTTCGGGGGTGCGGTGGAACCTCATCGGGTCACCACCGGTGCCTCGTAGCCCGTAAGCGCGTACTTCCACTTCCCCTTCGGCGCCACCGCGTAGCCGAGCCCGGTGAGCGCCGTATCCAGGTCTGCGGGGACCTTTACGTCGACCTGCAGTTCGGCGAGCGCCGGCTCATCAAGATTGTCGTCGTAGACCCACATCGTCCCGGCCGAATACACCGCGAAGAGCCTGCTCATCGCTTCACCGCCGCATCCACCGCACGCTCAGCGGCGTCCAGGGCGGCATCGGGATTCTGGACCCCATGCTCTAAGCCGAGCGCGGGCTTGTGTGACGCGGCGGGGTGCGCAATCCAGGAGTATCCCCCGTAGGGGCCGCCGCCGGAGTAGGACACCATCGCCCACGGGCCCGTCGGGCGCTCCATTTCGTTGCGGCTCGTACCGGTCGACAGGTGCGCTTCACACGTCTCCGGCTCGTAGTGCCAGCGGGGGCGGCGTGAGACTGCGGCGGCGAGTTCTCCGGAGTCGATGAACTCCTTGAGATCGGTCATCGGGCGCCCGCCAGTTCCAGGGCTGCGTCGGCCGCCTTGATCGCCGCGTCGAGCGTCTGCTCGGCGCCACGGGCCAGGTGCCCGTTCTCGGCGTCGCGGCCGACACCGAAGCGGCGCTGCTCCATCGTGATCATCTGAGCGCGGGCGAGCTTCGGCCACACCCCCCAGCACCAGCCTGAGCCGTTGTCAGCGCTCCACACGCTGGCCCACGGCCGCTTCGGGTGAACCTTCCGTAGTGGCCCGTCGTCGAGGTGCCGCTCACCACCGAACAGCGTCGGTTCCCACAGCGGGTGGTCACCGAGCAGTGCCTCCATCTGCGCGAGGCTCATCGCTCGGCCTCCGCCCCGTTGGCCAGCAGGTCCTTCAGTTCCTGCTGCGGGCACTTCTCGCCCGGCTCCAGCGACAGGTAGCCGTGGGCCTGGCCGCCGCCATGGTGGTCGAACCAGCAGTCGTCGGAGTCGACCAGCGACTCCAGGAGGTCACGGGAGACGGGGATCGTCATCGGGTCACCTCGCGGATAATCTGCTCCGCACGCCACGGCTCACCCGGTCGGAACGGGCTGTAGTCCACCGAGAAGTCCCAGTCCGTGCTCCGGTCGGTCCAGCACGTCGGGTCGGGATCGATGCCCAGGACGTCCTTCGACCAGCCGTAGCCCGAGGTGTCGTGCACACCCTCGTGTCGCCACATGTACCAGCGCGCGGGCGGCCCATCGCCCTGCCAGTACGGATCTCCGGACTTGGGTGCCTCGTCGATGCGGACGATCGTCGTGTCACCGTTCGTCAGGCACGTGTGATTTGCGGTCGGCTCCGCGATGGGCCGAACGCCCGGGATCGGCTCTTGTCGCCTGAAGCGATTGAGGAATTTCGGCATGGGGGTACCCACCTCTCCTTGCTTGGGGTTGATTCGGGGGTCGTAGGGGTTTGGGGGTCAGGCGGCTCGTTCGCCGCCGCGCAGGATCGTGATCACGGAGTCGAGTTCGTCGGGCTTGACCAGTACGTCGCGAGCGCGGGAGCCCTCGGAAGGGCCAACCAGGCCCCTGGACTCGGCGAGGTCCATCAGGCGGCCCGCCTTCGCAAAGCCGATGCGGAGCTTCCGTTGCAGCATCGAGGTGGAACCGACCTGCGTGGTCACGACGAGTTCGACCGCAGCGATTAGTAGATCCAGGTCGTCGCCGATGTCCTCGTCCGGCTTGCCCTCGGGCTTCGCTGCGGGCGCCGTCACGTCCTGGCGGAACTCCGGCTCCCGCTGCTCCTTGCAGAACTTGACGACCGCCGCGGTCTCGTTCTCGGTGACCCAGGCGCCCTGGATCCGGATCGGCTTCGACGCGCCCATCGGCAGGAACAGGCCGTCGCCCCGGCCGACGAGCTTCTCCGCGCCCGGCTGGTCGATGATGACCCGCGAGTCGGCAAGCGACGACGTGGAGAACGCCAGCCGCGACGGCACGTTGGCCTTGATCAGACCGGTGACGACGTCCACCGACGGACGCTGCGTCGCGAGTACCAAGTGGATACCGGCGGCCCGGGCCAGCTGCGTAATGCGGACGATCGCGTCCTCGACGTCACGGGGCGCGACCATCATCAGGTCGGCCAACTCGTCGACGATGACAAGCAGGTACGGATACGGCTTGTAGACGCGCTCCGACCCCGGCGGCGCGGTGATCTGGCCGTTCTTCACGCGCTTGTTGAAGTCGTCGATGTGCCGCACGCCCGAGGCCGCCAGGTCCTCGTAACGCATGTCCATCTCGCGCACGACCCACTGCAGGGCGTCCGCGGCCTTCTTGGCGTTCGTGATGATCGGCGTGACGAGGTGCGGGATGCCCTCGTAGAGCGTCAGCTCCACGCGCTTGGGGTCGATCAGGACCAGCCGCACTTCATCCGGGGTGGCTCGCGCGAGAATGCTCGTCAGCAGGCAGTTGATGAAGCTCGACTTGCCGGAACCGGTCGCGCCGGCCACGAGCAGGTGAGGCATCTTCGCGAGGTTCGTGACCACGAACCCGCCCTCGATGTCCTTCCCGAGACCCACAATCATCGGGTGGTCGTCCGACGTTGCCGCATGTGACCGCAGCACGTCGCCAATCGTGACGGTCTCCCGGTCCGTGTTCGGGATCTCCACCCCCACCGCGGACTTCCCCGGGATCGGGCTGATGATCCGGACGTCCGGGGACTTCACCGCGTACGCGATGTTGCGGGTCAGTTGAGTGATGCGCTCGACCTTGACAGCCGGGCCGAGCTCGACCTCGTAGCGGGTCACCGTCGGGCCCCGGGTGAAGCCAGTGCAGGCGGCGTCGACGTCGAACTGCTCGAAGACGCCAGTGAGGGCAGTGATCACGGCGTCATTGGCTGCCGTTCGGGACTTCGCCGGGGCGCCGGCCGACAGCAACTTCTTCGGCGGCAGTCGGTACCCATCGCGGCCTTCGTCGTGCAGCGACAACTGCTCGGCGCGCGTCGGCGCCTTCGTGTGGTGCGGAGCCTGAGCGGCTCCCTGCGGCGCAGGGCTCGTCGGCAATGCGCTCGGCTGGACCCGCTCGGCATCCACCCGCATCGTCGTTGGGGCCTGCACCGGGGTCCCGGTCACATCCTCCTGGTAGTACTCATGCGCGGCGGGCTCTTCCTCAAGCGGTTCCCCGTCCTCGTTGATGACCCGGGAATTGGCAGGCGCCGTCGGTGACGTGGGGAGGTCCGCACGGCTCATCCGCGCCGCCCACTTCTCGACCTTCACGCTGACGCGCTCCGCCACATCCCGGCTCCACGCCGGCATGTCCCGCCAGCGGACACCGACCAGTAGGCGAAACCCGAACGCCATGAACGGGATTAGCACCAGCAGCGTCGCCAGCAGCCCACCCCAGAAGCCGCCGCCGAAGAGCTCGCGGACCTGGCCGACGAGATGGCCGAGCTCGCCGCCCTTGTCGGCGACCATGCCCCACCAGCCGAGCATGGGCAGCGACAGCGGCACCCAGCCCCACTCGCGGCGACGCGACGGCATCGCACCCGGCAGCGGCTTGCGCCACTTGATCAGCGCGTAGGCGTAGCCCAGCAGGATCGGAGTGACGGCGAACGCGCCCCAGCCGATCAGCTTGTCCAGCACGACATCGATCTGCGCCAGGACGGGGGCGTCGATGCCACACCACTCCGCGAGGAACACCGCGACGGCCACGACAACGAACGCCACACCCAGGTAGTCGCGGAAGTCCTCCGGGTCCATCTGCTTCCGCGGCTTCGCCGGGGGCTTCGAGGCGGGAGCCTTTGCCGGGGCGATCTGCCGGGCGGTCGGCTTCCGGCCGCGCGCCGATGAGTTCGCGGGCCGCTTGTGCGTGGTCACCACAATCCACCTCCCGTCGTAACGAGCCCCAAAGTGAGGCCGATCGTGAACAGGCCGAGGCCGACGCCAGCGAACTTCGCCAGCAGAACCGGGAATCGAGTAGCGGGCTTCAGGCTCACGACGCCACCGCCTTCGCAGCGCCCTGGCCGGCGTCGGTCAGCTGCCACGCGTCGTGCTTGCTGGACCGCTCGATGAGCAGCGGCGGAACCTCGGCGAGCAACTTGGCGCACTCCTGACGGATCGTGGTGTCCGACAGCCCCGTGCGCTTCCCAATGTCACCCGGGGTCAACGGGCACACCGCCAGCGCCCGCAGGATCTTCGTGCGGGCCGGAACGGCCGGGACTTTCGCCATCGGCGCCGGGGCCCGGAACGCCAGCAGCGTGCCGCCGCCGTTCGGCAGCGGGACAGCTTCGCCGCGAACCGCCGCGGCCTGCTCCTCACGCACCGCCAGGTCAGGGTGCAGCGGCGGCAGGTCCTCTTCGGTGGGCTGCTGCGGAGCGGCCTCACCGTTCTCGTGCGCCTCCGAGAACGCCTGGAGGTAAGCATCGCGGATCGCTTCACGGGCAAGGAACCCCGGGACTGCGGACTCGAACGCGTTGGCACTACCGGCGTCGGGCTCCACGATCTGGATGTCGTCGTACACCTCGTCGGAAAGCAGCCGCGCGCGGAACGGCTCACGGCGGCAGTGGACACCGCCGAACATCCAGCCTTCCTGCCCGACACCCACCGGCAGAGAAGACGGGTCGCCGGCGAGACGCAGAGTCGTCTTCGCTTCGCCGTCGGCGGTGAACGTCGAGAAGAAGTTCCGGCCGCACGCGTTCCGCAGCGTGTTGGAGTTCTTGAACGCCCGCAGCGTCGAGTCCTGCGAGTCGAACGCGCACATCACGCCGACCTTCGGCCCTTCGCGAACGATGTTCTCGAACCGGGCCGCGCGCTTCGGGTCCTCCGACAGGCGGTGGAACTCCGGCGCGAAGATCCCGATGATCGAACGGCCCTGCGTCAGGTTGAAGCCCCGCCAGCCGTTCACGTGGTTCTCGGCCATG
>JACCDR011582492.1_pt1 | contig 49658 bp, 77 predicted proteins | sample 7446431 | NCBI WGS metagenome assembly JACCDR01 (sample SAMN15323443, study PRJNA562643) | freshwater metagenome | isolation source: river surface water | place: USA:Blue River Watershed | collected 2017-08-17 | reverse complement strand
GGATTTTCCCGCGCAATCGGACGTATCTGTTTGGCCATTGTCCGGTAATATTCTATTAGCCGCGTCGCGCATTTTTCCGCACCTTTCAGCCTAGTGTTTGCCAATGTTTGCAAGTTTAGCATTTGTTCTTTTGCTCCAAAAGCAGCGTAACCAGCTTGGCAACAGGGCCAGACACTTCCCGATCCCCGCTTTCGAATTGCCTGATTGCGCGGCTTGTCTTTAAGCCCAAAGCCTCGGCCATCTTGTTTTGAGATAGACCGAGGGCAATGCGAGCGTCTTTAAATTGGACTGGTGTCATGTAGCACGGCCTCTTTTTCAAATTGTTCTTTATGCCAAACCGAAGGAAAGCGGGCCACTTCATCTTCTAACCATCCGCTGTGCTTTTCGATCAGCTTCTTAAATTCTTTGTAGGTCATCACTTTGCCTCCACTTTGAATTGCTTGCCGATCATCCGCAGGCTAAACTTTTGGCCATCATCCCGCGTTACCGATATTGAGCCTGCCAGCGGCCATTGCTTTGCGATCCTGTCAACCTTCACGGTGTGCAGTGGCATTGCCGTTGAACCGTCGTTAGATTTAACTAGGCAAGCGTGGCGCAGCATATCGGAAACTCGGCCAGTCCAGAATTTTGAACTGATGCGATTGCCGATGTAGAGGGCCGCATCTGAATGTGTTTTGTAAACTTGCATTTGACTATCTCCTGCCAAGGCGGTCACGATTGACCTGACACCTATATGAGGCACAGCGTTCCGCTTGTCAATACACTAAATGCACATTCTGCAAATTATTTTCACACACCGGCCAGTCGCGTATGATGGCACGTCTAGCCATTGGGCGCGTCCGGTAGGGGCATCCAGTGGGTGGGTTCAAGGGGGCAAGAGTTAAGTCCCGTTGAAAAATCGTCATAGCTGTCGTCTAGCCACATTTCCCCTAAATCAGGCAGAAATTCATCCTCTCGCCAGCTACCGATCCTAAATCGCTGGAATTTAGGGTCAAACAGCATAATCTCGCTACCGTCCTTTGGTGCAGTTTCTATGGGCTGCCATTTGTTCACAGCATTTTGTCCTTTTCCATAGCTTCCACCGCCAAAACACGCGACGCCTGCGCGGTTGCCCAAGGCTTGCCAATTTTGTCGGCGCGTCCATTCCTGAACCCATGCCGGTAAGAGTGTGAGCGGTTGTCGCTTGGCTCTGGATTGTCTAAGTCAAGCCCGTCCATGTAGCCTTCTACCATTTCGTCATTTGCCGCTTGCTCACCCATGACGCACCCAAGGCACATGACCGCTGCGGGTTACCTTCACCCAGCCACGGCTCGTCAAAATATAATGGCCTACTTTCGGGCGGTCCTTCTTTGGACGTTCTTGGATAATCGGTTTTATCATAATATTTACCGCCGTTTATTGGACTGACGCGGCACTCCTGTTGAAACTATGCTGCCAAAGCCATTGCTTCGGTGATTACTTCTTCCGGCGCAGTGCCAGCCATAAAGCGGCCAACAAGCGGCGGAATTGCTGTGCTTACAAAATACTCAAAGTCCTGTTGGCCCATCTTGGCGAACGATATGGAACCCGGCACAAAATGGCTCTGCCCTCTGCTATCGGTCACAACTTCACCCGTTCCCGTGGCGACCTTGGCAAAGTGCAAAGCTGCTTTCGGGCTAATGTGTGGATTGCTGTTGTCGCTGATGAGTTTCAGCATAGCAAAGAACAGGCGGTGATATTTGCCATTGCGAACCTTGGTCCCCTTTAACTCGACGATCTCGCCAAGTTTCATGCTGGCAAAATACTCCTGCGCATCGTCGTTAAACGGCGTGAAGCCTGTTAGGCCGCGCTGGAACAATTGACGGTCGCTCACTTCGCAATCCCTTCATTTACAGATAGCGTCCATTCAAAGTCCGCTTCCTTTGCCAAGTCGACGCCATGCACTTCAAAGAACCGCGCATTGCTGCCAAGCAGGTGGATGCTGTCATTGCCCATATTGTGATGCAGCGCGCATAGCGGGACAACGTAGCGGTCATCTTTCGTTATGCGTCCATGCCCTAACTCGGTGACGTGATGGACAACCGCAGGCCCTCTGCATACTAAGCACCCCATGCCAGCAACCCGCGCCAAGTGGCGGGGCTGCTTGGCTAGGCGTGGTTTGATGCGGCCAAATGGGCGTAGCTTGGTGAGCATCAGAACGGCGGGTCCATGTCTAGGTCGTCATCCAATTCATCCCATGACGAACCACCCGTGCTTGCATCGCTTGAACCTGCATCTTGACGTGCGCCGCCTTTGTTGCCGTCCAGCATGACAAGCTTACCGTCAAAACCGCCCACGCGAATTTCAGTTGTGTAGCGGTCGTTCCCTGTGGCGTCCTGCCACTTGCGGGTTGCTAGGCTGCCTTCAACGTAAACCTTGCTCCCCTTCTTCAAATACCGCTCTGCAACGCCGACAAGGCCATCGCTGGACAGGGTGACGCTATGCCACTCGGTCTTTTCTTTCTTCTCTCCTGTCGTGCGATCCTTCCAAGTTTCAGACGTTGCCAACCGCAGATTGCAGATGCGTCCGCCGTTTTGGAAGGACTTGACTTCGGGGTCTGCTCCGAGTGAGCCAACCAGAATAACTTTGTTTACACTTGCCATTATTTATCCTTTCAGCCCGCCCGAAACGGGTTGTTTTCAAGCGCTTCTAAATTGTTGCGCGTGTCTGTGATGAGTTTTCCCAAAGGCACAAAGCCGTCCGGTTGGTCTGCCCATCCGAAATACCAGTCCCGTGCTTCATCTTGGCACTGGTCAACGGTGGCTTTGTTGTCAGGGTCGTTTAGCAACTCGTCTAACTCCCACACATCGCCGCAGCCGTTTATGTCATGCACCAAGGCCTTGATTGCCTGCTGCAATGCGGACTTGCTTTTGTGCTTCCCATTGAGTGGCGCGGCCCGTGGCTTCTTTTCGTGCTTGACCGGATTGTTGATGCGTTCGTTCGCTTCCATCTTCGGCGTGACGGCCTTGTCTGCGTCGTCATCCTCACCGCACACGCGAATGTTAAGGATAGACAGAACGCCGTAGCGCTTGGCGTAGGAAGTGCTTGACCCGATAGCCTGGACTGCGTTCTTCGATCCGCTGCTATCATGGGGAAGGTCGAAATAGGTTTCTTCGCTATGCCCCTGAATGTGCGTTAGGACGGTTGCAACGCGCACCTTGCCGTCTGGTGCCATGCTGTTGCGGAAAGCAAGGTCAAAACCATGCGCGGTTAATATTGGCGTGACGGCTTCGTGAATGTCCTCAAAACGCGCAAACGGCGTGTCCTGAATAATCCGGCCTTCCTTCTTGATGATGATGTGGCCCTTCATGGTTATTTCAGGCAACTCGGAACGCATGGCCAGTTTGGCGGCAATGTATTGCATCTTTGCCTGATTAGCCTGCACACGCTCTTGCGCGGCCAAAAGCCGCTCCAGCTTGTCAATGTCTACGTTCGGGTCACTTGCCGCCCGTGATATGACCGCCAGCAATCCGGCATCCTGCAAGATGACTTCTGCGTCATCCATTTTCTGTAGTGCTGTCATTGGTAAACTCCATCCTTATGCGCTTGCCATGCGCGGTCGATCATATCTTCGTATTTGCTCTGCATCCGTGTGTAGGCGGCGTCCTCTGTGGCGCTTTCTGCCTCGGCCTCGGTTGCGTCTGGGTGCGCTTCAAGATACTCGCCGATAAGTTCCTCATGCGCTTCGATCCATAGTTCCTTCATGCCCCGAACCACTCCTGCATCTGAAACGCGAACAACACGCATCCGGCAGCAAGGAAGATGAACGCAAAGCCCTGCGCGAAGTCTAATATACGGCGGGTCATGATTGAGCCTTTGCGAGTTTGACACCAGCGCTGGCCTTTTGATGAATTTGCGTAAGCATCGCCCATCTTGTTTCAAGATTTTGCTCTATCCAACCAGCGTGATTAGTTGCGGCAAGTTCAATCCATGCCAAAGCCTCACATAGCGCCTCTATAGTGTCGGCTGCTTCGTGACGGGCGTCGAACGTAGGATCGAACGTCCACTGGTCGAACTCGACCCGCAATCTTTCTACCAGCGAAGTCATGCTGCATCTCCTTTTGTGCGTTGGGCGAGGTATTCCTGCAATTCCCCAATCAGTTCATCCAATGCCTCGGTGTCCCAGCGCTTGCGGAACGCCTCTGCATCGGCGAGCATCATTTCCATGTTGCGGATTTGTTCGGCTTTTTCGGCGTCCATCCGCTCCCACATAGGGTCCAATGGTAGGCAGGCGCGATGATGCGTTATGTATGCGTCGGGAGTGTCTTTCACTCGATATTGGCCGGTTTCTATAGGCTTACTGCAAGCGGCGCATATCATGAGGCCATGCTGCGCTGTCTTGGCAGAGTGGACGTAAAAAACATCGCTCATGCTCCCATTCCCAATCCGTAGTTGTCCGTAAATTGCTCCATCTCCATGCGCTGCTCACGTTCCCGCTCTGCGTTCATTTCAGCAGTGACGATTGCTAGGCGGTGGCTTATGCTATCCATCCATGCGATGTTGTCTGTGGGAGCCTCTACCGTGTTAAACAGGCGGTCGATGCTGTTCCGATAGGCCAAGGGAGGTAGGCGGCGGTTGAAGTTGTCGGTGAGTCTCATAAATAAGTCTCCCCGCGCTTGGCTCTTAAAACCGTAGTTTCCGAAACGCCAAACTCGCTTGCAAACAATTTAACCGGCTTCTCCATCGTTCTGATAGCCGCCACCTGTTCAATGGTTAACTTGGCGTTCGGGCTACCTGGACCTCGCTGCAAATGGCGATAGCCTGCGATTAGTTTCTTGCCTATTTTGCGCGCCTCTTCTGGGTTTTTCTGCGCCCAATGACGTCCGCGAGAAATCATGTCTCTCATGTTGGTGAATTGGTCACCCAGATACATATGCTCTGGATTTGCACATGTTGGGTTGTCGCAATGATGGCAGACAAAAGCGCCTTCCGGTATCGGTCCGACTAATATCTCCCAAACGACGCGATGGTGCATTTTGTTGCTCCCGCGCCAGTAAAGCCGACCTCTACCTTCGTTATTCAAAGGTCCGGTCCACAGCCAGCAATCGCCGCTCATATCAAGGCGAGAAATTATAGCCAGTTCTCTGCCAGAGAGGCTCTCTATCTTCTGACGATAGCCCGCGCTCATGCTGCCAGCCTCAACAGGTCAACATTGCCAAAGCGCGCAAGGAAGGTAGCTTCCATGACTGCGCACATCGCTTGGTATTTCGCAGCACTGCGACCGCCATGATAATGAACGTCGTTACCCCAAACACGAAACGTTTGGCGGTAATCGTTATACATGGCCATACGTTCTGCCGTGGCCATCCAGTTGTAGTTCATGTTGCCGCCGACGCCATCAGGGTCGATGCTCTGGCGGATCGCGGCTACTTCATCTGCTGTGATTGTCATGGTTCGTCTCTCGTTGTGTTGAGAGACATAAACCACACAACAAAACACGCGTCAAGCGCTTATTTGGCGTTTTATGCAAATATATCGTTTTATTTTGCGCTTGCGGTTGTCCTCATAATATGCTTTATGCGCCAAATGACTGATGAAATTCTAAAGCAGATCGACACAAGGGCAATGGCAATTCCTATTGATATGCAGGACTTGTGCGCCAAAGCCGAGGTTGCTGGCTCCACTATATCCAGGTGGCGCGCAGGTGCAAGGCCAAGAGCTAAGACTCTCATAAAAATTTACCGCGCTCTTGATGATCTGGAATCGCGATGAAACCCATCCCGTTGTGCTTTGACCGAAACGCACGGGACACACTTGGCGGGGTTTCGGCTCCGTCCTTTTATTCGCAGTCTGGTTTTCCTACGTCTCCTAACGTTCCAGATTGCAGGGTCAGCAGCGACGCCAATCGCACTGGCCCACCAGTTAGCCCGAAGGTCGCAACGGGCGGCAGGGGTCAGCTTCCCTCCTTTTCGGCTGGCCCCTGCTATCTCATAACCCGCACCGACATGGGGGAATATCGTGTGCCTTTGCAATTCATACCAGTGGAGGAAATATGGAATATATCTATTTAGGCGCTGCTGCACTTGGAGGCGGCTGGACTGGCTACCTTATCGGTCAATTCTCGTCGGTCAAGGAAATGAACAGGCGGCTAAATGCGCTTGTCGATGAGCGCAACAAGTATAAAGAAGACCTCGAACTCTGGAAGGATCAATGCGATCAAGTCGGCGAGAGCGCTTATAGCACTGCCTGCCAATATATTGAAGCCAAAGCAGAGATTGACCGCCTCTCCGATCTGGTGGCCAAATACCAACGCAACAAGCCAGAGCGTGAAGCCAACGGAAAGTTGGCCAGCAAGAAAAAGCGGGTAACGGCTGAACTGGCTGCCTATGTTGCGAGTAAGGCAGCATGATCGACGCAACCTCCACAACCTACATGAAGCACCTCTGCACATACATTCGTGATGACGCAAAGGTTGCCAATTATACCAACGTCCAGTTTGGCACACGGTTCACAGCACGGCACGTTTCGCGCATCCGTTCATCACTACCCATGCGGAAGCAAGCATGATGTTTAGTTGCGAGAAGTGCGGCGCGCAATTCAAGCGCGAAAAATCCGTTGCGCGATTTTGCTCTACGGCTTGTTATGATAACTGGCAAAGGGACATAAATAAGGGCATTTATAACTTGGCTGTAAACCCTGCGCATTATGCTGCGAAGGCGACTAATCGCAACGAACGCTGGTCTGCACTGGATAGCCGGAACGATGACGTAAAGCGTCTCATACGCGCTGGCGATAGCGAGGCTAATATTCGCAGGCGCTATCCTATGTCAGATACGTATTACAACAAGCTAAGGATGCAAGCCGGTGACTACTAACAGATTCGTGACCGAGATAACTTTGCCTTGGCCTCCCAAGGAACTTAACCCTAACTTCAAGCGCCGCAAGCACTGGACGCAATACCAGCCGCAGACGAAGCAATATCGCCACGATTGTTTCTGGCTCACAGAGAAGCAGCTAGACCGCAAGATTGACGTTGAAGGCAAGTTGCCGCTGACAATCGAGTTTTATCCACCTGACAGGCGCAACAGGGACGACGATGGGATGATAGGGGCGTTTAAGGCGGGCCGAGATGGTATGGCGGATGCAATCGGCATTAACGACAACCTGTTTAAGCCGTCCTATGTTATTTGCGATCCTGTGAAGGGTGGCAAAGTGGTTGTGCGGATATGACTTGTCCACACAGCTGACCACAATTAATTTTTGCGGGGGTTGCCAGAATTATACGAATGTGATTAATAGGGCGGGTGGGAAGCGCTTCCAACGCTTTGGCCCCACCCTAACCGGCTATAAAGGAGCCACCGGCATATGAATGATTTAGAGCAAACGCATCCGCGTATCAACCCCGAAAAACACATTGGCGAACTTGTAGGGACAGTTTTCAAGCAGGCAATCATGTCCGCTTGGGAAGCTGGATCAATAACCGGGCTTGAGGCTTGGTGGCTTATTCAGCGCGAAGGTCTGCAACACAAATGAGCGGCTGGATCGTTCTTGCCCGTGGCTGGCGCGATGATGAAGTCTTTGACGATGCCGGACCTTTATCCGAACGTGAAGCATGGATATGGTTGCTTGAGAAAGCAGCATGGAAAACTTGCTATCGCCGGAACGCAAAAGGCGAACGCATAACAGTTGAACGCGGGCAATTTCACACATCACTTCGCAACCTTTCTACCGCCTTTGGGTGGGGGAAAAATAGGGTTGCGCGCTATCTTGAGAAATTGACGGACCACGGATTAATCGGGACAGTCGCGGGACAGTCTGGTTGTATGATAACTATATGTAATTACCGCAAATATCAGGATAAGCAGGACAGCCAAGACGATGAAAGCGGGACAGTCGCGGGACAGTCGCGGGACACACAAGAACAAAGGAAACAAGATATTCCTATTTCTAACGAAATAGGCGAGGTCAATTCTGACAAGAAATTCTGGGCAGATGCGACGGCATATCTTGGGCCCAAAAGCAGGGGTATAATTGGCAAGTGGTTAAAGAATAACACCCAAGCCGAGGTTGCTGGATTTATTGCTGCGGCACAGGTCGAGAGGGCAGTTGACCCGATAGCATTTATTGAGGGCTGCATACGGCGGAAGAAAAGGGCTGGTTCTGACGATCTGGTTTTTGCAATCACATGAACTGGCAACCAACAAAATCGGGCAAGCATATTTGTCCAGAGTGCAGCCACACACGGCGCAACAAAAAAGACAGATGCCTATCGGTATCGAAAATTGACGGCGGCTTCGTTTGGAAGTGCCACCACTGTAATTTTAAGGGAGCAACGGACAATGGCAATGCACGAACGGCACAAGGCTTGGATAGAGGCGCGCAAGATAAATCCAGAACTAGCGGAAAAGTTCGGCCTCACCACGATTCAGCGCGAAGGTGGGCAATGGCTGACAATCCCCTACATCTGGCAGGGGGAGACGGTAAATCACAAATACCGGCTAACGTCGCAAAAAGACTTTCGGATGGACACGGGCGCACCGCTAACGCTGTGGAACGCGGATGTTCTATCATCCCCCGAAGTGCAGGGCGGGGCATCGGTCGTGATAGCGGAGGGCGAACTGGACGCGATTGCGGCAATCCAAGCCAATTTCAAGTTCACAGTGTCAGTCCCCAACGGCGCACCATCGAACCTGACAGACGAGCCATTGGAGGCGAAGCGCTACGAATGGTTCCAGCGGCATCAATCCGAACTAAACCGCGCCCGTGAATTTATCCTTGCGACTGACGCCGATCCGGCTGGCTACAATCTGGCAGCAGACCTTGCGGCAATACTTGGACCTGAACGCTGCAAGTTCATCGAATATCCGTTCCCGTGCAAGGACCTCAATGAAGTTCTTGACGAGTATGGGGAGGGGCGGGTTGCTGAAATACTGGCAGCGGCCAAGCCATATCCGATAAAGGGGCTTTACACGCTGGCAGACTTTCCAGAGCGGGGAGAGGTTCGCGCCTATCCTGTTGGTGTCTCGCCATTGGCCGACATGATTAGCATAGTTCCAGGAACGCTAACGGTTGTTACCGGCTATGCCAATATGGGCAAGTCCACGTTGATGAACGCAATCATTGGCAACTGTGTGCGGTATAACTTCCCTGTGTGCGTCGCCAGCTTTGAAACGGACGTTAAGCCGATCCTGCAAGATGGCCTGCGCATGGCCATGCTGAAATGCGACAAGAACGAATTGCGGCGCATTGATACCAGTGACGTGGATTTAATCCTGCAAAATAATCTGCGCATTATCAGCCAATCGGTAGACGCTGACGAGGAGATGACGCTGGAAAACCTGTTGGAGTATTGCCGCATCTCGGTAGTGCGGGACGGCTGCAAAATGATTGTGGTCGATCCTTGGAACGAAATTGAGCATAAGCGCGGCAGGGACGAGAACGAAACCGAATACATCAGCCGTGCGCTTCGGGCTATCAAGCGTTTCGCCAAGCAATATGACGTGGCGTTCTGGCTGGTAGCACATCCGACAAAGCCGCAAGAGGGTGTGAAGAAAGTTCCCGGCCTTTATGATATTTCCGGTAGCGCAAACTGGGCAAATAAGGCAGACTACGGCCTGACATACCATCGCGCCGACATTAAGGAAAACAAGGCTGTTCTATTTGTGAACAAGGTTCGCATGGGATTGCCGGGGCGCAAAGGCACCGCGCACGTAACGTATGATTTTAGGTCAAGCGAGTTTGTGAAACTGGAAGGCTATGACGACTAAGACCGCAACAGATTTTCTTATAGACATAATCCGCCACACGGAGGGACGCATGACCAAGACCGAACTGAAAGCAAAGTGGACCGGACACAAATGGTCAACGCAGGGTTTGGCGGACTGGGCGCGATTTTACTGGAAGGAGATGGTGAAATGATTTGGCAACCGATAGAGACCATGCCCGTTGACCAAAAAAGCGCGGTTATGTTTGGTTGGCGTTACGGCTATGAAGACACTCCAAATCAATATATGGAAAATGACAAAGAAGTGCTTTTGATGGCCTACCAATATTATGTCGAAGGAAAACGATTATTTGCTTCAACCGAAACATACTATTCAACCGAAACATATTACGTTCACGCAACTCACTGGTTTCCTTTACCGGACACTCCTCATGACCAATGAAACATGGGGCGATCTACCAGACCGAGGGGGCATTATGGAACTTAGCCAAAGTGAACGCATAGTATATGATGCTCTTGTCCGCGCTGCCAATAACATGGAGCCTTGCCCAAAGAACGAAGACCTTGCTGAACTGGCCGGGTTTAATTCCCTTGGCGGCATAGCTGACCTGATCGGCAGACTTGAGAAAAAGGGCTTGATTGATGCCGAGCGATTCCAACGCACTCGCCAAGTGTGTATAGTCGCTACAGGAAAATGCACATCACGCCCGCTCAATACTGCCCCGCACTGGCGCAACCGCCCGCCCGAAACACTGAGGCCAGCACCTCACACGATAGCGCAAAGGAAACCAAACATGGCCGCTGAAATTATGTCATGGGCAAACCAAAGGGGAGTATCCCTAAGCGATGCTCTGGCTGACCTGGTATTTGTCGGATGGGAAGTGGAGAAAGAGCGTGGGTAACAAGCAACTATGGACTATGCTCAAGGTTCTCCCATATCTCAAAGAGAAAGAGTTACATCGCCATGAGAGCGCCGCTGATTACCAGAAGTTGAGGGAAGAGGAACTTGCGGAGAAGTATGATGGGTGATCGTGGTCCAGAAGGCTTTGACAAGGAATATTGTCTGCCAGAGATTTATGCGCGCGTCGCATCAGGCAAGTCATTGGACAAGGTATTAAGGGAAGATAGCAACCTTCCGTCTGCTTCGACATTTTGGCGGTGGCATATGGAGGACGAGGATATTCGGGATAATCTCGCGCGCGCGAGGCTTAATGGCGTTGAAGCACTGATGGACGAAAGCGTTTCTATCGCAGATGATAGCGGATCTGATTACACCGGCACAGATGATGAGCCTGTTTATAATCCTGAGAGTGTCCAGCGTTCAAAGCTGCGTGTAGAAACCCGTTTCAAATATGCGCAGATGATTGCTCCTCGCAAATACGGCCTGAAGGTCGACGTTACCACTGACGGGGAGAAAGTATCGCTTGGCGAAGTGGAGAGCCTGACGCGCCTAGCAGCTATAGCCAGCAAATTGCAGGAGCGCCTTGGTGATACCGACGACACCGAGTGAATGGGAAACCCTGCTATCCGTTGCGACCGATGAGGAACGCGCGGAAATTATGGCCATATTGGAAGCTGATCTACAGCATGTCATCTGGCGTCCACAAGTAGGCAGGCAATCCCAAGCATGTGATAGCGGCGCATTTGTCACCGGTTATGGTGGCTCTGCTGGTGGCGGCAAGTCTGACCTTGTGGCAGGGCTGGCATTGACGGAGCATAAGCGGTCCGTTGTTTTCCGCCGTGAAAAAACGCAGACCGAAGGCATAATCCAGCGCCTCGGTGAGATACTCGGCACGACTGACGGATACAACAGCCAGAAGTCGATCTGGAAAACAGGTGGCCGGATGATTGAGTTTGGCGGTCTGGACAATCCAAATGACCATCAGAAGTGGCAGGGCCGCGCGCATGACCTGAAAGCCTATGATGAAGTCACTGAAATGCGAGAGTATCAGGTGCGCTTTACGATGGGCTGGACGCGAACCAATGATGCACAGCAACGTGCACGGGTATTGATGACGTTTAACCCGCCCACAACTGCTGAAGGGCGCTGGGTGCTGCAATATTTTGCGCCTTGGCTGGATGACAAGCATCCTAATCCTGCAAAGCCTGGTGAGGTACGCTGGTTCACGACACTGAAGGGCGCTGACTTTGAGACTGTCGATGACCGAAAGTTTGTCCTGTTCAAGGGTGAGCCTGTCTATGACTTCGACCCATCGGAGTTTTCGGCTGAAAAGATAATCACGCCACGCTCTCGCACGTTCATTCCAAGCCGTGTGACGGATAATTATTTCTATGTCCGCTCCGGCTATATCGAAACGCTGCAATCCTTGCCTGAACCTCTCCGCTCACAAATGCTGGAAGGTGACTTTAACGCTGGCGTTGAGGATGATCCTTGGCAGGTCATACCGACATCATGGATTGACGAGGCTATGGCGCGCTGGAAGCCGCGCGATGACAAGGGCGTCATGGACAGTATCGGCGCTGATATTGCTGCTGGCGGCCAAGATGAAATGGTTTTGTACCGCAGGCACGGCACTTGGTTTGATGAGCCACTGAAGACACCGGGCAGTGAGATACCGCAAGAACGTGCTGGGCCTATCGCTGCCGGTAAAATCATCATGGCGCGCAAGGATAGGGCTGTCATCCATGCTGACGTTGTGGGCTGGGGTCTGTCGGCTGTGAACTTCCTCACTGAAAATCAGGTGCAGACTGTTGCTGTCAACTTCGCCAATGCGTCCAATGAGCGCACGGCTGACGGCAAGCTAGGGTTCTTTAACAAGCGCGCCGAAGTCATTTGGCGTATGCGTGAAAGCCTTGACCCACAAAATCCGCACCCTGTTGCACTTCCGCCTGACCCCAAGTTGCGCGCTGATCTTGCAAGCTATGTGTGGGAATTGCGTTCATCCGGCATATTCATCCGGCCCAAGGACGAGCAGAAGAAGAAACTTGGCCGCTCTCCTGACAATGGCGATGCGTGTTGCTTGGCAAACATGACCACGCTGAAGCAGGAAATATACGATAGCATGGTCCAGCGCACGGTAACTGACAGATATGCGGAGTTAGACCAATGACGTTTGAAGAATGGTGCCGCACAAACAATGTCGACCGTGACTTTGCGCGTCGCAATTACCCTGTTCTTGAAAAGCTATGGCAGGATGGCCAGCCTTTGCGCAATGCTCCTCTGCCACAGGCTAGAGAGATTGACCGTTTCCGCGAAGTCTAGACGCGATTCAAAGCATTGCCGCGCTGTCTTATCCAGCGTGTATGTGCACTCCAAAGACACCGGACGTTCCAACCGTCCCTGAACGGCAAGCGGTAAAGCTGCCAGACCACGGCGCGCCTATCTCAAAGGATGCGTCTTTCCGCCGTCGCGCAATCATGGCTGGCATCATGACCAGCCCGCAGGGCGTTCTCGGCAATCCTAATGTGTCGAAGCCCACACTCGGCTAATGGACAGTATCCGTCGCAAATGTGAGTTACGCCTGACCGGCATGAAGTCGATCCGCACCGATTATGAGACGGAGTGGAAAGACATAGCACGTTTTGCGCAGCCTGCACGTTCCCGCTTTCTGGCAAGCGATGCCAACAAAGGGCACAAGCGCAGGCAATCAAACCGCAAGTTGATGGACAGTCACGGCATTGAGGCTTTCCGCACACTGACAAACGGCATGACATCCGGCCTGTCTTCTGCATCACGCCCTTGGTTCTCGCTGACTGTCGAGGACGAAGACCTGGCAGAGAGTGGCGCTGTAAAGGCATGGCTGTCTGACGTTGAGCGGCGCATGTACTCATTCCTTGCAAAGACGAACTTCTACGGCGCTGTCAAAACCGGATATGCTGAAATGGGCCTGTTTGGCACTGAGGCAACCGTGATGATGGAACACAGGGAGCATGGCGCTGTCTGTCATCCTTTGACGGCTGGCGAGTATTGGATCGGTCTTTCGGATGCCCAAGTACCTGACAGCCTCTATCGCGCATGTCCTATGTCTGTGCGTCAAGCGGTTCAATCCTTTGGTGACAAGGTAAGTACACGGGTTCGCACCTGCTATGATAAATCCGATTATGATAGCATGGTCGACGTCTATCAGGCGATTGAGGCCAATGACGAATATATTGAAGGCAAGCTAGGGTCAAAGCCTTGGCGGTCGATCTATTGGGACAATGAAGACGGCCCTAACACGGTATTGCGCGAAGCTGGTTTTGATGAGCAACCCTTTTGGGCACCTCGCTGGGACGTGGCTGGTGGTGACGTCTACGGTTATTCACCCGGCATGGAGGCATTGCCTGCACTTCGTGAACTTCAGTTGCAGGTTAAGCGTCGCAATGAAGCCATTGACCTCATGGTGCATCCTGAAAAGATTGTCCCTGTCGGTATCCGCCTGACTGGCCAGCCCCGCTCTGTTGTCACCGCGTCCAATGTCGACAAGGATAGTGTACTTATCCCGTACCAGATGCCCTATCAGGCTGTTGCGGCGCTGAGTGAAGAGGCAAGCAAATGCAAGGAACAGATTAACTCGCTGTCCTATGCTGACCTGTTCAACGCGATTACCAACATGCAGGGCATACAGCCGCGCAATATCGAAGAGATAGCCTCGCGCAATGAGGAGAAGCTAACGCAGCTTGGTCCTGTTATCGAGCGGGTATCTAACGAGAAACTGGAGGTCGCCATTGACCGCACCTTCGGCATTATGCTGCGCGGCCAGATGCTTGCGCCTCCACCTGAGGAACTATCCGGCGTCGCACTGAAGGTAGAGTTTGTTTCGATCCTCACGCAAATGCAGCGCATGGTGGGTATTGGCCAGATTGAGCGCACTACTTCGTTTATCGGCAACCTTGCTGGCGCTGTCCCTGAGGTTCTGGACAAACTCAACACCGATGAAATGATAGACGAATATGCCTATCGCGCTGGCGCACCTGCCAAGATTATTCGCGGCGCTGATGAAGTTGCCAAGATACGCGCAGACCGTGCGCAGCAAGTGCAACAGCAGCAGACAATGGCGTCCATGCCAGCGGTCAAGCAAGGCGCTGATGCTGCCCGGTTGCTGTCCGAGACTGACGTAGGCGGCGAACCCCTTATCGATACGTTGCTGGGAGCCTAATCATGTGTGCACCTTTAGGAGTGGCTGGCTTGGTCAAAAGCCCTGAGAAGGCTGCACTCGGTCTTGTTGGCAGTAAACTCCTGTCCAAGAAGAAAAAGCCTGATGTGGCAAAAGCAATGGCCCCTATGCCGAAGGGTCAGAACTTCGGCGCATGAAGGACGATGCTACCTTTCTGATGAGCCGTGGCGAGTTTCGCAGGTTCCTCTTTACAGCGATTCAAACCGCAGGGATATTCGACGCTGCCAATGGACATGATGGGCGCGACCTCAACTGGATTGAGGGGCGTCGTAGTCTGGGGTTTGAATTACTGCGTATGGCCGATGAAGGCCAACCGGAGCAACTGCGCACACCTAATGCGCTTGCGACACTTAACGCAGTCATCCTCGAAAACATCAATTCACCCAAGAAGGAGAAGTCCAATGGCGGACGATACACAGAACTTAACGACTGAAACAACTGAAGCGGCACCTGCCGTTGAAACTCCTGTTGTGGAGGAAACCACTGCGCTTGGTTCTCCTGTCGAAACTGAAGCTACTGAGGCAACCGAGACGACCGAAATGGCTCCTGTCCTCAAGGCTCCTGAGAAATACGAACTCGCCATTGAAGGCGTGGACCTCGACGCGGAAACGCTGGCCGAGGCTGAACCTATCTTCCGCGAACTTGATCTGTCGAACGAAGAGGCTGGCAAGTTTCTGCCTATCGCCGCGAAGTTTGCACAGAAGATTAGCGATAATGTCGTGGGCGAATTGCTTTCGCAGGCACAGACGCAACGCAAGGCATGGCTGGATGAAGCCAAGGCTGATGAAACAATTGGCGGCGCTAAGTGGGATGAAACACTCCACATTGCTGCAAAAGGGCTTGATGCTGTCGGATTTACAAGCGGTCATCCGTTCCGGCAGGCATTGGAGGAAACTGGCTTCGGCAACAATGTCCACATGATTTCGATGGCTCGGAAACTTGGGGAACTTCTCGGCGAAGACAGTGGATTTGTGAAGGGGGACGCTGCTTCAAAAGTCGAGAACGTAGCTGCTCAAATGTATCCTAATGATGTGAAAGGAAGTTAATTATGCCTGCTTTAGGTAACTCCTACTTGCAGCTTATCGACCTCATGAAGCGCAGCGGTCCCGATGGTGCCGTTTCCGCCAATGTGGTAGAGGCGCTGCACACTTTGAACCCTGTCATGAAGGACGCCAACGTCCAGACATGTAACCAGGGCACAAAGCATATGTCGGTCATTCGTACCGGCCTGCCTACGGTTTCTTGGGGCCAGCTTTACAAAGGTATTGCTCAGTCCAAGTCGACCACGCAACAGGTAGAAGACACGACCGGCTTTCTTGAAGGCTTGTCGACCGTTGACACCCGCTTGCTGGATATTTCCAAGGACCCTGCCGCTGTCCGCATGTCGGAAGCACAGCCGTTTCTGGAATCCATGTCGCAGGAATTTGAACGCTCGTTCTTCTATTCCGATGTTGGCACTACGCCCACGAAGTTTCACGGCATGGCTCCGCGTTATAACACGCTTGCAAGCCCGAATGTGGTTGCTGGTGGCGGCTCCGGTTCGGACAACACTTCGATCTGGTTCGTTACCTATGGTGACCATGCGACCTCGCTGATTGTACCTGAAGGCATTACGGCCGGTGTGGTCCGCGAAGACAAGGGCGATCAGCGCGTTCTGGATGGTAGCGGCAACGCTTACTACGTGAAGGAAGAGTTGTTCCGCCAGCATGTCGGCGTTTGTGTCAAGGACTGGCGCTTCAATGCGCGCGTCTGCAACATCGACGTATCGAACGTGATTGCCGGTTCGGTTCAGCTTAACCCGCTGATGCGCGCTGCATACTACAAAATGCAGGGTCGCCGTAACTATGCGATTGACAATGGCGGCGCGATGATCGGTTCAACCCGTACCGTTATCTACATGAACCGCACTCTCTTGGAGGCTCTTGACGCTGAAAGCACGAACGATGGTTCGGCTGACAACTTCATTCGCCTTCGTCCGATGGAAATTCAGGGTGAAGAAGTTATGACGTGGCGGGGTATTCCTATCCGCGACACGGATAACATTCTGAACACTGAGACTCTGGTCGCATAAGGAAGGAATGATACAATGATTTTCGACGCAACTCTGTTGTTCTCTGATGCACAGGCTATCACGGCCACTGCTGTATCGACCAACTATATCGACCTTGGCGCAACCGGCACTCCTTATGGTGGTGTTGCACTGCGCCGTGACATTGGTCCGGGCACGAATGTTCCCATCTCTGTCACGGTGGGCGCTGCCTTCAACAACCTGACCTCTCTTCGGATTGATCTGGAAGTTGATGACAACACCGGCTTTTCGTCTGCAAAGGTGGTCGCAAGTGTCACCTATGTTCTGGCGCGTTTGACCGCTGGCGCTATTCTGGACTTTCCAGACTATGTGCCTGAAGGTACTGATGAGCGTTACTTCCAGCTTCGTTACACGGTCACGGGTACTAACCCTTCGACCGGCAACGTCACCGCTGGTATCGTAGCTGCAAAGCAGACCAATACGCGGCAGGTGTACAGTGCCTAAGACTTACAAGGCACTGGCTGACGGCTACGTTGATAGCATCTACATCAAGGCTGGGGAGGTTTTTACGACCTCCGCTCCCAAGGGTTCGTGGATGGAAGAAGTCAAGGAAGACAAGCCTGCACCTAAAAAGGCAGACAAGTCGACTGACGACTAAGGGGGCGGGCGGGGCTTAACGGTCCCGCCCATTCGCATGTTTCAGGAAACCTTCTTAAACTTCTCCGGTATCCCGCAAAGACGCGGGCAACAGGCAACGGCAACTGCCGGAGCGGTAAACCTGACCCCTATCGAGAACAGGCTGGACGCGCTGGAAATTGCCGGTGTTGCGATAATCACTGTTCCAAAAAAGAGTTTAGAGCATACGCAGACACTCACTGTCGCGGGCGTACTGGCCACAAACCGGATTATACTTGGGCTGGCACCTTGTCTGGATAGCGATGAAAACTGTCCTGAAATGCTCGATATAGTTTCTTACGTGGCCACCCCTTCTGACGGGGCAATCACGATCACCGCTGCTTTCTCGCAACCGACAAGCGGCCCTATTAAATTCAATTGGAGCGCGGCATAATGGCAAAGCTGAGTAAAGAACTAACCTCCGGCACTCTCCATCCGCGCGAAGCCCTGTTCATATCAGGCATATTGGGCGCATTGGATGCAGAGATTGTGCTGGATGCTGACGGTTGCTCTACCGTTTCTCTTGATCTTCGCGGCACGTTTAGCCACACCGTCCAATTATCCGGCACTGTTGACGGGACTAATTGGGTTCCTATCCCTGTTCGCGCGATGAACGTGGCGGCGATTAGCTATGTGTCGCTGATTGTCGGTACGGTTTCGGGTGTTTGGGCTGGTAAATGCGCGCAATACAAGAAGGTTCGCGCGCGTGTGACGGCCTATACCTCTGGCGGTTCTACGGCAACTCTTATGGCTGATACTGCTGTTTTAGACGATAGCCTTCAGGGCATGGTCACGACAAGCGCTGTGACCGCGACGGGCGCGTCTGGTGCGGCTGTGACGCTGACATTGCCTTCACCTGGTGCAGGGTTGCGACAGTATATCACATATATTGGGATTATCCGTAGTGCGACTGCTTTGCTGACTGCGGGTGCTGCACCTACTGTGGTCACCACGACGAACTTGCCGGGTTCGCTTGCCTTCACCTTCGGGGCTGACGCTGCGCCACAGGGCACGGACAAGGTTATTCGTGAAGACTTTGCCTATCCTCTGGCTGCGTCTGCCCAATCTACGACAGTAACGATTGTCTGCCCTTTAACTACTGGCGTAATCTGGCGTGTGACGGCGGGATATTATGTGGCTCCATAGGCGCGATTCAAGCGGCAATGTATTTTGCCTATCAACGGCTGACTGAAGGGATTATCGATGGCTACCAGTTATACCAATGTTTCCTTGACCTCGACGTGGGTTGATCTGACGGTTGCCAATTCGGCTTTGGCCAGTGTGCCTATCCTCGTACAGAACCGCTCATCCTCAAATGAAGTGTTTGTTTTCTTCGGCGGTGCTTCTGCTCCTGCTGCAAATGACGGTGTCCGGCTTGGCTTTGGCGAGAGTGTCGACGGTACTGCTGCAAATGTATGGGCCAAGGCACGGACTTCAGCGATTATCTATACCGGCTTGAAAGACTAATATGCGCCTGACCGCTGCCCACTACGGCAGTTCAAGCCTGACCCACATCGGGTCTAATGGTGTTTCTATTGGTCATGTTCCTGATACTAGCGGCCCTGCGAACCTTGTCGCTCCTGCTGTAACCGGAACTCTGACAAACGGCTCAACGCTAACTTCTACAACAGGCACTTGGACGGGCTTGCCGTCCTATACCTATCAGTGGAAGCGGGACGGCGCGGTTATATCCGGTCAAACTGCATCAACCTACACTTATGCGTCTGCAACGGATGATGGCCGGTATATCACTTGCACGGTGACGGCTACGGATGCAACCGGCAGCGGCTCGGCTACTTCTAACGCCGTCATTTCTGGTGAAAGCGCGCTTTGGTATAGCACCACATTTGCCGGAACAAATGGCACTGACTTCAACGGCTACGACGGATGGACGGGCATCGCATCTGCGCGCCTTGATATTCAGAGCAATAACCTAAACCAGATCATTGCGACCACGCAGTTTTTCCAACACGCTGCCCCTGCGAACGATCACGAAGTCCAGTTTACATTCCAATATCCCAACACGACAAACGGTGACGCATCCAGCATCCGCTCCATTGTGGCGCGCTATACGGACACTAATAACCATATTGTGTTGTTCACGCAGAACAATAGCCATACGCTCACAAAGCGCATTGCTGGCGTGAATACAGTCTTGCAATCTGCGGTAGGATTTAGCCGCAATCTGGTATCTGGCGACACTGTGAAGCTGCGCGTTTCTGGAAATTACGCCCGCGTCTATCTCAATGGTGTCGAAACCTCGCAGTCGGCAGCGGCAAATGGCGGCTTGGGATATGATGTTTCGAGTGTCCCTGCTTCGAGCAAGGTAGCGTTTTCGCCACCAACAGCAGCGGGAACGGCGACATTCCCGTTTATTGTCGCAACTGATGCAGCGATTAATTCAATCCTTGCGGATGCAATCAGTATCAGCACAGTCGCGGTCGAGAATGTTGGGGGTGTCCCAGGCGCGCAGGGCATAAGGGCAACCGGCTCGGTCACTGGCTCGGTTACGCAATTGCAGGCATTAGCCCTGTCATCTACTGGACGCGTCTTGCTGGATTGGGCGGATGTTGCCGGATTGTCCGGTAGCGCGTTCAACAGCATTACCTCGCAATTACCGCAATCGGCAGAGGGAACAACGGTTACTCTCTGGCTACGCGACAAGACGAACAAGAAAACGGCAACCTCTACCACTGTTGCGGTCGGTGTTAATGCCGTTCCCGTGTCGATTACAGCGGGAATGAACACGGTCGCAACAGCAATCAGCGGGGAAGTTACCGGCGATCTGATGCGGATGGCGTCGCTCTATGTTAAAAAGAATAGCGCCTTTAGAAACGTGTTCGCACCGAATGCGACGGTGAACGCGGCATCTACCAGTTATGTGGACGCGACCGATGTGGGGCTGGATAGCAATTATTTTCCCACGATATTCCCAAGTGGCGGCACATATATCGGCACGGATTATCCGTTCTACTATTTCAGCGAGACAACCAACGGTTTGCCCGCTGCGCTTCATGGCGTTTACGATGTGGAATTTACGCCAGGTATGCGCTGGACGCTAACAAGCGCCAACGGGGCAATGGTTCGGTCCAACTATAACGAGGCCGCTGGCACTGCGACATTGACGGTTAACGGCAACACAGGCGCGGCAACAGAGATAAAATTTGACGGTTACGACAATGGCGGCGGCTATGTCGCTCGAACATTGCCAAGTGCGGGCAATGGTTATTTCCGCGCTATCAAACAGGGCCAGCCAGCGGGCAAGAAGTTTCAGCCTGCGGTTGCCACCAGCCTTGGTGGCTTGACCTCTACGGGTGGCTTCACCCGCTTCATGGGTGCCAACAATACCAACAAGGAAGCAATTACAAACGTCGCTTACGGCACCAAAACAGCACGTAGACCCGCAACAGCGGTCGGCCTTTTGTCGCAGGGCGAAAGTATGTCGGTCGAGGACATGATCGAGATAGCTGCGGACACTGGAACAAACCCTTGGATTTGCATCCACGATACGGCTGACTCGGCTTATGTGCTTTCTGTCGCGCAGGCGTTTTACGACAATATGCCGGTGGGCATGAAGGTGGCCATCGAATACTCCAATGAAATGTGGAATTTCGGCGGCGCGTTTACGCAGTCAACGGATTTGACCTCAAGGGCAACCGCTGCGGGCGTTGCTGCTGTTGTTCAATATTCCCGCGAGTTTAAAAGCAAGGTTCTCGACCACTTTGAGACGGTGTTTGGCGTTGATAGCCCCCGCGTCCATCCTGTTCTATGTTGGCAGAGTTCAATTAATTCCAGTCAGCTTGCGTCCATGCTCGACGAGGGCAACATTTATCAGAAGGTCAAAGGCTTCGGTATCGGCCCATATGTAGGCGGCGGCATTGGGACAGGTGCAGACCAAGGCGATTACAATAACGTCACGATCTTCACCAAAGCTAACCGCGATCTAATCCTAACCGATGCAGCTGCATTCAAGACCGCGTTCTTTGCCGCAACAACGGTAATGAGCGGATTGAGCCAAGGTGTCTGGCTTGGGTTTGTAAATATGCTTGCGGCCTATTGTGTGAGCAAGGGGCTGGCAAGGACGGCAATCCGGCCCGCTGCATACGAGTATATGTGGCAGCACATTGTCGAGCGCAACACGCCGACTGCGGCAAGCCAAGACGTTCTAACCAAGCAGGCATTTGCAGAAATATTGCGGGACAGCCGCGCAGGCGATCAACAGGACGCGCAGAACAATTGGTTAAAGTTGACAGGCGGCGATGTTGTTGGCTTCTCGCATCTGGCGAATCCCGGCACGTCAATCCCTGCGTCTGGTTCGTGGGGTTACTACAACAATATCAGCGACACGACTTCGGAGCCCGGTGTTTCGACTGTCGCATGGGTAACGGCAAACACATAGGCGATTCAAGCCCTAGCTGTGTTATCGTAGCTACTGACTTATGTCGTCAAATATCCAGATAGCAAACGAAGCCTTGGCCGAAATAGCGGCGGGTAGCATCGCTGCGTTTGATGAGGACTCCCGCGAATCCGCCGAGTGCGACAGGTTCTTTGCTCCCTTGCTTGAAGAAGTGCTGGACTGGTGCGAGTGGCCTTGGGCACGGCGCTATGTTGTTCTGGCCTCTGTGACAAACGACCGGCCTGCTGAATGGCTCTACTCCTATGCCAAGCCAAATGATTGCGCGCAGGCTATCGCTATCAGGGAAGTCGGGCAGGCAACCGACATACTGGCTCTCTACGGGCCTTTTACGTTTCCTTGGCAGGACGCCATGCCTAATCGTTTCATTGTCGAAGGTGAGAAGATTTACACAAATGTCGAGACTGCCACACTGGTTTACTCAACAACGTCAATCGACGCGGTTGCGCTTCCGCCACTTGTCCGCCGTGCCTTCGCGCTGGAACTTGCTGCGCGCATTGCGTACCCTATCAAGAAAGACATGAAGCTACAGGAACTCTTGATCCGCAAGGCAGAGGTGGCAAAGTCACGCGCTATTGCCGATGAGGAGAACAAGAACCCCCGTATGGCTACCCGCTATATCAGCGATGCAGAATTTGCGCGTATGGGCTTTGAATAATGTTTCGCGCTGGCCAGCCTAATTTCAGCCGTGGCGAGATAGGCCCTGAGTTACGCGGGCGTTTTGACGTTGATGCGTATAGCGCAGGGCTGGATACCGCGCGCAATGTCATTGTCCTCAAATATGGTGGATTGACCAAACGACCCGGCACACGTCTGGTAGCAGAGGTTATTGATGCCAGCGAACCTACGCGGGTTATTCCATTCCAATTCTCTCTGACGCAAACCTATGCTCTGGAAATGGGGCAGGGGTATATGGCACCTTGCGCCTTGGGTGGCCGGATACTGGAAGAAGAGTTGGAAATTACCAACATTACAAACGCCACGTTTGCGCAACTGACTGCGGCATATCATAGCTATTCGGTTGGCGATCTTGCCTATGTGACGGGCGTTGAAGGCGAGTTGGGCGAGTTTCTCAATGGGCGGTCTTGGCCTGTCTATTCTATTGTCGACACCGATAACTTCACGATTGAGGCCGATACAAGTGACCTCGCTGTATTTACGGATGCGACTGGCGGGATAACGCGGGTAGGTGCACCTCCTCCACCTCCGCCGCCTCCCCCTGTTCCTCCTCCTCCGCCCACACCTACTCCTCCGCCTATCGGTGGTGGTGGCGGTGGTGGCTTTGGTGGTGGTACGCTTGGTGAAGGCGGGGCTATTCCATAATGGGTGTATCGCGCGTCTATGTGGTCGGTTCTCCCTATAATGGTGTAGAACTGGATGACCTCGATTTTGAGCAAACTGCCGATACGATGTATCTGGCGCATATCAATCATGCCGTGCACAAGCTGGTGCGCAATGACCACGATGACTGGGAATTTATCGAAGTCACCTTTGGTCCAAGTGTCGCTGCACCTACTGGCTGCTCTGCTGTCGCCACGAATCCGAATGTCGACGCTGACAATTCGGGGGATGCGTATTTCCCTCAGGATGCGACCTATGTGATTACCGCTCTGAACGATGATAGCGGACAGGAAAGCCGTGCCTCCAATGAGGATACGGCAAACAATGACCTCACATTGAAGCGCAACTATAACACAATCACTTGGTCTGCTGTGACGGGCGCTGACAGGTACAATGTCTATAAGGCAGATAACAGCCAGTTTTTCGGGTATATCGGCACGACTGAAGACCTGACATTTACTGATGACAATATAGGCCCTGCTCTGGATCGGTCGCCACCTCAGGCATTTAATCCGTTCGAGACAGACAATCCTTCGACGGTTACATTCTTTGAGCAACGGCTGATGCTGGCGCGTACCACTGCCGCACCTAACGCAATATGGGGTTCACGCTCTGGCCAGTTTGAGAACTTCGACCGTTCGCGTCCCTTGCGCGATGATGATAGCCTGTCGTTCTCTATTGTGGCTGGCAGGGTGAATGCTGTCGAGCAACTGGCGTCCACGACAAGCCTCATAGCGCTGACCTCAGACAGCATCTTCAATGTCGATGGTGACGGGGCGGGCGGTGTTCTGACGGCATCCTCACAGGCTGCGCGTCGCCAAATAGGCAGGGGTTCGTCACGCCTTCCTCCTTTGGTGATTGACAATGTGGTTTTCTACTCGCCTTCAACGGGCGATAGTGTGCGGACTATTGGATATAGCTTCGAGTTTGACGGCCTGAAGTCGAGCGATGTTTCGATCTACTCTCCGCATTTTCTGGACGGCTTTGATATTGTGTCCTGGTGTTATTCTCAGGAACCCCGGTCGCTGATATGGGCTGCACGTAGTGACGGCAAACTGCTTTGCTTTACATGGGAGCAGGAGCAGAACGTGTGGGGCTGGACCTTGTGCGAGACTGACGGGCTGGTGAAGTCTGTCTGCTGCATTACCGAAGGCGGCGAAGACAGGGTTTACATGATTGTCGAGCGTGAACTTGAAGGGGTCGCGCGCACATTTGTCGAGCGCATGGTATCACACAGATGGGATGATATTACCGAAACATGCTTCATGGATTGCGCGGTGTCGGCAACATTCGAGACGCCTCAATCTGAATTTAGCGGCCTGTGGCATCTGGAAGGCAGGACGGATGTTGTCGGCATTGTCGACGGCGTGGCTGTCCATGGCCTGACGGTGACGGATGGCTCCCTCACACTTCCTGAAAATGTCGGCACGGGTTCGGTCGTATCCTTTGGCATCCCGTATCAAGTCGATGTGAAGACACTTCCTGTCCGGTTTAATGCGCAAGGTGAGGGCTTTAATGTTGGCCGCAAGCAACAGACAGGGCAGATTGTTTTGTCGCTGCATGAAAGCCGTTCGGTCTTCTGCGGTGTGGATGAGAATAGCCTTTACCTGATTAAGTCGAGAACGTCTGAGGCATGGGGTGCGCCTGATGACCTGATGACGGGCGACTATCTGGTAGACAGTGCCAATGTCGTTTCAGGTGAGGCATCCGTATATGTGCGGCAAACGTCTCCGCTGCCGTTCACATTGCTAGGCGCGTTCATGGAGCCTGTGGTTGGCAGCTAACGATCTAATGCGCGTTGATGTTGTATTGGCACGGCCAAGCCATGTGGGGCGTATCGCACGGCGTATGCGGACTATTGACCGGATTGAGTGTGAGGCAATGGGTCATAGTCCCAAAATGGCGTTGCGCGAAGGGCTGTTTAATTCTGCGAAAGTCTGGACGGCACTGGTCGACGGCAAGCCTGAAGCAATGTTCGGGCTGGTGGTCAATTCAGCTTTGACAGGGCAGGGCGTTCCCTGGTTCTTGGGGACAGATGAAGTCTACCGGCATGGCAAGGCGCTGTTGCTTTGGGGGCCTGCCTTTGTGTCTATCATACGCGATTCAAGCCCCCGCGCGTCTAATCTAGTGTCTGCGGATAATTTCAAGGCAATCCGTCTGCTGGGTAAATGGGGGTTTAACGTGCATCCTGCTATTGAAGTCCATAGGGGTGTATCCTTCCGTAGGTTCGAGTTAGCCTAATGTGCGATCCAATTACCTTAGCTGTTGCTGCAACCGTAGTTACCGCTGCGGGGCAAGGTATGCAGGCTTTGCAGGCAAACAAGCAGGCAAAGTATCAGGCGAAGATTGCTGACCGTAACGCTGCTTTGGAGAACGAAGCGGCGCGTACCGAGATTGAAAACACACGCACTGCTGCATTGGAGCATTACCGGCGCACTGCCGCGCTAAAGGGGCAGCAACGGGTAACGGCTGCGGCTAACGGGGTGTCTCTGGACTTTGGCTCTGCTGCTGACGTGGCGGATGATACCGACATGCTGGCGCGCGAAGACGTCAACCGGATATACCAACAGGGTTTCCAGAAAAGTCGCGGGTTCGAGATTAACGCAAGCAACTTCCGCGCTGATGCAAACTCGTCGCGCGTTGCTGCTACCAATGCTCTTGTGAACGGCGCATTTGATATGGCGGGCACGGCTCTTTCAGGGGCAAGCCAGTATAGCAAGATGAAGGCTGGCCAAGGTGCCACCTCTAAACCTTCGTTCAAGTCGGTGTACGGCGCGCGCACGGGGCCTGCTTAATGGCGCGGGTGCCTGTGTATGAACCAAACCGCGTTGCTCCTGCTTCCACGACCGGCGCACGGTTTCAGGCCGCGCGTGATCCGGGCAGTATCGGCGACGGGCTTGCGAATTTTGGGCAGTCTCTTGGTGACTTTGCTGTCACACAGGACAAAATCAATGAGCAGTTTGATGATACGGTAAGCCGCAAGCTGACATTGGAGTACCAGACGCGCGCTGCGCAGATACGTTCTCAGTTTGAACAGCAAGAAGGATTGAACGCGGTCAGTGCACGTACCCAAACGGATGCGGAACTGACCAAGATTCGGGATGAGATATTCGGCAAAGCCACGACGCCACGCATGAAGATGATGCTGGAAGAACGGGTATCCGGTTATTACTCTGCGGATACTATCAAGGTTAGTGAACATGCTACCCGACAATTGAAGGTGGAGCGCAAGAAGACGCTTGGTGACCAACGTATCATGGCGGCTGAAATGGCTGTTGCAAATTGGGATAGTCCTGATCTGTTGGAGCAACATAAAAACACCGGCCTTGCTGCGCTGGATGATCTTGCTGCCGAAGAGGGCTGGAACGCCGATACGTTGAAACTGGAACGCGACAAATACTCTTCCGGCATCCATAAGGCTGTCATCGATAACTTCATGGTGGCTGATGATATAGACGCTGCTGAAGCCTATCTGAACGCCAATGCTGACGACATGATGCACAGCGATGAACTGCGCATCCGTAGCGACCTGAAAAAGCCTCTGGAAAACAGACAGGCATATATCGACTATCAGGAAGCCTTGGGCATGACGGCGGGGCCTAGTGCTGAGGCTGTCGGTACGGGCACCAAACCTGCCACAACAAATATCAAGGCATTGATTGCTGGACCTGAAAGTGGCGGCAATGACAGGGCTGTAAACCAAAAGGGGTCTTCTGCCTCTGGTCGCTATCAGTTTGTCGAAGGCACGTTCAAGGGCTTATGGAAAGAAGTCTATGGCGGTGACGCTGATGCTGCATGGGCGTCCAAGCGGTTTGACCCTGCTGTACAAGAACGGTTGATGGACCGGCTGATTGTCAAGAACAGCGCGGTATTGCGGGATAATGGCCAACCTGTCGACAATGGCAATCTGTACATCATGCACGTCTTGGGTGCAGGCGACGGGCCTAAACTCCTGAGGGCTGATCCAAATGAGCCTGCCAGCAAGTATCTGTCGTCCACAATTGTAAAGCAGAATCCGACTTATTTCGGTGGAGGCAAGACTGTCGGTGAAGCGCTGTCGATTATTCGCAGCAAGGTAGGCGCTGGTTCGCCTGCTACACCTCCGCGCGCTGACAAGGGTGCAATCTACCAGAACATTGATAACATTGCCGCGCGTGACGGGTGGAGTTATGAACGTACGGAGCGGGCCAAGGAGGCCGCTGACAGGGAAGTGCAGCGCGCCGATAGTCTGGCTGCGCGTGATGAAAGCCTTGCGGACAGGGAAGCCAGCGAGATTGTGCTTGGGCTTGGCGACAAGTTTACCGACATTAGCAAGATACCGTCTTCAGTCCGTGATCGCATGGACCCGCGCGACCTTGCAAAGTATGAAGGCGTGGCTGTTCGTAACTCCTCTCCTAAAGAAGTGGCTCCTAATGGACCTGTGGCGCTTGGCTTGAACCTTCAGGCTATCAATGACCCTGAGGGTTTTAAAAACGCTTCATTGGGCCAGTATGCAGGGCAGGTTAGTCGGGCAGAACTTGAAACACTGGCAGTCAAGCAAGCCACGATGCGCAAGGAAAAGCCTGGTGCCTTCAATCCCCGCTCTGGTATTTCCTCTGCTATTACGTGGGGTCAGAAATACGGCGGCGTCAAGATTGAGGATGAAGACTTCGTAAAGGTCTATGACATTATGGAGGCCGAATTACGCCAGCGATATAAGACGACAAACAAGGCTCCGACTGATGCGGAGTATGAGGCAGCATTCCGTTCTGCCACGCGCGAAGTGAAGACGGTCAAGAAGGGCGTATTGTGGGATAGTGAAGGCGCAATCCCACGTTACAAACTGGAAGCCGATAACATTCCTGCAAAGGATCGGGTCAAAGTCGAGGCACGTTTCAAGGCTATCTATGGCCGCGCGCCAAATGAAGAAGAGTTGGGTAATGCCTATCGTTTGGGCAAGGGTCAGTATTGGTGATCTAGGGCGTCCACGCGGCGTTCTAATTTCCGCTTCTCGTTTTCTTCTGCCAGTATCTCTATTCCAGACTTCTTTGCTGCTACAGACTGGTTGATAGCATGGCTCTCTATTACGGCCTGACGCTGCTCTAACTTGTCGATGCGCGCCACAAGCGCTTCAATATCGGCGTTCTGATTCTCGTCAAAAGGCTCGTCCACCACTTCCTGCTGTGTGCACCCTGCAAGCAATAGAACGGCCAGTATGGCGCGATTCAAGGACATGGTGGCTTCTCCTAATCTGTGGCAAAGGAGCCTCCCTTGTCACTTCCTAGCCTCGATTATTACGATGAACTCTACAGAAAGCGCAAGGCCAATAAACCTGTAGCGTCGTTTGACCCTCTTGATGCGCAGTTGCGGCAAGAGCGGGACAGGGAAATTCGGGAAGGTCTATTCCTCTCTGCGTCACCGGACACCATTGCGCGTGTGAACAAGGTATCCCGCGTAACTGGTGAGCCTCCCGTACTGGTTGAGGATCGCGTTGATGCTTATGAGAAGTCCATCACAAGCGACCGCTTCATGGGTGTGGTGCAAGAGCATCCCTCTATTGCAAAATGGGCTGTTAATAATCCGCGCGGAGCTGCTGCTGCTGTCGATGATAGCCTGTCCCTTGCGAAGTTTGGCAAAGCGTTCAAGGATTTGCAGGAGGATTTTCTCAAGGATGATGGTTGGCTAGAGCAATCCGGCGACTTTATCACGCGGCGGGTTCGCGGGATACAGGCTGGCTTCGACCGCTTTGCTGTTGCAACCGATGACTTCTTTGAAGGGTTGACGCCTGACGCGCAAAAGTCTGCTGCTGCCAAGGCAAGTGCACCTGTTCGCCGTGAGAAATTCAAGAAGCGCGCGGAACTGAATGAGGCTATTCAGGCATCGCCTATCCGTAACGAAGTTGATTGGCAGTCCGTCAAGAAGAATCCGACTGTCGGTAATATTGCTACGTTCATCCGGCAACAGGGTGCGTCGTCTATTCCTGATATGATATTGGCGGTGGCATCGCTTCCCGTTTATACTGCTGGCCGCTCTGGCGAGATAGGACAAGAGCGCGCGAAGAACAGCGGTCGCACTGAGGCGACTATTGGTGATGTGGCTGTAGCGTCGCCTGCTGCGCTTCTGTCGGGTTATCTGGACAGGCTGGGTGTCGAGCGGTTGATATTACCGGGTGCGGATACCGTTGCCAAGCGCATTGTGAAAGCCACTGCTATTGAGGCTGGAACCGAGTTTGCGCAGGAAGTCATCGAATATGGCGGCGCGACAATCGGGACAGATGTTGCATTCAATCCCGGCGAGGCTCTGGACCGTGGCTTGGCTGGTGCTGTTGGCGGTGCCGGTATGGCCGCACCTATCAGGACAGGTATTGAGACACCGCGTATTATAGAGGCTGTCGCTCCTGTTGTTTCCAAACTGCTGCAAAGCGGCAATGCGAAGAAAGAAGCGCTGTTCCTTGATAACGTGATGAAGGCTTCCGAGAAGTCAAAGTTGCGTGAACGTGATCCTGAAGCGTTCAAGGATATGTTGCGCGGCATGGCCGAAGAGAACGGCGCTGCCAACGTCTATGTGTCCGGTGAGGCATTACAGGAATATATGCAGTCTGATGCGTATGACCCTGATGGGCCTTTGGCGTCATGGGTTAATCAGGTTGAGGAAGCGGCTGCTACGGGCGGCGACGTGCTTATGCCTATTGAAGAGGCGGCTGTCGCGCTGCAACCGGCATGGGCTACTTTAAAGGACGATGTGCGCCTGTCTGCTGGCGGTGTCTCCCGCCGTGAAGCGCAGACATTCGACGAAGCTATGGTCGACGTGATGGACGAACTTGAACGGTCCATGACGGAACAGGAACAGGCAAACGCCAAGAAGCTGGAGCCTATCGAGAAACTGGCGACGTCGATAAACCAGAAGTTGCAGAACGCAGGCTTTACCCCGTCTACCGCAAAGATACAGGCTGACCTTCTCGTCCAGCGCTATGCGACGCGCGCGGAACGCTTGGGCAAGCAACTGACCGGCAATGAGTTTGACGTGACTGTCAATAATGTTTTGCCTGAAGGTTTGGCTGCTGCGCGCAATGCGGACAATCTTGACCTGGTTATCAACTCCTATTTCACGATGAAAAACCCGAAAGCGCAAACGGGTAAGTCGCTGATTGAATGGATAGCAGAACGCGGCGGCATTACCGATGACGGTGGCGACCTGAAGTCGATGGGTCTGGACAAGTGGCATGTCGGCAAATTCAAGAAGAAGGCGCTGAAGGCCAGTAACAAGAAACAGGGCAACATGCTTGGCGTGTCTGATAGCAATTATCAGCCTGACCGCGTTCTTGTCTCGGCTATTGAGGAGGGTTATTTCCCCGAACTGGACGGCAGTACGGAACTGGTCGACGCTAACATATTGCTGGAAGCTATAGGCGAAGAACTGCGCGGCGTTCCCCGTTATGCGCAGGAACGTATCGTTGATGACGTGCAGCAACTTGCAATGCAGCTGGATGAGTTTCTAGGACAGGCAGGCTTTGATACGCAGAACATGACGCGCGACGAAATGCGCGCTGCTATCATGCAGGCACAGGATGCGCAGTTGGGTGGGTATACTCAGGCCACTATCACGATTGATGGCGTTGAACGTCCTACGACAAATAGCAACGGCCAGCCATTAGCGCAGACTGAAGAAGGTTTGCGCAACTTCTGGAACTGGTTTGGTGATAGCAAGGTGGTCGATGCTGAAGGGCGTCCGCTGGTTGTGTATCATGGGACAAACCAACCCATTGAGCAATTTTCTACTGATCGGCTTGGCATGTCGACGCGAAGTGAAAGTGCAAATTACGGCTTCTTTTTCACGTCTGACCCTTATGTTGCTGGTCTGTACGCCAATGCGTCCGCCTCCAAGATTGCGCCAAGCGTTGATGACTTCGAGCGGCAGAGTGCAGAACTTCAGGCGAAAGTCGAAAGACTTGAAAAGCAAGCAATAAAGAACGGTGATTGGGACGCCTATGAGGCGGCAATGCTGGAATGGGAAACCTTAGAGATTGAAACGATGCGCGCTGATGACAGCGGGCAGAATATCATTCCTGCTTACATCGCCATTAGTGATCCTGTCGTTCTGGACTTCGAGGGTGAGGGCATCCTGAAAATGGATGGCGGCTTCGGTGACGCTATCAAGGCCGCGCGAGATAGCGGTAGTGGCGGCTTGTTCCTAAAGAACATTGACGACACTCCGGGCGAAAGCAAGGTGTCTGACCATTATGTCGCCTTCTCCCCCACACAAATAAAATCCGTCAACAATCGCGGCACGTTCGATCCTGCTGATGCGCGGATATTGTATCAAGCGTATGGCAATGCGCCTGACAATCTTCTGGGCTTTACCTCTGACCCTTCGCGGCAGAAAGAGTATGGCAACAATAACTATACTTATGTGCAGCCAGTTTCGGTAACAATCGCGGGCGAAACTTTCACAGATGAAATAGAAGGCTTGAATGCAGCTCATGCTATGGAGCGCGCACGGCGTAACTGGCCCGCTGCTGATAGTGTTGAGCCTGATGGCGAAGGCCGCCGTGTGCTTAAGCAATCATACGAAGACAATGCGCGCGGCAAGATAACCTTCAACAGCGGACAGGCGACAATCGACCTCTTCAAGACGCGCAATTTGTCCACGTTCCTGCATGAAGTCGGGCATCTGTGGCTAGAGGAACTGCGCTTTGATGCGTCTCTGCCTGATGCTCCTGACGGCCTGAAGGCTGATTGGGAGGTGGTCAACAAATGGTTCTCGTCTCAGGGCTATGGTTCTACTGACGGCAACATCACGACCGAAGCGCATGAAATGTGGGCAAGGGGCGTTGAGCGATACCTGATGGAAGGCAAGTCGCCTGTTCCTGCATTGAAGCGCATATTTGAGACATTCCGTGTGTGGCTGACGTCGATCTATAAAACGGTCGACGCGCTGAAGTCGCCTATTACTCCTGAGATTCGGCAAGTTATGGACCGGCTGATTGCAACGGATGACCAACTGAACGACATGGTTGAACGCCAAGGCATTGAAGCCTTGTTCAAGGATGCTGCTGATGCTGGCATGACGGGTGCAGAGTTTGCCGCTTATGTCGGCCAAACGCAGGGTGCACGTAACGAAGCCACTGGCAAGTTGCTGGATAAGACCATGCGGTCAATCCGCGCGCGTGAACAGAAGCGTTACAAGGAAATAGAGGCAGGGGTACGCGAAGAGGTATCTGCCGAAGTGGATGCGCGGCCAATGTATAAAGCGCTGCGACTGCTTAAAAATGGACCTATGGATGATGCTTGGGTGCGCAGCGAGTTTGGAGAGGATAGCGTTCGCCTCCTCCCTTCGCGCGTTCCTCCTGTCTATAAGACAGGCGGTATCCATCCTGACATAATTGCGGAGCAATCGGGCTTCGACACCGGCAAGCAAATGGTTGAAGCCCTTATGGGGGCGGAGATTGCGCACCGGCAAGCCAAGGAAGGGGGTGATGAGCGGTCTATGCGTGAGCGCACGATTTCAAATGAGGTCGACGCAATCATGCAGGATAGGTACGGTGATCCTCTGAACGATGGCTCAATAGAGCGTGAGGCACTGGAAGCCGTGCACAATGACATGCAGGGCGATGTGATTGCTGCCGAGATACGGGTTCTTGCTCGTCGCTCTGGTAAACGCCCTACGCCCTATGCAATCGCAAAGGATTGGGCACGTAACAAGATACGCGCTGGTTCGGTAGTAGATGAGGCAAGCCCTTCTGCTATCCAGCGCTATGCAAGGGCCGCTGCAAAGTCTGCCAACCTTGCTCAAGAGGCGATGCTGAAGCAGGATATTGACGGGGCGTTCAAGCACAAGCAAGCGCAGATGCTCAATAACGCTCTGGTGTCCGAGGCGAAGGCTGCTCTGGATGATGTGAGCGGTGCGGTGAAGCGTCTGGAAAAGATTGCCAAGCGCCGCACAATGAAGTCTGTCGATCAGGAATATCTGGAACAGGCGCAAGCGCTGCTGGAAAATGTGGATATGCGCCGCCGTTCGCAGGTTGGTATTACGCGCCAAGGCAAGTTTGAGGCATGGGCAAATGAACGTCAGGCAGAGGGCCATGACGTTCCTGTTCCTCCGTCTTTTGAAGCCACGCTTGGCCGCACGAAATGGACGCGCCTGTCTGTCGACAATCTGATGGGGCTGGATGAAGCGGTAAAGCATATCATTCACCTTGGCCGGTTCAAACAAACGCTTCTTGATAACCAGGAGCGCCGCGAATTTAACGAACTGGTGGACGAAGCCGTGCAGGGTGCAGGCAATCTACGCCAGAAGCCGCCGTCTGACCTGATGGCACCTTCCTATTGGGACGGCGTAAAGTCTAAGATACTTGCTGCTGATGCTGCCTTGCTCAAGATGGAAACCGTTTTTGACTGGCTGGATGGCGGTAACAGCAATGGCGTGTTTAACCGTGTGGTCTTCCGGCCTATTGCTGATGCGCAGGAAAATGAGCGCAAAATGCTGGAAGAAACAATCGGCAATCTGACCGATGCGCTTTCTGCCGTGCCAAATGAAACGCTGAAGCGCTGGGGTGACAAAGTAGAGACGTCACTGATTAATCGTGAAACCGGAAGGCCCTTTGTTTTCACGCGGGACCAACTTGTATCGATCGCTCTCAATGTCGGAAACCAGTCAAACCTTGATAAGCTGACGGGTGGCTATAACTGGCAAGAGGGCGAAGTCATGTCCGTTCTCGCCAATGAACTTACCCAAGAAGAGTGGACCTATGTCCAGTCCGTATGGGATACCATTGAAAGCCTGTGGCCTCAGATTGAAGCGATGGAGAAGCGTATCAATGGCGTTGCTCCTGACAAGATTATTGCACAGCCTGTCGAGACACCGTTCGGAACGCTGAAGGGTGGGTACTTCCCTGTCGTCTATGATCCGCGCCGCAACTATGACGCTGAAGCCAATGCGGCAAAGAACAGCAATATCTTTGAGGCAATCTATACCCGCGCGTCCACGCCCAAAGGGTTCACGAAAGAACGTACTGCGGTGGAGCGTCCTATCCACCTGTCGCTTGGCATCATCAACCGGCATGTGTCTGAGGTTATCCATGACCTGACACACCGTGAAGCAATCATGCAGGCTGACAAATTCCTGTCGAATAAACGGATTATGAAGGCTGTCGACGATACGATGGGGCCTGAGGTGCGCAAACTGTTCCGCCCTTGGCTGCAACGTATCGCAAATGAATGGGCTTATGACCGGGCCGGTAACGCAGGTATGGAAGGCTTTATCAAGAAACTGCGCCTCAATACCACGATTGTCGGCATGGGCTTCCGTGCTTCGACAATCTTAATGCAGGCGGCGGGTTACTCCAACTCGTTCGAGCGGGTTGGTGCGCGGTGGGTTGCACCTCGCCTGAAGGACGTTGCTAATCCTGAAGCATGGCGGTTTGTTCTGGAAAATTCCAAGGAAGTTGCTGCGCGCATGGAAAGTCTCGACCGTGATATGCGCGACAATGTGAAGTCGGCGATGGGCAAGACTGACTGGCTGACTGCTCCCAAGCGGTTTGCGTTTCACGGTATCGCCTATATGGATCGCGTCGTCGTCGTACCAACGTGGCTTGGTGCTTATGATAAGGCGATTGCAGGCGGCATGACTGAAGAAGATGCTATCTACGCTGCTGACAAGGCTGTGCGTCAATCCCAAGGTTCGGGTGCGGCGAAAGACTTGGCGGCTGTGCAGACTGGTCGCGGTCCTGCCGGTGAGGCTCTGAAGCTGCTGACAATGTTCTACAGCTATATGAGCGCATTCTATCAGCGGCAACGTAACCTTGGCCGCGATGTGCGCAATGCGAGTGCAAGCGACATTCCTGCATTGATGGCGCGCGCATGGTGGCTTTTGATCGTGCCTCCCGTACTTGCTGAACTTCTTGCTGGTCGCGGTCCTGAAGATGATGAGGATTGGGCGGCATGGAGTTTCGAGAAGATTGCCTTTACCACTCTTGGGCCTATCCCTCTGGTTCGTGACGTGGCTCCTGTGGCCTATGCGAAGGCAACTGATGATAAGACGTTTGGCTATCGGTTCACCCCTGCTGCGGGTGCGATGGAGAGTGTCACGGCAATTGCTGGTGATGCCGGTAATGTCATTGAAGGCGAAGAAACGAAGCGCGCCACGCGTAACGCTATCGAGACTGTGGGTTACTTTACCGGCCTGACTACCGGACAGATGGCAACCGCTGCGCAATTCCTGGTCGATGTATCCTATGAAGAACAAGACCCTGAGACGCTGGCTCAATGGTACGAAGGGCTAACAACGGGCAAGATTAAAGAGGAGGAGTGACGCGATTCAAGGCTTTATGGCCTTTCCGTAATGTCCCCTAGATTGGGGATTTTATATGACAGTCGAAGTCACTACAGATTTTTCAGGACCGTACATCACAAACGGCGCAACAACTGTTTTCCCGTTTACGTTTATTGCTATGTCCATTGTCGAAGTCGCGGTGCTTTTGCGCGATGCGGATGGTGTGGATTCAATTGCGTCGCCGGGTCTTTACACGGTCTTTCGTTCCGATGACGGCACTGGCTCGGTCGTGTTTTCCGTTGCGCCTGTCTCTGGTTATGATCTGTATGTCTTCTCTGATGTTTCCTTTTCCCAGTCTGTAGCATTTGAAGACGGTTCTGGCTGGAAGGCTGCGCCTGTAAACTCGGTTGCTGACCGTTCTGCTGCGCGGGATATATGGTTGAAGGGCAAGGTCGACCGTGCGCTTGTTGTGCCTCTCGGTGAAACCCCTGCTGAACTTCCCTCTGTCGACAATCGTGTGGGTAAATTTCTGGCATGGGATGCTGAAGGCAATCCCGTAGCGGCTGACGGCACCGGACCTGACGGAGGCTTGCGCGCTGATCTTGCTGCTTCCGGTGGCTCCGCGCTGACCGGCTTTATTCAATCTGGTGCAGGTGCGGTTGCGCGAAGCATCCAGGTCAAGAACAGAGAGATACTTTCTGTTAAAGACTTCGGCGCGGTTGGTGACGGCAGCACGGATGATACTGCCGCACTTGTTGCTGCTGCTGTTGCTGCGCGCGGTGGGATGTCTGATCCAACTGGCCGCTTGTTCGCTGGTAAAATCATGTTTCCTCCGGGCAAGTACCGGATTAACTCTGCTGCACAGCTTGCGCCTACTGGTGGCGTAACTGGCCTGACGCTGGAAGGCACTGCCGCTGGCTCCGCTACTTTTGTTTACACGCACCCCACATCCACATTGCAGGCGCAATCAAGCCGCGATGTATCTATCCGAAACATAGGGTTTCAAAGCTCTGGTATTGATGACAGTCAAGTTGCCATTACCGTTCCATCTGGCGCTAATCCACTTCGGTCTTGGACAATCGAGAAGTGCGACTTTTCGGCCTTCTTCAGGGCGTTCTCTGTAAGCGGTAGTACATTGTGCAGCGAGTTTTATCTGTCGGCTTGCCGGTTCCTGCAATGCTACGAGATGATGTACAATAATAACCCGCAAGCGGTTAACTGGAGTTTGGTCAATTGTGATTGGGAAAATGAGTCCCTTGTCACCGCTTTGAATAAAGACTTGTCCGCTGCGCTGCACCTGAAGCAAGGTTCTTTTGTCAACTGGATCGGCGGTTCATTTGTTCTGCGCGGCATGATGGCCTATTATGATTTAACGTCTTCCGGTGCGTTTCAGCGTACGTCCCATGCTATCAACTTCAGCAACATCCGAATTGAACTAGAGGACGATGGCGCTGGTGGCCACGCTCCATTGATTGACCGCGTTGCATCTGGCTACACGAATGGCTCCAACTCGCCGACAACTTCCATCAAGGATTCATCGATCCTCAATCGCGGCGCTATTCCCACAACTGTAACCTATGCGAAAGTGTGGAGCGGCTGCTCTCTGGAAATTATCAACACGAAGACTGAGGGCGGCAAGGTTGTCGGCGTCTTGGATGCTGTGACTGCTGCTACTCCTGCTGATGTGTATCTGGAAAAGGCAAAGGGCATTGTTTACGCTCAAGACACTACGGCGCGGGTAAACAGCCACGACCAACACAATGTCACAATCATTCCCGATTACAGCAACGCAGATACGCAGCCGATTGTCGATATGCGCCTTGCCAGCCTGTCCGTGCCTTCGACTGCTTACAGCAAGCGCATTTATGTAAGGGGTCCAACTGGTTCAATTCCGCAAGCTGGCACGACCGTCAACCTGCCGCCTATGCTGGACCACACGGTCTTTCTCAAACTGTTCTGCTACCGCTTCACGGTTGCTGGCCAGGCGCTGACCGTCCTGCTCCGTAACCAGGCCGACACCACCACTTATGCAACACTGACCATCGGCGTCGGTGTTACCAATGCAGAGGTTTATGTCGGGCTGGAAATGGGCATCGATATTCCTTCTGGCACTCCTTTAATGTTCAAGATGACTGGCACTGGCGAGGTGGTGAAGGGCCTCCTCGGTGCAGAGATTATGTAAGGAGAAATAGCATGGACTTCATCTACAAGTTACGCAATCCGAGCATGGGTGACGGTGGCATCGTATCGCCTCCACCACCGCAAGGCCCGACAAGCCCGACACCTCCGCCTCCGCCAAGGCCTAAAGAGCAGGGCGGCGATTAATGCACTGGACGCATTTCGTCCTGATAGCCGTGTGCGCGTTTGCCTATGTGCAGCGCGTTCCGGCTATATCGCGTGTGGCGACGGTGTTTCTGCTCAACTCGGCATTTGTCACAATGTGGGTCTGGTTCGTTAATCCGACGATAGACCCCATTGTGCAACTGATGGTCGATACAGCAAGTGCCGCCGTCATCATGACAGACCCCGCTGACAGGGAGCAGGGGTGGCTGGGCTTTGTCTTTGGCGCACGAATGGGGTCAAGCCTTGCCTTTATCTGGACTGGCTCACCGCAGGCCGCAGCCGGTGATTACTGGCACTTAATGAACATTATGGGGCAGGTCATGATGGCGATGCTTCTTATCTGGAGCGAAGCGAATGGTGGTCAATTGTCTGGCATCGCTGGCAGGCTTTATCGCTCTCTATTTAGTGGTGTCGCGGGCCATGCGGCTAGTCGGTAGGGGGCAAAATGTTAGACGAAAACACAAAGATTAAATTGCCCCACGTGTTCGCGGCCATCATGTTTTTGGGGTCGCTGGCCCTTGGTTGGTCATACACCATGGGCAAGATTAACGACCGACTTTTGGCACTGGAAAAAGACCAAGCCTATTCGGTCGATTACCGCAGGGAAAGTGCCGAGAACCTGAAAGACGTGAAAGCGGAAGTGAAAGAAACAAACAGGAAAGTTGACCGCCTCTTGATGGCCAACGGCATTAAACCGGAGCAATGATATGAGCATATTCCGAGCCATCAACGCTGCTCACACGGCCTTCATGGAAACCATAAAACCTGTTCCTCCTGCACCTGTGGCAGTCATTGAGCCTCGCCCTGCTGCTCCGGTGGACAATCTAAACTGGGTGCAGAAGCAAATCGACATCGATCTGTTGTGCATTGCTTTCCCGTCGAACAACCGCGTCAATCTGGTTCAATGGGTCAAGCCTACGCAAACGGCCTGCTATCGGTGGGGCATTGATACGATGCGGGAACTTGCCAGTTTCCTTGCCAACATCAATGTAGAGACGGCTAGTCTAACGCGCTTGGAAGAGGGGCTGAATTATTCGACCGAAGCACTGATTACCAAATTCGGTCGGCACAGGATTAGCATTGCGGACGCCAATAAATATGGACGCAAGGAAGGCCAGAGAGCCAATCAGGAAATGCTGGCAAATATCCTTTACGGCGGTTCATGGGGTGCAAAGAACCTCGGAAACACGCAGCCCGGGGACGGTTGGAAGTTCAAAGGCTACGGACCCAAGCAATTGACAGGGCGGGGGAACCAGACGGGCTTTGCAATCGCTATGAATATGAGCGTTGACGACGTGCCTGCTTATGTCCGCACACCTGAAGGCGGCATGATGTCGGCAGGATGGTTTTGGAAAACACACGGGCTGGACGCCAAGGCAGCAACCCCCGGCGTAAAGGATGACCGCATTGCGATCAACGGCGGCACGTTTGGGCTGGCAGAGGTTGAGGTTGGTTTCGACCGCCTGATTGAAGAATTGCTGCGTAGGGAGCGAAAAGCATGAGCAAGGAAAAGACATTCTTTCGCGCCGTCATTGGCCTTGTCGCCATGCTGGGGAGCCTTGCGGGATTTTTTGCGCTGTTCTTTATCGAGATACCCGTGGGCAACCGCGATGCCATGATGCTTGCCCTTGGTCTTGTGTTTGGCTGGGCGTCTGCTGTGGTGTCCTCAGAGTATGGCAGCACGTCAACGGGGCGCAAGATAGCCGACAGCGCTATTCGTAACTCAGAGAGGCTTACAGAGGCTGCTACGGCATCCTCACAGCCTCTAGACCTATCAGGGGCGGAGGCAGACCGTGTTTAACCCGTTCTCAGCCCTCACCAGCAAGATATTTGGTGGCATTGCTATATTCGCCATAACCTTCGGTGCAATCCAGACAGTGCGGCTTGACGGCTTCCTGTGGATTGATGGCGTGATTGAGAAGCTGGACAAGGAACGCGCCGCACATATCGCCACGAAAGTCGGCTATGCAAATGCCCAAAAGGTTGCCGCCGATCTGAACAAGAAACAGGTGGAGAGCATCAAAAGCCAATATGCCGCCATTGCTGAAAGGACGGAAGATGAATACGAGAAACGCCTTGCTGATAATCGCAGGAGCCTTGCTCTTTGGATGCAAGCCCGCACCATTGACCGTAATCCCAAAGGCACCGGAACAGGCAGCGCCACCGCAATGCCCGCCGAAGCTGTGCCAGGAGCCGCGCAAACCGAGTTTCTTGTCGGAGCCGAAGACCTAGAGATTGCTTCGGACAATTACTCGCAATTGGTGGCGCTTATCGAGTGGGCTAAGTCCATTGGCGAGGTAAAGCCCGAACAGTGAACATCTGCCCCAACTGCTCCTACGATCTGCGCCAAGACCGGAAGATAGTGCGGGGCAACTTCACACTAGACCCACGCGGGCCGATTACATATCAAGGCAGGCAGGTAAAGCTAACCAAAGTCCAGCGCTGCATGATGTTTACGCTTGCCAAGAGCGACGGGCGGATAGTGGCGATTGAGGCACTGGCTGAACGATGCTGCTATGCGGAGAGCAAGAAGACCGTGCGCAGCCACTTATCTATGTTGCGCCGGAAGCTGGAGGAGCAGGGCGTTCCTGTTCCTTTTGAGAACGAATGGGATGTGGGTTACTGTTGGTCGCTATGATCCAGCCGGTTCCGAAAGAAAGAGACCTTCCGTCATCGCTGGTTGCATGAACAGACCCGTCTATGACCTCCACATTCCACTTTCCTTCTGGAAATACTACTGCACCAGTTACGACTAAAGGCGGCTCTTCAAATTTTGGTAGTGTTATCATTACTTACCTTCCTTTTCGGAATGAGCGGGATGTGGGGTATTATTGGGCGACATCCGCTTGATGATATAAACGTCATCAGGGCCATGATATTCTGCGTAGGCATTCTGTTCCGCGAGATACCTATTGAACGTCTCTAGGGTGCTGGGCTTTTCAGGCAGGCCGGAGAGAACCAAAAACGCTTGTTGAAAAGAGTCGTAGTCTTTGCCGTAAATTTGCCTGACCGCTTTTCCACTAACCCTATCGTTATACGTAAAGATGCATTGTTCTACAAATCTTTGGCGCTCTATTTCCATAGCTCTTTCCTACTCTTTCCATCTATTATTGGCAAGCAATGCGTGGTATATGAATTGCGACGCGGCGTTTCTTTAAGAGCGGTCTAGTTAGCACTCCTGTTAGGTTAGAAACGTCATCTGGGGCTTAGTAGGGTGGGCCGGTAACCAATCCGGCCCGCGTCACTCAATCGTAGGCGGGGCTGGTAGTGGACGCCAGTGACAAAAGAACTCGCCTGGATGCCTGCCGTCTGCATCCTCCCAAGGGTAGTCTTTGGTGTATGAATACCAAGCAATTGCCATATATTCGGTCAGCTCGTCGTCATTGGGGTATATATAGCACCCATAGGCTAGAAATTCCGTCCCATCTCTTGGCGCTGTTTCTATCGGTTGCCACCCATCAGATACAGGGAGAGCGGCCAATGCGGCTGCTGATATGTCGATAGCTTTCAGCCATGCGTCTATCTTGTCCTCAAAGCCACCAACTGGAACCTCAATAGCCTTCACAGCGGCAATCGCCTTCTCTCGATTGATTAACATGACTGGCCTTTCAGATAATCACGCACGGCTTGGCCTTTTGTGCGAAGTTGGCGGCGGGTGTGTGCGAGGTAGCCTGTTTCCAAGTCAATATCAGCGGCGCGATACCAAGCGCATCCGGTGAGGCACAGTTTCTTGAATTGCCCATGTGTGAGCAGGTCCAAATCATCGGCGGCTAGTGCCTTCCGCTGCGCCTCACTCAACGAGTTCGCTATCGTCTCTATCTCTGTCATGGATGGCCTTTCAGTGCTTCGTATGTTTCTCTTGCCTCCACATAATCGCTCCAGCTTAGGTGCGAGTGCGCGGTTGATCGTCCGGCGTCAATGTAGGCGGTTGAGTATGAGAATAGGTCCGGCCTATCCTTCATGGCCATTTGAACGCCTGCGTAGACGTTCGAGCCTTTTTGAGCAGCCAGCGCAAACGGGCGCAAAGCCTCACGCGCATTCTCAAGTTGCTTGCGTAGTGTTGCGATGGTGTCGGCGGCTTCGCCTAATAATTCCACAGTATCTTGTGAGTAGAATGCGATTGGTTTTATCCCACTTGTAAGCTTCGGAAAAACAGTACGCAACCGCTCCACAATGTCTGTTACGTTATCGTGTGAGGTCATGGCTTTGCCTTTCTCAACATTCGTTTCAAGCTTTCAGACTTCGGCTTCGGCTTGGTCCGCTGCGTAGGCGTAACTTTGCCATTGGGCTTCGGTCCGCTTTCAATCGGGCTGGCAGGTTCAGCCGCAAGCATGGCCGCTGCTAAAAGTGCCGTTGCCATTCCTATCCGCCTGCTCACGACTTATCTCCCTTTATTGCTGACAGTGCTTCATCAATGCGCTTGACGATTGGTTGCCATGTGCGTTCTGGCGGGTCAGGAAACGGGATTGGCCATATCGGGCTTGGGTCCACTTTCTGTAGCTTCCTGCACAGTTCATCAATGCGGTCGGTGCCGGAAACAGCAAGGCCGATAATCTGGCTTCGCGCATATTCCAAAGCCTCTACCAGACCATCCTGCGCGGATAGTGAGGGTTCAGCGGACGCGATCTTTTCAAATCTACCATCACTAAACTCCACCTGATGCCGCACCCATAAGCCGCCATCATCGCCACGCGCAAAGACCACAGTGTCGCCCTTGGCAATCTCTCTGGCTGCGCGCCTATCCCAACCGATATGGATAAAGTCCGGCTTTCCCCACACACGGCAGGCGCGGTTGTATTCGTCACCGCGAAACCAGACAAAGTGCAGCACCGTTCACCCCTTCAAGGCTTGGTCTATCATTGCTTGCCAGACTTCCCGCGTATGTTCATCAGCAATATCGGGGTTAGAGTCCCAACCGCGATTGGTTGCCAGCATCCCCTCATCAGGCTCACGCAAGGCGGATAAGACGGCGCGGGCTTGATGGAAAAAATAGTATTGGCCGTCATAGCCTAATTCATCCCAAGTCGGCATATTCATTATGCCTGCGCGCATTTTGTCCTCTGCGTCAAGCTTACACAAAGCCCTCGCTGCCCGTTCAATAATATCCATCACGCTTTCTCCGGTGGGGGTGGTAGGGCTACATCACGCAAAAACTTAATGGCTTGCCTAGCTTGCCGCATTGCCTCATCAGTGCCGTCTCCTTCATGCCCACCAGATTCATGGTAGAGCACAACAGCCTCAATCGCTTTTATCGCGTCGTCTTTGGTGTAGTGTCCTAGATTATTACTCATAATCAGTCCTTCCGTATCAAGCCGCTGCAATCAGCGGTTTAGCAATACCCGCGCCCACTACAGCGCGGTGCAGCACATTAAGCGCTGCGTTATGATCTCGGTCGATAGACAGCCCACAATCGGCGCATTCATGCCAGCGGACGTGTAACTTCTTTGGGGCAATAACCCCGCATCCACTGCAAGCCTGACTTGTGCCTTTTGGGTCTACCTCAATAACCAGACCGCCATTCTTGACTGCTTTGTATTGGAGTAGCACTTTCAGCCGTCCCCAACTTGCATCAAGAATAGATTTGTTTAGCCCTGCTTTCGCAGCAACATTAGTTCCAGGCGCTTTCAATGTGCCTTTGGCAGAACGCGACATATTGGCAACCTTCAAAGCCTCAACGGCAATGATGCCATGCTCCCGCACGATCTTTGCGCTAACCTGATGCAGGTATGTCGAGCGCTGATTTCGGATTTTCTCATGCACACGCGCCAAGCGCTCCCGAACTTTCTGTCTGCGCTTTGATCCGCGCTGGCAACGGGCCAAGGCTCTCTGGCTAACCCGCAGTGCTTTTTCACTTGCCCTGCCAAGTCGCACATTTTCAATTCGTGTGCCGTCGCTAAGTATAGCAAGCGATGAAAGTCCCATATCCACACCAATGGCAGGCTTATCGCTAGTCGGGGCGCATTCTATTTCGCAGGCAACCGATAGATACCAGTGCCTACCTTCCCGCTTAATGCGGCATGATTTCATTACGCCAGACACTTTGCGGGTAAAGTGGATGCGGACTGCGCCTATGCCCTTGGCAATGAACCGACCATTTTTTATCTTCCATCCAGCAGCTTCCGGCCAACCAATCGACTTGAACCAATCTCGCCCTTTGAAGCGAGGGAAGCCACCTCGTTTAAAGAATCCTTTATACGCATCATCCAGTGACTTTAGCGGTGCGCGTTCCATGACAGCGGCGAACCTAGCCCCATCTTGACGCAGTTCGGTAAGGGCTTTGCATTGATCGTAGAATGTTCTGCCTTTGCCAGTTTTGCGATAGCAGTCGATCCGCTCTTGAAGGGCGGCGTTATACAACAACCTGCAATACTCCAAAGCATCGCGTAAAGCATCATGCTGCTTGCGCGTTGGCTTCAACTTATAACGATAACTGATTATCGTTGCTTTGGTCATTGGTTGCCTTTCAGTGCTGCTTTGGCGTTGCTTTTTAACTTCTCAATTCCCTCTGCCAAATGATACTTGTTCGGTGGTCCGCCATCAAGCGACAGGAAATAACCTTGGCTTCCATAGATGCTGTTGTTTGCTTCGGTTATGACCTCCCGCGCATTCTCAAGTTCCTCGCGCAGACGTTCAATCTCGTCGGCTGCTTCGACGGCTAATGGGATAGCGCTTTCATCGCCGTCGCCACGCCAAGGCGACTTCCATGCGCGCAACCTCTCCACCACATCACTCATGCTGGCCTCCATTGTCAGTCCTTTCTGTGGGTAGGTGGTCGCCGCGAATTGCCGCCAGTCTGTCTTTTACAAGCGCAGTCTGGATAATGTCGTTTTGCGTCGGCACGCGTCCGTATTGGTTCCACGGTATTTGCAAGCGCTTCACGATCTGCTCTCTCTCACTTCCCATCTCTATCCCTTTCGATAATGGCGCGGACTGCTATCGGAAATTCGCGGACTTCGATATTAGGGAAGCCGCGCTTCTTGCTGCCTTTGTTCTTCTTCCAATATTCCTTTTGCATCCGCTCCAACTCTTTGTTGGCCTCGCCTTCTTCCGTGTAAGCAAATTCGGACTGCCATTCAGACATGAAGTCATAATCATGGTTATCGGCAAACACGATGAATACAGACGCTATCTGATTAGGGTCGCTCATTGCTTAACCTTTCCGCTTTTGCATCATCCCAACCACGCTGCCATTCCGCTATGTCTTTGGGGGTTGTAAATTCGTCGGTGTCAAAATCATCCCGCTCAAAGTTCAAGAAGAACGCAAGGCGACCGCTTTCGTAATAAGGCCGATGCTCACTCATAACCCGCAGCCTTCAAACTAGCGATGCAGAGAGCAAGTGCGGGGGTTGCTCCTGACATGAAGCGTTCGTTTGGCGACACAAGCCACATGGATCGGCCTGCAATGTCACCGTGATTTTGGAATGTCAGTTTTGCCCCTTCCGGCACAAGCGACATGGCAGCGTCTATCGAGGTGGTGTAGTGGGGAACCATCCTCCAAAGGCTGTCGCCCATTCGAGATAGCATCCAAGACCAACTATGCTTATCGATCATGGTGCGAAGCGTAGGCTCGTCATCTTCCCATTCATCCCAGCGCCAATCGATAGCCACCGCAATATGCAGGTCCAACTCACGGCTCCCCGCCTCTGCTTGCCCGAGTCGTGATATAAGGGTCATATCTTTTTACCGCCTGCCTTCATGCGATTTTCCGGCTTATGGTCAGCGCGGTTGGCGTTGTATCGCAGCTTGTCGATCATTGCCCCGCCAACATCCAGATTGCGGTAGCCACAGTAGTCAAGGATGCGAATAATGGTGTCGGCCATTTCGACTTCGACCATAGAGCGGTGCGGCAAATGGTCATCCTGCAAGCCCTTGCGGACACCTTCAAGCGCCTCGCTCAATTCGCTGTGCATCAATGCTATCAGTTCGCCGTCATTGCGTTCCAGTGGTGCGCCTGTGTGCAGGTCATTATACCAGCCAGCGGCAACATTGCGCTGATAGATGCAACGCGCCATTTCGTTCAAGTCGTGTCCAGCCTGTTGGCCGTCAATTGCCTGCGAGTTTATGTATTCATCCATCTTCCATTCCTTTCAATATAAGGGTGTTGCATTAGGTTTGCTTCGCCTGCATAGCTTCGTTGTATTTGGCCAACTGCCGCGCCTCATGATCGGCTTGCTTGGCGCGCCGAATGAACATTGCGCACTTGGCGTTCCATCCGTCTTTGCGAGGTATCAGCAGGTCCAATATGACCTTGCCCGGATTATCCTTGGCGTTGCATAGTTCGTAATTGAACAGCATGTGCGCGTCATCGACAGGGCATCCGTCTTTCCAGTGCGCGCATTTGTTGCAGTTATCGACCTGCCACATTTCCGCTTCTGTCATGTTGCTAAAGTAGCCCATCACACCATCCCCCCATTGTTTCCCACAGGGGCATGAATAGCGCCATTATCCGTGCAGGATTTTCCCGCGCAATCGGATGAAACTGGCTGTTTAGCGTCGGTCGCCTGTAATAATATATTAGCGGTCATGGCCTTGCCTTCACTTTGCACGGCCGGCACGGCTCAATAAATTCAGGCGTTTCTCCCATGCGCGTGTCACCAGCCAGTGACCAACATGGCGGATCACCAAACTTATCAGCACAGCGCTTGGCGCAAACTGCCCTGATGTATGCAGTCCAACCTTCGCCTAGCTTGATTACGTCGCTATTTGGTTTACACGCATTCTCTAAGGCATTGATTCCAGTAGAGCCGTTTTCACCACGGTTTACACATTCGCCATTGTTTTCATTGGCTAACCTTTGGATTGAAAATCCGCGTGTCGGTGGTTCAAATCCGCCCTCGGGCACCACTTTTGAGAAGTGGTTTACATCTGGTTGACAACCTGCGGTCATTTCTTGTTCCTTTCCCGCCATGCTCTTTGGCGCAGTTTCGCCATAAACTTAGCGCGCCTTAGTTTTGCGTCCGCCGCTAGATGCTCAATTGCCTTTAATTCGGCATGATCTGCAGGCGTCATTAAATAGTCGTATTTCATAACGCCGTATGATACGTTATATAACGCAACTTACAAGCGTTATTTTTACGCCTTCAATCTTTCCAACATAGACGTCACAACCCGCGCCTCGTCCACATAGCGCACACGTAAATCCGCTATCGTATCCGGTGCCCAGCCTATGACCCTGCCGATCTCGCTATCCGTCAGCCCCTTCATGCACAGCCAGGTTGCATATGTTCCGCGCAGGTCGTGAATGTGAACGTCAATACCAGCCTTGTTTTTGGCTTTCTGAAATACCCCGCCAAGCCCGCTAGACGTCCAAGGCTTGCCGTAGCTATTGCGCAGCAGGGGGCCGTCTGGCGCAAGGCGGGCAAGCAATTCGTCCAGTTCGGGGAATATGGGAATAACCACTACCCGCCTGCGCTTAGCTGTCCGGAATTTGATTGTCTGGCCCATGATATGCTGGCGCTCGACCTTTACCAAGTCGCCAAGGCGCAGGCCTGTCATTCGGCACAGTTCCAGCGCGTCCATAAGCTGCTGGCTGGCATGGGGTGCCAATGCCTCCCAGTGATGCGGCTCCCATATAATTTCGGAGCGATCGGCTTCATGCAGGGCCTTTATGTCGGACAGGATATTGACCCGCAGGTGACCGCGCTGGATCCCCCATTGCAGGATCACACCAAAGGTTCTGACCAGCTTGTCTGCTGTCCGTGGTTGCCCCTGCCACCCGTCGCGCCATTCCAATATGCGACCGCGCATTTTCCAGTCGTCAAACACTTCTAACGGCACATCGCCAAAGCGGTCCACAATGCGGTCAATGCTCCGGTGATAGTCGCGGGCTGTGCTGTCTGCCAGTCGGGAAAATTCAGGGCTGCGCTTATAGTCGCCCACAAGACGCGCTAGGGTGTTTTCTGGTGCCGATCTGGCCTCTTGCCTAGCCTTTGCCGCCGTATCAAGTATGGTGGGCGTTATACGGGGTTTCTGGCCGTCTGCGGTATGTATGCAAGGACCGCCGCGCCATGCGTAAACATACCAGCGCGTTCCGCCTCCAGACAGGCGCTTGCTAGTTACGTGCAGCCCGTGTGTCACGCGCAACCCATTTCTCATAAGGTGTCATCCCTGCATGATTCTCGACCAAGGGATGAATGGTCACGCCATCGGCCCGAATGTCAACCGAGCCGATCTGGACGCCAGCATTTCTGGCCGCCGCAATGACGCGCTTAATTTCGGGCGATGACGGGAATTTCACGCCTCACCTCCCACAGGCCAGTCACGTATGATAGCGCGTCTAGGCATTGGGGATGACGAATGGATTGCCGCGACCAACGCTGGCGAAAAGGTTATCAAGCCAAAGCGCCGCCATTTTTTCAAGTTCAGAATTGCTTAACGAGTCTATATCCAATGTAGGAAAATACTCGTAATCGTCATTTCCCCGCCTGATCGGAACATTAATTTGCACAGTTGTCGGCACGTCAAATGGCACGAGTTCAATGTTAGCAAAAACACTTTTACCCACGGCGCACCCAAGGCACGTGCTTGCCTCCCCGCTTGTATTGCACCCAGCCTTGCGACGTTAGGATAATGTCACCTGGCCGCTTCTTTGTTTGCTCTTTTACCATTGGTTTGTTCATGCTGCCTGCTCCTCAATTTCGACATAAGCGGGCTTCCCAGCCTGTTGCATGATGTAGAACGTCTGGCCTTTGTGCAGTTTGGCCATGTGCCATCCGATTGCACAGGCTTCACCATGCGTCGTGTGGACCTTGCGCGGTTCGGTCATACCTTCCGGCGACCACACGATGTAGCGGCCCTTCTTTGGCTTAGATAAAGGTTTCTTTATATCCTCTGTCATAAAAACTAAGCGGCGCTTATTGGGCGTGTCCCGCTTTCCCTTGGTGGTTAAACTACGCCGCCTCTTTCTGGCGGTATCTCTTTTGATAATCGGCAAGCATGGGGTCAGGCTCGGTTAGCCTTATGCCCTGCTGTGAACATTCGCGCTGCACGGTGTCCAGATAGCTAACCATCTGGCGCACGGTGAATTTGCTTGTCACTGGAATGAACGCCATTGCCTCCAGTTTCATCTCATAAGGCAGCGGCTTGATTGCCCTGTCGTATATGTCCCGAAACTCAATGCTATTCTCGCGCAGGATCGGGACACCATGTCGCAGCTTCCATTCGTGGCGCACTTCTTCGGCCGTCTGGTCGCCAAGCTGGTTAGCCGCCTCGGTAGCCCACAACCATTGCAATGCGTTCTGGTCCTTGCTGCGGTCGCGTCCCTGCACCCATTCGACCGTGAACGGCAAAGACAGGTTATCCAGCATCACCTTAAAGGCGTTTAGGTCATATTCGTTATCGATGATGCGGTGCGCCATTATTTCGCAATCCCTTCATTCACCGATAGCGTCCAAAGCCAGTCCGCTTCCTTCGCTAAATCTATGCCGTTATGCACCTCACGGAACCGCGCATTACTGCCAAGCAAATGGATGCTGTCATTCCCCATATTGTGATGCAGGGCGCACAGCGGGACAACGTAGCGGTCATCTCGCGTGATGCGGCCATGCCCTAATTCGGTAACGTGATGGACAACCGCAGGGCCGCGACAGACAAGGCACCCCATGCCAGCAACCCGCGCAACGTGTGCAGGCTGCTTGGCTGGTTTGCGCTTGATGCGTTTATGGAACGGTGACCAGCCCATTACCGCATATCCTGCATGATAATCTGGCGCGCCTCGTGGGCTTTGAATTTAAGCACCTTTAGCCGCTCATATTCCGCCCGTCGCTCTGCCGGAAGCCATGCAAACTTGCGGTCAAGATATGCCCGCTG
>JACCDR011201125.1_pt1 | contig 49679 bp, 40 predicted proteins | sample 7446431 | NCBI WGS metagenome assembly JACCDR01 (sample SAMN15323443, study PRJNA562643) | freshwater metagenome | isolation source: river surface water | place: USA:Blue River Watershed | collected 2017-08-17 | reverse complement strand
TTTTGTTTGCGCAGGTTGAAATATTTATCATGGGTGTCGCCCTGCCCGTCGATCAGGCTTGGCCTAACCGCGCCCTGTTTTAGGCGCTCATAGCGGAGTCCTCCCGATGTTTACCGTCACAGTCGAGCGACTTTATCTGTATCCCGTCAAGAGTTGCCGCCCGCTGCTATTGGATAGCGCCTGGATCTACCCGGAGGGTCTTGGGTTAGTCGGTAGCGAGTCCAGCCAGGATCGCAGCTGGATGCTGGTGGACAGCGCAGGGCATTTTTTGAGTCAGCGCCAGGTGCCGGCCTTGGCGGCTATTCAACCTGCGCTCGATAGCGCTAATCACCTGACGCTGCACTGGCGTGGCCCTGCGCTGGCGGCGTCGATCGGCAGCTGTCTTCGTTTGCACCCTGATGAGTGTATCGGCACGCGGCGCGTGGACATCTGGCGCCACACGGGTGGCGCACGCCTCGCGCCTGCGGCGATTAACCATCAACTCAGCCAATGGTTAGATCGACCGGGAACGCAGTTGGTTTACCGTGACAGCGGCGCGCCTCGGCCTTTGGATGCCGAGCGTTTTGGTGAGGGTGTTATCGACTTTGCCGATGCCGCGCCCTATTTGATGGGCCTTGATGAAAGCCTGCAAGCCCTCAATCAGCAAGAGCGGGCCCTGGGGCTGAGGCTCGCGAATTGGTTGCATTTTCGGCCCAATATCGTAGTGGCGGGCGCGCCGGCTTTCAGTGAGCAAACGGCGACACGGTTGCAACTTTCCGGTAACCCGTCGTTCCGCCTCGTAGATGCCTGCCAGCGCTGCGCCATTATTACCTTGAACCCCTGCACCGGTGAGCGAGACAGCCTTGAGCGACTCACCCTGCTGGCGGCCTTGAACCCCTTGCCGCAAAAACCCAAAGCCCCCTTTTTAGGGATGAACGCCACCTGGGTGGGGCCGCAGTCTGTGGTTGCAACCGGCATGCAGGCAACCTTGCTATAGGGTTTCGGCGTTTTGGGATGGGCTGGCGTCGGTCGGGGTTGTGTCCCTCGCGCGCTTTTGGCGGTGCTGGCAGTTCCAACACAGCTGAAATGCCGCAAAATTGGTTTTACGGCAATTCTGACACACCCAATAAGCGGCCTTAGCTGGGGTGAGGGTTGTAGCGGGTGAGGCGGAGGTCATGGCTGGGCTAAACAGGGTGCGCATCGGTATCGCTTATCGTGGCATAGCGCCGGGCGAGCAACGCGACACACTGAGCGGCAATGCCCTCTTGGCGCCCGGTAAAGCCGAGCCGCTCAGTCGTGGTGGCTTTGATATTGACGTGTCGTGGGTCAATCGCCATGTCCTCCGCCAGGCAGATGCGCATCGCGGGAATGTGCGGCGCCATTTTCGGGGCCTGGGCTATCAGTGTGGCGTCGACATTCACCACCTCAAACCCTTCTGTTTTGATAGCGTCAACACAGAGTCGCAACAGAATGCGGCTGTCGATGCCCCGGTAGCTGGCATCCGTATCGGGAAAGTGGTGGCCGATATCGCCGAGCCCGGCTGCACCTAACAGCGCATCACAGAGAGCGTGGATTAGCACATCCCCGTCTGAATGGGCGATCAAACCGCGTTCATAGGGAATTCGTATCCCACCCAATACCAAGGCATCGCCTGCGCCAAATGCATGAACATCAAAGCCTTGCCCAATTCGATAAGGCCAATCACCTAAGGACATATCCCCTCCTGCCAACGGGTGCCAAAAGTGGGCAGTGTAACGGGGCTGCGCTCAATTGGCATGCGCAGGCGAGGTCGCTCGTTAAAAAGGCGGTAAGCCCGTGCGCGCGAGGGTTTGTAAATTACAGTAGCCGGTTGGATGTTTGGCGAGATACTGCTGGTGGTAGTCTTCAGCAAAATAAAATGGCGGGTTATTGACGATTTCGGTGGTCAGGGTCGCTTTGCCGTGGCGCTTGAGCTTGGCGGCGTATTGGTCGGCGCTCTGTTTGGCCAAAAAGTGCTGCTCTGGCGTGAGAGGATAAATGCCCGAGCGGTATTGGGTGCCACGGTCATTTCCCTGTCGCATACCTTGAGTCGGATTGTGGTTCTCCCAAAAAATGCGCAACAAATCGCGGTACCACAAGCTTTTAGGGTTGTAGACAACAAGCACCAACTCAGTATGCCCAGTCAGGCCGGAGCAGACTTCATCGTAGGTTGGATTGGGCGTGAGGCCGGCACCGTAGCCGACCGCAGTGGTATAAACCCCCGATAATTGCCAAAAGAGTTTCTCCACGCCCCAAAAACACCCCATGCCAAATAAAGCGCGTTCGAAATAGGGTGGGTAGGGCGGCTCTATTGGGGTGCCGAGCACGCTATGCGGCTCAAAGCCGGTTAAGGGTTCGTCCCGGCCTACCAGGGCTTGATCGGTTGCCAGAACGAAATCCTTGTGGGAGTCTGCCAGCATGGTTATCTGCCTCAGAAAGTAAGATCTGCTTCAGAAAAAGGTCTACCGCAATGGATAAATTCCGGTAAACAACACGGCTGCAGTTGCCATTGGCAGCCTTGCAGCGGTCAAAACGCCCGGCTCAGTGGCCAAGCGGCCTTAGGCCCCAGTGTTGTGTAAAACGCCGGTGGCGTTTTCAGTTGTAGCAATCTGTAAATGTAATTGCAACAATAAGTTGGTTATTTTTTAAACGTGCTGAGTGCTTGACTGTACCAGTGGGTTAAATCCTGCAAGGCTTGGGCTTTATGTGGGTGAGCATCGCACAACAGGTTAACTTCTGCGGTAAATTCTGCCCAGGTCCGGTAACCGGCCATGCCGTTAAACCAGCGCTCTGTGCAGAGGTGCTGCCAGGCTTCGCGCTCTTGTGCTGTTAAATATTCCGGTGCAAAACGGCCAAAAAATCGTAGGCGCAATCCGCGATAGCGTGTGTCATGAAATGGTAGTTCGGCACAGGCTGCGAGCGCGTCAGGTGTCATGCCTTGGTTCAGGTTGTCTTGCCAGCGCCGGAGGCTGGTTTTATCCGCAGCGGGTGGCAAGGCATCGTAGAGTTGTTGTTCTGGGTCTGCTGCGGCGTCAAAAACCCGCAGCGCAAAGGCTTGCTGCAAAGTCTCTGCCCTATCCCACGCCATCAGTTGATGCCAATGCTGCTCGCAGCGGTCTTTATCAATGCCTAAACGGGTGGCGAGGACGTTTGTCAGCAATTTGGGGGTCAATACCACTGGGCAGCGGTTAAAGTGAATGGCTTTCACGGGTAGTCGCGACTGCCCGTCTGAGCGCTCGGTTTGGGGCGTGAAAATGCGTTCCGCCAATTGCTCAGCGGAGTCTTGCCAGAGGGGCGTCGGGTCGGCTTCGAGGTTAAATGCCAATAGGGCATTTTGCAGGCGAGGATGGGGGCAGAGCGGTATAAATAGCCCAGCGCAACCTTGCTGCGCCGAGATTTTGGACGATACATGTAAAAAAGGCTGGCGCCCTCGCGGGTTAAAAAATGCGGCAACCGCTGCTTTGGTGCGCAGCTGCCAAAGGTGGTCATAGAGCGCAGGTTCACGGCTTTTGATGAGTCGCGCCAGCCCCAGGGTGGCTTCTACGTCGCTGAGTGCATTGTGCGCCTGCCGATGGGTGAGTCCATTGGCCTCGGCCAGCCGCTCCAACTTGAAGCTGGGCTTGCCGGCCTCGTCATAAGGCCAGTTTAGGCAATCGGGGCGCAAGGCATAACAGGTGCGGACCATGTCGATAATATCCCAGCGACTGTTGCCACCTTGCCACTCGCGTGCGTAAGGGTCCATTAGCTGGCGATAGAGGCCATAGCGCGTCACCTCGTCGTCGAATCGTAAGCTGTTGTAGCCAAGAGAGCAGGTGGCGGGCACCCCTAAGCGGGCGGCGATAGCGCGCATGAAAAGCGGTTCCGGTAGCCCCTTGGCGCAGGCTTCTTGTGGGGTTATGCCGGTCACAATCAGTGCGTAGGGGTCTGGCAGGACATCTGGCGTGGGTTGGCAATACCAGATATCCGGTTCGGCAATCGGCTCAAGTGCGAGGTTGGTGCGGATGCCGGCAAATTGGCTGGGCCTGTCAAAGGCCGGGCTTGCGCCCCAGGTTTCGTAATCGTGCCAATACAAACTGGCGTCCATTTGCCGTGCTCCGCTCTTTTAGGGTTTATCGGTATACTGCCGCCCCATTGTGGGCCGGGGGTTAAGCCAAACTATGAACGATCTCGATATTCTTTTCAAAAACAACCAGTCGTGGGCCGAAAATATTAAAGCGGAAGATCCGCATTTTTTTGAAAAATTAGCCGCACAACAAAAGCCCGAATACCTTTGGGTAGGCTGCGCAGATAGTCGCGTGCCGGCAAACGAAATTGTGGGGCTCTTGCCTGGAGAATTATTTGTGCATCGCAATATTGCCAACACCGTGGTGCACACGGATCTCAATTGCTTGTCGGTGATTTACTATGCGGTGTCTGTTTTAAAAGTTAAACATATTATTGTGTGCGGGCACTATGGTTGCGGCGGCGTGCATGCCGCTATGGGCGATTTGCAAATTGGCTTGGTCGATCACTGGCTGCGCAATATTCGCGATGTGTATTTTAATCGACGCGAATATTTTAATGACGCCATGAGTGACACCGAAAAGGTCAATTTATTATGCGAGCTAAACGTGGCGCAACAAGTGGCCAATGTGTCGCATTTGCCCGCCATTCAAAATGCGTGGGAGTCGGGGCAGGAATTGACCATTCATGGTTGGATATACGATATTCATGATGGACTGCTTAAACAAATTACCCCGTCAATTGATGCTATTGACCAGGTTGCCGAGCAGTATCGCGTTCGCAGAAAACTCTAAAAATCAGACTAAAAGGCGCCATATGGGTGCTTTTTAGTCTGTGCTGTTTGGTCCGCGCTCTGGTCTTAGACCGCATCAATACCGGTTTCGCCGGTGCGAATGCGAACGATCTCATCCAGAGTTTGAATGAAGATTTTTCCATCGCCAATTTTGCCGGTGTGGGCCGCTTGGGTGATGGCCTCCACAGCGCGTTCGACAATATCATCCCCGACGGCCATTTCGATTTTGACCTTAGGCAAAAAGTCCACAACATATTCGGCGCCGCGATACAGTTCGGTATGCCCTTTTTGACGGCCGAAGCCTTTGACTTCTGTCACGGTCATGCCTTGCACACCCACTTCCGATAACGCGTGGCGGACATCATCGAGTTTGAATGGTTTAATGACGGCAGTAATCAGTTTCATGAAACACCCCTTGGTTTATCGAGAAATAATGGATCGAAAATAACAGGATTGTTAGGGTAACGCTTGGCGGCTCTGTCAGGGCGCTGGCGTTTTGGTGAGGGTTGGCAAGGGATAGCGCTGCATCAATTTATGGACGCTGGCCGCCATCTGCTCGCGCAGTGCTGTGTCTTTCAGGTTGCGGATTTTTTCACTGGCTTGCCCTTGCCAAATGGCTTCTTTGGCCTTGGCATCAACGACCTCGACAATCAGAATGCCTTCGGTGATTTGATGGATTTCAGTCTGGCCAAATTGCATGCGCAGCAACGAGCCTGTTTGAATATCGTAACCAGTTTGCCACTGTGGCGGCAGAGATTCTGATTGGATTTTATCTTTTTGTGCCAAGCGATAGAGTACCCGCAAGTCGCCCTCGGCAGCTGGCGTTAAGCCCCTTGCTTCAAATTCGCTTTGCAAGGATTCCTCTACATAGCGCTGCTGTAAGGATTTGAAATCGGCACCCTTTTCGGCCGGTTCCACCGAAAAAGTTTTAAACCGGGTGAAATCCACTCTGGGCTCATACACAGCTGAAACCTTGGGCCCGGCTGCACAGCCGACAAGGTTCGCCAGCAGGGTGCCAAGTAGGGCATAGAGGCCGAACAGGCGCAGCCAAGTGGTTATCGAAATGTTGGTGGAAACGGGTACAAACAGAATTGTCATCGGGTCGCTCCAAAATAGGTGAGAGGTTAAGATTGCCCCCAAACTGGGCAAAGTGTACCCCAAGGCAATCCTCATCGACCAGCAGCCCTTGGCGAAGTTCGGGCTCTGGCATGGTGGGGGAAAGCCAACTAGTCTGGAACAAACCGCCAAGACAGGAGTGTGTAGAGTGGGCTTTTCTTCCGTTTCCCCCCCAAAGGGCGACTATCCTCTGTCATCTGAGCCGCCCGTGATTCTCGTGTTTGCCCCGTTGGATCCTGCAGGGCGCGCAGGTGTGATGCCAATTGCCGAGACGCTCGCGAGCCTGGGTTGCCATGCGGTGGTTGTCCCGACGGCCTATTGGCGTTTCAGTAGCAGCGATGAGAGCCTGGATGCTATGGCGCTCTGTGCGTTTAACAGTGCTGCGTTGATTCAGCAGGCGCGCGCACTTTTGGAAGATATGCCGGTCAAGGCCGTTGTGATCGGTTTTGCCGGTTCGATTCTGAATCTAGAAGCCATACACTCATTACTTCAAGATTATGCGCATCTTCCGGTCATTAACAATCTGGCGCTTTACCCGTTCGAAACGGCCAGGGCGTCTGATACGCAGGCCACCTGTACCCATTATGCTCAAGCTTTGACCGATTTGATTTTGCCGCTGTCAGATCTCACCCTTTGTGATGACGCTCAGCTTGGTCGCCTTCCGGGCTCGGAGGCTAGTTGTGACCGCATTCATCCGGTGTTTCAGCATGCGTGTCGGCAGTTATTAGCGCAGCATTGTGAACCGCTAAAAGGGTTTGTGTTTCGTTTATACCGCGACGACACCTTGCTGGCTTGCCAAGAATGGAGCTGCGCCAAACTGCCGCCCACTGCATTGGGTGTGGAGGATGTGCTCTTGGGTGCTTTGGCGGGTTTTCGCGCACATGGCAGCGATTGGGTGGGTGCAACGACCCAAGCGCTTCATTTCGCCGAGCAGGCGGCCAAGGCGGCCCGGCAGATCGGTTTTGCGAGCCCAATCCCGCACCGCCTCTTTTGGAGTCAAAAAGACTAAGATGGGTAGCTTAAACGCACCCAGCTGGAGTCAGATTTGTGTTCCCCACTTTGTATGCCATTACTCACAGCGCCTGGATGCCCGGAAAGGCGCTAGTCACCAAAACGGAAGCGGCGCTCAAAGGCGGTTGCCGACTGGTACAGTATCGCGATAAGAGCGGTGATCAGTCCCGACGTCGCCGCGAGGCCAAGTGTTTGCTGGATTTGTGCCGGGATTTTGGCGCACAGTTGGTTATCAATGACGATATTGAGCTTGCTGCAAGCCTAGGCGCTCAAGGTGTTCATCTCGGTCAGGGCGATGCGCCACTTGAATTGGCGCGCGAGCGACTGGGGCCTCAGGCGCTTGTCGGTATTACCTGCCATGATCGAATCGATCTCGCTCAAACAGCCCTTGCCTCTGGCGCCAATTATGTCGCTTTTGGCCGCTTTTTTAGCTCGCAAACCAAGCCTCATGCCTCGGCTGCCACCTTGGATCTGCTCACAAAGGCTCGCGATCTCGCAGCCCCTTGTGTGGCGATTGGCGGTGTCAATCTCGACAATGCGGCTGCACTCTACGCCGCCGGGGCAAGCTGTCTTGCCACCAGTGAATCACTGTTTCGGCAGTCGGATTTGGCCGCCATTACCGCTTGCTGTGAAAAATGGCTAGCCATTGCGGCGCAATACCGATGAGGCAATACCTATGAGGCAATACCGATGAGTTAGTACCCTGATGACATGACGCTTTTCGATCAGGCAGGGCTGCGATAGGGCAAGGTTGCGATAGGACGCAGACGCAGCCTCGAGGCTTAAAACAGTTCGATGTCGGGTTGGATGTCATCAATTTTTGTTTTATTCACCGTTAAATTTTCATCCACAATACGTCTTTGTTCGGCACTGAGTAGTTGTAATAATTTAATCATGGTGTTTAATGCATGCTCGACGGATTCCACATTTTGTGTGCCGGTGTGCAGGGCCTGAGTGGCATAATCAACCTGCTTAAGCACATAGTCCTCTTGATCACCTTCAAGCCCCATTTTGTGCAGATGTAAGCTCAGCTCGCTGGTGAGGTTGAGCATGATATTTTTAACCGTTAACTGGCTGTCTGATACGGCTCGTGAAACATGTGAAAGTAAGCTTTGGATGCTTAAAATGCTGCGAGATAAGTGTTCATTCTGTTGGCGAAAGGCTGTTTCGGCATTGAGCACACGGATTTTGGCATCGCAAGCGCCCAACAAAAAAGGGAGTGTATCTTTTAAACGGCCATACCGTGGTCGATCATCGAGTGGCATGTTTTTAATTAATAGTGCGACGCTCGTGTAATTGATGATTGTTCGGTTACCAAAATCGATGAAGCGCTTTTCGCTATGCATCATGCGCAATAAATCTTCTTCGATGGGAGAGAGCGATGGTGCATTGTCGCTGTAAAAACGCTCACCTTCATGTGTTTTAAACATCACCGATGTCTGCAGCCCGAGTTCATTCACGCTTGCCATTAAATGGCGAGCGAGATCATCAAAGCTCGCTAAGGTGTAGGAGTTTTCGACCAATCGAATCGCTTTTCCAAGCTCAAAGCTTGTGCTCATCGCTTCCAGTGCGGTGGCTTGGGCAGTTTTTGCTTCGTGCACCCATTGTTTTTTCTGGCTGTGAATGGAAGATATTTTTGCGATTTTTTTGATGAGAAAGTCAGGCTCGCAGGGTTTGGTGAGATAGTCTTCTGCGCCAACTTCAAAGCCCAGCATACGTTCGCGCGTGCTGCTATTTCCGGATAGAAAAATCACCGGGATATCCTGCGTGCAGGGTGTTCGTTTGATGATGTCGCACACTTCATAGCCGTTCTTTCCCGGCATTTCAACATCCAATAAAATGATATCAGGGTGCCATGATTCGGCCACTTTAATGCCGATGGCACCATTATCTGCTGTCCGTGTTTCATATTCCTTAAATAGGCTTCGGCTCAGCACATTTTGGGTGAAGCGATCATCGTCAATTATCAAAACTCTTTCCATGGAAGTGGCTCGCTTTGACTTAAAGCCCAATTCGAGATGGGAGCCGTTCAAGGCAATCTTGGTTTGAGCGGGGGAGTGTGCCGATTTCGGTAAAGCCTTGTTGGCTATGCCAAACGCGAATATCACCATTAAAATCGAACCGCAGTTGTTGGTAGGTTTCTCCTGCTAGGGTAGTGGAGCCGGCTGGTTTCATAATAGCTTGGTATTGCGTGCCCAAAAAGTTGAAATTGAGTAATAGGCTGTAGGAGCTTGGATTGGATTCACTTGCGCCCAGTAAGCTCCAGTAACCATTTATTCGTTCCCCTTTGAAATTGCCCTCACCGAGTGCGCTGAGGCTGGCATCTTCAATGTATTTTGCGCAGGCAACCAGCTGGCCTTGAGTGGCAGACGCATTGGGTTGGCTCGAGGCTGAAAAATAGAGCTCTAGCTCAATGTCTTTAAGTTGATGTGGTGCTATGCCCAAATCCATATCCATAACACGAATTTTCGACTGTGTAATATTTTTAAATGCCCCGGTATTGTTTTGAATTTGTGCGCTCGCGAGTATGGCACCAATGTCGATAAAATTGTTCTTCGCTAGGTTGCTGATATCGGCTGTATCATCGCTGAGCGCTAAGCGTAGCGCTTCAATGTGATTGGCGTTGTCGGTGTTTAGAAAAAACTGGAATGCATTCTGGACGCTTGCATCATCTGGGTTGGCTGCCAGTGCTTTAATGATCAGCATTTCGACTGCTCTGACCTGCCCAATAATTTGACCGCGATCCATGCTGATATCGCCTACATTGAGCAGTCTGTCAATGACGTCCGGTATGGCTTGTGTGTGACGCTTGGCGGACTCAAAACGATCGCGATTGTCGCTCTGTTCAATCGAGCGAGGCAGTATTAAGTCGTTTTTATCCAGTATGTCCCGAAGGGTTGCTTCGGCGTTGAGTGCAATCGCATCAATCAGTTCGTTATCGCGCAGTGCGATATCCAGTGGAATTTTGCGTTCGCTGAGTTCGGTTGCGAGTGCTTGATATAAAAAACTCGTCGCATCGTTGGCGATGCCGGGTTCATCATTCAATGCGGCATAATGCGATTCAGACGGACCGTTTAGTAGGGTAATGGTTTTGTGAATTTTTAGAGCAGTATTCAATAAAAATGCATCCACAGATTGGCTGCTGCCGGCATTGAGATAATCGATATTTAAATCCTTGTGCTCTAATCCAAGGCTGGTTAATAAAGCGTTTTGCGTGGCGGGGTCATCCAGTGCTGTGACCAGGCTTGTGATGGGGCTGATCACAGTTGACTGAGTGTCGCTCAGGTTGGTGGCGTCGACACGCCGACTGAGCTGCCCGATAAAGGGTTCACCGGTTAATCTGTCGTAACCGCCTGTAATGCGCAAGGTGACTTTTCCTTGGGTGACGCTGGCGCGTAAACAGAAGGTTTTTTCGTGTTCTGTGGCATCGCTACGGCAGTAATCTGTGCCGGTATTGGGGTTGTAACCGTAATAGCCGTGATCGTCAGTAAAGGCGTAAGGCTCCCACGGATCCTGGGTTCCATTGTTGTTGCTATCGACATAGATTTTTGCCCGGGCAATATGGCCATCTATTGCCACACCGTTCCAAGGTTTGTGCTCCTGAGATGCCTGGGCGCGATCTTGATCACCGCCACTGCTGCAGCTCGATAGATGCAGTAGTGCACTACAGGTAATGATCGTATACAAAAATCGATTCATCTTGCCGCCTCGTAATGGATTTAAGTGTATTTGCGCTAAAATTTTTCATGAATGCTTAACGCAAAACCAAAGCCTCGGGGTAGTTTTTGCCCTTCAATATTGACCGATTCCAGTGAACTCTGAAGGTCAAAATTGATTCTGTCTGCAAACGTGAATCCCAGCGCAATTAATGTCAGCTTGTCGTCAGCGATATTTTTATGAAAACCGAATCGACTGCTTGGCCAAAAGGATTTTTTAGGTTGATAACGCGCGCTAAGGCTCAGCCATTGATTTTCGCCGCCAACGGCATCATCAAAACTGGCCAGCTGCGCGCTGCCTGCGACAAACCAGCGCGGGTTGATGTGATAGGTGCCATCGACCGTCATGGCAATATCCTTGTCGTGTGTCTCGTTTGGATCAAAAAATCCGAGTTGATTCGAAAAATAGTCTGAAATGTAGCAGTTATTTTGTTGGCTACTCCTCTCTACCATTTTGTCGCAGTTGTCGCCAATTGCCCCGTATTCAAAGCGCGGACTGTTGATGTGGGTGATCGTAAAGCCTACTTGGTAGCTTTGTTTGTCGTAGTAAGCGCCAATATCTAGGCCCATGCCTGTTGTGGTGCGGCGGTTATTTTTATCTTCTTCTTTAATCAGATCTTCGATGTTGTCTTGTGATATTAACCGCAATAAAAAGACTTGTTTGCTCAGCTCCATTTTATAAGCATTCAGCCGGAACCCTAGATGCAAGTCGCCGCCCCAGATTAGATTCGATAGCGCTTGGCTGTAACCCAGGCTGAATTTCTGTTGAATGGCGTTTTTGATGTAAGCGGATGTCGCTGTATCAAAGGTGTTTTTTTCTTGAACAAAAAATAGCGGTGCTGGTAGTGTGCGCAGCCGTATTTGACTTTCAATGTTCAATTCAGCGCTGATGGTTCCCTTTAAAAAATCAGGTCGCCAAAAAAGAGGGAAGAGTGGGAAATAGACCCCGCTGGTTGTTTTTAAATAACCTTCATCGCCCGCTAGGGCTATAACCCGATTGAAGCGATTGAGCGTTACCTGAACGTCATCGGTTCCGGCGAGCGTTGGGTCATCCAGTATGTCAATCAGCTGATCAAGTTCATCGATAAAGTCATCAACCTTTCCGTATTCGGTGCTGTTAGTTAGGCTGAAAAAGTAGTTGACTCGCAGGTTTTCGTTAGGCGAAACCATAGTGTTGGCTGCGGCTGGATTGTGGAGACCGCTAAATAAAAAATCGGGGTGAGTGACTCTGCCAAGTGTTAAGGATTGGCCGTGTTGTAATAGGCTGCTATTGGCTTGTGCATTTTGCCCAACGATCGATAGCGAAACGACTAAAATAATTAGCGCTAATGCATAGCTGCATGTCATCATGGACTTTATAACCATAATGTAAGGTTTATTTTTTGTTATATTTTTAGCGCTAAATTCAGTAGTGAAACGGGTTAAAAAATCAGATTTGTTGCGGGCTCCACATGGCATTTCGGTTATTTTACTAATCAGTGTTATATAGGATTTGACCATGTGAACCTATCCCTGCTGGCAAGTGAAATATCTCATTAATAATTTGATTTAATATAAATCCACTCTAGCTAATCGCCATTTAAGGCGATAGGGTTTTGTTATCCATATAAAAACAAAATCTGAATTCTGTAGCGCCCCTTACTTTTGGTGACTATAAAGACCGAAAAGTTTTAGCGGCATAGCATTTGTGCTTAAAAAGTGCTTAGATGGCGCTTTTGCGAGCGGCCCCGCAAGGGGCTGGCGCACTGAGTGACATTTTGTGTTTTTTATTGCCAATTTTTGTAAGGTCGGCGTGACAATGAGGGTTGGTGCCTCTTGGGGTGTGGGGTGGATGCCTCTTGAAACGAATGTCTCTTGAAACGGATCCATCTTGGATGCGGATGTGTCTTGATATGGATGTGTCTTGAGGGCTTCAGCGCGGGTTAATCTGCTGGGTGCACTATCCTCGAGCCCTTGGCGCCAATACCGCGTCAAGATTCTGTCGATCAATGGCTACTTGATAGGGTGGCCTGTGAGATTGATCATAATTTAAACAACGGTAACTCCCATTCGAGGGATACTTGGGGTAACCTTTACCACATGACTTCAGACAACATTAAACACCTCATACTCTCCGCAGCGCGCGCTCTGCTCAGACCTGTCGTCCGAGTGCTGATCCATAACGGCGTGACCTATGGCGAATTCTGTAAGCTGGCTAAGACCGAGTTCGTGGACGTCTGCGCCCGCGATTTTGGCTTGCAGGGCAGGCCGACCAATATGTCTCGCATTGCCGCCATGACAGGCATTGACCGCAAAGAAGTGAAGCGTGTGCGCGATGTGCTTGAAAGCACGGATCCCGTTCAAGAAACGCAGCGCGCCCAAGATCGCTTAACACGCCTGTTAAGTGCCTGGCATCAGGACGATTTTTACGCGGCGACTGTGGGAGTTCCCAAACTGCTGCCACTGGATGCCCCGCTGCCGGAGCCCTCATTTACGGGATTGGTCAAAGCCTATGGCGGAGACATTCCTGTGAGTACGCTTCTCAAGGAATTGATTGCGAGTGGCTGCGTGGAAAAGGTATTTGCTGAGGATGGCGTCAACTTCGCGTTAATGGCCGTGAAGCGGTTTTACGTACCGGCTAACAACAACCCAGAATCCTTGCTGCGCGCCAGTGCGGTTTCCGCTGAGCTGCTCGATACACTCTTTCATAACTTGTACCTTGTGGGTAAAGAGAAAAAAGCCCGACCCCGCTTTGAGCGCCGAGCCAGCAATAATCACGTGTCTGTACGCCATTTGCAGGCCTTTGAGCAGTTTGTAGACCAGCAGGGGCAGGCCTTTCTTGAACGCGTGGATGCCTGGCTGACCGAGCACGAAGTGGTAGGTGAGGAGGAGTCGGTTCGCCTGGGAGTGGGGGCTTACACCATTAACTATGCGCCCGTGAAACCCAAAGTGAAAAAAAATAAAGTTACGCTGACGGAAGAACATCAGCTTATCGAATCATTAGAAGGGGACGACCATGATTGATAACCGTCACCTGTTCATGCTCCGATGGAGTTTGGCAGCCATTGCGAACACCCGTAAATGGTGGTGCTTGCTACTGGTCGCCGGTTTAGTCGTTGCCTGTGGTAACGAAGAAACTGTGTCGGGAATTGATGGCAGCGGCGATAAACTGCCCGATTACGCGGGATCTGACCCGAGCCCCACCGCTAAGCCGATTGTTGCGGTCGGGCCTATCAATGGTTTTGGTAGCGTTATTGTGTATGGTGATCATTATGACACTACACATGCCCGTTTTTACCGCAAAGGTGCTGAGGTAGATGAGCAAAGCTTTGAAGTGGGCGACATGGTTGCCGTTGTTGGTTTTGAGAAAGAGGGTAAGCGCTACGCGGAAAAGGTGATTTTTGAGCCTTCAGTGACGGGCAAGGTAGAGGCCTATGATGCGATGGCGGGCACTGTGACGATTCTGGGACAGCGCATCAAATTAAATGCGAGTACGGTGATTGGTACCAGTCTGAACGATAAACAGTTGCTTGGCGAAACCCTGACCATAAGCGGTTGGCAGGGTGACAGTGAACTGCGTGCAACCCGTGTGGAAGCCGAAGAAGATGCGCAAAAAGCGCGCGTCAAAGGCCATGTGCATTCGATTGCCGCTGCGCGTTTTGAACTCAAGATCGGCAACTTACGCATCAATTACGCGCAGGTGCCCTCTATGCCTTCTTATAAAGAAGGGGACATAGTTGTGTTCGAGGGCATGCCGCCTGAGCAGCTAGGTGGAGTGTTTACGGCCTATCAAGCCTTCAATTATCACCAAACGCTCGAAGGTGTAGCTTTGGCGGCGGATCAAATTGTCCTGTCCGGTGTTGTGCGGAATATCGAGAGTTATTCGCGTTTTTGGGTGAATGGTATTGAAGTCAGTGTTGGTGCCCAGACGCAGCTCGATACAAAACAATTATCCAAGCTCAATAGCGGTAGTTTGGTGCTGGTACGCGGCACGTTAATTGACAACAAGCGTATTCAAGCCGCTAGCTTGGATGTGCTCTCGGCGGACCAGGTCGTTAATCTGTCGGGCCATCTGGAGGGTGTTGTATCGGGCAATACTGTATCGGGTGTCAATCCTTATGTTGTTCTTGGCGGGCAAGTATTAAAAATTCTTCCCACGAGTGCGCTTGTCGACCTAGCAGATACCCATTCAAGGCTGGGTGTCGCTGACTTGCGAATTGGCGATTATGTGGTGGCGTCTTATGCGGTCTCCTCGACAGGTGATCATGAACTCGTCAGCCTTAAATTAACGGAAGAAGGGGTAAACGATCGTAAGTTTGATGGTTCTGATCCCAGGCCTTACGACTGGGGCTTCACACCGGGATTTCAGGTGTTGTCGGATCCCTTTGAAAACCTGTTGTACTCTGGCCCACTCCAATCGGTTGATCTCGACCAAAATATTCTGCGACTGAAAAACGTCGCAGTGAAAATTAGGCTCATCGAGGGCGCTAACACGGTAGCTAAAAGTGCCGCTGGCGCTATCGCTGCCTCTGATTTCGCTAAGGCAATGCAAACCCGCTTGGACAAGGGGCATCTGATTTGGATAAATGTTCAGGGTGACTTGCGCGACGATAAGCTGTGGGCCGATAAGATCTTTTTCAGGGTGGATGAGGCTGGCGAGTTGATTTCCGGTGAGCGCGGTCCTTTGCCGGTCAGCGTCGATTAAGCCCTTGCTGCGCCAGCCAGTTTAATCGACGCTCTCTCTTGCCGCCGCAAAGGACGCAGCGAACGGTTGGGGCAAGGGAGTTTTGGCGTCAAAATGCTGGCGTTAAAGCCAATAGGTTGACTATTCATTGTTTGGCATGAGCAGTGTCAGTAATATGCCATTCTTTTGGGTGAGTTGGCGTATGGCCGGTAAACGCTGGGCGACTGTTTGTTTCTTGTCATTTCTAACGATTGCAGCCTTTGCGCAAAGCGGGCTTTTGGCGACGGATGATGAGCGTTCAGTGCCTTTTGAAACCCCTATCATCGTCGATGTTTTACACAATGATGCCCTAACGCCAGCTGCGCGTATCGAAGCCTTCAGTCAACCACTTCATGGCACCACCACACTGAGTGGCGGCGGTATTCGTTATCAGCCCGCTAAGGGTTTTAGCGGCGTAGACCACTTTTCGTATCGCATTGGCGATGGTACTCAAACGGCTACCGCTCGGGTTACCGTTGCAGTGGGTGCCGAGCCCCTGCCGTTATCCCATTCGGTATTAGACGTTGGCTTGGCATCCGTCGCTGACAATCTGGCCTTCCAGCGGGCCGCACTGTCTGATTTTACGCAGTGGCAGTCGGGCTATGTTGCGCTTAACCGAAGAGCTGTGCCGCTTTTGGGGCTCGGCGGTGGCGATGATCTGTTACCCGCCGGCGGTGTCTTTGCCAGTGTCGCCTTGCAGGAAACCGATCGCGCCCTCTTGGGGCAGTCAACGTTGAAGGGTATGGCGTTGGGCGCTGATTTTGCCGCTTCCGGGCGCTGGTTTCTTGGCGGGGCCTTAGGGTTGTCTCGCGTCACATCCTCGACCTATCAAACGCTCAACACCGCAGCCACCGATGGCATCACAACGGATCTCAGCAGCCTATTGGGGATGGTGAGCTACCAGGGCGAACCCTGGTTAATGCAGCTCCAGCTTGGGCAGGGCTGGCATCATCTCGAATCAAGACAAGCGACATCAGCTTCGGGCCAAAGTCGCTTTGTGTATGCCAAAGCAGACTATGCCGCGACCTGGTCGGGCCTGCAGTTTTTGCCAGGTGTTGCTCTCGGGTACGATTGGTTATCGCAGGCGGCGACGAGTGCTGAGCCTGGGCGGTCAGTCTCGCGTGGCTTTGGCGAACTCAGTCTTCAAGTGGATTATGCCGTCGCATTTGAGTGGGGCGTTTTGGTCCCGTCGCTGTCGACAGGCTACCAATGGGATTGGCGTGCCGATGATGCGCCTATTGCCAGGCTGCTTTGGCCTGAGTCGAGCCATCACATGCAACTTGGCCTCACAGGTTTGTGGCCGGCAGGCTGGGCTGGGTTTATCACGGCTCAACAGCGTACTGGGGACGATTATCGGTTACAGGCGATTAATGCAGGCTTGCGGAGGGAGTTTTAGTGGGAATTTCACATTGGGTTGCTCAGGCGCTTGTTGCGTGTTGTAAAAGCGCTTTGTTGTTAAGTCTGTGTGTTCTGGTCACTGCTTGCGGGCAGGGTGATGATAAAACCGGAGCGGTGAATGCCAGTGCATCAGGCTCTGCTCAATCGCTCGATTGGGACAGGCGTGATGAATACGTGGACGCCGGCTTGTTAATTGATTTGTCTCCCCGCTGGGTTGGCTCGGCGCCCATAACGCGTGTCGTGTGGCAGCAGTTGGCGGGCCCCTCAGTGCTGTGGCAGCAAACTGATCAGTTGACGACTCAGGTGATGATGCCGTTGGTCGATGCCGTGACGGAAGTGGTATTGTCGGTACAGCTTGAGTGGGCGTCGGGTGAAGTCGAGCGATTTCAAAAAGCGTACTACGTGCTGCCGCTGTCGCGCTCGCTGGTGATGCCTTATGCGGATTTGACGGCGTTTGCAGCCGAGACACAACCTTTCACCTGGCGTTTGCCCTTGCAGGCGGTTAAGGGAGTCGACCTTGGTGGTTTGGCGGTTGAATCCATTCCGGCGGGTTTGCCGCCGAGCGCTATTGAACGGGATGCCGCGGGTGTTTACCAATTGGTGCTGCAACTGGACCCGCGCTTGTGGTCTAGCCCGCAGCTTGTTCGGTTGCAGTTTCGCTGGCCGGATGGCCGCACTGAACTGTGGGCGCTGCGTTTACCTCGAGGGGTTCAGGCTGGCGCTTCAAGTGCGGCCAGCTTGAGTCAATCCAGTTGGGGTAGCCAGTCCAGTTGGGGTGGCCAGTCAAGTCAGTCCAGTCGCCCGCCGTCGAGTGGATCCCTGTCATTTTCGTCGGTGACCTCCATAACCGATTCATCCCATTCAACTGGGCAATCATCGAGCGATCAGCCGCACTTCAGTAGTTATGCTGCGAGTAGTAGTTATGATGCGAGCAGTAGCAGTGCTGCGAGTGCCGGCATTTGTGGCCAGCTAATAACCCAGTCAGGCGGTGTTGCCGACACACCGCTTGACACGCCTGAGGCTTACCGCGATCCAGATTATGAGGCGCGGATCACCGAAAGCCTGAATTTGGCGTCAAGCGCCCAGAGGACCGGGCTCGCTCTAGCGGTATCACAGGCGCCGACCGGCATTTGGGTGGATTCTGGCCGCAAACTGTGTGGGCCTAACGCAGATAAGCGGCTCTCGTTATTTGAGCATTTAGTGCGCGCGCGAGCCGAGCAAGCGACGACAGGCGACTCCACGCGACTCCAGTTGGTGCTGTTTAATTTGCCGGCCAAAGACTGCGGCTCCGGCTCTGTGACACCGGAGTTTTCGGGCGATGACAAGGGATTGCAGGCGTACACAGCGTTCATTGATGAGATGGTCGCTATGCTCGCTGCGTTTTCGGATGTGCCGGTTTGGCTGGCGCTTGAGCCGGGTGCCCTTGCGAGTTTGCTGGATGCCTCAGAAGCGGGAGAGGCGCTCGCTTGTCGCCCGCTGCAGTCGGTTTACCAGCAGGCTTTGGTTGTCGCTCTTAGCCGTTTCGCGTCTTTGCCCCAGGTCGCCGTGTTTGTGGATGTGTCACACGCGGGTTGGTTAGGCTGGTGGCAGCCGCAAGCCACTGAAAGGTTACGCGACCTGGTGTTGCAGGCGAGCGCGCAAACCGGCTTGCCGCCTGAGCAGCATCTGGCGGGTGTCGTCACCAATTTAGGCGATTATGTGCCCTTAACCGAACCCGAATTGCGACTGGGCGACCAGTTCAGTTTTTATCGCGATAATCCGTATCTGTCGGCTTTAGACTATGCCGAGGACTGGGCTCAGGCGCTGGCTGCGAGTGGGCTTCCTTCACAGGTGATCGTCGATACTGCCCGCAATGGTTGGGGGCTTCGGAGCCGTTCTTTGCAAGCCGGAGAGCGGGTGGACCAGCGCACCAGTCGTGCCCACTGGTGTAATCACGCGCAAGCCGGTTTAGGCCACTGGCCGCAGTGGCGCCCGGATCCACTGCGGCCTTGGCTGTTAGCTTACAGCTGGTTTAAACCGCCGGGAGAATCCGATGGCAGTAGTCGTTTGCCGGCCTGCGCGACGACTCAGGGAGCGCTACCCGATGCGCCCAGTGCAGGCGCTTGGTTCGATCGACATTTTTGGCAGTTGGTCACAGCGCGGGGTTACCCCTTGCCGGGCGAGGCGCTTGAGGTTAAGCCAGGTAGCACAGGTCAGCTGAATTGACACTTGGCCAGCCCGGCCAGTATCGTAGCGGCCCTTTTTTGTCTCGGTTCAGTGTGTTTTGGCCGAGTCTTGTTGATTTTTCAGTTGAGGTAGGGTCTTGAATACAATCAAAGTCGGCCTCTGTGGTCTCGGTACAGTGGGTGCGGGCGTGCTGAAAGTCTGGCAGCGCAATTGTCAAATGCTGGAAGAGCGTGCGGGTGTGCCCATTCGAATTAGCCATATCGGCGCTCGCCGCGATAATCCGCAGTGCCCAGTTCCCGATGGCATTCGCGTCAGCCGTGATTTGATGGCGGTAGTTCAAGACCCCGATGTGCATATTCTGGTCGAACTCATTGGGGGTACCGGTTTGGCGCGCGAGCTGGTGCTCGCTGCCATTGAGCAGGGCAAGCATGTGGTCACGGCTAACAAGGCCTTGATTGCCGAGTTTGGCAATGACATTTTCGCCAAAGCGGAAGCTAAAGGGGTGTTTGTCGCCTTCGAAGCGGCTGTGGCCGGTGGAATTCCCATTATCCGAACCCTCCGCGAGGGGTTAGCGGCCAACCGTATTGAATGGCTCGCTGGCATTATCAATGGAACCGGCAATTTTATTCTGACTGAGATGCGCGACAAGGGGCGCGCCTTTGCGGATGTGTTGGCCGAGGCGCAAGCCTTGGGGTATGCCGAAGCCGATCCTACCTTTGATGTGGAAGGGATTGATGCCGCCCATAAACTGGTCATTTTGGCGTCGCTGGCTTTTGGTATGCCCTTGCAATTCAATAAAGTCTACTGCGAGGGCATATCAGCCATATCGCCATTAGATGTGACTTTTGCCAATGAACTCGGTTATCGCATTAAGCACTTGGGTCTTGCGCGCTTGCACGAACAAGGGGTGGAGTTGCGTGTGCATCCAACGCTCATTTCAGAGCGCCAGTTGATCGCCAAAGTTGATGGGGTTGATAACGCGGTATTAGTCAAAGGCGATGCGGTGGGCACGACGCTCTATTGTGGGCCTGGTGCCGGTAGCGAGCCGACGGCCTCATCGGTCATTGCCGATATTGTCGATCTATCCCGCCAGCTGACAGGAGCGCCAGAGCAGCGGGCGCCTGCTCTAGGTTGTGCCCAATCACGATTAAGGCAATACCCACTCTTGCCTATCACGGCAATTAAAACCCGATATTACCTGCGTCTGTCTGCCTTGGATAAACCGGGCGTGCTATCGAGGATTGCCCAAATTTTGAGTGATCAAGGCATCAGCATTGAAGCGCTCATTCAAAAAGCCCCGCAAGACGGCGAAACCGCCGTACCGGTTATTGTGTTGACCAATTGTGTGCAAGAAGCCGCGATGAATGAGGCCATAACCCAGATGCAGGCATTGGAAACGGTGTTGGATCCGATTGTGCGGATTCGTGTTGAAAATTTGAAATAAGCTGTATCGCCGGTGTTGTTGTGACCTGCCGGTGACAGCCTTACGTGGAGGACCTTGTCCCGTGAAATTTGTGAGTACTCGCGGCCAAGCGCCCGAATTGTCGTTTGAAGATGTTGTATTGGCCGGGCTCGCTAGCGATGGCGGCCTCTATGTGCCGGATACCTTACCCCACTTCAGTGAAGCGGATTTGCGCCGGTTTCGGGGTTTGTCGTACCAGGATTTGGCCTACGAAGTCATGGCGCCCTTTGTTGGCGATGCGCTCACTGAGGCGCAGTTGCGCGATTTAATTGCCCGCTCTTATGCGACTTTTCGCCACAGTGCCATAGCGCCATTGGTTCAACTTGAGCACAACCTCTGGGTGCTGGAGTTGTTTCAAGGCCCGACCTTGGCGTTTAAAGATTTTGCGTTGCAGTTTTTAGGCAATTTGCTTGACCATATTCTGGAAAAGCGCCAACAAAAAGTGGTCATTATGGGCGCAACCTCCGGGGATACCGGCTCGGCTGCCATTGAGGGTTGTCGCCAGTGTAAACAGGTGGATATCTTCATTCTGCACCCCAATGCACGCGTATCGGCTGTCCAGCGTCGCCAGATGACCACTGTTCTGGCGCCGAATGTTCACAACATCGCGCTCGAAGGGCATTTTGACGATTGCCAAAATATGGTTAAAGCCAGTTTTGCGGCGCAAGGGTTTTTGCCAGAAGGTCGGCCCTTGGTGGCGGTGAATTCCATTAACTGGGCGCGCATTATGGCCCAGATTGTCTACTACTTTTATGCTGCGCTGGCGCTGGGTGCGCCATCGCGATCTGTGTCGTTTTCGGTGCCAACAGGGAATTTCGGCGACATTTTTGCTGGCTTTTTGGCTAAAAAAATGGGCTTGCCAATTGAGCAGCTCATAGTCGCGACCAATCAAAATGACATACTACATCGCTGCCTGAGTGCCAATGATCACTCCAAGCGTCCACTGGTGGCGTCTCTGTCGCCCAGTATGGACATTATGGTGTCGAGCAACTTTGAGCGCATGTTGTTTGATCTTTATGACCGTGATGCGAGCGCGATCGTGAAGTTGATGGAGGATTTTAAGACAGGCACTATGACTTTGAGCCCCACAGCGCTTGCGCGTGCGCAAGCGCTATTCGGCAGCGAGCGATTGGATGATACGCAAGTGCTTGCAGCCATCCGTGAGGGGTTTCAATCAACCGGTTATGTGTTGGATCCGCATACCGCTATTGGTTTGGTGGCGGGACGGCGCCAAAGGCGCGATCCTGCTACCCCGCTGGTGTGTTTGGCAACGGCTCACCCCGCGAAGTTTCCTGATGCAGTCCAGCAAGCGGGCTGCCCCGAACCCACTTTACCCCACGATATGCGCGATCTTTTCAGTCGAGAAGAACGTTACACCGTGTTACCCAATGACATGGCGACGGTGCACCGTTTTATGGCGGAGCGATTGAGTTAGGGGGTTATTCTGTGAGCGAGCCAACGCCTTAGCGGGGGCTCGCTTGATGGATGTTATCGCTTGTCTCACCAGGCACGAGCAACAGCCTCGAAGACTTAAGTGCCTAGCTTGGCAGGTGAGATCTGGCTAGGCAGACTCTTATTGCCAGTACCACTCCTGATTTTCACCCCCCCAATAGCTCCAGAGTCGTGGGGCCCCGTTGGCGCTGACATCGAGCACCAATCTGGACTCTCTGTGCATCAGTGTAAAAAACACGCGTTTGTCGGACGCGCTTTGGGTAACGGGCTCCAAGATTAACCAGGGGTGAGCCGGGGCATTTGCACTCAAGTGAACGCGACTGCCTTCCGTTAGGCTGCTTGGCGCAACAAAGCGATGGGCCTCGTCGCTACCCGACAAGGCTTCGTCCTGTTCAGTCTGCGCGATGGCTAGTTGAACCACGCCTGGACTTTGCGGCTGTATGTGCAATCTGAGTACATCGGGGTGATCGATTGGTTTCAATTGGAGTTGGCCGCTGGCATTGAGTGCTAGCGCTAAGCCGGTTTGGCGCGATACCAGTCGGGCTCTTGGTGGCGGTGCCTTATCGATGGCTAGCGTGGTTGAGTCGGAATGCTTGGTGAGTGCTTGTTGCGCGATCGAGCAGTAGGCTGACTCTGGATAAGCGGGTAGGCGCTGAAACGACACGGCACTGCATTCGAAGCGCCCGTGTAGCAGCTTGTAGATAAAGCGCCCTTGGCTGCCAAAAGCGACCAGTTGAGGCGCCGGCAAGGCGCAGGCCTCTTGATAGGCGCAAAGCGGCCTGTAACCCCGTGGTGCCAGCTGGTTTGTGTTTGTGTTTGTGTTTGTGTTTGTGTTTGTGGGCGCGGCTGTGGCGCCTTGAGCCTGGGTTTTAAAGGGTAAAGCCGCCCAAACCCACATCACACAAAACAGCAGTGAGATGGTAATCCGCCTCATCTGAGGTGAGGGCGGGTTGTCGTGAGGGCGGTAAAACGCGTATGGCATAGGTTGCTCCAAGCAGGTCGTGGTGCCTATCGGCGGCTATAGCCAGCTGACTATAAGCGAATAGTGTGATGATTGGGTGGCAACGGTCAGAAGTTCAAGTGCTAAGTCGCCGCAAAAGCGTTTTTGATGCCAACGGGCGCCAACTGGCTGTCTCGGGTGCTCAGCGGGTTCTAACGGTTTTTTCGCCGAGCGTCACACACCTCCGTCTGATGAAGCAGACGGGCGCGAGTTCCTTTTTATCGGTGAGAATTTACGATGTTAGATCAAGTCTTGTTGTTAGTCACAGCATTTATTGCCAATGCGCTCTCGTCCTTAGCCGGCGGTGGTGCGGGCTTACTACAATTGCCTGCGTTGATTTTTTTGGGTCTGCCTTTTTCGGTGGCCTTGGTCACACATAAAATTGCAAGCGTGGCTTTGGGTGTCGGTGCTTGCATCCCCCATTGGCGCAGTGGGGTGGTTAAGCTTCGGTTTGCGACTTGGCTCTTGGCCGCGGGCCTGCCTGGGGTGGTACTGGGGGCTTGGTGGGTGCTCCGTATCCCTGCGGCCTGGGCAGAACTCGCGCTGGGGGTTATGACAACCAGCCTCGGTATTTATTCCTATTGCCGCCCGCAGTTGGGGCAGCAGGCAGAAGCTCGCTGTCGTACAGGCTGGCATTTTGGCGTTGGGCTGGCGGTCATTTTTGGTATTGGCGTATTAAATGGCTCCTTGACATCGGGTACTGGGCTTTTTGTGACCTTGTGGCTGGTGCGCTGGTTTGGTCTCGATTATCGCCAAGCCCTGGGTTACACCATGATTTTGGTCGGGCTTTTTTGGAACGGTACAGGCGCCATTACCTTGTCGTTGCTTGAGTCGCCTCATTGGGCTTGGTTACCTGTTTTGCTCGCGGGGTCAGTGGCTGGGGGTTATGCGGGCGCCAAGTTTGCGATTGCCAAAGGCAATTATTTCATCAAGCGGTTGTTTGAAGGTTTGACAATATTTTCAGGGATTTTGCTGCTCCTGAAAGCCTGGGCTGATTTTAGTGGCCCGGCAGTTTGAGCAGGGTCTGAATATCCTGCAATAAACTGCACTCATCCAGTGGTTTTGTCACGATACCGTTGGCGCCACTTTTTAAAATGGCATCCCGCTCATTGAGTATGGCGTGGGCTGTGACCGCTATAACGGGGATTGCCGATAAATCCGGCGAGCGCTTCATCTTTTTGATGGCTTCTTTGCCATCCATGCCAGGTAGTGAAATGTCCATTAAAACGAGGCTGTAGTTCCGCTCAGCAAGTTTTGCAAATCCGGCTTCGGCACTGGTGGCGACATCTACGCAAAAGCCGGCATCTTCTAAAATCCATCTCGCCAGTTGTGCATTATCGGCGTTGTCTTCGATCATGAGTAGCGGGTAATCGTTGAGATTCGCAGTCATAAAATGGCGGGCCTCATCAAATGCTGTCGCTGTAAAGGGCTTGAGATAGCCTCATCGCGCAGGCATTGCTAGATGCTCTTTCAGTAACCTGGAACCTGGGTGAGGTTAAGTTAACTGAGTGTGGTTAAGTCACGCTGAGGTGGCGTCATCCCTAAGGTTAAGTCATAAAATGGCTGTCGGCCATTGTCGTCGCCTTGCGGGCGGTCGATCGACGAAATGCCGCGCACACCCTGAGGCAAGCGCTAGAGTGATGACAGGTGTTGATGGCTAGGCCGAGGAGGCTGTGTGGGTATCGATATTCTGCCGGATGCCAAGGTGAGGCGCCGACTCTTAAAAAATAGCTTGGCAGTGGCCGCGACGGTTTGTGCCCCCTATGTGATCGCAAAACCTCGGCTGACGTTGCGGGTTCTGGGTACTCATGTCACGCTGCAAGAAGAGCTTCGCCAGCGAGCGATGAAAGACTTGGGTTTCGACATTGTTTTTGAAGCCAAGGGCGACGCCGCTTTGATGCAGAAGGCATCAATGTTTCCGGAATCCTTTGATTTGTATGAGCAGTGGTCAGACAGTATTAACGTGTTGTGGGGATTTGGCTCAATTAAGCCGATTCAAAAAGCGCGTTTACGCTATTGGGAAGAAATTAACGATTTGACCAAAACAGGGAAGATAACGCCCAATGCCAAAATTGGTGCAGGCGATGCGCCTTATAAACTGTTGCATGTGCAGCCAGATGGCACCTTGGGGGCGCAGCCGACGGAACAGATCAGTTTTTTGCCCTATGTGCACAATGTTGATTCATTTGGCTATAACACTCAGGTGATTGCCAAAGGAGAACCTTACGTCACTGAGTCGTGGGCGTGGCTTTTGAACGAGCAATACCGTGGGCGGGTGGGGCTTGTGAATGCGCCTACGATTGGTATTTTTGATTTGGCGTTAGCGGCGCAAGCAAAAGGACTGGTCACCTTTCACGATATTGGCAACATGACGCGACAAGAAATTGATCTGCTGTTTGATGTGCTGCGACCGTTTAAAAAATCCGGTCATTTTAGTGGTTATTGGAATTCGGTGCCCGAATCGGTCGATTTTATGCGCTCTGGCCGAGTGATTATTGAGAGTATGTTTTCCCCTGCCGTGGCCACACTCAATGGCGAGAATATTCCGGTAACCTATGCGGCGCCAAAGGAGGGGTATCGGGGCTGGCACGGTGTAATGTGTTTATCCTCGGCGACTCACGGTTACCAGGAGGATGCCGCTTATGATTATATGAATTGGTGGCTGAGTGGTTGGGCTGGCGCTTTTATTGCGCGGCAGGGCTATTACATCAGTAATGCCGAGCGATCGCGCAATTTATTGAGTGCAGCCGAATGGGATTATTGGTATGACGGCCTGCCAGCCCGCGAACCTCTGAGAGGGACTGATGGCCGCATTTCCGTAAAGTTAGGCGACGTTCGAACCGGGGGAGCCTATCACAAACGCTTGAGCCATGTTGCCGTGTGGAATAGTGTGATGCCGCATTATGACTATACCTTGCAAAAATGGTATGAGTTTATAAGCACCTGAGTGTTTGCTATGGAATGGTGACTGTTGTGATCTTAAAGCTATCACTCAAAACCCAAATTATCGCCGCTTATGCCTTGCTAGCAGCGCCGCTGCTGGTTTTGGCGTATTTATCCTATGCGATGCAAGCGACCTTTTTGCGCGTGACAAAAGACGCTGTCGCCCGCGAAGAGGTGTTTAAATTGACCGCTGCTTTGCAGCGAGACGTGATGGATTTGCAGCGCAATGCATTGATGTACAAAGACTCTGCCAGTGAAGGCGCAAAGCATAATACCGAGCAGCTTGCCGAAAGGCTGTTAGTGCGAATCACCAGCCTGCAGTCGAGCAGCTTGCTACAGGGCAAGCGAGCGGAAATTGATCGCATGCAACAATACCTGACGGATTTTATGCATAACTTTTCGATCGTTATTGATAATCGTAGTCAACAAAAAGTCATGGAAGAGCAGTTTTTAAAGCGGCTGTCACCAAACTTATTTGGCGCCCTGATAAATCTATCTCAACAAGATGATCAGCCTCCGGGTTTTTTAGCGGCTGTTTTGGCAGCGCATCAGGCGGCACTTTCCTATATCGCGACAAACGATTATACCCAGATTAAAGTGTTCCAGGACAGCATCGGGGTTGTGAGTGCTGCGTCAGGTAAGCGCCATGTTGAATTTAACGGTGTCATCCATGCGTATCGCGATCACTTTTTAAAAATGATTCACCTTAAGCGAAACTACATATTTTTAATCAATGTTGTGATGGCAGGCTCCGCAAAAGAAATTTTATATTATGCCGATGTGCTGAAAGAGTTTTCTGAGCAGGCGCAGCAGTTGAATCGACAGGAAATGGCTGCGCAGCTCGAGGCAAAAAGCCGTATCTTGTTAGGGTTTTTGGTGCTGGGTGTGACGTTAATATTGTTTTCGCCAATCTATTTTTTGGGCTGGATTGTGCGTCCCATTCAGTCGATTACCAGTGTCTTTAGTCGCCTGTCAAAAGAGGAGGTTATTGGGGATGTCCCCGGCGTTCATCGCCATGACGAAATTGGTCTCTTGGCTCGCTCGGCTGAAGTGTTTAAAGACAAAAATGAACAGACAGTCGCATTGCTCGACTATACGCGGAAGTCTGTCGTGTTGCAGCGTGAGTTGAATCAAAAGCTGGCCGAGGCCAAAAATGATGCGGAAAAAGCCTTGTCCGTTAAATCTGATTTTCTAGCGAATATGTCGCACGAATTGCGTACCCCGCTCAATTCGGTGATTGGTTATACAGTGCGCCTCTTGAAAACCGGCGATTTTAATGCGCGACAATTGTCGGCCTTGCATGCGATAGAGCGCAACGGCAAGCATTTGCTGGCGATGATCAATGATATTTTAGATTTGAGTAAAATCGAAGCCAACAAGTTCGAGTTGCACTATTTGGCCGTTAACCTCGTCGGCCTCTGCGAAGACGTTCTGGACCAAATTCGCCCTGCCATCGATGAGAAAAAACTGCAATTTAAATGGGTGGGTTTGGATAATCCCGTTTGGCAGTCCGAAACGGTGATGACAGACCCTATTCGCTTGGCGCAAATTCTCATTAATTTGTTATCGAATGCGGTGAAATATACGGATACGGGTGCCATCACCCTGGTGTTGCGCGATAACCGCGAAGCAATCCAACCGGAGCCGACGCTGACGCTTGACGTGCAGGATACCGGCGTAGGAATACGGCCGGAGGATTGTGCCAAATTATTTAAACGGTTTGAGCAGTTGCACGCTGACACCCGATTTAAGGTGGGAGAGGGCACAGGTTTAGGGCTGGCCATTGTGGATCAGCTGGCGCGGTTATTGGGTGCGCGCGTGAGTGTATCCAGTCAAATCGGGCAGGGCAGCTGTTTCAGCCTGACCTTGCCCTGGGTGGCAGGCGGGGTCAATCAGGACATTATCGCGAGTGCGCCGAGCGGCGAGCCACCGGTAGCATCCAGTCGTGTGGCCTAGGCCATTGTGTGCTGTGCCAGCGCCGGTTTTACCGCGCGGCTGCACGCAAGGGTCTTATTCGGTCACGGCAGATTGGCGCTGTAGCCAATCTCGCCGCGTCATGATGTGAACCTGCTCGCTGTCGGTATCAAACAGGATCAGGACGTCACCGCGGCTAATCTGGGGCTTGAGGCGGCTGACTTTTTCAGCGAGGGTCAGCTCGTGATCGCCGTAATCCGTACCTTCTCGGGTAATAAACTCTTCCAGCAGGGCCGCCAAAATCTCATGAGGCAATGCGTCTGGAGGAATCTCAATCATAATCGCGCAGGCGGCTTTAAATTAAAGGCGCGGGCACCTCGTCAGGTGCAGGTACCTCTTCGGGGGTTTTGTCTTTCGGGGCGGCATTCGGCGATTCGGTGCCGGCATGGCGCGCATAACGATCATTTTCGAAATAAATTGTGAGGGTTTTTAGGGTTTCTGCGCCTTTGCCGTCCCGGCGCGAGTAATAATAGTGCCACTCATTTTGTGCGAAAGTGTCAACTAATAACGGCGAACCCAGGACAAACTGCACTTGGCGCTTGGTCATGCCGAGCTCAAGCTTGTCGATATCTTCTTGGTCCAGAATATTGCCTTGTTGAACGCTGACTTTATAGACCCACGGGAATTCTAAGCGCGCGCAGCCGGCGAGCGCCAACAGCAAGCTCAATGACACGCACTTGGCGAACACGGCAGATAACGTAAGCGCCTTAGATAGCGGGCGATCAGAGGAGATAAGGGGCAACATAAAAAGTCTCAGGGCTGCTGGCAAGATACAAAGGCTCGCGATCATACTCTATCCCCCGCGATCTTCAAGCAAGGACAGACGCGGGTTTTGACTGGAGACTTAAGGCTAAGCTCGGTAGAATCTGCCGCCCTTCTACTTTATGGAGTGCCGCGCCTGTCGCGTGGCACCATTGCTTGTGAGAAAGACCTATGACCTCAGAAAATCAAGAACTGCGTAAAGCGGGGCTCAAGGTAACCTTACCACGCGTCAAAATTTTGCAGCTGCTTGAGCAGTCCGTCGAGCGCCACTGGAGTGCGGAAGAGGTCTATAAGGCTCTGCTCGAGCAAGGTGAAGAGGTGGGACTGGCAACGGTTTACCGTGTATTGACGCAGTTTGAACAAGCCGGGCTGGTCGAGCGGCATCATTTTGATGGCGGCCACTCGGTGTTTGAACTCGACAGCGGCGAGCACCACGATCATATGGTCTGTGTTGAATCCGGTCGTGTGTTGGAGTTTCACGACGACGAAATCGAGCGATTGCAAAAAAAGGTGGCTGAGGATCTGGGCTTTGAGCTGACGGGCCACAGTTTAGTGCTGTACGGCAAACCCAAAGTCCTGTAATCGGACGGCTGTGCCAAACCCCTTTTGCGTGGTTAATTCTTAGCCAAATCTTTGACTTTTGCGTGTATATATAAAATAACCTATTGAAAAATATAAGGAAATATTTGTGGCATCACCCTTGCAGTAGGGCTTGAGTGTTCGTCAGTTATGACAAACCTCTGTCAGGAGTGGTCTAGGATGCCTGTACCGTCAAGTAACCCCAATGCACTGTCCAGCCCAGTGCCGAGCCATGATGCGGTGCTCGGTGCCTGGGCCTCTCACGCGCTGATACAGGATACGGCAGTGCAGCTGTCGCGCTCTTATCAGCTCTTGGAAATGCGTGTCGAGCAGTTAACGCAAGAGCTGGATGCCGAATCTCAAAAACGTCAGGCCGCTCGTGCCGAGAACGCCCAGCTTGCCGAACGCTTACAGACCCTGCTCGACCTGATGCCAGGCGGCATAGTCGTGCTGGATGCCAAGGGGCTGGTCGTGGAATGCAATCCGGCGGCAAAGCGCCTGTTGCAGCATGCGTTGGTCGGGCACTTGTGGCGTGAAGTGATTCGCGACTGTTTTGCGCCACGGGGGGACGACGGACTGGAAATCTCCACGCGAGACGGTAAGCGCCTCAGTATGGCGACCAGCCCGCTCAACGCAGAAGGCCAGTTGATTCTGCTCACCGATCAGACTGAAACCCGACGGTTGCAACATCAAGTCAGCCGCTATGAGCGGTTGTCGGCCATGGGCAAAATGGTTTCGGCTTTGGCGCATCAAATCCGCACCCCTTTGTCAGCTGCGTTACTCTATGCCGATCACCTCAGTCGAGGGGCCTTAAATCTGCAGCAACAAGAGCGCTGTGCCCAAAAAATTCAAGGGCGTTTGCAGCACATGGAGCGGCAGGTGCGCGACATGCTGCTATTTGTGCGCCATGAGCTGCCCTTAAATGATCTTGTGACCTTGGATGACCTTGAGCACGGCGTGCGCGCCGCGGCCGAGGTGACCCTCGCCAGCTGCAAAAGCTATTGTATTTTTATCACCCCAAAGCCGGATGTGACCCTGCGTTGCAACCGCGAAGCCCTGATCAGCGCGATTGGCAATTTGATTAACAATGCTGTCCAAGCCTGCGACCACGTCAATATTGCCGTGCGGTTTGAGCAGCGTGTACACAATGGCATGGAGCGGGTTTGCATCAGTGTGATCGACGATGGTCCGGGTATGAGTGCGCGGCAATTGCAGGCCGCCAAAGAATTGTTTTACACCACAAAAAGCCAAGGGACCGGCTTGGGTTTAGCCGTGGTGCAGTCGGTGGCGCGGGCGCATGGTGGGTTTTTCAGCCTGCAATCGGCGCCGGGTCAGGGCACTAAGGCGCGCATTGTATTACCCCATGATCCGGCTGACTTGCAAGACGCACAGCTGGCGCCGACGCAACCCGATGCTCCCCGTGCTTTTACGCAGTCACTGGCGGGGTTTGAGCCGCCCTGTGTGGCCATGAAAGAGGAGTTGTTGTCATGAGTGTGCGCAATCATGCAGTAGCGCCTTCGCCGCAGGCGACGAGAGAGCCTGTGTCGGCCAGCAAAATTTTAGTGGTAGAGGATGACCCGGATCTCCGTGAAGCCCTCGCCGATACCTTGCGTCTTGCCGGTTTTTCGGTGCATGAGGCAGCCTCGGCGGAGATGGCTTTGGCTTGGCTGCCCGCTCATCAGGATACGGGCTTGATAGTGTCGGATGTCAATATGGGGCGGTTAAGTGGCCATGATCTCTTGCGCCAGGTGCGCAAAGACTACCCGCAGATACCGGTCTTGCTCATCACCGCCTATGCCAGTGTGCGCGAGTCGGTGCAGGCTATGCGCGAGGGTGCCGTCGATTATTTGGTCAAACCCTTTGAGGCGGAGCTGCTGCTGACCGCCGTGCGCAAATTTATGGGCCAGGCCATCAACTTAAGTGATGAGCCCGTGGCCTTGGCGGCCTCCAGTCAAAAGCTGTTGCAGTTGGCGCGTCGCGTCGCCCAGTCGGACTCCACCGCCTTGCTGGTCGGCGAGTCTGGAACCGGCAAGGAGGTGCTGGCCCGGTATATTCATCAGCACTCCGTGCGTCGGGATGGCCCCTTTGTCGCCATCAACTGCGCGGCCATACCCGATAACATGCTGGAAGCCATGTTGTTTGGCCATGAAAAAGGCGCCTACACTGGTGCCCATGCCGCAGCACCTGGAAAGTTTGAACAAGCCAATGGCGGCACACTGTTGCTGGACGAAATTTCCGAGCTGCCTTTGCCTTTGCAGGCGAAATTATTGCGTGTGTTGCAGGAGCGTGAAGTCGAGCGCCTGGGTGGACGCAAAAGTATTCAACTCGATGTGCGTGTTATTGCAACCACTAACCGCGATATGCGCGAAGAGGTCATGGGGGGGCGCTTTCGTGAAGACTTGTATTTCCGGCTCAGTGTCTTGCCGTTGCAATGGGCTCCGCTGCGCGATCGCAAGGCCGATATATTGCCCTTGGCGCAAACGCTCCTGGCCCGCCACTCGGCTAAACAGCACCGTTTGGGCGTCAAACTGAGTGACTCGGCGATTGACGCCCTGCTGCAGTACGGTTGGCCGGGCAATGTGCGTGAACTCGACAATGTCATGCAGCGGGCGCTGATTCTTCAGCCCGGTTGCGTGATTGAATCGGAGGATTTGGGCTTGGACAGCCTCGGCCATTTCAGTGAAAAACCCTCCTTAGTGGATGGCATCCAGGCACCTGGCCCGGTTAAAGCGGATCAAATCCCGTTGTCCATGAACATATACAGCCCACCGCCAGACCTGACGCAGCCTGAGAGCATGAGTTTGAGTTTCAAAACCCACGAATTTGACGTGATTCGCGCCGCCTTGCACCAAGTGCAGGGCTCAAAAAAGGACGCGGCCAGGCGACTGGGTATCAGCCCTCGCACCCTGCGTTACAAAATGGCGCGCTTGCGCGAAGAGGGGCTGGATGTGGATGCCTAGGGCACTTGGGCGCGAATCTTCTCGAAAAGGCGCTAGACGCCCGTCATGAGCCGATAAAAAGCCTGGGGTCTACTCTTTTTTGCGTCATAAAAAGTCGCCATAATCCGCTTGCGCCACAGTGGTAACGGGTTTCCCGGTCACCGCTGTGGAGAGCGGCTTGGTGGTTAACACAGTCTGTATCAACGCGATTGGCCTAAGGTTCCTGTTGTTGTGCGCTCTGTGTGGCCAGCCTGTTGTTGTGGCTTTTTTTAGGAGCTTGATCATGGGTCTCGAAGTCATTGACGATGATTTGCCTTCTGCCCCCGTCGCTGAAAATGACGACTTTATCGAGAAAACCGCCAAGGTGGTGAACGTGGATTCCCGCCGACGGCTCGAGGACAAAATCGAAGAGATGCGCTTGCGTCGTGAGATGCGTGAGTTTGATTTTGACGACTAGCGTCCTCGTCTAAAAGCCTCCTCGTGAGGCTTTTTTGTCTTTAGAGGCTTGTCTTTATTTTTAGAGGCCTGTCTTTTGCTTTAAACGCCCGACTCAGCGGGTATAAAAGACAGAGTGCGGGTAACACCATGAGCGCGGTCACTGCGAAAAACAGCGCCCAGTTGCCGCCTAGCAGGTCAACCAGCCAGCCGCTGTTACTGGCGAGCACTGTGCGACCGAGGTTGCCGAGTGAGGCTAGCAACGCATAGTGGGTAGCTGAAAATTGCCGATGGCAGAGGGACGAAATAAACGCCACAAAGGCCACTGTGGCCCAGGCCGTAGTGATGCCATCGACGAGGATGCTGACGCCGTAAAGCCATAACACAGGCCCCGTCACCGCTAGGCCTGCAAAGAGCAGATTACTGGCGGCCATAGCGACACCGCTGAGCGCCAATCCTGTCATGACGCCAAAGCGCGCATTGATGAGCGCACAAGGCAAGGCTGCCGCCACCGTCACAAACCAAGTCAGGGTCTTGGAAAAGAGCGCTATGTCACTTTTGCTAAACCCCAGCTCGCTGTAAAACACAATCGACATGCGTCCCAAAAAGGCCTCGCCACATTTGAACAGGACAATAAAGGCGAGGACTGTCAGGCCAAGACGCAGCCCCTGCTGCTGCATAAACACCCATAACGGCTGAATGAGCGAGCCATAAAGTGCATTCAGAGGGGGATCCCAGGGCGACCTGGCTGTTGTTTCGTGCGTCCAGGGTAGGCGGGTGAAGATGAGGATCAACAGTAACACCCAGCTGCATTCGATCAGTATCCAAAGTGGCACATAAGCGGCACTTGCGCGCCAGCTGTCTGGCAACCCTAGCCCCCAAAATGCCCAGATTGCTAGAAGCCAAGGGGTTGCGAGAGCGGCCACCCAAGCCGGTTTGTAGTGGTTGGCAATGGCCAGGCTGCCCGTGAATCGCGCTACCGGCAGCGTGCCTGGCAGTGCAGGCAGCAGCAGGCTGCCGCCCCCTGCCGTCAGGCTGACAAGCGCTAAGAGTTGATAAATCGGCGCCCAGCCGAGTCCCGCATCGGACAGCAGCAGCGGCAAGGCGCCAAGCCCGGCATAGCCTGTCCACCAGCCGCTGGTTGCAGCCCCGCTCGCGGCGTGCAGTAAAGCGGTTTCGTGTGGCTCAATGACTTGAACGCGGTAGGCGTCTATGGCGATGTCTTGTGTTGCCGAGGTGAAAGCCACTAACAGCGCCCAGAGAATCAGGGCTTGGGGTGCGGATTCGGGGTGGCAAAAACTCATCCCGAGGCAGGCTATCGCGATCATCGATTGGCAAACCAAAATCCAATTACGTAGCCGAAAGCGTGCCAGGCGTCGAACTTTCCCCAGCGGATCTAAGCGATCGAGTAGCGGCGCCCACACAAAATTGACCGCATAGACGGCAAAAATCAACCCGGCAAAGCCGATTTGGCTGCGGCTCAGTCCGGCTTCTTGCAGCCACAGTGTCAGCGCAGACCCAATCATCACCCAGGGGAGGCCGCTTAAAATGCCGAGGCCAAATACCGCCATCACGCGTCGGTCGCCGTAAAGTCGCCAAGAGGCCATACTGAAATCCTGCTGTGAAGGGGGTGTTGTCAAGGGGGGCTGCCAAGGTGGTGCGCGCACGGGTCGTATACAGGGTAACACGACCACCTGTGCAGCCTCCGTCTGGCTGTGAGCGGCCTGGCGTTGGCTGGTCTTTGTTTGAGGGGCTCGGTTTGATGGGGCAGGATTATTGTGCGGCAGAATTATACTGCGGCAGAGTCATAGCGTGATGCTTGGCGGTTTTGCAGCTAGAGCTTGGAACTGTTGCGCGCTGCTGGCGTTACTTTGGTGGGGGGGTGCGCCTGCTCAGGCGGAGCAATTGCAACTCAAAAATGGCGACACCTATGGCGGCCTTCTGGAGCGCATCACCAAAGATCAAGTCATTTGGGTGTCGCGTTATTTTGGGCGTTTGGCGATTGCAAAGGCAGATGTGTTGCAGTTGACTGAGTTGCGTCCGCTCAAATTGCGAGGCTTTAAGGCGGCTTGTCACTGGCAGTCCTTGCAGGGGGAGGTGGCCTGGGTGTGGTGCCGTGGCAAGCGGCGCCGGTTTTCACTGTTTACGCTGCAAGATGTGGTGCCCTATGACCAGTGGCCAAGCGCGATTGAACAGCGGCGCGGGCAGGTTTCGGTCAGTGGTAGCGAAAAGCAGGGCGGAATCGGTGTCAACCACTGGGCTGTGGATGTCGAATCTGAAAATCGGCGCGGCGACTGGCGCCATGCCTGGCGCCTAAGCCATGTGTCGGAGCAGCTGGAGACTGTCGATGCGGCCGGTTCCCGTTTGCGCTTGCCGAGGCTTGAGACCTATTTTGCCCGCTATGAACACAATTGGTTCTTCCAGCCGCGCTGGTATGGCCTGCTTGAGGGGTCGGGTGAAACCGATGATTTTCGCGCACTGCAGGAGGCGTATCGGCTGGGCCTCGGGCCCGGCTTCCAGTGGTGGGAACTCAGCCAGAGTGCCTGCAAAATTGCGGTGGTCTGGGTTTATGCGCAAGAGCGCTATCAGAATAGTGGGGCACTGCCAGCCCCGCTGCAAGACGACTTTCAGGCCATCCGTTTGGGGATCGATTACCGCTGGTCGCCGAGCGATAAGGTGCGGCTGACGCATCGCCATTTTACGCTCAAAACCTTCAGCGACCGGCACGACTGGCAATGGCAGGCGGAAACGGAGTTGTCGGTACCGCTAGGATTTGGCATTTCAGGTCAGCTGCACTGGGATTACCGTTATCTGCATCAGCCGCGATTTGGTGCACCCCGGCAAGATGGTGTTTATCGACTGGGTCTCATTTATCACTGGTAGCCACAGGCAGCTTAATTTTTTTTACAGCCAGGTGTTGAAATCGGTAAAAGCGCCGCCACTTTGGCTGCACGCTAAGCGCTACTCGCGAGGAGTAGCGCAGGTCGCGAGGCGGCCTGCTCGCCTTGCTCTACCTTGCTTTGTGTCTGAGTGTAAACCCTCGCCACAAGGCATTTTACTAACCGTACTTACTGGTACACATTGGAGAGACATCCATGAAAATCCGTCCTTTACACGATCGTGTTGTTGTGCGCCGCAAGGAAGAAGAGCAAATGTCGTCAGGTGGCATAGTGCTGCCTGGTTCTGCCAAAGAAAAACCCAATCAAGGTGAAGTGATTGCCGTGGGCACCGGCCGTATTCTTGATAACGGCGAAGTGCGCCCGCTCGATGTGAAAGTGGGTGACAAAGTGGTGTTTGGCAAGTATGCCGGAACCGATACCATTGAAGTGAATGGTGAGCAGCTCATCATCATCAACGAAACCGATATTAAAGCCATCATCGAAGGTTAATCCTTCGGGTTTTTATCAACGTCAATCTTAGTCCTAAGGAGCCGATCATGGCCGCTAAACAAGTAAAATTCGGTGACGAAGCACGTCAAAAAATGGCCCAAGGTGTCAACATCTTGGCCGATGCGGTGAAAGCCACATTAGGTCCAAAAGGCCGTAATGTTGTGCTTGAGAAATCCTTTGGCGCACCGACCGTTACCAAAGACGGCGTGTCCGTTGCTAAAGAAATCGAACTCAAAGACAAGTTCGAAAACATGGGCGCTCAAATGGTTAAAGAGGTCGCCTCTCAAGCCTCTGATGAAGCCGGTGACGGCACCACTACCGCCACAGTACTGGCGCAATCGATTGTCAACGAAGGTTTGAAATCTGTTGCCGCCGGCATGAATCCGATGGATTTAAAACGTGGTATCGATAAAGCCGTCATCGCGGCCGTTGCCCACATCAAGTCGATTGCCAAGCCTTGTGAAGATACCAAGTCTATCGCCCAGGTCGGCACCATTTCGGCCAACAGTGATACGGCTATTGGCGCCATCATTGCTGAAGCTATGGAAAAAGTCGGCAAAGAAGGTGTGATTACCGTTGAAGAAGGCAGTGGCCTCGAGAACGAGCTGGAACTGGTAGAAGGGATGCAGTTCGATCGCGGTTATCTCTCGCCCTATTTCATCAATAATCAAGAAAGCATGAGCGTCGAGCAGGACCACCCTTATATTCTGCTCGTCGACAAAAAAATCTCCAACATCCGCGAATTGCTCCCCGTGTTGGAAGCTGTCGCAAAAAGCGGCAAGCCCTTAGTGATTGTTGCTGAAGATGTTGAAGGTGAAGCGCTGGCGACCTTGGTGGTCAACAACATGCGCGGCATTGTAAAAGTCGCTGCCTGTAAAGCACCTGGATTTGGCGATCGTCGCAAAGCCATGCTGCAAGACATTGCAACTCTGACCGGTGCAACCGTGATCAGCGAAGAAGTGGGCTTGGATCTGGAAAACGCAACGCTTGAGCACCTCGGCCAAGCCAAGCGCCTGACCATGTCAAAAGAAAATACCACTATTGTTGACGGTGCTGGCGACCCAGAGGCCATCAAAGGTCGCGTGGCGCAAATCCGTGCACAAATCGAAGACACGTCTTCCGATTATGACCGCGAAAAACTGCAAGAGCGCGTTGCTAAATTGGCAGGTGGTGTCGCTGTGGTCAAAGTGGGCGCAGCCACTGAAGTTGAAATGAAAGAGAAAAAAGCCCGCGTTGAAGATGCCCTGCATGCAACTCGTGCAGCGGTTGAAGAAGGTGTCGTGCCCGGTGGTGGTACAGCGCTGATGCGTGCGGTTGCTGCTATAGCAAACCTCAAAGGCGACAACGAAGACCAAAATGCCGGTATCGCCATTGCGCGCCGCGCTATGGAATCGCCTTTGCGCCAAATCGTGGCCAATGCGGGTGAAGAAGGCTCTGTTGTGGCTGACAAAATCAAAGCCAACACCAGCCCGACCTTTGGTTACAACGCAGCCACTGGCGAGTACGGCGACATGATTGCGATGGGTATTTTGGATCCTGCCAAAGTGACTCGCACCGCGTTGCAAGCTGCTGCTTCTATCGCCGGTTTGATGATCACCACCGAAGCCATGGTTGCCGACCTTCCCGAGCCCAAAGCAGCTCCTGCACAGGATGGCGGCATGGGTGGTATGGGCGGTATGATGTAATTCGCTCTAGCGAACTCAAAAACCGCAGCGCTGCTGCGGTTTTTTTTGCTTGTCAAAAAGGTGTGGTGGATTGATGACACTCGCGACAGGGTGAGTCGTGGGGCAGCAAAATGGAAGTTTGGCGTTAATATAAAAAGCCAAGTGGTTTTGGTGAATTCGATCATGATGGGCTTTTAGATAAGGTTTAATTGCGCGCAGACGCAACTAAACCGATCTGTTGAGCGCGCCCGCTGTCGACCTAGGGGTGCGATCTGTTTATGGGAAATTGTTTGGGCGGGGGGTGGTTTTCTAAATGGCTCGGTGGCCTAATGGGAGTGTCTTAGGCGCGGGCGTTTGCCTTGCGGGCTATTCATGCGCGTCGGCAGTATCGGCCTCGCGACAGACTAAATCCACCAACTCCGATAGTGACTCCAAGTCAAAAATTGTTTCGATGTCGATGTTTGCCCCTGTGTGATCGCTGATATGCTCACAAAGCTCTACGACATCAATCGAATCCAGACCTAGCAGGTTTATATCGCTCGATAGATCGGCTTTGCTGAAGTTGGCTTGTAGGTTGGACTTTACCCAGGTGATAATCAAAGTTTCGATATCTTGAGGATTATGGCGTACAGGATTCATGACGTGTGCCTTTTTGCAAAATGTCGGTATGGAGAATATCGTTAGACCCTTCGGCGACCAGTTGCTTGCAGCCACTGCGACGAATTTTTCCGCTAGATGTCATAGGAATCGATGCGGGAGATAGTAAATATATTGCATAAATATGCAGCTTAAAATGCTTGTTGACAGCCGATCGAATGGCGCTGAAAACGGCTTTCTCGTCGAGGTGATGAATGTATTTACGGTCGATTTCATGGACGAGAATCAGTACCTCTTGGTCGTCGACTTCGCGTGATATTGCTGCACAACGACCCGCTCTCAGCGCTGGGTGGCACTGTTCGGTAATGGCTTCAATATCTTGTGGGTAAATATTTCGGCCGTTAAAAATTAAGACATCCTTAGAGCGACCCGTCACATAAATATGGCCTTCGTGTAAAAAGCCGAGATCACCAGTATTCAGAAATTTTCGTTCGTCTTGTGCATCGAAAAGCGTGTTTTCAAATGTGCTTTTACTTAGAGCGGGTTTTTCCCAATAGCCTATGGCATTGCAAGGGCTGGATAGCCAGATTTCGCCAATTTGCCTGTCAGGCAATGGGTGGTGGTTCTTGGAGTCCACAATGCGAATTGAATCGTGAATTAAGGGTTGCCCTGAGCTGACTAATAGCCGAGATTGGCTCGAAGGCTGATGATCAAGTGTAATGTTCCCTTTTTCGTATTCAGCATTGTTGACTGCAATGATAATCGGCGGTTCTGAGACGCGGCCGCCGCTGATAATTAGCGTGGACTCTGCTGTGCCGTAACAGGGGTAGAGCGCTGACGGCGGTAAGCCGAATCGGGCGAATGCGCGTTGAAAACGTTGTAAGGTTCCTGCGCGTACGGGTTCGGCACCGTTAAATGCCACCTGCCAGGACGAGAGATCAATGTCCAATGTTTCATGTGCTTGCAGGCGTTCAACACACAGGTCATACGCAAAATTGGGTGCGCCACTGACCCGTGCTTTAAAATGGGATATTGCTTTTAACCATCGCAGTGGCTTTTGTAAAAAACTATTCGGCGACATAAAAATAAAGGGCTGGCCGATATACAGGGCTTGCATGAAATTGCCAATCAATCCCATGTCATGAAAAAGTGGCAACCAGGAGACGTAAGGACCTGGGTTACTGTTATCAAAGCCACTAAAGAGAATTTTTTGATTTTCGATTAAATTTCGATGCGTCAACAGAACCCCTTTAGGGGCGCCTGTCGATCCCGATGTGTATTGAATAAAAACAGGATCACATGGCGATACACGCTCTTGAATGACCGGGTCCTGATCCACAATGCGACTAAAGGGTAAGAGTGTTATGCCCTGCAGCATAGCGAGGCTTTCGCCACTGTCGTGTAGTCGTTCATACAGCTTGTCTTGAACGGCCACATACAAAGCGCCAGCATCCTTAGCGACTGAATGCAGTTTATGCCAATCCGACTCGCGACGGCCGGGCACCGGCAGGGGTACAGCCAGCACCCCCGCATAGAGACATCCCCAGAAGGCTATTGCAAAATCGATAGACGATTGAAATAGCGTGATAACGCGGTCGCCTTTGTTGACGTGCTGACGTAAACCCGTCGCAAATCGTTTTGCGGCTAAATGAAATTCGCCGTACGAGATGCTTTCGGCATCTTCCTCGCCATCTTTTAGGTAAATCAACGCTGTTTTCGAGGGTTGAGTGACGGCATAATATGCCAATATCGCATTCATATCGTTAAATGCAGGCGCTTGTTTAGTTGCCTGTGTCTGTAATCTCAACTCGCACACGTCTACCATTTCCATTTTGCGTCCTCTTTGTCAAGCCAGTGCGGCTATTTTGTGTGCGCCGATGCTCTGCATATCGCGCGATAAATCATTAAAACTATTCACAACAAAGTCCCGCGTTTCCTTGTTGGGAAATTCTAATAATTTCATTCGAAGTTCAGATGAGGATACAGGCTTTTCTTCGGTATACACTTGCGTAGACACCAATGCGAAGCCTCTACCATGGTTGATAATGTCGACTCGACAAAAGAGTTTTTCTCCCGGGAGTACTTTGGCTGAAAATTTACAGCCGCCTGATTTGGCTAAAATGGCCAGTTCCGCAAACTGGTTGTGCGCCATGATGGTGTAGCCGGCGGACTGAGCCATATATTCCAGTATAAAAATACCCGGCAAAATAGGGCTTCCCGGGAAGTGGTTGTTGAGAATCGGATGCGCATTGGGCACCGTAGTGGCGGTGAGCGCGACTTTGTTATCGGCAGACATTTTGATGATGGTGTCAAGCATTTTAAAGCTGGATAAGTTCATCGCGCACCTCTTGCTTATGCCAAAGATTGAGTGGTTCGCGATGGGATTTCAAACGGCTCTTCTTTTTGTGATCCATAATACAAGTACAGCTGCCAAGACCCGAATATCAACTCAATTGCGATAAAAGCAAGCAAAATAGCAGTGGTGCCAAATACAAAAAAATAAATAGACATGATGCATGCATAGTACAAGCGCAGATAACCATCACACATGCCCATAACCGGCAACCGTTTAACAATACGCAAGGTCGACCACATGATGGCAAAACCACCAAAAAGATTTGCAAAGAGCAAATGGAAGGGGTCAAACGCAGGGTAACTGCCATGGCTGCCCATCAGCTCATGGGTGCCGTACATCATGGTGGATATGTACCAGGCCGACAAAATAGGAAAAGCAAACACCCCTGCCGCAACATAGTCATATAGCGACGTGATGACTTGTAGTTTTTCAAGTGATTTTGATTTGCTCATATCGTGTACCCTTTTAGTAGTGTTGGTATGGAAGAACGGCATTTTGAATATCGCGAACCATAGCGCTCACGACGTGTGAACTGTTCGATTGAAATAGCGTAAAGTGATTTCCCTGATACGTTTTAATTCTGCACGCATGATGTGTCATCTGTTTCCATCCGCGCATACAGTCAGGGCTGGCTAAGGCGTCGCCCATAAAACTGGTTGCGCTGATAGGAGCTTTGATGCGGTGCTCCGCCAGTGAGCTGCAGTATTTATCGCATGCTATAAGATGTGGTTTAATGTTTTCAATATTGTTTCGCAAGACACTTTCTGCAATTGCAGAATCGCTGCCGACTTGCAAATCACATAAAACAGATACCATCTTCTCAGGTGTCATGTCATTCCATGAAATGTGGTGTGAATTAGGTGATCGACACGCAAAAATTATCAGCAGAATCAGCTGACCGGTCATTGTCTGCTCCAGTTGCCTGGAAATCTCATAGGCTAAGAGCCCCCCCATGCTGTAACCCAATAGCATGAATTTTTCGCCTTGGGTGATGGCGGCGATTTTACACAGTATTTTTTGAGCGGCCACGGCAATATCGAACACGTCACCATCCCAGTGGTCATCCAAGTCTATTGGCACCAAAATGACCTCTGGCGGCATCCATTTTGTAAACCGATAAAATACCGACGCGCTTCCCCCGGCAAAAGGTAGCGCAAATAGATAGATTTTGCGGCTTTCGGCATATAGCTGTCTATTCCGGGCCAGTGCATTCAAGGTCAGTGTATTCAAGGTGAGTGCATTCAAGGTCAGTGTATTCATGGCGGTATCACGGTTTACTCCAGGGAGTAGGCATATACGTTGGCGGGTTTCACTTTATCGCCACAAATACAGGCTTGCCCCTCTTCTGATCGCATCCATTGGCGTGTCAGCTCCATGCCATTTCGGAAAGGCGTCCAGCTTTCAAAACGCAAATCATGAATGACGTGATCAATCGCAAAGCTCTGCGTTTTACTCAGGAGATTGACTGCATGCCGGGTTAAGAGTGGGCGACTTTGGATGTTGAGCAGGCCATACACCTTTTCTAAGGTAAAGCCGAGGCCATAGGCAATGGGCGCAGGTACATTGGTGCATTTCCAGCTTTCATCATGAAAACATTCTGCTAAACCAAAAACAAAATCGCGCCAGGTTTCATCCCCAGTATCCCGGATGTTATAGGCTTTTCCTTCGGCCACAGAATTTTCAGCCGCTTTAATCATGACGCGCGCTAAATTATCCACATAAATAAGGCCGGCATGCGACTTGCCGCCGCTAAGCAGTACCATTTCTTTATCGAGCAGCAGCTTACTGATGGTAACAACCCATTCCATAGAGCGCGGCCCGTAAACAGAGGCTGGGCGAAAGACCGTGACGGGTAACCCACATTTTTCGCGTGCTTGCCAGAGTAGCTTTTCACCTTCTACTTTGCTGCGATTGTAGGGTAAACCAACATCCCGAAGCCCGTAAGACTCACTGACAGCGGATGAGGGATAGCCATACACATCCGATGTGCTAAGGTGAATGAGTTTTTTATTTTTATTGTCACGCACGGCATCAATGAGATTTGAAACACCCTCAACATTGGCACTTTTAAATACCGAATAACGCCCCCAATCCGAGGATAAACCGGCGCAATTAAAGACGACATCTACACCTTTGCAGGCCCTGTACAAACTGCTTTTATCGGTGAGATCGCCGTAGTGTATTGTAATTGGCATATTCTGTAGGGGTTTTGCTTTGCGCTCGGACCTCGCTAAAATGCTGACGTCATATCCTTCAGAGAGTAAGCGCTCGGTCAGGCTCCGCCCGATAAACCCGGTGCCGCCTAGCACCAGCGCGGATCGAAATGTTTGAGTAGTCATCTTGCTAGGCCTCTAGGTTGGCAGTGGTGGTTTCAGTCTGAAGGATTTCAGCGTTCATATGATGAACAAGGCGTTCCAACGCTCGATTTAAATCCGCGATCTCGTGATCGACATTGACAAAAAATCGCAGACGACAGCGATTTTTATCGACGGCGGGATAACCGATGGGCATCACATTAATGCCATCGTGTGAGAGCTTATTGGATAAAATCATCGCTCTTTCCCAAGAGCCTACGATGATTGGAATAATCGGCGTCCCCTCCGATGGCCCAGTATCCAACCCCAAGGCTTTTGCTCGCGCCAAAAACCAGGCCGATTTTTCACCCAAGCGCTTAACGCGATCAGGTTCGTCCAGAAGGGTTTTGATCGACTCCCTGGCTGCCGCTGCATTGGCCGGGGTTATGCCGGTGCTAAATATGAGTAGGGGTGTTGTGTATTTTAAAAACTTAATAAATTCGCGCGTGCTGGCAATATAACCGCCACAACTACCCAATCCTTTGCTCAAGGTCCCCATCCAGATATCCACATCCTGCCGATTCACACCCCAAAATTCGCCTATCCCACGACCAGTTTCGCCCAGGACGCCGATTGAATGGGCTTCATCTACCATTAACAGGCAGCCGTGTTTTTTCTTAATTCGGATAAATTCCGGAAGATTGCCAATGTCGCCATCTTGGCTGTAAATCCCTTCGGTGATGATTAATACTTTTTTATAGTATTTTCGAATTTTCGATAATGTATTGTCTAATTCAATCCAGTTTTCGTGGCTATAGGATCGCCGCTGTGCACCGGATAAAAGTGCTCCTCTAATAGCGCAGTCATGGATGAGTTGGTCATGAATGATTAAATCGTCTTCGTTCATGATATGGCCAATCACTGCCACGCTGGTCGAGTGACCACTCGCAAAAACGACGCTGGCTTCAGTTCCCAAAAAGTGGGCTATCGTCGCTTCTAAATCCTGGTGTAGAGGGGTTTCGCCAAATAACAGCGGTGTTGCAGAAGGGCTGGTGCCGTAGGTGTCTATAGCGTGCTTTGCTGCGGACATGACGCGTGAGTGGTTCGACAATCCACAATAATTAAAGGAAGCGAAATTGACGCGCTGCTTGCCAAGATAACCCGAATAGGCGCCATTAAAGCCCTCGTGGATACGGCCGTAAGGGTTGTCGCCAACTGAGGCGATCAGATCCAAGCGCATCAAGTGATTTTGGTATTGCTCGGTGTCCCTAAAATCCACGATGGGCGTACAGGGCTCAGCCTGCGTCAAGGCCTCTTGGCGGGTCGGGGTGTTATCCGCTGGTGCCGGGTGCTGATTGAGGCCGATCTCAATCCCCGGCGCTTGGGAGGGCTCATTACTGATCAGGCTCAGCAGCTCCCGGATAGAGGGATCTTCATGGGCTGCGCGCCTTGCAGATAGCGCAGCCTCTGGCCAGATTTTGGCGATACGCGCTTCCAGCTCGTTGCGCATCAGGGAGTCTAGGCCCAGTCCAGCCGTCAAACGGTCATCCAGATGAATGTCGGCTACGGGCAGGCCCGCAATTTGCCCAATCATCTCACGGATGATCTGACTGGCGCTGGCCGTATCGGGGCGAGGTGAGGCACCGGGTGTTGCCAACATCATGTCTGCTGCCAACCTAGTGTCTGCTGCCAAGATCGTGGCATCACCTGGGGTCGCAAGCTGCCGGCGCACAAGACCCGCCTCATCGTGTCTGGCAAGTAACTGGGCCAGCGTGTCGTTTTGTGATTTAAACAGGTCGATAGCCTGTGCAATATCAGACTGCGCCATAGTAACTCCTGGTGTGGGTGTATTGATCGGCGTTGATTGGCTGGGCGCCAAGGCACTCGGCGGTAGCCAGTACGATTGGGTGTTAAAGGGGTAGCCTGGAAGTGATATCCGGCTGCTGACCGGGGCGCTTGGCCAGGGGACAAGGTGGGTGGCCGGAAGGGCTGCCCAGAGTTGGGCTAGCGCCTTCGCCAAATGGGCACATTCGTCTGAGCCCTCGAGGAGTGAGGCGACGGTCAACCCTGCGCTATTGAAGCCTTGATGCTGTGCAATCTGCTGACAAAAGAGACTGAGCCCCTGTCCTGGGCCTATTTCGATAAATACCCTGGCCCCTTGTGCATAGGCATGCATGAAAGCGTCATCAAAACGCACCGGGCTTAGCAACTGATCAACGAGATATTGGCTGTCGATAGGGCTTGCGTAAGACTGGCCTGTCAGGGTGGAGATAAAATCGACCCCCTGACAGCGACCTAGGGGTTGTGTCACGCGCTGGCGAAAGCTGTCTGCGATAGGGAGCAGGTTAGGGTGATGGAAGCCCCCGGATACGGCGAGCCGCTTAACGTGATAGGCGCGCGGGTGTTGAGCGGCTAAAGCGTCGAGCGCGTCGGTTGGGCCACTAACGACTTGGCACTCAGGGCTGTTGTGAACGGCCAGCACCAGTTGGGTTGAGATTCGGGCCATATCGGCCGCGAGGTTCGAGAGATTACCCCTGCATAACGCCATGCCAAAATGCGTGTCGGCAAGCGCCATCGAATCCGCTCTGGCGATGACAAGTGCCAAGCCTTCTTCCAACGAGACAATGCCGGCTGACCGCATGGCGGCGTATTCACCCAGGCTGTGCCCTAGCACCATATCGCTGTGTAGCCCTGTGCTGGCCCACACATCCGCCAGCGCACAGTGCAGCACATACAGTATTGGTTGCAGTACACGCGTTTCGCAGAGCAGCCGGGTCTCAGATACCAGCTCCGTGAAGTTGTGCCCGAAGGCCGCTTGGAGTTGAGCCTCGCAGCGGTCAACCGTGGTGCGGAACACGGCATTATGACGGTATAAATCAACCCCCATAGCAGTGTATTGAGTGCCTTGGCCGGTAAACAATAAGGCGACTTTTGCATCGTTACCGAGTGGTTGTGGGCTATCCCCAGCGTCTCGAGCCGCAAGCAGTCGAGTCAATTCAGCGTCCAATTGCTCAGGCGTTCGGGCAGTGACCGCTGCACGGCAAGGGAAGTGCTCTCGCCCCGTCCACAAAGTCGAGGCGATACCGCCAAGATCGACCCCTGGGCTGCCGAGCCGGTGGATTTGATCGCGCAGATAGTCGCGCAGATTGGCGATTCGCCATGACAAGGAAACCTCGGATCGAGCCGAGAGGCAGAATACGGCGGGCGACTCAAGTGGTGCAGGGGTTGCGAGTCGTGGTGGGGTGAGTCTTTGTGGCGGGCGCTGAAGCAGCATGTGACAGAGAGCGCCGCCAAAGCCAAAAGCGCTTACGGCTAAACAAGCGCGTTCACTCAGTGGTGTCGGGTGCTTGGGGACAGCGAGACGCAGGCTATCCCACGCGATCTTGGGTGACAGGGCTTCGCAGTGTATTTGCGGGGGGATCAGGCCATGCTTGGCCACCAAACAGGCTTTGATCAAACCCGCAATACCGGCTGCGGCTTCAAGGTGGCCGATATTCGCCTTGACCGAGCCGAGGTGACAGACAGGTCTTGAGCTATCAGCGCCATACACGGCGCCCAGTGCACTGACTTCCAATGGGTCACCCAAGGGCGTGCCGGTGCCGTGTGTCTCAATATATTCGACAGCGTTAGGGTGGCATCGGGCTTGGGCTAATGCCGATTGGATCAGGGCGCGCTGAGCCTGCGGATTCGGTGCGGTTAGGCCATTGGCACGGCCACCATGGCCGCAACTGGAGCCTGTAATCACGGCGTAGATAGGGTCGTTATCCTGTTGCGCCTCGGCGAGGCGTTTTAAAATCACAACCCCGCAGCCTTCGCCACGCACATAACCATCGGCATTTTGGCTGAACGTTTGGCAAACCCCCGATGGGGATAACATCTCGGCTTGCGTAAAGGCCACAGTCAAGTCCGGTTGCAGCATCAGATTGACGCCACCGGCAATCGCTAGCTGACTCTCGCCACGTTTTAAACTCTCGCATGCTAAGTGGACTCCTATCAACGCACTGGAGCAGGCCGTGTCGATAGTCATGCTGGGTCCGCGCAAATTTAAAAAATACGACAAACGATTGGCCGCTACCGCATTGGATGATCCCGTGCAGGCGTAGATGTCCAAGTCGGCATGTTGGCTGGCCTGCAAGCCCCAGTACTCTTGTTGGCTTGCGCCTAAAAACACGCCTGTCGCCGTGCCCGACAGCTGCGACGGGACAATGCCGGCATCTTCCAGTGCATTCCACGCCACCTGTAAAAACAGGCGTTGCTGCGGGTCCATTTTGTGTGCTTCCCGACCCGTGATACCAAAAAATTGCGGTTCAAATTGTGTGATATCCGCAAGATAAGCCCCAAATGTCGTGATCGGTTGGCCATTTTGGCCTGTCAGTGCCAGCGAGTTTCCAAAGCGGCTAGTCGGCGCTTCGCAAAAGGCATCCATGCCCGCGAGCAACAGTTGCCAAAAATCAGTCGGAGTCTCGGCCCCTGGAAAATGGCAAGCCAGGCCGACAACCGCAATCGCGCCGTCTGCTGCAAGTGCTGCAGTAGACGGCTGTGCGGCGTCTTGTGGCCCCGATGCTGTTGGCCCAGGCGATTGATGGAGTCGCTGGTACAGATCATCCACAGCGGCTCCGAGGCCGCTCATTTCCCACGCAAAGGTCGCGGGTACCTCGATGCCAAAGTGCTCTGAGAGGCGCGATGCAAGCTCAACGCTGGAAACCGAATCAAACCCCAAATCTGCGAAGGATTGGGCATCGTGTAAGCTCGTGACCTCACGCGCCATCAGGCGTGCGACTGTCTCGAACAGCCAGCTGCGCAAGTCTGCCCGGGTGTGTGGTTTTGGCGCCAACCCCTGAGCCGGCAAGGCCGTAACCCAGGCGTCAGCGTCATTCAGGTCGGTATCCTTTGCCATCAAGCAGTGATCGATACGGGGGTAACACCCGAATTCGCGCCAACTTTTGCGCGCCAATCTAACCCACTCGGTAAATCGGGCATCGGCTTGACCCATTACGGGAAAATCCGCTGCCAAGGCGCGGCCTGTACTGGCAGTCGAGCCCGCTAGCGGCTCATGGCCTTGGCGAATGGCGCTGTCATTGAGTGCCAGGGCCAGAAACGTCATCGATAAGCGGTCGAACTGTTTTTTGGCATGGCTGCGCTGCAGCTTGCCGCTGGATGTCAGGGGTATGTCGGACGACGGCACTGCCGCTATTAAGAGTGGCGAAATGGCAAGCTCGCTCGCTGTCAGTGCCTGCAAGGCGCTGTTGACTAGGGTCTGAGCCTGCTCGGGATCGGTTCTCGACGCTTCCAACAAGACGATGATTTCATCGGTGCCATCCATGTCGAGCCCAAATGCTAAGGCTTTAGCGTGTTGATTCGGCAGCGCCCGTAGTGCTATTTGTTCAATGTCGTTCGGGTAAATATTCCGTCCGCGAACAATCATCACATCCTTTAATCGCCCAGCGATATGGAGCTCGCCTGTATCGTCAAGAAACCCTAAATCCCCTGTGCGCAAATAGGGTGCGGCGTCTCCGGGCAGGTGCGCTCCAAAAATATGACGACTGAGTTCGGGTTTCTTCCAGTAACCCCGTGCGACGCTTGCCGATTGCACCCAGATTTCGCCGATGGTGTTATTGGCTAAACGTGAGCCAGTTTCGGGATTGACGATTGTGACGGTCACGCCTTTTGCGGGCAGGCCACAGGCGACACTTTCGATGGTGGCGGCCTCTGGGGAGCTTGGGTGCACTTGGCCTGGGTGCACTTGACCTGATTGTTGACTGAGTGCATCCCAATGCAAGGCGCGAAATCCTGTGCTGGGCTGCCCGCCTGTCACGATTAATGTCGCCTCCGCCAGCCCATAGCAGGGGTGAAACGCGGTGCCATGAAAACCAACGGGCGAAAATTTTTTTTCAAAAGCGCGTAAGGTGTCGGCGCGTACAGGCTCAGAGCCGGACAGCGCACAGCGCCAGTGGGAAAGATCTAACCCGGTCAGGTGATGAGGGTGAATTTTTTGAACGCAGTAATCATAACCAAAATTCGGTGACACACTGACAGCCGCACGATAACGTGAAATGGCTGCAAGCCAGGTAATCGGCTTGGCTAAAAAGGTTGTTGGCGACATAAAAGTCCCGGTGCCGGCGCCGTAAACCGTTTGAATGACATTGCCAATTAAACCCATATCGTGAAAGGGCGGCAGCCAGGATACCAGGCTATTTTGGCATTCCAGCGCCGTGAAAATGGCTTCGGAATTATGCAAAATATTCTGATGCGTAACCTCGACGCCTTTGGGTTCGCTGGTCGAGCCGGAGGTGTATTGCAAAAAACATATGGCATTGTCATCGAGTTGAGGCTTTAGCAAGGCCTGCTGGGACGACAATGGCGCGTCTTGCGCGAAGAATTCACTGCTTTCTGGGTGCTCGACGGCCAATGGTAGCCAAGCGACATCTCGAAATTGCGAAGAGGCCCGCTGTAAGCGCCCCAACTGTTTTAATAGCGGCGGGTGACACAAAACCAGAGCGGCTTCGCAATCGTTAAGAATGGATTCAATACGCGGTAAGCTGGTGGCGAGCTGCGCCAATTTGGGCGGAAAAGCTGGCACTGCAATCCGCCCGGACAACACAATCGCCCAAAAAGCCACTAAATAATCCAGGCTGGGTTCCATCAGTATGACAACACGATCATCCCCGGCTGTCTGTTGTGCAATCGTGTGTGCCCAGGTGTCGGCCAGCTGATAAAGCGCCTGGTAAGTTAAAATCGATTCCTCTCCCGCTTTAGCCCCAATAAATCGGTATACCACGCGATCGGGATGCTCACTTGCGCGTGATTGCAACAGATCAGCGAGTGAGCGGATACTATTTTGGTCAGACAGTATCTTTTGGTCAGACAGCGTCGGCGCCATAAAATGAATTCCTATTTCATAATCTGTAAAATGGTGGCTTAGCGTTTTAAAT